>LSQX01181432.1_pt1 | contig 28799 bp, 33 predicted proteins | sample 654561 | NCBI WGS metagenome assembly LSQX01 (sample SAMN04489861, study PRJNA283612) | anaerobic digester metagenome | isolation source: 4 biogas reactors fed with cattle manure at either 37C or 55C with and... | place: Denmark: Kongens Lyngby | collected 2014
GATTGTATCGGTAATAAGAATTCTACTTTCATTGTTTTATCTCCTTTATATATTTGTTTTCAATTTCAATTGTTTTTACCTATCTACCACAATTATACCACGCTGGTATATTAAAAGCAATTAAATTTTCCAAAAAATTCTACCATTATATCAAACCACGCCAAAAAGGCATCTACTCCTTCTTGACCTATTACAAGTTTGTAATAACTTCCTGACTTTTCGATTTGTTCTTGCCATTTTTTTTGCAGTGGCGTTTGCTTATAATAAGAACCTAACTTTTTACCTGCCTTAAATTCTACAAAAATAATGTGGTTATTAATAAAAATCATTCTATCGGGAAAACCTTTTAACTGTTCGGGATTGCCTTTACAATTAAATACGCCTCTTTTTTTTAATTCTCGAATTAATTTATTTTCTACTAACTTTTTTTCTTTTTGTGTATATTGTTTCATAAATTATTTTTCCTCCCTTTTTAATTTTATTGCCTCTAAAAAATCTTCTTGTGTTATTGTCTTAGTAATAAGTGTTTGGTAAACATATTTGTCATAAGTGTTATCCATCATTAAATAATATATTCGTGTTATAAACTCTTGTCCCCACCGATAAATCCTTTTGTTCGCTTGTAAAAACTGTAATAAATCCCACGTAAGTCCAAACCAAATAATAACGTGTCCACCATATTGCATATTTCCCCCAAACTTCATACTGCGTGAAGACAAAACACCTAACTTTATCTTACCTGCATTCCAATCGTCAACGTCTTTAACTGTTTCAATGGCTCGTGCTCCTTTAATTTTAAGGATACGTTCTTTATCAAACTTATATAAATAAAACACGGCAATATTTTCGTCAGTTGAATTATTAAAATCTATCAGCCAATTAAGTTTAGTGTCGTCAAAATGTAATGCCTCTTCGTCGCTTTGATAAATCATCCCATTAGATAGTTGCAAACATTTATTAATCATCACTGCGGTTGAAAGGGCTGTAACTTCTTCTTCTTCCCACTCCCAGACGAATTGTTCTTTAAAATTATTAAATGTAATTTGTTTTTCTGGAGAAAATTTTAAATATATCGGAAAAATTTTTAATGGTGGTAAAATAATTTCTCCCTCACTAAACACAGTAATATCTTTAACGATTTCTTTAATCGCTTTTTTTGCTCCTGCCTGTAAAGCCCAACGATACTTTTTAAAATTAAAGAAATATTTGTTGCGATAATGATAGAAGTTTGCTCCTAAACGCTTGCCTCTATCTAAAATATACATCTGCGACCATAAGTCTAAATACCCTTGTGGCGTTGGCGTTCCACTTAATAAATATATACGTTGGTCTTTAAGTATTCGTGTTAACTCTTTAAAGCGATTTGTTTTATGCGATTTATATTCACTACTTTCATCAATAATAATCAAATTATATTTATCAAACTCGTCATCATTTTCATAAAGCCATCCAACTAAATTATTAGAAATTAAAGTGATTGAAGAATTATTTTTTGTAAGAATTTTTTTTCTTTTCTCGGGCGTCCCGTGCACTAAAACAAAATCAATGTAATTAAAATTTTCCCACTTTTGAATTTCTTTTTGCCAAACTTGAAAAACTTTGCCGACTTGAGCGGGAACGATAATTAAAGCGTTAACATCCTCCAAGCAATCAAACATTAAATATTCAATAAGAGATAAAATAAGTGCGGTCTTGCCTACGCCCATATCTAAAAAAACCCCAAATGCCCTTTCTTCTTTAATGACTTCTAAGACAGATTTTTGCGTTTTAGTTAGTTTAAGTTTTCTTTGCATTTTCTAACAGTTGCCTCGTTGCTTCTAAATAAAATCTTGTATATCTTGCTAAGACATCTTCTTTTTCTTTAGTTGTAAGTTTAATTATTTTTGGTGTTAATTTTATTTTTTTATCAGTTAACGAAAAGCGATAAGATTTGTCCGTGCATACCCACGCCTTGCGATTATTAATAAGGACTTCAACATTATAATCGTTATAACCTTTGGCATCCAAGCGACCAAACTTTTTATTTGTGCTAATAAGTAGCCCAACAACGTCCTCGAATAAAAGATTGTTATCGTCGTCTGATTGTGAATATATACAAAAGAAATAATGTTTTCTTGCTTTGCCTTTATAGTTTAAATATTCAACGTGAAAAATACTGCCTGCCTCAACGTGATTAGAAAGGTAAGTTTTCATTAATAATGTCCTCCGTTTCTGTTGCTGGTGTTGCTGTGCTTTGTCGTGTTCTTATCCAAACGTATTGTTGGCCTAATACGCCTTGTCGTTCGCGGATACTTGATTTTTCAAAACCCAACGTTCTTAAAGATTGTTCAATTTGCACACGAACGTGGTAATCTATCGGCAATTTATTTTGTCCCATTGCGACTGCCCATATTTCTTTAATACTAAAAGTGCGCCTAAATTCTTTATATGGTGGGATACCTGTATCGGGCAAATCTCCTTTAAACTCCCACTCCATTCTTAAAAATTCAACAGTGCGATTATCTCTAAAAAAGTTTATCGGGAATAAATTGTTAACATATCTTTCAACGTCAGGTAATGCCTCGTTTTCTAATGCACTATTATTGTTTTTAAGTGTCCACATTTCTGAAAGTTTTTGTGAAAATGGAGCAGCAAAAGCATAGCCTGCATAAAAATAATGTAAAGCCTCTGCTAAAACTTGGTTGCGAATTTCCTCCGTCCAATAATTAGTGTCATATACTCTGGCAACGTGCTTAGGTAAGCGAGAAATAAAGGGCATCAAGCGACGTTCGTTTTCGGGGTCTTTAATCGCCGTAAAACTATTTGTCGTCGCAATAAACACGCAACTCCTTTTAACTTCAATCGGTCGCTTGCCGTAAAACTCTCGATACTCGTCTGACGTTGACGTCATAAACGCTTTTAATGTTGCTTGCTCGTATTTTTTAATGTATTTATCAAACTCAGCAATCTCAACAATTGTTTTTCCTCTAATTAAATCGTAGCCCTCTTTTGAACCTATCGGTATTTCACTATCCATAAAACTATTGCGTTGATTATCAATCGTTGTAAGGTCTCCGTTCCAATAAGGGGTTGCGAGTGAACGACCAAAAACTGACTTACCAATACCGACCGCTCCGATGAGTAAAATTGAATAGTCAAATTTTGTTGCAGGCTTAAGAATTCTTGCAACGTGCCCGACTAACCATTTTTTACTTGCCTCTCTTGTAAACTCGTCATCAAGAATATCAAACAAATTAATAAATAAAGTTTCGCATCTTTTTTTGCCATCCCACTCGGGTAAATCGCTTAAAAATTTTTTTATGTAATTAATTCTTTTTTTATACGCTCCAACAAAAACTTCATCATAAATAATATCTCTTGCCTCAATCCGATAAGGTGGTCGACGAAAGTGCGTTCTTAAATGTATGTCATCAGCATCAACTAAATTTTCACCTACTTCTTTGTCTTTGTCCCAATAAGGTGCACGTGAAAAACAAATTGTGCCTTTAAGTGTATCAAAAAAGAATAAATCTTTAAGCAAGGGGTCGTTTTCTAAAATTAACCTAATGTTTTCAGGGGAAGATAAAATTCTTCCGTTTTTATTTATTTCTAATTTGGCCAACCAATCGGTTTCGGTTTCATCTCCTCCATCCGAAGAATTATTTTCACCAGCAGAATTATTTTCTTCTTCAGAATTATTTTCTTGGTATTTGGCTTGGCGTTTCTCATATTCTTCTCGTGCTCTTGCAACATCGGGTAAATGTTGGACAACGTTTGGGTGCTCAATTTTAATCCACTCAACCATTTTTTGAAAAGTCGCGGATGCATCATATTCTCTTTTTTCTTCTTCGTGGGTAACTTCACCGAAAAGTTGAATAGCAACTAAATCAAAAGCGTGCCTTAACTTTCCTTGTGCAGGGTCAGTCGCGTGGTGTGAATAAGCGTATTGTTCATTAACAACGACTAAACCTCCATACGACGTTGCTTCTTTATATGTGTAACGCCCATTGCGTTCTTTTTTATATACGTGTGGTAAGAACTTTTCAATGGCGGTGCGAACATCATATTCAGTATTAAAAGCATTAACTATTCGATACTTCGTTTTTGTGCTATTTTTATATGACCGCTTTTCTAACGCCTCACGTTTACGTCCCTCAATCCAATGTGGACGTTGCCATTCTTCAATGTTCTTATAATCTAAATAAGTGTTTAATAATTCGTGGGGGTCAGCATCTCCTAATTTTTCATTATATATTTCGCAAAAATAATCACCGTCAATCGACACGGACGGGTAAAACATTATACGATTAGGTTGAAAAGTCGTCGCGTCAAAATATTCTAAACCTATTTGCTTGGCAATAATTAAACCTATCGGCTCGTATTGTTCGGGGGTAATATCTTCACACAAAGGGACAATCATTCGTAATCTTGGCTTTTCGGGTGTATGCGAATGTGTTGAATAAATAAAAAATCTATATGGTAATTTATTTTCTTTAATTGAATTATTTATTATCTCAAAAATATTTTCACCACAGTAATCTAAATCTAACGTAATCATATTTCTCGTCTTAATTGAATTGGCAAATCTTCGGCCGTCAATTGCTGTGCCCATAATAAAAGCACCAACGTCTTTACATTTTTGCCTAAACTCGGCGTCGCCTTTTTTATACTCTTCTTGTGTTTCTTTCGTGCGAACCGCTTTCTCTTTAAAGGCTTTAAACATTACTTCAAAACTAACGATTTGTTCTAAGCCCTTACTCATATAAGCGTTTTTGAAAGATAACATTTTGAATTTCTCTACGCGTCTTACAACACTCATCTCTTCTTGTTCCTTTCTCTTATTAACTTTTAAAACACTGCTTGTTTAATCCTTTCCGCACATTTATTACGATAGTCGCAATATTTACACGCCTCAACAGACGGACGATAAACTAAGTCTCCCGTTATAATCTCTTTCATCGGTTGTGCTTGGGCTTTATACCAATTAAATAACTCTTGAGGTGTATATTGATATGCTACTACATTATATATAACAGGTTGTGATATTGCAGTAATAATTTTTGGTCTTAAACCGAACTCTTGCATAATCCCAATTGCATACATTAACATTTGGCTATTTTCGTCGGCCTCAACTTTTGTGCGACCAGTTTTTAAATCAATAACAATAATCGCATCGGGTGTAATTAAAACAAAATCAGCGAAACCAATTTTATTTTCGTCATAAAAAGTTAACGATAATTTATACTCAATTAAAATTTTTGCGTTTTTATGTTTTTTAGCATATTGTCTTTCAATAGTTTTAACATATTTTATATAATTTTCCACGATGCTATCATATTCTTTTTTCCATTCAACATAGAAACTTCCATCGCGACTAAAATATTTTTCTTGTTTAATTTTTTTTATTCTTTCCGAATTATTTTCTTTAAAGAAATATTCTCGTAAGATATTTGCAGTTAAGTCGTGTATCATTGTTCCCGCTAAAGAATAAATGTTTTCTTCAAATGGTTTATCATTATGTAATAATGAGGCGGTGCATTGTAACCAACGACCTGAACTTGATATACTTTGTGTTTTAACTCGTTTTGTCATTTATATTATCCTATGATTTTTTGGCGTCTACTTTATGGAGCAAAGTATTTTGTGATTTTTGTCGGACTTGTAAGAAATGTATTTTATGGTGAGTAAAATTGGAACATTGCTGCCGAACGCCAAAATTATTTTTTGTGTTTAAATTATTTTTTAAGATTATCTACTAACGCTTTTAAGTCGCTGTAAAGTAATTCACTAACTCTTGTTTTACCTTTTTCGCGAACGTAATTAAGAATATCGTCTTTATGTGTCGTAAAAAATTGTCTTAATTCTAAAGTTAATTCAACAAACTCTTCGCTATCAGACGAAAATTCTTCAACCTTTGTCGTCTTTTTTGGTGCTGATACAGGTGTTGGTTTATCAACCTCGACTTGTTTACCCGCCATCATTTCTAAAAAAGCCTCATCGTCATTTACTACTGCGGGTGAGGGTGCAACTGGTGCACTTTTTTTTGTGTCAACTGCCTCAGCATCTCCGCCTTGAGAATTTTTTTCAGGCTTAGAAATTTTTTCTTCAGCAATAATTTTTTTCGGTGCTGGTTTTGGTGCGGGTCTTGTTTTGGCAACTGTTTTAATTTCGACTTCTTCTTCCACTTCGTCTAAACTATCTTGTTGTTCGAAAATCGAAAGCCCAATACCCGAAAGACGTGCGATTAAACGCACACCTCCGCGTTGTCGTGCAGTATTAAGGTCTTGTGCGTCAGGCAAAGCAATAACTTTTGCAGTTTGGTTATCGAAAATCGGATAAAATTCGTCCAATTCCTCCCCTTGCCAAGTTCCTTTAAGGTGCATCAATAAAGCGGTTTGTGTTTCGTCAACTTCGACTACTTCACCCTCGTCATTAACTTGACGTCTTTTTGACGTGAACGGGATTTCCATGTTCCACGCTACGACTTCAATTTTTCCATCTTGCAATCTAAAAATTCTTTCAACGACCGCCCAAGGTAAATAAGAAATCTTTTTAATTGAGCCAGTTTTCTTAAATTCTTTCTCAAAAGTTTTAACATAATTGAGTAAGCCTTTGCAGTCGCCCTCGTTATTATAATTTTGCAAGAATAGTTTTTTTGTTTCTGGTTGCATATTTTTTTTCCTTTCTAAAAATTATTTTTTATTTAAAATGGCAAATCTTCATCTGCGATTTCATCGGGCGTTTCAAAATCAAATCCGTCCCACGCCTCGTCGTTTTTAACATAAGCGTTTTCTAAATCAGACCGATTGCCACTCTTAATACCTCTATGAAATACCGTATATACGCCTACACTTAATGTGTCTTCATTAAAATATGCTTTAATTTCCAACTCAATAGCATAAAGGTTTTTATAGGCGTCATCTTCAGCGACTGGTAAAGTTTCCGCCAAATCTAAATAAAGTAATGGTTTAGTAGTTGTTCGAGGATTACGACAAGCAACAGCAATTTCGCCCGTTTGGTTTCCGTCTTTGTCCGTATGCCAAGTAAAAAGCGGATAATTGTCTGGTTTCTTTTCAGCAAAAAGGTCTGATAGTTTAATTTTTTCTACGCCAAGATTTTTTTCACAAGCCGAATTAATTTTTACAACTAAATCTTTGAGCATCGGCACGAATTCAGTTTTGTAATCAGCCCTGATAATACCTGTCGCAAAATGATAAGGTTTTTCTACCCCGTATTTCTCAAACAAATAAGTCGAAGAATAAAAAATCACGGGCGTAAGTAATAAGGTAATCGAATTTTGATTTTCGGTAATTTTATATTTCATACTGTTCTCCTTTCTAAAAATTATTTTTTCAGTATAAATTATTTTTTAACAACAACTTTATCGGCAGAATATTTAATATCAATAACCCCTAAACTTAAAAGGTTTTCCATTTCTTCCTTGCCAACTAATTCTTCAAGTGCATTAATGCCAATCGGCATTTTAACAAATGCTTTATCGCCATATACGTTTGCTAAATAAAGTTTCCCGCTCGCTGTAACTACGCGTGAGCCACGACCTTTAACAATTTCAAAAAACGGTAAAGTTTCTCCGTCTAATACTCGTTTATCAATACTTTTTTTAAAATCATTTAAGTATTTTACAGTTCGTTCGGCAGCCTCGTAAACTTCAGCAAGGCCTTCGGGCGACAATTCATCTAAATCAATTAGGTCAATTAATAATAATTTTTTTTCTGACATTATTTTTTTCCTCCTTTCTAAAAATTATTTTTTATCTTTTTCATATAGTTTTTCTATTTCGGTTTTCCTCTGTTTGTTTTCTTATTTTTTCCAATTAATTAAAGATAGTCTTGCTGGTATAACTCTTGAATAATTACATTCATCACAACAAACACCATCATTAAAATCGGCAAATGGGTAAGGATTATTGCCGTGTCCTTCAAATGTTTTTTTACATAAAATACATTTTTGTTTTTTATGTTCTCTTTTTGAGTTCATAACGTCTCTCCTTTTAAAATAAATAGGGCTATGTTATTCAAAGTTTTGTTTGTGTGCGACAACCTTTTTTTGAATAAGCATAGACCCTGCTCGTAGTTTTGATTGTCGCAACTTTATTATATAACGCTAAAAAAATTAAGTCAAGGATTAAAATGAAAAAAAATAGAAACACTTTCTCTACGTGTGTGTGCGTATACGCGTATCTTTCTAAATATACACGCGTGCGTATATGTATCATAGACAAATGTTAATGTCCGCGATATGTCTATGGTTCGCCGATGCCATCTATAAAAATAATTTCTTGGTAAAAAATAATTTATAAGCCTGACGCATCCTGAAGAAATAAAAATAATTTCTTGAGAAAAAATAATTTTACCGAAGACCGTGGAGAAAATCCGAGGACGGCTAAAAAATAATTTTTCGGCTAAAAAAAATTTCTCATTCTTCGCGATGATGCGTATGCGTATTATACATATTAGAAATATTGCGTGGAAAAAAAGCCCGACCTTAACGTTTATCGGGCTAATCGAAAAATAATTTTTTGCTTATAAATAATTTTCAAACCATTCGTGAGTGAGTGTTGCTTGCGTTTTCTTTACACCATTAATAATCTTATTGCCAACATATCGCTCTTTTAATATATATGTATCATTTGGCTCACGTTTATACATGCTTAATAACTCTTTGAGTGTATTTATTCGTGTTTCTTTGTTATTTTTAAAAACATAATAGTATCTATACACTCTACCTTGTCGCTCACGCTCACGCTTATGTATTAATCTTTTGTCTTTGAGCCGCAATTCATAAAATAAAATATTATCTTGGGTCTTGTTTAAAGCAGTTTTTATGTTTCGATTTTTTGGGTCTTGCAATAGCAAAAATTCTAATTGTTCGGCTATTTTTTGCTCGGCAAAAAGTTTTTTTTCTAATAAATTATTTTTTTTCACATTTTTTCACTCCTTTCTAATTCAGTTTTTTATGTGTCGTTTGCTTTAAAAGAACGAGACCAAAAACTGCCAATTTTTCAATATCAAGATGTGCATGCTTAAAATCTGTCTCTTATACANNCTCGTTCATGCTTAAAATAATCAACCAAAGCATTATATTCTTTTAAAAAATCTTTATCTTTGGTGTCAAAAATTTCTTGTGAAACATTCGAAAAAATTTCAACTATGTTGTTAAAATGTTTGGCTATTTGTTCATAACTATTAACTAAATCGGCTAATGAATTTGGCTCGAAATTTTTCAAATTAGCAAAATTAAAATCTTTTGGTTTTTTCATATTCATCACCTATACAAAGCGTTTCTTTTGCACGACAAAATCAAAACTATATTGCTTTGCAATTTCATAATAATTACCTTTAACAAGTTTACTACTTAGTAAATAGTCGGCTCTATCATACATTGTTTCGCTATAATCTAAAAGATTATTTGTAAAGACAAACGTATGCACGATTTCAAAGTCAACTGCTGTTTTAAAAGCAAGTTTTATTAACATAGTAATATAAATTGTATTAAATAGTGGTCTATCGCTTGCTTTAAACGAGCCATAATATTCGTTGGCTTGTTCTCTTGTTCTAAAAGCAATATCGACATAATTTAAAGTGTGAGTATCAATTACTCGAACGACATAATAATTTTTTTGTTTTTGCATTTTTATTTACTCCTTTCGCATTATAAAAAATTTTTTTCTTTGTTTAAATTATTTTTCTTTTTATCACGCTCACTTTCTTTGCTCCAAAGTCAAATATATAATTTGTATCGCTCTTTTTTTGTAATCTTGGTGCGATATATTTCTTAAAACTTTCTCGGCTCGTTTTGTAAACGAGTTATCTTTTTCAATAAAATGTAAAAATTCGCTTACTTGCTCGAGATAAATTTTTGTATTTTTACCATAATCAAAGTAAATTTTATGTTCGATATACCCTAATTGTATCGCCAAAAGTCGCTCACCAGTTTGATATGTAGCATAAAACCTTTTGCTTAATTTATTTCTTAACGCTTTTTGTTCTTTTGTTTCTTTGAAAATTAAATTTGTCATTTTTTTCGCTCCTTAAAGTTTAAATTTATTCGGCCCACTTTTGTCAAAAATTATATTTTTAATTTTTCGCTTTATTAACTCACTTTCATCACTATTTAAATTGTCAGTCAAAATGTTATTCATTTTTTTAGTGATGTCTTGTTCGGTATCTTGTTCGCCACTATCACTATCTTGACTATCGTCATTTTCGGTATCTTGTTCGCCACTATCACTATCTTGACTATCGTCATTATCAGTTTCAAATTCGCTCGATAAATCAGTGTTGTGTATTAAATTAAAAATTTTATTTAAAATAACGCGATTATCTTTGAGCCACTCAAAATATTGTTCACCAACTTTTGCAATAAATTGCCAACCGATTTTTTCAATATGAAAAGTTTTCATCCCACTTAAGTTTTCAAAAACTTGTCTAAAATTATTAGTATGATAACCATTAATGCAATGTTCGACAAGACCTTCACATATTCTATGTGATACTTCGTGATAAACTAAAACATAAAGCAATTCAACACTCCAACTTGATAAAATATTAGTTATATAAACTAAATCGGTCGTTCTATCATACCACGCTAAAGCGTTTACATCTGGCGGTGTTTCGATATGTATAGTGCCATCTTTAGTTTGACCTTTCAAAAGATTTAGGTGTAAAAGTGGTAGTAAAGTTTGCAACTCTTTAATTGTTTCTGATTTTTTAAGTTTCATTTTCTCGCTCCTTTTAATAATATTGTCTATCGACAATTCGGTGTAAACTTTCAACGCCCTTAAAATTAAAAACTACGTAAGCGTCGCCCGCTAATTTTTCATTTGAAAAACCAATACTTGCTAACGCAAGATTATGACTTACAACTGGATAAAAATTTTCTTTTTTGATTTTAAACATATCAAAAGATAAATTGCTGAACCAAACTGCGATATTACGTTTCGTAATAGTTGAACGTGCTGATAAGGCGATAAAGTTTATATAAACTTTCGTATTCGGCTCTTGTGTTGAAAGCAAAGCATACACTTTTTCTTTGGCTTTGTCGCGATAATGCCAAGCACAAAATGGATTTATATTTCTCGCAATTACTTTTTTCAAAACTTCTTGTCTTTGAAAGCGTATGTATCGTGCTTGTTGCATACCAGTGCCTAACGTTGCTCGAATATCTGGTCTTTGACCATAATCTTGGTTTTCAATTCGCTTTGTTTTTAAATGTTTTTGCACACTTTGTTGTTGCTTTTTTGCAATTTCGGTTTCAAAGTTAATATCAATTTTAAATTTTAGTTCGCTCTCAAGTTCGGCTAAACTAATATAGTTTAAAATAAATTTGACCCAATTGTCGCAAACGTAATATTCAAAATCTTTACAATTTTCTATACCTAAACGCACAAGTTCGTTCAAAGTCATAGGTCGACAAGCGTATTGTTCTTGTATTTTTGCTGATATTGTTGTATTCATAATAATTTTATCCTTAAAAATTATTTCACTTCTAAAATACTTTTCGCCACTAAATCAATATTCAAATTATTTTCAATAGCAATAGTTAAGCGTTTAAAATTTCTTACCGAGCGTTCACCACGATTAATATCAATAATCTTTGAAATACGTTCGTAATGAACACCACTAACTTTGTAGTTAAGAAATTCGTAGTTATCAAAATGATAACGTAAAAATCTATCGGCAGTTGCAATGTCTATGACATTTCGGTTTGAATAATTTAGATTTGGTGTAAGTAAATCAGTATTGCCAGTTGCTAATACTAATGTATTAGGATGTCGTTCAATAACTTCACCTTTTATCGTGGTGATATAATTTTGCTCCAAAACGCTATTTAAAAAAATCAAAGCACTTGGTGCATAGGCATCCATTTCTTCAAAGACAATAATTTTGCCATATTTGAATGCTTGTTCGATTAGTGAATAAGTATAGTTGCCTTGAATGTCGGTTAAACCGACAAAATCATAAGGCGTTTCGGCCATATTTTGCACGAGTATTTCGCGTTTTAATTCTTTTGCTATTTCTTTACAAAAGTGCGATTTACCATTGCCTTTATCTCCATAGAGATAGACATTAAAAACTTGTATCGCTTTTTTAATTTCTTGTGTGAAAGCGTAATAACGCTTTTTGTCAAGTTCGTAAGTTTTGTTAAAAAGTTCATCCAAACTTTCAAAAACAAAGCCTTTGGCTATCGCGTCTTTGACTTTGTCCCACTCGTTTGAAAGTATTTCAAAATCGGCATCACCTAAAATGTCGCTTTTCATACCACTTTTTTCAAGCACGAGTTTTTGTATTTGCTTTTGACGTTCACGTTTAAAAATTACAGCAGATTTGCTTGTCTCGTTTGATAATTCAACTAAAATTTTTGTTCGTTGATAATTCATAATTGCTCCTTTTCTCTTTCATTGAAAGAGTGGACTTATTGGCATTGCCACTCTAATAATTTCATTATTGCCTTAAAAGTTCTTTTTCTCTTTCGGCAAGTTTGGTTTCAACACTATCAATTTTATCTTGCGTTTCTTTGACTATATCATTTTCTTTGCCAAAGACGTCAATTAAATTGTTTTGCAACTCTACGAGCCCTTGAATTTCGACTTTAAGTTCAATTGAAATACTATCGTAAGTTGTCGCTTTTTCTTTCGCAAGAGCGATAATGTCGTTTAAAATTTCGACACTAACTTTGTCTTTAATATTTTTCAAAAGTAAATAAGAGCCAAGTGCTAACTTATCAGCATCCAAAGTATTACTTTGCCCGTTTTCCAAGTTCACGCTCACTCTATCACTCGGTTTGCGATTTTGCTCGGGTTTGACAAAATTTAAAATGTTGCTAAAACGCTCAAGTTCGCTTTTGTGTTTTTCGTAAAATTTATACGAAAACAACGTGCTCTTATTATTTTTTTTCAAAGACACGATAAAATCTCGGCTTCCTTGTGCCCTATCGACTACATAATCTACTTCGTAGCCCCCTAATCGTAAGTTTTTTTGTTCTTGTGCCATAAAAATTTTTGCTCCCTTCTTTGATTTTTTTCGGCGATAAATATTTTTCTCATTTTACCAAGTTCTGCTAACACCCCCATTCTTTGGCTTAATGCCAACATAACCAAATTCACTACTCAAATCGTCGTTAACGTTGCGAACATATGCTAACGCTTGCTCATTCGATAAATCTTTGATGTCTTGCTCCCATTCACTTTCGTGTTTACTTACATAAAGTAAAGTAAGTAAATCGCCAAATTCGGTATGTAAAAGTTGAGCGTGATATACCAAAGACCCTGCACGACTTTCAAAATCTTTGACAATTTTTACAAAGTGGTCTTCATTTTTTAGCCAATAAAGTATGCCATCAAAAAAAGCATTTTGGCGTTCACTATAATATATAGTGCCATTTTCGATAAAATCGTCAATAACGTTTTTTGAAAGTTTTAACTTTCTCATTCGTAAAACTGCTTGTTCTTTTTGTTTTTCTCGCATTATTTTTTTCTCCTTTGCTTTGATTTTTTTCTTTTTAATATCTTCCGTTATACACTCTTACAAAGTTATTAATGCTTTTGAAGTCATTGCCTATTAAAGCATTAAGCACTGGCTTGATAGTGTCCTTACGGTATCCGTCCACGGCGTCCATATATTGCTTATGTTTTTCAAGCATTCTATCGTCTAAAATTTCGTGGTTTTGAAGTGTCATTTTTCCATAGCCCCGTGCTGAGTAGTTAATAACGGCCGTCGTGGTAAAAACTTCTCCCGTTTCTTTTTTTTCAAAAGTTAATGTTACGGCGTCCTTTACTAACAAACCCACCATCCATACCGTCCAAGTTGTAAAGTTAATCTCATAATTTTTAAATTTCATTTTCTTTTTTTCCTTTCTCCTTTGCTTTGATTTTTTAGCGTTCGCTTGGTGCGAAGTAAACAATTTCTTTTGCATTGTTTTGATAAATGTAATGTGATAACCCGATAAGCACATTTTTGGCTCTTTGAGTAAAACTTTTGCTTTTTTCGAGTGGACTTAAATAATCACTTACTCGTTCAATTAAAATCGGCTCATCTTTGTCTTTGTAATCAAAGAATATGCTATGAGTAAAGCCATTCAATTGAATTGCCAAAAGTCTTTCGCCATTCGTGTAGTTGGCGTAAAATCGTCTCTCAAGTTCTTGTTTTAAATTTTTCATAAAAATTTCTCCTTTGCTTTGATTTTTTATCTATGTTTTTCAAAAGTTTTTTCAATAATATCGACAATGCTATCTATCGCTATGTCAATTTGATAAGTGTGTTCCACTTCGTGAACAATTGTTATCGGCATACCTAATACATAAATCATAAAATCAAAAATAAAAACATAATCTTTGTCGCATTTTTTATGTATTTTCGTTAAGTCATGGACTTGTAAACATAAATCGCTGTTAGTGTCATAATCATAATGATTATAAGTGTTGCTATTATCGAGCGTAATGTTGTGATGTTCGTGTAAATAATCTTTGATAAAGTTAAGTGTTAATCGTTGCATAATTCATCCCCCTTTGCTTTGATTATACGTATATCTTGTCGCATTTATCACCTCCCTAAAGTTCTACGCTATCATTATAACTACTTTTGTCAATGTTTGTCAAGTTTTAATGTTTTATAAAATAATATACACTTGTATATATTTTTTTATACTTTTCGCATTTTTAGGACAATTTCACCAAATCTCGCACAAAAAAGTCTTTATGATTATGTAAAAATGTCTTTATTGATAAAAAAGAGTGATAAAAAGTTGTAAAAGATGAATAAAAATAATTTTTAAGTAAGAAATAATTTATTGAAATAAAAAAATTCACTAAAAGTGAGTGAGATGAGTTAATGACTTATATGTAATAGGGAAAAAATAAAAAAAATGGTTTGCACACTTTAAGTGTAGTTTTTAATATTATGTTAACCAAAAGCAAAGAAAAGTGTTTTAATTTATATATATAGCATAGAAGTTGCTGACTCAACTCACTCACCCCTTTTTTAACGATTTATTTTTTTTAAGAAAATAATTTTTTTCAATAAAATAATTTCTCATATTCACGCCAAGCAACCTAAACATTAAAAATGTTATATAACACGCTTTAAAGCAACACCAAGCAACAAAACAAAGTCTTTAATACATACGCACGCGTATAAAGATTTTCGCGTAGTAAAAACGATTTTTATATAGTGATAAGCCAAGCATAAAAAAAACCTATACTTTCGTATAGGTCGTATTTCGGTGGTGCTTAGGTTTTAAAACTATGTTTTAATGTTTGATTTCGTTTAGGACAATACTTATTGTCGAGCCAAAGTGTTTGTTTATAGCATTATATAATGCTACTTGTTCTCGTATTTGGTCTAAAGTCATAGACTTTTTAGTTGTTTGCTCGGTGTTTGCTCGTTTTCTCTCTTTAGAGAGTTTGCTTTCGGTCGCTTTCACCTTTGGTGTTTTGGCTGTCTTGCTCGAAGCCTTCTTTGTGGCTTTAGGTGTGCTTGCCTTTGCCTTGCGAGATTTGGCTTGTTGCTTTGCAATTTTTTCGAGTGTTTCGATAAAGTCTTTAAGAGACTTTACTTTGTCGTTCTCGCCAAGATGAAATGCTTTCTTTAAGAAAGCAACGTGCTTTTCTATACCAAACTTGTTTGCTTGGTCGATAAATTGTTGCACAATTTCTTTGTGTGCTACTGCGAAGCCTTTGGCTCGTGTGCTGATGATTGGATGAACTGCTGCGAAATAATCTTGTTGTTTCATATTTATATGAACCTCCTTTTTTTCTGCCTTGTCTTTAGACAACTCCACCATAGTTGTTTTTGGTCTCGGCATTATTATTATAATAACTTTTGTCAACTCTTGTCAACCCTTAAAGTTTTATAAAATAATATATATTACATATATTTTTTTATACTTTGCGATTAATTTTTGGTCGTGGCTTTTTTGGTCTTTTTCACAAGTCGCTTTTCACGGATGCGTTTTTTTTGTGCGTGTTTTTTTGTGTGCTGTGAATGTATGGGGGGGCTGTGTCTCGGGCGTTGGGGTATGCGTGGTCGCGTAAAAACTACCCCCAACCATACCGCAAAAAAAATCCAAAGCATTTTCAAAAATAATTTCCCCTCTTGTCATCTTCTTTTTCTCGTTATATAATATATTTATGGATAAAAGAAAAACGAATGCTGAAAGACAAAGAGCATATTATTATCGTCATAAAGAAAGCAAGCGACAAGCAAGGTTGTTTCTTGGTCTTTCGACATATAGTAAATATCATAAAAGGTATTACCTTAAACAAAAAGCAAAAGCAGAGGATTAAATTATGATTTCTGATAGTCGACTTTATAGTGATTACGAACGGATGCGGGGGCGTATCAAAGATATTTATCGTCTGAAAATTGAAGGTTATACGGACAGAAATATTGCGAAATTTTTAGGGGTTTCGGCGGCGGCGTTTGCCAAGGCGATAAGTTTGGATGGCGTTGTGAAAGATACTTACGAAAGTGCGATGGAGATTTTAGTGGCGAAATTGATGAACGTTGTGGTCGCACGGGCGTTAGGGACGGACGGACGCGTCGATAAAGAAGGAGAACCCGTGCCTGCGGATGCGAACTTGGCGTTTCGGTTACTTGAAAAAATTGACCCGCGGTTTCGGGTGAAAGAAGAAAAGGTGGCACTAATTACGATTGAGCAAGTCGTCAAGAGGATAAAAGAAAAAGAACAAGCGGAGGTTATTGAGGTGGAGGCGAAAGATGTCGAAGATGCAGGATAATGTTTTTCTGAATATGTCGGAGTTGGACAAGAGTGTCGAGATGTTGGCGCCATATTTGACGAGCCCGCGAAAATTTATCGAGACGTTTGTGATGATAACGAAAAAAGACGGGACGTTTGGGATGATGAAACTGAACAAGGCTCAAGATATTGTCATGAAAGAAATCGAAAGACGGATGGATAACAATATGCCTGTAAGGATAAGGCTTTTGAAATCTCGGCAACAAGGAGCGACGGCATTATGTGTGGCACTCGGGATGTGGTGGGCGTGTTGTCATGAAAATGCGTCATATGCGGTTGTGGCACACAAAGAGCAAAGTGCGTCAAGTATATATGATAGGGCACGGATGATTTTTACGAACTTGCCCAAAGAGATAAAGCCGATGACGTCGAAGTTTAATAGTGAAAGAATTGCGTTCGACAGCGGGGGGAGTGGTGAACTTCAAGGTTTAAGAAGTCGGGTGTTCTTTGGGACAGCGGGTGGCGGTGAACTTTTTCGGGGGGAGACGATAAATTTTTTACATAAATCGGAAAAGGCGTTCTGGGATGACCCGAATGGTTTACTTGATAAGTCCTTAAATGCGACTGTGCCAAAACGTCCGAATACTTTTATTATTGATGAGACGACGGCGAACGGGTATAACCGTTTCAAGGATGAGTGGGATAGGTCGGTGCGTGGGCAAAATGATTATTCGCCGATATTTTTACCGTGGTATGTGAGTGATGAATATGCTCTTGAACCGCCAAGAGATTTTGAGATGACGGATGACGAGAAAATATTGGCTTTGACTTTTGATTTATCGCCCGCACAAATATATTGGCGACGGTATACGATTGAAAATGATTTTGAAGGACGGGAATTGTTTTTTGACCAAGAATATCCGACAACACCAGAAGTTGCGTTTGTGGCATCGGGGTTTGGGGTTTTTGGTGGCGAGACAATTAAAGCGGGATATAAAGGCGTGCGGGAAGGTATTGAAGTTAAAATAAATAGTATTATTACAAACGCACCGCTCATTGTTTTTGAAAAGCCTGAGATAATTGATGAACTTGAATATGGTGAAGTTGTTGTTTTTAATAATAAGACGCAGAAATATGAGCGGCAAAGCGATGGGATAATTGCTGGGCGAACGATAAGGACAGCGAACTATACGATTGGAATTGATACTTCGGGGATGGGACAAAACTGGAACGTGATTTCGGTGTGGCATAATACGAAAAAAAAGCAAGTCGCGGTGTGGAGATTACAAACGACAAGCGAAGAAAACTTGGCAAAAGTTGCGGCGGAAATTGGCACGATGTATCATAATGCCTTGATTGCTTGTGAGACGAACTACTCGCACGCGGTATATGATTATTTGGTAAATCTTGGTTATAAAAATTTATATATTACTGAAGATGTTAGTCGAATAGATAAGAGCACGCAGGGGATGAGATATGGTTGGCATACTTCGAACCGCTCAAAAGCGATGATTATAAGTTATCTTAAAAAAACACTTAACGATAATCCAGCAGCGATAGTTGATAAGGCGTTTTGGTTTGAGGCGGAGTATTTCATTTTAGAAGATGCGGCGAAAAATATTATGAATGCGGCGGCGGGACATAACGATGATAATGTGATGGCAAATGCGATAGCGTGTTATGTTGCTCAAAGTTTTCAAGCCAAGCAAACATACACGGTCAAAGTTTACCAAGATAAGCCAAAGATGAATATTGAAATGGCAAAGTTTTTGGGTTATACTAAAAGGAGTGGCAAAAAGACCGCTTTGCGAAAGGGGATTTATAAGAACAATGCTTAAGATATTAAAGAAAAAAGATTATAAAAAACTGACTGCCGACATCGTTGATTTAAGAGTGAAATTAGAAAACACACAAGCGGAGAACCAAAAACTTTTAAGCGAAATTGAAAAATTGGAAAAAGACTTAAAACGGTTACGCACGAAAAAAAAGGATACAGAGGCGTTTGCGAAACGCAAATGGTTAAACGCGGAATATGGAGAAGATTACAATGAGTAAAGAAAAAGCAAATGAAATATATCAACAATTTGAAAATGCCACAGGGTATTTGGCTAACTTAAATTTACTAAAAGATATAAAACGAAGTATTGATTTTTATGAGGGACGACAATGGAATATGGATGATGATGTTAAAGATTATCCCAAAATTGTCCTTAACATTATTAAACAAATTGCCCAAGTTAAAAATGGGGGAATATTAGGAAATACTTATGCCTTTTTAGTCGATAGTGATAATCATAAATCGACACGAAAAATTGAAGCGTTCTTAAAAGACTTACACGCGAAAATGAAAATGAGCCGTAAGGATAGAAAAATTTTACGCGACATTTTTAAAAAGGGCACAGGCATTTCTTATTTTTATTGGGACAAAGATGCTCGTAGCATTATGTCAAAAAGTGGTGGTCGTCTTAAGTGTGAAATTATTGATATACGACATTTTCGCGTTGCTGACCCATTAATTATGGAAATACAAGAACAAGAGTGGGTAATGTTTTCAACACGGGAGCGTATCGAAGCACTTGAAAATCAATTTCCTAACGTTAAGGGAAAATTAGCACCAGACTTTGACGACCCTGCAGCAAAATCACAAAAAGAAGCATACGACACTCCTGAAGATAAAAAAGCGTTCGTAACCGTTTATACAAAATTTTATCGTAATGAAGATGGTGAAGTAGCATTTATCAAAGCGACAAGAGATGTTTTGCTTGAAGATGCTGTTTTTTTAAATCCGTTTTATAAGGGCAACAAAAAAGAAGAGCCGAATTCAACTTCACTAACTGAAAAAAAAGAATATCGAATTTTTGCCGAGCCTGCCTTTACGCTTTATCCGTTTGCGAGTTTAGTGCTTGATGAACGCGATAATTGTTTTTATGGAATACCTGCTGTTTTAGAACATATTGAAACACAAAAATCTATTAATAAACATTTCTCAGTTTATGATAAAGGTCTTGATGATGCTGTGCTTGGTGGTTTTGTTTATCGCGAAGGTATTTTAGGTGAGCAAGAAATTACAACCGATAATGGTCAGATGATTGCTCTTGATTTAAAAATGAATGAAAGATGGAACGATGTTTTCGGGCGTTTACCTGTAACAAATATCCCTGCCGACGCTTTAAGATATTCAGAAAACTTACTTGGGGTTGTGCGAAACGTTAGTGGAACGACCAACGTTACAATTGGTCAATCAGATTATTCAGGACAAAGTGGAAAGCAAACGCAAATGTTATTAGAACGTGCCCGAGAAAATACAACCGACCTCGCCCAAGCGTTTAATGATTATAAAGTCGACCAAGCCGAAATTATGTTTATGTTTGCCAAATTTTATTATGACGAAGAACCGTTTGTCGAAATTGAACACGGTAAAGATGCTAATCGTTTAATTGGTGATTATACAGGCGACAATGCTTTTAAAGGTAATGAATATTTAGATGATGATGTTAATTTTAATATCCAAGTTTCACCATCGCAATCTTTAAGTGAAGCAACGTTAATTGAAATTCTTGGACTATCTGTGCAAAGCGGGCAAATTAATATTTCTGATTATATTGATTTATTACCTGATGGATATTTTCCGAACCGTATTGAAATTAAACATAAGTTGCAACAAGGGACAATTGCGATTATGCAACAAATGGACAATAAGATTAAACAAGCGGAAATGATTATTCAAGAAATGACAAAAGAATATCAACGCACGACTAAAGAATATGCAAAGAAAATTGAAACGGTCGACAATGTTATTCGTGAAAATCAAATGCTTAAACAAATGTTGGCCGATTTAACGAGTGCTGAAATCGGGATGAAACAAGAAGAAACACAACGTTTAGAAGAAGCAAAAAGAAAACAAGAAATGATTTCTAAAGACTTAAAAAAAGAAAAGCAAGCCGAAATTTTATTAGAAGAAATGGTCGGAGAGCAAACAATGCCCGACACACAAGAAAAATAATTGACGCAGAAAAATTTTTGACTAAAAAAATAATTTTGTGTATAATTATGTTATCGCAGGAAGAGCGTAAAAATCCGTCGCATACGAAAGCGTAAAAATGTATCGCTATCCGAGCGTAAAAAGGAGAACAGAACTATGTCAAATCAAAATGACGAAAACAAAAAAACCGAAGTTACCGAAGAAGAAAAAAAACAAATTGATGACTTCGCAGCGTCTTTGCTAAACCCATACCAAGACGAAAATCCACTTAATGACGACGACGATGAAACAAGCGACGACGATGAATTAAGTGAAGAAGAAAAACAAAAAAATGCCGAAGAAGCAAAAAAGCGTCGGGAACGGGAAGCAAAACAAAAGGCTGAAGAAGAAGCCAAAAAAAAGGCTGAAGAAGAAGCCAAGAAAAAAGCCGAGGAAGAAGCACAAAAAAAAGCCGCCGAAGAAAAAGCAAAAAAAGAAGCGGCGGAAAATAAAAATATTGCTACCCTCGCAAAACAAATCGCTGATTTTCAATTAAAGTATCCAGATGTTGATATGTCAGTCGTGCAAAAAGACGAAGACTTTACTGAGTATATGCGTGGCAAGTTATTAGGCAAAAAAACATTCACAGAAATTTTTGAAGATTATGCAAATTTCGTTTCTCGGGTAACGGGACGAACTATTGAAGATGTAATTAAAAGCAAAAATAAACCGAGTTCTGGTAGTTCAAAAGCAAGCGGTTCATTCGGCGATGTGTTTTCAATAGAAGAATTAAATAAAAAAGCAGAGAAATATAATTCTCTTTCTCCTGAAGAAAAGGAAAAATATATTCGGTCAGTTCGATACCACGATAAACGATAATTTTTATTCAATAAAATAGAAAGGAAACACTATGTCAAATACTACTTTTGCAAAATTACCACTTATTTCAAATAAAGTATATGAAGAAATGTATTCTAAGTCTGTTCTTGTTGCTTCTTGTGATAACACATATTCAACAGAATTTGATATGGAAAACAGAGAACTTGATATTCCTGTCTATCACGATATTTCAGTGCATAGAGCGACTATCAAGGAAGGTGAAATTAGACCAGCACCTGCAGAACGCCTTCGTGCTTCAACTGTTCGCGTAGTCATCGATAAAATTCGTTACTCCCACTGGGAAAAACTTAATATTGATACACTCGCAGACAGCCTCGCACAAGAAGACAGCGAAATGCGTAAAAAATTGGTCAAAAAATGGACAGTCGATGCCGACCGCGAATTGGCAATTGCTTGCGTAAACTTACCAGCACGTTACCAAATCGACTTTACCCAAAACGCTTTACTTGCGAACAACGTTCTCGTTGATACTACGATTTTACCGTTTTTAGATATTCTAAAAGCCAAAGCACGTGAAGCAAAATTAGACCCAAGTGAATTTAGTCTCTTTATTAGTGAAAAATTTACGAGCGTTGCACGCGATGCTCAAATTTCATTTTTCGGAGAACCAGCCGAAGACGCTTTCAAAAACGGTTTCGTTGGCAGAATTAACGGTGTCAATGTTTACGAACTTGATGTCCCAGACCTCGTTTCAAGAAATGCTACCACTTCACTAATCGAAGCAGAATATGCAATTTGGAAAACAAAAGATGGCATTCAATATGTTATCCCTGCCGACGGCAGAATTACAGCAACTTATGACCTTTATGAAGGCGAACACTTACTCGGCGGAAAAGGTTTTAAGATTGTTCAATATTACGACTTCTTCAATTTATATCCAGAAAGATTAAAAGTCTTACAAATTAAATATACGGCTTTAGGTGCTGTTCCCGTTATTAACGATGGATTTTATTTTGGAACGGTCAAGTAGGAAGGAAGGAAATAAACTATGGCAAGAGAAATTTTACCATTACACGTCATTGACGTGGGTGCAGGCGGTGTCTCTGACGAAATTACTTTTAAGGTCGTTGGTGCAGACGGTTTATACATTCCCTATCGTTATCCCATTAATGCGGCTTCGATTGCAAATCACGCAGCCTTAGTCGCGACAGGAAAATTACGGGCAGATACTCCGACAATGCCAGACAACGATTTAACAGGAAAATACGGCTTAAAACTTCCTCGCACGGAAAAACTAATCTTATTAGTTAAAGGCGTTGCCCTCGCAGAAGACGTTACGTTCTATGGTTCAGAAGAATACGGTCAGCCAGATTTTGAACTTACTATTCCTGCAGGTGCAGGCAAGATTTATGCAATTAGTGCCTATGATGCTGGTCTTCATATCTTACCCAGTGGGCGAGTTCATATTGGAGGCGGAGCGTTAGACGGTGAAACAGTTAGTTTTGCGTTAATCGCACGTATGTAAAACAAATCAAGGGGTGGTATTTACTATCACCTCTTTTTTTTGTATAATATAAGTATGGCAAAATACATTTACGAAGTAGAGTTAAAAAGTAAAGCGTTTTTAGACAAAGAACAACGAAGTCTAATTACTTATTTTAAATATCCCGCTAAAAGAGAACTAATCGCATCTAATATGAAAAAACTCTATCCACAATTTACAAAAAAAGAAGATGAACCGATTATTAATATTAGGCGGATAAAAACGAAAGAATATCACGAAAGAGTAAACGGTAAAAAAATCGAACTCCACAAAGATATTGTTTCAGCAGAAATATAGGAGAGATAATATGTTGCTTGGTGAAATTAAATTAATGGCTCTAAGATTAATGTTTTCAGATACGGACATTACTTACAATATTGAGAATATCGAGGAATATTATAATAATCACAATACGAGAGAAAAATTAATACGGATGAACGATAGTATTAATCGTGCGTTAAGTTTATATTATCAGCGAGTAGGTTTACCAAGAGGTAAAAAAGAAGTTAGATTAAGTCAAGATGATTTTGAACCAAGCGACTTTATTAATGAAGTAAGATTAATTAAATCACAAATACCAGATTTACACGACGTTTTAAAAGTGCGAGTTACGTCTCCGTATATGCCGACACTAACAAACGCTGATTTTGAATATGAAGATAATACTTTATATTTACCTAACTTACTTGAAAAAATTTCGCCTCGTATGGAAGAGAAAATGAAAATTGAAGTTTTTTATGAAAAAAATCCACGTTATTTATTCCCCTATGACAAAGACACAGAAGTTAATTTAGACGTTTTAAATATCCCATTAGAAGTTCAATTAGAAATACCTAAATATGTTAAAAGCGAACTTTACGAAGAAGACGAACCTGAATTGGCCTTAATTGCTAAAAATGAATATTTGACATTCTTATCACAAATAAAAAAACCAAGAGTAATTAGGCAACAAAGCGTAGTTAAACCTCGATGGAGATAAAAATAAATGGCAGACCCAACAAACAAAAGTAGAAAAATATTTAACTTTACTGGCTTTCGGGGGATGGATACTGAAAACAAACCAGATAGAGTTGCGAGATTTAGGGCGGCCAAAGGTAAGAATTTTTTTATTGATAGCGACAATTTAAAAACAAGACCTGCCTTTATTAATGAAAAATTTTATAATGTCCAAGGAAATATTTTAGGCTCATATTTTTTTAATGACACAGAAATTATTTTTACTGACAAAAATTATATTTATTTTTTTACTAAAGAAGATTTTTTTTATACTAACGGAATTAGTTTTAATGCGGCTAAAAAAGTTTTTACAAATATTTTTTCTTTTAGTTTTTTTGATGCCCGCCCATTTTTTGTTCAAGAGAAAGATTGTTTATTTGTTTTTTGTGTAAACGATGTTTTAGTAATTTCGCAAACAATAGGCGAAGAAGGCAGTGCTTTTGTTATTTATTCAATTGATAATAAAATTAATATAACTTACGATGATTTTAATGAATATTGTTCAGATGACAACTATGTTATTTTGCCTGATGCTTATGTGCCAACAATTCAAATAGGAGATAATGCTTTTGAAGATGTTAATTTGTTATCGAATAAAAGAAAATATAAACTTTTTGCTAAGGCCGATGACGAAGAGACAAGCACATATACATTACTTGGCGATTATGACCCAGAAAAAAATGGGGATTTTAATGACATTAAATTAGATATAGATTTTTATGGTCAAAATATAAAAGAGATGACGCAACTTCCGACGTTTTTGGGTGTAGAAGGAAACATTTCTGAAGATTTAGAAAACAATAATCTTTTTTGGGTTTTTCCTGATGATACGGATACACCAAATTTACAAGTTCAAACAATAGAAACTCCTATTAAATCAAAAAAAGTTTGGGAATATCGAGAGGACGACACTAATTTTGAAAACCCAATTGTTTCAGATACGGGCTTAACAAAAGAAGAGGCGTTAACGATTGTTCTTCCTGATGATAAAAAAACAATATTTGAATTTCTAAAAGATTTTGATTTTACTGATTTTGAACAAATTATTTCAGGTAGAATAATTATATACAAAGTAAAAGTAATTTTTGAATATACATACAAAGTTATTAATGATAATGGGGTTACGATAAGTGCTGGTAAAAAGAAAACCGCAGAAAAAGAAGTTTATTTTAAGGTGCATTTTTTTGAAACAGAAAAAGATTTTGTTATTTTATCAACTAATATAAAAAAAGGTGAAATTTATTTTTCTAATAGCGAGAATTTTCCTTCTGGATATGAATACCCTATTCCTAACACTAACAAAGAAAATTATGTAGAAGTAGAATTTTATAGTGATTTATCTGGGCTAATTCCTAATATTAATACTGCTTATTTTGTTAAAGAATTTGAAACTTTTTATGCTTGGTCAGAAAAAGAAAGTGCATATATTGATGTGATGTTTATTTATAATGATGTTTTGCCTTCTGCCTCGAATGGCGAAATCACTTTTAAACAAAAACAAGAAATAAATAGATGGTTTATCCAAAATAATGATTTACCAGAAGATGTTGAAGAAGCGTTTGTATATATAAAATTTACTAAAACAATTATAACTCCTCCAAAAACACTTTTAATAGATACAATAACTTTTCCTAATGTCATTGATGACCCTACTTTAATTCAGGCGTCTAATTTATTCAATGATTATACAGAAATGCTTAATGCAGATTTTCCAATTTTAGATAAACCTACTGGCGGTAGTTGGGACACTTCTACTTTGTTAGAAAATATAACTATAAATGTTCATAATATATTTCCTCAAAAATATAAAGATGGAGACATATATGAAAAAATTTCTTCTAATATTATTAATAAATTAGACCAAATTAGAATTCAAAAAGATTTACCTTCTGGTCAATATATGATTAAAATTTTTCTTAATGAATTTTATTATTCAGTTTCTCCCACTCAACCTAACTTTATTGATGGTGTAAAATATACTTTATATATACGATTTTTTATTACTACTATTCCAGAAAAAATTTCTTATGAACATTTTATGTATGTTATTCCAATGATGCCTCAATGGTTATTTTTAAAAAGTTTATACGAATTAAATTTTGTTGATGACTTATTAGAGATAACTTTTTCAAATGACCTTATTAATTATAAAAATGAACCAGCGATTAATCTTGAAATAACTTTTCCAAAAAATGACTATAATGCCAATTTAATTAAGAAAATGAAGTTTGGCACTACTTTTGGTAGTGAATATCGTATCTTTTTAGCAGGTAACCCAGAGTTTCCACACATTGATAGATACAATATTTCTAATGATTTATTAGGTGATAATGTAAAAAGTCAAAGTTATGAAGCGTCTTATTTTCCATCTAAGAGTTATCGGGTTGTTGGTGGTAAAAATAGTGCGATTAATGGTTATGTTGTTGCTAACGATACGCAGTTATATGTAACTAAAAAATATGCGATTAATGACAGTTGTTTATTTATTCGCAATCGTGTTATGAATGAAAGTGGTGGAGTTAGTTATTTTGAATATAAAACAAATATTAAATCTCCGCCAATTAATGAAAAATGTTTAGTGAATTTTTATAATGATGTAGTAATGCTCACTGATAATGGGTTGCAAGGTATTGAAATATCAAGCAATGTGTTAACGAATGAAAGGCTTTTAAAGTTAAGGAGCGGTTTTATAAACACAGAACTTAAAAAGAAAATCAAAGAAGCATATAATATTGCTCTTTTTGAGGACGATGAAAGGCTTTTTATTGTATTAGATAATGAGATTTATGTTGCTGATGCAAGATACGCAGAAGAAAATCCAGCAAGTCAAGTAGGCAATGTATCTTATGAAATGGTTAAATGGGAAATTACTCCGTTTATTAAAGACGCTTTTTTGCATAAAGGTAAGTTAAGGTTTTATGATGATAAGAGCGCATACACATTAAGTGATACAGGCTATGATAAAATGATTTTGAGTATTGATGCTGGGGAAATAACTTTTGATAGTCCTGAAGGTGCAACGGTTTCTAAAGAGGTTTTTGATGATTTAAAAGATGAACAATTAATTACGTTTAAAAAAATAAGTAACGCAAATGTATATGCGAATATTTATGAACAGGAAATAGGTGCTTCAGTATTAATATCTGAAAACTTTGTTGAAAGTTTTAATTTACGAACAGGGTTAGATTATTTTGAAGAAGGTTTTTATGTTTTAGACGGAACTAATTTTATTTATAAAAAACCTCAAGAAATAAATACAACGGTTACTTTTCCGCTTGGAGATAAAAATATTTACTTAAAAATAAACAATAAATCAATTTTTGTATATAAAGAAGAAACTGATAAATTGCATTTTAAAATAACTCAACGTTCTGATTTTTTGTCTAAAATTGTTTTTGATACAGTAGAAATATTCGATAACTTTCAATTATTATACGAAAAAGAAAAGCCCATTGAAATCGAGTGGTTTAGTGGTGCTTTAGATTTAGAAGACAAATTATACGAAAAAACAATGTTTGAAATTACTTTTTATGTTAGACGATTAGAAACAGCGAACCTTTTAAAATATGGGTATAGAACTTTACGAGGGTATAAAGAATTTAGTAATCTCGAAAATATAGACCTTGCAAACTCGATTTCTTTTGACGAGCAAAATTATAATTTATTTGCTGTTACAACGTTTGATAATGTGGCAATTACAAGAAAACAAAAGGAAAATAATTTTTTATACATACAATTTTTATTTAAAGGTGAAGGAAATATTGAAATTGGCGACATAATAGTATATTATAAAAGTAATAGGAAGGTTAAATCCGTCGGATAAAAAGCGAGGTGTAATATGGCAATTAAAGATGATATTCAAAACTTAAAAATTAGTGAAGAAACACAAGAGAAAGTTCGAAAAAATTCTCCCTTCAATTTACCACTAAATCCAACAGCACAAGGGTGGTCAGCCCAGCATATTAGAAAACAACTTTATAGGGCGATTTGTTCCGAAACAGGAGGTAGGGATGATAATCTTTTAGATATTATTGTAGAGAATTTTGATGGGCTTAGTAATATTTTGGAGAATTTGGAAGGACGCACAGTTGTGTTGCCAGACAAACAAATGTCAAGAACAGAAATCACAAATGCTATGACAACATTTCACACACTATATGCCTTTGAATACGATGGAGACACAGAATTAGAGGCGGGCGATTATTTTGCCTATAAAGCAAACAATGATGAAATTCACGTTTTTGGCAACGGTATGGCCTTAACTTTTGCCACATTAAATAAAGGAACAGTTAGGAGAACCGCAAAACTTAGTGAATTAAACGCAGCGAACTTAGAAATCACAAAAATTATTAATGGTGACACCGTAGTTAAAAAAGCAGAAGGAGATATACACGGCAATCCTATTAACACGACTTACGCAACACAAAACACTTTGAATGATGCTATTGACCAAATCGAAAACACTGGTGAAATTGTAGCAGCAAGAGCAATGGCAGATAATTTAGGCAAGGCATTTCGCACAAACTATTTACAACAAGCACTTTTAATATACGATGATAATACAAATAAATTAACCGTTAGAAATAGAACGGCATCAGCAGTTGATGGGGGACACGCAGGAGTAGGTTCTGCTATCACCTTACCAAAAGCGAGTGATACAAAAGACGGCTTATTAGATAAAACCGATAAACAAAAGTTAGATAATTTAGCGGGAAACGCTGAAACAACCTATATCAAAAATGATACCAAAGGTGTAGCAAACGG
>LSQX01402157.1_pt1 | contig 28799 bp, 23 predicted proteins | sample 654561 | NCBI WGS metagenome assembly LSQX01 (sample SAMN04489861, study PRJNA283612) | anaerobic digester metagenome | isolation source: 4 biogas reactors fed with cattle manure at either 37C or 55C with and... | place: Denmark: Kongens Lyngby | collected 2014
AAAAAGATGACAATCGGAATCGTCCCATTGTCATCTTTTGAATTAAACACTTATTTATCTTTTTCTTCTTTTTCTTGCCGGGCTTTTTCTATTATTTTATCCGCGTTCTGAGCCGGCACTTCTTCATAATGGGAGTATTCCATGGTAAATTTGCCCCGTCCCTGGGTCATGGACTTTAAGTCTATGGTATATCTGGCCATTTCAGCTAGAGGAACTTGGGCTTTTATGAGCTGTTTTTTACCTACCGGCTCCATTCCCTGTACTCGTCCTCTCTTGCTGTTCAAATCGCCGATTATATCGCCCATGGAGGTTTCGGGAACCACTATTTCTACATTCATTACCGGCTCCAAGAGAACCGGTTTGGCCATTTCCATACCCTTGCGGAAAGACAGTCGGGCTGCCATCTTAAAGGCCATCTCTGAAGAGTCCACAGAGTGATAAGATCCATCAAACAGGGTAGCTTTTATGTTGCTTACCGGATAGCCGGCCAATACCCCTTCGTCCAGAGCTTCCTGCAGTCCTTTTTCAACCGCTGGGAAGTACTGACGAGGGACGGCTCCTCCGAAGACCTGCTCTCCAAATTCAAAATCTCCTTCGTCAAGGGGTTCGAATCGAATCTTAACATGACCGTACTGGCCGTGTCCACCGCTCTGTTTCTTATGTTTGCCTTCTGCTTCCACCGTGGCCCGTATGGTTTCCCGATAAGGAATCTTCATATCTTTGCTGATTACGTCAACTCCAAATTTGCTTTTCAATTTTTCTATAATAATATCTACATGAGTATCACCCATGGATTTTAGAAGAGTCTGTTTGGTCTCGGTGTTCTTTTCAATCTCTATGGTCGGATCTTCTTCTTTTAATCTCTGCAGGGCACCGCTTAATTTATCTTCATCGCCTTTACTTTTTGGTTCAATGGCCATGTTCAGAGTGGGTTTAGGAAACTCAATGGGACTCATTGATACCGGATTAGCTTTCTGGCACAGGGTATCTCCGGTTGCAGTAAGGTTTAACTTGGCTACAGCTGCAATATCTCCGGCATTAAGTTCGGGAACGGCCGATTGTTCTTTACCAGTCATTACTAGCAGTTGGGCAATTCTCTCGTCTTTTTCCTTGTTCACATTATAATAGGAACTGTCGGCTTTCATAGTACCGGTAAAGACCCTAAACATGTTGAGCCGGCCTATATAGGGGTCAGCAATGGTCTTAAATACCTGTATGGCCAGTTTGCTCTCATCCATATCCTGATATAGAGGATTGTCCTCCGGAGTAGCAACACAATCCACTACAAAATCCATGAAGGGTTGAATACCGATATTTTTGAGGGCTGAACCACAGAATACAAAAACGGCTGAACCTGAAGCAGCTGCTTTCTTAATACCGATCATAATTTCCTCATCGCTGAGTTCTTCCCCATCCAGATATTTGGCCAGCAATTCATCATCTGCTTCTGCGGCTGCTTCAATCAGCTGCTCTTTGTATATTTCTACATCATCCGTCATATCAGAAGGTATTTCACCCTCACTCATTTTCCCGCTGCCTTCTTCAAAAGTGTAGGCTTTCATTTTAATAAGGTCCACAATTCCTTTGAAGCTGCTTTCGGATCCAATAGGAAGCTGAACTGGAACTATTATATCCGAGAAGTTATTTTTTAGCTGATCCAGGACCTTGTAGAAATCTGCATTTTCCCGGTCAACTTTATTAACAAAAACCAACTTGGGGATATTGGGGAAATCTTCCCAAACAACTTCTGTCTGTACCTCTACCCCGGCACTGGCAGAGAGCATCATGACCAGAGTATCGGCTACTCTTGTTGCTCCTACTACCTCAAAGTAGAAATCTGCAAAACCAGGCGTATCTAATACATTTATTTTATGGTCCCTGTATTCACAAGGTACCAGTGATGTGCTGATGGTAATTTTCTTCTTTATTTCTTCTGGCAAATAATCAGCTACGGTATTGCCGTCATCTACCTTCCCTAATCTGTTGGTAGCTCCGGTATTAAAGATCATAGCCTCTGCCAGTGAAGTCTTACCGGTTCCTCCATGACCAACCAGAGCTATGTTGCGAATTTTATTTGTAGGGTAAACCTTCATCAAACAACCTCCTCAAAAATACTATAACTGTAAAAATGGTACTATATATTCATTAAAGTAGCAAAATTTTTTTATATCTTATTTATTTCTTATTCATTACAAAGAAAATCCAATACAACAATACGGCCGCCACTAAAAACAGTATTAACTGGTACACCATTACTCCTTTAAAAGCATCTACTATCAAGGTAAAGACAATCCCTAAAGCCAGAGGAAACAGGATAACTTTGGTCAAAGGACGGTCAGGATAATCAGGATTTTTCTTTTTCTTCTGCAGATAGGACCAGTTGCTTATGAGGAAAAAAATTACCGTATTGATTATCAAGCTAATAATTATCATGGTTTATTCCCATCAAAATAATCTAAATAACGGCGAAAAACCTGTTTGTATTCCCCTATTAACCTGTAATCGGTAAGATCCAGATGTAGAGGGGTTATACTGATAAAATTTTCTTCCAGGGCCAAAACATCACTGTCTTCTTCCTGCTCTTCCTTCCTCACTCCTCCCCCCAGCCAATAATAGGTGTTACCCCGGGGGTCCTTTCTTTCTTCAAACAGGTTGTCATAATTTCTCACCCCCAAACGGGTAATGCGAATGCCTTTTATCTCCTGGAGAGGCAGGGCTGGGATATTGATATTGACCATGGTATTTGAGTCAATCCCACGTCGAGTAACGGTTCTGATAAAATTGCGGGTGAAACGGGCTGGAAATGAAAAATCCATTTCTTCCTGGTAGGAATTTAAGGATACGGCTACCGCAGGCACCCCCATTATTACACCTTCGGCAGCAGCCGATACCGTACCGGAATACAGCACATCGGTGCCCAAATTGGGACCATGATTTATTCCCGATACTACCAGGTCTATTTTTTCACTTAAGAATTTCCCTAAAGCTAGTTTTACACAATCAACTGGAGTGCCTTTTACAATCCAGGCTGATTTAACCCCATTCATTTCAAGCTCTTGAGTTAGAATGGGTTCAAAAACAGTTATAGAATGACCGGTACCACTTCTTTCCCGATCAGGAGCCACTACATACAAATCGCCGAGGGTAGAAAGTTCTCTTACCAGAGCTCTTATGCCCCCGGCATTAATCCCATCATCATTGCTTAGCAGGATATTCACTCCATGTAACCCCCCGTTTAATTATTATCTCTGGTTTGTAGATCATCTTAAAGAAATTATCCGTGGGATTATTTCTGCTCCGGCCTCATACCTATACCGGTTGGGAGCAAGTTGTCTCACCCAGAACTTTTGTTAGTGAGCAAAACCACGTTCCAGCATGCCCATATGATTTATCGGCCAGTAGACCAAAAATGCTTTGCCTTTAAGGTGATCACGGGTCAACCAGGCATTCCAACGATGGCTGTCAAAACTAAGATTGCGGTTATCCCCCATAACAAACAGGGCATCTTCAGGTACTACCACTGGACCAAATTGGTAGTTAATCGTTTCATATAAATACGGTTCGTTCAGAGCTTCGCCATCTACATATACGGTAGCATTTTTAATCTCAATGGTTTCGCCTGGCAGACCAATCACCCTTTTGATATAATCCTCTTTACTATTAAGCACCTCCGGAGGATCAAAAACCACTATATCTCCTCGCTCGGGTTCTTTAAAATAGTAAATGAATTTATTGACCATAACCCGATCCTGCAGCTGAATGGTTGGAAGCATGGAACCGGTAGGTATTATCCTGCCTTCCACTACGAAAGTCCTTAATATCATGGCCAGAACAAAAGCTATTACTATAATACTGATTAGTTCTTTAAAAAAGCTCTTAATCTCTTCACTCATAAATAGCTGCTCCTATATCTCATAAATATTAATAATCATTTCATTAGTTTCTTTATTCTTTTTTACGCCGAACATTACCTTTTTTTCCTTCAAACTGCGGTTTAAAAAATCTACCAGATAAACCAAATCCCGATTAGCTGCAAAGCTCTTGGTAGCGATAAGCTTCAATTCATGGTTTCTTTCTTCATCGCTTTCATTTAGCATCTAACTGTTTTTTCTCTCCTTCCCCTGTTATTTTAATTTATGTACCTATTGTTTACAAGCTGGTTAATTACTGCCAGTTATAATATATACGTTGATTCAAAAGGAATACCAACATACATATACTACATTAAAAACTATGCTTTTGCATCCCTTGTTGTTTCGGATAAGTAATATTGAATATGAAATAAATGAATGTTAAAATAGAGTAATGACTATTATTATATCATTTTGTGCTAATGTACACAGATTATATCCTTCAATTGTCTCACTATTAAAGAATTATTTCCTATCTACATGCCTTTAATTGTACTTATTCGGATATTTTAATACATTTCCATGCAGTTTCAGGATATTCACACCTGATTATATTGATTACATTTTGTTTCCGTTCTTTTATTAACTGTATCGTTGTGGTATGACAGTTTATCGCGGAAGCAAATATTTTACGTATCTTTTTTTGGAGGTGATAAAACTCAATTAACCGAAATTTTGGGGGCCAGGGACTGATCAGCATTGCTGGTCACTTGCATGTTTTGCATTCAAGTATGGGAAATTATCGGTGATTAACATGGAATAATTTAGAGGGGGATTTGTTAATGAGTAAAAGTGTGTTGGATCTGTACAAAAGTAAGTTGATAACTGCCGAACAGGCTGCTAAGCTAGTTAAATCCGGGGACTGGGTTCAATATGGGGAATTTGTTCAACAGCCCATAGAAATTGATGCCGCGCTGGCAGCACGCAAAGATGAATTAGAAGATGTAAAAATTCGTTTGGTTACCATGACCTTCTTGCCGCAGGTTTGCCAGGTAGATCCAAAAAGAGAAAGCTTTTGCATGAACGACTGGCATTTTTCCGGGGTATCAAGAAAACTGCAGGAAGCAGACCTGTGTAATTACATTTCTTTGACCTACCACGAAGGACCTGAGCACTATTTCAGGGGATATGACCCGGTGGATATTTGCTTCCAGCCGGTTACCGCCATGGATAAAAACGGTTATTTTAATATCAGTACTTCCAATTCCATTTCTACTGCGGTATGGGAAGTGGCCAAAATCAAGGTAGTTTATGTTAACTCCTCCGCTCCCTGGTGCTGTGGTGGAAACGGAGAAATTATACATATCTCAGACGTTGATTATATAGTTGAAAGCCAGGCTAATCCGCCTTTGGCTCAGATCCCAGGAGTTCCTCCCAGTGATGTGGATAAGAAAATTGCGGAGTTGATTATGGCTGACATGCAAGACGGGGATTGTATTCAGCTGGGAATCGGCGGTATGCCCAATGCCGTGGGAGCTATGATTGCCCAATCCGACCTCAAGGATTTAGGGGTACACACCGAGATGCTGGTAGACTCTTTTGTCGATATGTATGAAGCCGGCCGGCTTACTGGCAAGAAAAAACAGCTGGACAGGGGTAAAATGGTTTATACCTTTGCCATGGGAACTAGCAGACTGTATGATTTCATGGATCATAATCCGGCCTGCGCCAGTTATCCAGTATATTATACCAATAATCCTTACGTTATAGGACAAATAGATAATATGGTCTGCATCAATAATGCTATCGAGGTAGACCTGTTCGGCCAGGTAGCTTCTGAATCCTCCGCGGGTCGTCATATTTCCGGTACCGGCGGACAATTTGATTTTATCTTTGGTTCCTATAAATCTAAAGGCGGTCGTGGTTATGTAGCCCTGACCTCCACCGTCAAGGGTAAAGATGGACAACTGCAATCCCGGATCATTCCCGGTCTACTGCCGGGCACCATTGTTACTGTACCTCGCTCTATGGCCTATTATATTGTCACTGAATACGGCATGATCAACCTTAAAGGTGCCAGTACCTGGGAACGAGCAGAAGGTCTTATCAATCTGGCTCATCCTCAGTTTAGAGATGAACTTATTAAGGAAGCCGAGAAATTTAAAATATGGAGAAAAACCAATAAAATACAATAATTCTAAAATTTTAGAAAGCAGTAAGGCCGCGTTCTGCGGCCTTACTGCTATTTTTCTTTCATCAGCATTATTGAATTATGCAAAATCCTCCATCAACCATAGTCATTAATGTTTTATACCATACTTACTGGCTTTGCGGGAAATAGTAGAAGCATCAACTTGCAGTATGCTGGCTGCTTTACCGCAGGAATTCACCAAGTTAAAGGTTTTTTCAATCAGTTGCCTTTCCACATTTTCTACCGCATCTTTTAAGGGAATGATTTTATTAACACTGACCGGTTGTTCCGCACTGCGACCAGATCCATATCCAGTCGACAGGAAATACTTGGGCAGATGCTGGGGGGTCAATATTTCACAGCTGCTGGTTACTACCAGTCTCTCCACAAAGTTTTCCAACTGCCTGATATTGCCGGGCCAATCATATTTCATCAGGGTTTCAATCAAGCTAGGATCAACACTCTTGCTCAGATTATAGCGTCGATTAAAGCTATCGACAAAGTGTTTAACCAGCAATGGGATCTCTTCTCTTCTCTCCCTTAATGGGGGCACCACAATTGGTACTACATTTAAGCGATAATAAAGGTCTTCCCTGAAGTCTCCGTTATCTACCATAGTAGCCAAATCCTTGTTGGTAATGGCTATTATCCGAACATCTATTTTAATGGGTTCAGTTCCGCCCACCCTAATAATTTCCCGCTCCTGTAGAGCACGCAGGAGCTTAACCTGCAGGTATATAGGTATATCACCCACTTCATCCAGCAAGAGGGTACCCGAATTGGCTACTTCGAACAATCCTGGTTTTCCTTCTTTGCGGGCTCCGGTAAAAGCACCTGCATCATATCCAAACAATTCTGACTCAATGAGATTCTCCGGTATGGCTGCACAGTTCACCTTAACAAAGGGTCCATCTTTGCGGGAACTGTTTTTCTTGATAATTTCAGCTATAACTTCTTTGCCTACTCCTGATTCGCCAGATAGCAGAACCGTAGAATCAACCTCTGCTACTTTAATCGCTTGGTATACGATTCTCTCCATCTCTTTGTTTTTGAACACCAGTTCCTTTGATTCTTTAACCTTGATCTGTCTTACCTGAAATTCAAAATGCTTCTTTAAGCCCTCCATCTGTTCCAGCTTCTGTTTAAGCATATTTAGTTCACTGACATCCCGTACATTGGTAATAACTCGATATATGTTACCATTATCATCAAATATGGGAGTAGCACTGACCAGCAAAGTCCGGCCGGTAATAGTAGTCAGGGTGGTAGTAGCCGGAGCTTTGGTATCCATGGAAATCAGGGTAGCCGAACGCGACAAAATCCCATCATCCACCAATTCTTGCATGCTTTTATAGAGAAAAGCTTCTTCTTCCATTCCCGTAACTCGTTTGATAGCTTTATTGGTACGAATAGTTACTGCATTTTGGTCGGTAATATATAAACCATCATATGAAGAATCTATCAAGGCGTCCATCTCTGCATTAAGAGCTTTTACATATACCAGTTCCCGGGATATGGCTTCCACCTCACTCAAATCATGCAATACGGCCACCGCACCGGTGATTTCTCCATTGGTTATAATGGGGGCTCGATTGGTTACAGTGGATTTATTACCCACCTTGAGCTTGATGCCAAACTCCCGGCGTCCGGTTTTAATGACACTCAACAAATTGCTCTCTGGAATAATATTATTGATAAAACGCCCTAATACCTCGCTGGCCTTTTTGTTGCTCATTTTCTCCAAAGCCCGGTTCCATATATTTATGTAACCTTCTTTATCTATGGCTACTATGGGATTATAAGCAGAATTAATAACCGTTTCCATTTGACCATAAACCTCAGCTACAATCTCGCTTAAGGCTACCATTATATCAGACTTGGTTATAATGCCCGTCAGCCGACCACTTTCGTCCACCACTGGATAACGGCCGGTATGAGATATATCTACATTTAGTATTTCTTCATTAACACTCAGGGTTCGCACTTTCCTGCTCATATAATCTTTAACCGGGCGATTGAAATCATCCCGGGCATACATGGCCCGGATAAGATGAGTTTTGGTAAATAGCCCAATCATTATCTGCCCGTCTACTACCGGAGATCCATCAATTTCATTCTGCAGAAAGATACCAGCCGCTTCATAAAGAGTAGTGTTTAAATCGAGAACTATGACTTCCTTGTTCATGAAATTACCAACGATCACTCCCTAACCCCCCTTTGGACATGGCACCTGTTATACAAGACACCTGTTTATAATTCCCCTAATAAAAAGTATGTCAAATATTTGGCTGGCTGGCAATTACTATAATACTTTTACCCCTTCCCCTAGGGTAAAGAAATAGAGATAGCCCTCCTTCACCTTAATGCCCTTTATCTCCTCAATGGCTTTCCGGTACTGCTCCAGTTGTATGCGGTAGGACTCTATCCTTGCCTGCCTATTTAAAGGCTGAAGCTGATCAGTTTTATAGTCTACCAGTACCGCTTCTCCACCTTCTACGAAATATAAGTCGATTACACCTTGGATCAGCATTTTTTCCTCCAAGTCCCCCGCTTCCGGAATTATCTCCCTGGCTGCAACTACCCGGTTAAAGGCAGTTTCCCGATAAATACGGCTGGCCTGTATGGCTCGTTGGCCCAAGAAAGACTGGAAAAAGCCCAATATGGCTGTTTTATCCAAGAACCCAGCCTCTGACCGGGTTAGTATTTCTCTGTACAAGAGCGGTTCAATAGCTTGCTCTATTTCTTCCAGGCTCTGATATGGCTTGAACTCTATATGCTGCATAAGCAAATGCATAAGGATGCCCTTTTCCAAGGAAGTCAAAAGGGAATCCTGAGCTGGAATTAAACCTGGCCCAGCTTGATCTGAACCGATGATAGATATCTGCACCGCTTCCCTTTCCTCCCAGCCTATTTGCTTAAGCTGAGATACCGATAATTTGGAGGGCAGCTTGACCGCCAAATGGTAGGGATAATCCCAGTCCAAGCGTTTAATCAATGCCGGAGGTTCATAGCTGCTATTTGGGCCTGGATACTCTTCCAGCTTTTGCTTGAATTCCGTCCTTAGCTGGCTTTTCCTATTTTCTTCTGCCTGCAGATGGTAACGGCTGAGCAGTTCAATTTGCCAGCCCGAATCATCCGGCTGCAGACTCATGCCATCAGCCCCTTCTCCTGCCAACTGCCGCAGGGCATCTATCCCGGCATGATGAGCCAGAGCAGGTCCAATCCAGTCCAGATAATTTCGAGCCCTTATCAGTTCATAGGCATTGCTGGTGTTGCACCATTTTTCGGCTTGTCTCGGCAGATTCTTGACCGAGCCCAGTAAGATTAGTTTGCTCTGGGCCCGGGTCATCGCTACATAAAGTATCCTCATTTCTTCAGAGAGATTTTCCACCTGTATCCGATACTGCATGGCAGTTCTGGCTATAGTATCGGTCTTGGTCCTCAAATCGCTGCGAATAAGAACCGGCCCCATACCCAAGCGGGAGTGAAATAATACCCGGCCTCGGGTATCAGCCCGATTAAAGCCCTTACCCAGTCCCGCCACTATCACCACAGGAAATTCCAAGCCTTTGCTTTTATGAATGCTCATTATACGCACTACATTATCGTTTTCGCCCAAAACTCGAGCCAGATCCAAATCACTGGAGCTGGACTTGATATTTTCAATAAAACGGGTGAAATTAAACAGTCCTTTGATGGAACTTTCCTGGAACTGCCTGGCACGATTGACCAGCACTTCCAGGTTGGCCTGTCTCTGTTTGCCCCCGGGCATGGCAGCCACGTAGTAATAATAGCCGGTTTCCATCAGCAGCTGATGAATAAATTCATCTATGGGCATCAGGCGGGATTTTTCCCGCCACCCTTCCAGCTGGCTCAGAAATAAATGAATTTTCTTGCTTAGCTCATTATGCAAATGCTCCTGATAATTATCCAGAGCCTCATAATAATTGCCCTGGGGCTGGCTCAACCTTATCTGGGTTAATTCATAAATATCAAAACCGCCTATAGGGGAACGCATTACACTCAGTAGAGGAATATCCTGACGCCGGTTATCGATCAACTTTAAGAGCTTGAGTATTAAATCCACCTCCACGGCTTCGAAATAACCTCCGCTGCTATCTGTATAAACTGGGATGCCCTGAGCCCGGAATACTTCCATGAATTCAGCCGCCCACCTGCGGGTAGCCCGCATAAGTATCACTATATCCCGAAAATCCACCTGTCGATACTCCCCTTTCCTGGCATCATAAACCATACTTCCCACCAGTTCCCGGACCCGGGAGGCTGCTATACGGGCTTCCAGGGCAATATCGCTTAGTTCTTCCAACTCGTCCATCAAGTCTTCCTGGCCTGGACCTTCCGTTGGGCTCTTTTCCACCAAAATAAGCTGAATATCAGCATCCCCGGCTTCATCAATACTCAGTCCGGGATAGAGCATAGCCTGACGATCATAGTCTATCTCCCCCAGTTCCCGGCTCATAATATAAGCGAATAGATAATTGATCCCGGCCAAAATATGGGCTCGGCTTCGAAAATTTCGGCCCAGGTCAATGCGTCGGTTGATTCCAACCTCCTCGGTGGCATAAGTCAAATATTTGTCCAAAAATAGAGAGGGCTCTGCATTACGGAATCGATATATACTCTGCTTGATGTCCCCTACCAAAAAACGGTTGTTAGACCTGCTGACTGCGGATAAAATGCATTCCTGCAGCAGATTACTGTCTTGATATTCATCTACAAAGATATGTTCATATTTCCGTTGGTATTCTTCTGCTACCCCCTCCTGTTCAAGAATGCTCAAAGCCAAATGCTCCAGGTCATTGAAGTCCAGAATATTTTTGTCCTTCTTTTTCTGCCGATACCAGGATGAGAATTTGAGCACCAGGTCACATAGATACTGCATGTAGGGATAGAGGTATTCCAGATCCTGCCGATACTGTTGGGGATCCAGTAATCCTTTCCGCAGTTTTTCTACTAGCTTTTTTCCGTCACTCCGCCATTGCTGGGCTTTCTCCTTTAAGTATCTATCCGTATCTTTATCCGCTCGCTTAAGGGATTTAAAGCTTAAAGCATGTAATTTTTGGTAGAATACCTCCGGGTGTGCTACAGCGTACTCCATTAATTGTTCCAGTTGCAGTATTTCATCTTGGATAATATCTGTATATACTGCCGGTCCACCTGGACGCTCACTCATCTTCAAGGCCTTGTACAGCATATCCCGAGCCGCTTCCAGCTGCAGCACAAACTGCCGGCCCAACTCCTGCAGCCAGGGAGAATCGGCAAATTCTTCCGGGCTAAGCTTAAAACGGTCAGCACTTTCCTGCAGCCAGGCTTCCGGTTCAGGCTGACTTTGGACAAATGCATAAGCTTGCCCAATTAAGTCTAAAAGCCCCTCATCACTCTTGCTACCGCCAAACATCTCCACCAGTTCCATAAATTCCGGCTGTCCTGCTTCATATTCGGATTCAATCAATTCCTCCATGACATCCATCCTTATAATAGCGCTTTCACTTTCATCTGCTACCCGGAAATTGGGATCGATATCAATCAGAAAAAAATACTTCTTTATCACTTCCCGGCAAAAAGAGTGAATGGTGCTAATGGAGGACTGGCTGAGCAGGGTTAGCTGCCGACGCAGATGCTTCTGGGCTTCCACCGAGGCCCATTGCAGCTCCTCAAATATGGCCTGATTGATTCTTTCTCGCATTTCCGCCGCTGCCGCCTGAGTAAAGGTCACTATTAACAGGCGGTCGATATCTAGTTCATCTTTAAGAATCAAGTTGATAACCCGCTGAACTAATACGGCAGTTTTGCCTGATCCTGCTGCCGCTGATAAAAGCAGGTTACTGCCCCGGCTATCTATGGCCTGACTCTGTTCCTGGGTCCATTTAGACAAGTGTTTCCCCCTCCTTACTCGAGCTACTGATCCTTTTTAATACCTGCTCAGCCGGGCAGGCTGGCAGGTTTATATAGCAATTGTTTTCCAGCAGGGGATCAAACCCGCAGATGGATCTGTATTGACAGTAACGGCAGGCGGTATCTTCTCCTTTTTTAACCGGTGCAATCTCCATACATCCGTCCAATATCCCGGAAGCAGCCTCTGCCACCCTATTGAGCGCATGTTCCACCAGTCTCTCCAGCAGCTCTTCTTCCAGCACCGAGGATCCACTGTAGAACTCTCCATTCTGTTTAATCCTGACTGGAAGGATATCAGAAACAGTATCAAATTCACTGTCCATTTGCCGAATTATCCTGGTATCAGCCACCATCAGTCCAGTCATCTTCAGCTTTCTATTAATAGCTGACTCAATAATGGCCGGATCCATTTCTCCATCCCCATCAACCAATGGATCATCCAGTTTAAAGTAAAACATTCCTGCTGCTCGAGTCTCTTTGCCTTCTTTTTCTTTCAGACCCTGTATTACTGCAGCCAGATAGATTATCAACTGCAGGTTGAGGCCATAATAAATCTCATCCAGGTTCAAGTTACGCTGGCCACTCTTATAATCAATAATCTTAACATATACTTCATCCCCCTCTTCCAGAAGATCCAGGCGATCAATGCGTCCTTCCAGATAGATTACTTCGCCCCCCGGCAGTTCCACCTTCAGGGCGGGAAATTCGCAATAATCCTGAAACCCGAAGCTCATTTCATGCCCAGCAAAGGCAAATTGTCCTTTTTGCAGTTGAGTGCTGAGGGTCCAAGCTGCCCGCCGGCTTATCCTCTTTAAGCGCTGGGACATATATTGATAACGGCTGCTGCTATGGAAAATTCCCTGGTGGTAAGCTGCCAGCAATTCATCACTTACCTGATCAGTAATCCGGTGGCAGGTACTCTGATCCAAATCCGCCCAGCCCAGGTTTTCCCATGACAAACGCCGGCTTATCCCTTGCAGGATGCGGTGCAGGATATCTCCCACGTCGGGCACAGCCAGCTCAAACAAGGCTCGTGGCTGAGGCCGGAGTCCATAATTCATAAAATGGGCGAAGGGACAATTGATATACTTTTCCAGCCGGGAAACACTGGCTTTTAAAGGCCAATCATACAATTCCCGGGTTTGTTTCCGCTCCAGCCGTTCTGGCTGGTTATTATAATAAAAACCACCAAGTATGGCTTGATGACGGCTTTGCCACTCTGGATGCTGCCTATACCAGCTGTGAACGTCCCACCATATAGGATCTATCTCCCTACCATCCAGGTAGCTGCGTAGTTGCTCCAACAGATATTTATAGGTGCTGCTGGGGGTAGATATCAGCTTACGCTCCCGTTCCGGGTTTTCTATCAAGTCATGAGTCAACTCCAGCTGAGGATAAAGCTGCTTAAAACGAGCTATCAACAAGGAAGGTCTTAAGGCCCGAGACTCCAGATCCGACCAGGCATAGGAAAGACGCAGCATTTGGGATGGCTTGCTTAAAGCACTGTAAATCAAATAATCCTCCTCCGCAGCCTTGAGGTCTCGATTAAAACCTATTTCCAACCCCTGCTGGCGCAAACAATCCTTGTCCTCCTGGCTCAAAATTCCTTGGGGCCAAGTGCCCGCAGGCAGTACGCCGTCATTTACCCCGATTACAAACAGAGCTTTAATATGGTGGCTCTTGGATCTTCCAATGCTTCCTACCAGAACCTGATCAACAGTACTGGGGATTACACCCATCTCCAAAGACTGCAGACCTGCCTCCAGTATCTGCCTGAATTCGTTCAGCCCCAGGACCTGTTCCCCCAATAAAACACTCATCTCTTCCAGCATTTGCACTACTACATTCCATATTTGACGGCATTCGCTCTGCATCTCATACCAGCCCTGCTCCCCCAGCTCCTCTACCCACAGCTCTATCTGAGCCGGAAGCTGGATGGATTCGAAGAAATTCAAGAGAGCCTGGCTGATTTGCCCAACCGTTCTAGTTCCCCGCAGCTCTTCCTCCAAGATCTGCAAGGGTTCAAATACCATTTCCCTCAAGCCATTGAGTTCAGGCAGATCCTCTTCCTCACCCCGGGTAAATCCTGTTTTCCAATCCCTGACCTTGATGCCATAGGCCAGGACATAATTCTCCAGGATATCGCATTGCTCCCAGGTCAAGCCGGCAAAACCCGTCTTCAGATAGCGAAACATTTCCTCGTAGCGGTACCTTCCCCGTGGCAATTCCAGCACCGAAAGAATCAACTCTATAATGGGATTGCTCATTATTTCCCGCTTTTCATCCAGGAAAATGGGTATGGCATATTTATCAAAAGACTGTTTGATTAGCCGTCCGTAAATTTCCAGATTATTGCATACCACCGCAATATCCCGATAACGGTATTCCCGGTCCCTAACCAGTTCCAATACTTCAGCAGACAGGTGTTCCACCTCGGTATTGATGTTGCGAGCTCCAAATACCCTGATTTCCGGGCAGGCTGCTTCATAAGAGTTAAACGGATAGCTGTAAAGCTCCTTTTCCAGGAATACCAGGGCTGGCTTTTTATTCCCGGCTCCGGAACTCTGGATTTTAATGGTCTTAAGGTCCAGGCCGCGCTGCCCTGCTATCTCCTTTATCTTATGATAGGTATACCAGGACAAATCAAAGATTTGGGCATCCCTTACATCCATTTGAGGATCCAGGGTCAGGGATATCATAGTTTCATCGGCCCGCAGCATGATTTCTTCTATAACCCTTAAGCTTTGGGAGGAAAAGGTAGTAAAACTATCTATCCAAACCCGGGCCTTGGACAGCAGTTGGGAATCCTTCATTTTTTCAATAAGTAAATTGATATAGTCTTCCATATCCAGATAATGCTCCTGCAAGTACAGGTTAAAATGCTGGTATAGGAGGGCAATATCATGCAGTTTCTGCTCCAGAGTGCTGCTGCCCTCAATTGCTGCTGCCTTTTCCCCCAATTGTTCGGGAGTAATATCCTGTTGTTTAAGCTCCGTAATCAGCTCAGCCAAGCCTTTAATAAAGCCCTGCTGTCGACTGGCCCGGGAGTAAACCCTTAAATTGGATGCCTCTTCGTTTATTATTCGCTGTAACAACATGTGCTTGCCCTGCTGGTTGATAAAGCTTTTCTTGCTTCTACCAGTCTCATTTAATATTCTGTGCCCCAGCCGGCTGATGCTTAATACCTCCACCCCCATAATTCCGGGAACATCAAGATTATTCAGCAAATCCCGCTCCGCTTGCAGGGTATACTGTTCCGGCACTAGCAGTATCAGGGGCTTTTCATTATCCCCAGCCAGCTCCTGCTTGATCTCTTGAAATATATATGAGCTTTTCCCCACTCCCGCTCGTCCCAGGACAAACTTGACCGCCATCCAGCTCACCTCCTTTAATAATATCTCTTGTTTTCACAGTATTTCATTTTATTCACGGACAGCACGCCTCCTTTAAATAAAAGAGTTATGCACGCAGTTAAGAAAAACGTATGTTGAATCCATTTGCACTAAAGGATAAACAGTGACGTGAGGCCTCAATTAGAAAAAAAGTAGGTTACCTATTAATCCCTGCTATCAATTGCTGACTGCCTCAGCAAGAAGAAACATATGTTCTAAACTAATTCTACTCCCTCCCCCCCATCTCCTCCTACTCTCCCCGCAAGCCCCAAAATTGACACTGGGAACGGTTTTAGGCTATGCCCGGCGGGCGGTCAAAGACCGCCCCTACACATAGGCCGCCTGGAATCCATACTTAACGATGCGAATCTGTAGGGGCGACCTGTGGTCGCCCGCAACGATTACCAATTTGTCGGCGGATAAACCATTTTCGTGTCAACTTATTCACCCCCTGTGGCTATGCCCGCAATGATTTCGGAGGATGATTCATTTTCGTGTGAACTTTAATAAACGAAAAATTTATCATTTCAGCCCCTACTGGTGAGAAAGCTTGGGAGTTTACCCGTAGGCCACGGGTTCCGAACTGTGGGTAATAAACACGCCTTCAATTCCGGTCTTTAGAATAAAAACTCTGCTAATGAGAACAATAACAGGAAAAAAGAGGAGAGGTCATAATGGTGAAATACCTATCTCTGGGTTTAGCCGCTTTGGCCGGAGCTGCCATGGCAGTACAGGGCACTTTAAATGCAGCCTTGGGTAAAGTACTGGGGATATGGGAGTCTACCCTAATAGTTCATCTGATCGGGACCGCCACGGTCTTGGCCATTATTCTAGTGGGAGGTATAGGCTTCAGCAACCTGAGTAAACTCTCTCAGGCACCCTGGTATGCTTACCTGGGAGGAGTACTCAATGTAATCATAATATACGCGGTAGTACGGGTAATTCCTGAGGTGGGGGTTGGGAATGCTACCACTGCCATCATCGCAGCCCAGATAATAACAGCTCTGCTTATAGATAGCCTGGGTCTGTTTGGTATGAAAAAATATGTCTTCCACTTCAGTGATATCCTGGGCATACTGTTACTGGCGGCAGGCACTCGCATCCTTCTTAATTGACTTGCTTGGATAAGCTAGCCACAGTACCATATTTATTTTACTCACCCGCTGTTATATGAAGGTGGCCAGGGTTATTATGCTTATGCCGATGAAAAGGCCCACCCACCGAGATCTACTTGATTTTCTGCCGGCTTGGGGCCACAACTGGCACAGTATCAGATAAGACATTATTCCGGATGCTATTCCCATCAACCAGGGTAATATTCCAGGTAATGCCCCCATTAAAAGTAGACCCAACAGGGTGCCCAGGGGAGTAATAAGACCTAAAACCAGGACCTGCCAGAGTATACGTAATCTTCTTAGTCCTCCCATCAGCAGAGGAGCGGCAATGGCCATTCCTTCAGGTATATTGTGAATCCCTATGGCCAGAGCTATGACCATGCCGGTCCTGGCTTTGAGTTCACTGCCCAGGGCTATAGCCATTCCTTCAGGCAGGTCATGCATGGCGATTCCCAGCATAATAAGGTAGCCCAAACCCAGTAAGCTATCTCCGGAATTTAAGCCGGAAAACAGCAGTCGATTGAATACCCATAAAAATATAAAACCAAGGGCTAAACCTCCCAAGGCAGCCTTCCAATCATAGAGCAGAGCCGAAGGCATCATGTCCATCAAGACTACTGCTGCCATAACTCCAGCGGCCAAGCCCAAAAATATGGCCAGGGCCCTGTCGTTCCAATCTCTTTTCAGGAAGAGTAAAGCAGATCCTATAAGGGTACATAAACCTGCTGCCAGTGCAATAATTAATACCTCTTGCATATTTCCAACCTCTTATCCAGTAATCTATTCTATTACTATGATGGAAGGCGGAAAATTAGGTTATAATTCTTCCAATAGAAATATCTGTTAAGGAGGGTCAAAAATATGTTCACCATAAACCTAAAAAGCAGTGAGAAAAACCAATTGATCGATATTACAGATGAAATTCGGGAACTGGCCCAGGAACAGGGCCGGGACAAATCAGCCTGTCTGATATTTGTCCTCCATACTACCGCAGCAGTTACCATAAATGAGAATGCAGATCCGGATGTGAAAAGTGACTTGATTATGGGGCTTAAGAAGCTGATTCCTAATTTTAAGGAGTTTAAACATAGGGAGGGTAATTCCGATGCCCATATTAAATCCAGTCTAGTGGGTTCTTCAGAGATCATACCTTTAAAGGATGGCAAGCTTATACTGGGAACCTGGCAGGGAATTTTCTTCGCTGAATTTGATGGTCCGCGCAAGCGCAGCGTAGTGGTATCATTTTTCTAATTAAATAATTCAATTAGTTGTTAAAATATTCCTCCTCTTCCTTTATTAGAGTAATAAAATGCAGCTGACAAGCATATTTTGCCTACAGAGGAGGTGTTTATATGATAAAAAACCTGTCAATTGAACTGGTAGGCTTGGGCAAGGCTTTGGTGGCTTCCGTATTGCTTTCCCTGTTGGCAACCGTCCTGGTCTACTATACTGGCCTGTCTGAGAACCTTTTTGCCCCCCTGGGCAATGTAATCATGGTTATCAGCATCTTTTGGGGAGCCTGTCATGTTAGTAAAGTGCATGGTTCTAAAGGGCTGCTTCGGGGCATTAATATGGGGGCAGCTTTCTTTATCCTGATGTTCATAGCCACCCTGGTTTTTAACCCGGCCTTGATCAGTATGAAGACTTTCCTGTTCACTTTAATGCTTTGCCTAATAGCAGGGGGGTTAGGGGGTATTCTGGGAGTCGGTCTCAGTAATAAAATATGAAAAGGATACAGTACTGCTTTACAGACCATTTTGCTAATTATGCAAAAGATATATTCACAACTTAAAAAACGGACCCATCCCTTGGGGATATGGTCCGTTTTTTCTGACAATCAGGACTATTTTGCCCCCATTGTCATAGTTTTATCGAGGTTAAAAGCAGCAGGAGACCGACAATTAGATAAAAAATACCAAATAGCAATCGAGGTACTGGCATCTTCATAAACCTCCTGCTGATTATGTTTTTTATCCTGGGACCTTAAATCATCCCCATACCCTTAATAGCAGCTTACGTAAAAACCCGGGCAGTTTTATATAATATACTCGCATTTTGGAATCCTCCTTCAAGCTGACTTCCTCTTAATGCATAGTATGAGGATGTAATAAAAAAGGTTACAATTCAGTCACTTGAGGAACGGCAATAAATTTGCGAATTTCCCGGGCCAGGTCTTTTTCCGCCAGGGAAAGGGTTTTTACTATAGGGATACTATTTTTAAAGGTTTTTCCATAACTGCTTTTTTCTAAACGGTGATCCAGGACCACAACCACTCCCCGATCAGTCTCGCTCCTGATTAAACGACCGGTGCCCTGCTTGAAGCGCATGGCCCCATCCGGCAGCATAAAATGTTGAAAGCTATTGCGACGCTGAAAGCGACAGTTCTTATCAGCTGCCATACAAAAAGGATCAGATGGTGATCTGAATGGTAATTTAGCTATAACCACACAGCGCAAAGAATCTCCTTTGACATCTACGCCTTCCCAAAAAGTTTCCAGGCCTAACAGCACTGAATCCTTACTGGCCACAAACTCTTCCAGCAGTGAGCCTGATGACCCATTCTGATCTTGAACCAGAAGATCAATACCCTTAGCTCGGCATATAGGCCCAATAGCTTCTGCAACCTCCTGCAACTGTTTGCGGGCGGTAAATAAAACCAGCATACCTCCTCCGGTGGCATCAATAATATCCAACAGAACTCTAGCAGTAGCTGGGCTATGTTCCTGGCTGTTGGGAGGAGGCATGTTGGATACTGTATAAAGAATAGCCTGATTTTCGTAATCAAAGGGTGATTTCTCCAGCAAAGTCTTTATCCGTTCATCACTATGAAAATAACTCAAGCCTACTTTATCCAAGTAATAATCGAACCGCTCTTCTATGGCCAGGGTAGCTGAAACCATGATCAGGCTTTCTAGACCATTATACAAACGATCTCTTAAAATATCACCAATCATAACATAGGAGGAAGTCATGGCAACCGCCAGTCCATTTCTATATTCGATCCAATTGATGCAGTCCTTGCGATCCAGGTTTTCTTCCATTATCAGGTAAGCATTTTCCGCCACTTCCTGCAGACTACCTAAAAAGCTGCTTATTTCTACTTCCTCTTCTTGTCCGCTCAGTTCCTGCTCCAACCTTCTTAGCTGATCCATTAACAACCTTATGTTGCCCTGCCATTCCAGGTAGGCATCCATAAGCTTAAAAAACCAGCTCTGTTCCAGATGTCCATCTTCTATTACCATGGAGTAGCTACTCTCGCGAGACTGTCGGCTGCTGCTTAATATGGAAAAAATATCATCCAATCCGTCCATGGATCGAGCCACTATTTCGCTGGCCCCGTTCAAGCCCTCCAGCAAATTGGGGTAGCGGCTTTTCAAATGCTGCAGGTAGCCTCGAGTAAATTTTTTATCCTTATAGTACAAAGCCTTGAGCAAATCACTGCTCTCCAGATAGGAAAAGGTATAGGCCAGCTTGTCAAAGGATTCACGATCAAAATGATGGGCTTCATCAATAATAAGATATTTATATTCTGGCAGCAGGCTGTGGTTAACCTGTAAATCGGACAAGAGCAAAGCATGATTCACCACTATGATATCGGCTTTATGCAGGTTACGCATCATTTTCAGACGAAAACACTTATCGTGATAGGCGCAGAGGTCTTTGCGGCATCCTCGCCGATCGGCAGCCAGTATGGGCCAGTGTTTCATAAGATCAGCATCCAAGCTTAATTCTTTTTTGTCTCCGGTACGTGTGCGTTCGGCCCAATTCAATATTTTAGTAATAAACTGCTGCTGAGCTTCACTTAAACTTTCTTTGCCGGCCAGGATACTGGTGTACTTGTTCCAACACAAATAATTCTCCCGCCCCTTGGCTTCCATATATTTTAGATCCAAGCCGGTAGCTTCCAACAAGGAAGGTATATCCCGTCCAATTATCTGCTGCTGCAAAGCCTTGGTCCGAGTGGATATCACTACTTTCTCCTTCTCCCTAAAGGACCACAAAAAGGCCGGCATAAGATAGGCATAGGTCTTGCCCACCCCGGTGCCTGCTTCTGCCACCAGAAACTCCCGATTAGTAAAAGCGTCGGCAATATTCTGGGCCAAGCTGGCCTGTTCCTGGCGATAAACAAAGCCGGGAACAGCCTGGGAAACAGGCCCTCCTGGTTCAAAATAATCAGCCATTTTTTTCATCTTATATATAGACATCTTGCTTGTGCATCCTCCCGTAATACGCCAGCGCCTTCAATCAGTCCTCTTGCGGACTGATTGGATGGAGTATTTTGTTTTTCCCCTCTTCTTCTATGCGATATACTCCCTGTACCGGGACCTTTTCTACAGCCAGTATCTGCAAGAATTCTTTTAAGCCCTCGGGCTCCAGTTTTATAGCCAAACCACAACTAGTCGATATCTCTCTGGGAGTAGGTATAATCATAAAGATTTTTCCCAGACCTTTCATTACTTTTTCCGCTTTCAAAGCATAAGAAGTGGAAGCGAAGGTGATAATACCATAATTGGGTATCTCCATTAAATTCTGCTGCATTTGTTTTACTCCTCGAAATCTATAGTGCCCATTCTAAAGAAGGTGCCCCGGGTTTCTACCAGTTGCTTATCCCCAGCATATACCTGGGCCCTGGCAAATATTAAGTTTTTACCCGCCTTTATAACCTGACCTCGGGCTAGGATATCCTGGCCCAAAGGGGCTGGAGACATTAAAGCCGTGCTGAAGTCCACGGTAGTAGCCAATATTCCCAGGCTGCGGATAGCATTACCCATGGCTCCATCAGCCAAGCTTAAGAGCAGTCCTCCATGTCCCATATCTAGGTGATTGGCATGTTCTGCTCGGGTGCTTACTTTTAATTCTGCAAATCCTGGCCCGAAGGCCGTGCTTCTAATTCCCAACAAATTATAGAAAGGCATCTTTTGGGCAATGCCGCTAATTTTATTGAATAATCTTTCATCAATGCCCAGATTCTTGATTTCCAATAATCTTGGTCTCCTTCCCTATCTGTTTTTCCTAATCTATTATAGCTTAATTTGAACTACTGGCGGATAAAGAGGCAATAAGTAAAAATTTGCCCTTTATAAATTTGGCCTCAGCTGCACAAAGTAAGTAAAACGAGGTGCAGATTATGTTAGAAACCAGACGTCTGCGTTTGATAATATTAATTACCGCTCTGGCTATATTGCTGATTATATCAGCTACCCTAATAATAGCCAATTCCCGGAATAAAATTAGCCCCAAGCCAAGCAGGCCTGATTCTTCCGAGATCGAATCTCCTCGGGATTTATCTGATGTAAAGTGGTATATCAAGTTTTCTGTGGAAAATCAGCAAGCAACTGCTTACGTGGAAGAAGCCTATGCGCCGGTGGCGGCAAATGGACATGATTACTTCATTGGAGGCGTAGCCATGCATCCTCTGTATCCGGTGAATAATGGCGGCAGCCCGTTGAAACCCGTGATACCTTTTAACACTACTCTGTACCTGAAGGAACCGATACTGGTACAAGGCCAGGAGTATAAATCGTTTCAGGTTATGGATACCGGAGATATATACTATGGTTTATGGCCAGGTTCCCCCTATTGGTTGGATATATACTTTGGTACCGCCAATTACTATAATACCTTGGATGCCAATGCCTTCGGCACTCCAACGGTTAGCTACTACTGGATTGAAGAATGGAGATAGGACTAAAACTTGCGCAGATACCCTTGGATATAGGATTTCACCTTATCAGCGGGCTGGTATATACCATAATGTCCTTCACATAGTACATCAGCATTTAAACCCAGCAGAAGCTGCATGGACTCTCTCCACTGTTGCTGATCAGAGCCCCATTCCTTAAAAAAGGGGCCATGCACATCCTGGGCAAAAAGAACCTTACTGCCCCCGATGTCAGCGTAAACCGATATACTGCCCGGAGTATGTCCGGGGGTATGCAGGCAATAAAACTCTATATTGCCCAGAGAAAAACTTTCATCTCGGGTTAAAATCTGATCTACTTTAACCCCTTCGTATTTCACCCCATACCAGGCTTGGGCGGTTAATTCGGGCCGGGCCTCCTCTATAGCAGGCAGATCCAGTTCATGGGCTATAACCTGGGCCTTTAATGCTTCTTTGAATTTTTTCAAGCCCCCAATATGATCTATATGGCCGTGGGTAATTACTATAAAACGCACCTGCTCCAAATCAAAACCGGCTTTTTTTATCTGGTCCAAAATCATTCCGGCGCTTTTCCCGGCACCGGTATCTATGATACAGAGCTCATCGTTGCTCTCAATTAAATATACGCAACAATCATCACCGCTGCTGACTCCCGGACCCCCTACCATGTAAACCCCGGGTACTATTTCTACGGTCTTTTTTTTCATTTCCCTGCCTCCTCACTTAGATCTAGATCCCACCGGCCATCTTTCGATTATAGCATTCCCCACAACAAGGCTCATATTTTTCCTGGCTGCCCAGCAGGATTAGATTGCCTTCCTGTTGGGGCAATCCATCTTTCAACCAGGTAAATACCGCGTCCTGACCGCAAGCACAAACTGCGGTCAACTTGCTTACGGAATCAGCTATTGCCATCAGATTGCCCAGGCTACCAAAAGGTAAACGACGCGCATCCATATCCAGGCCACAAACAATTACTATCTTGCCCTGGTCTCTTAGGGATTGACAATAATCTATGATCCAGTCCGGGAAAAACTGAGCTTCATCTATAGCTACCACATCCGCATCAATGCCTACCGGCTGGTAAAGGGTAAGAACCTCTATTCCAAAGGTCTGGCGGACTGAAGCAATCATAACTTTGCCCTCGGTCCTTAAATCCAAAGGCGGCTTAAAATACACCACTTTTTTATTGGCCAGGGAATACCTCTCCAATCGTCTCACCAATTCAGTGGTTTTTCCGGAAAACATGGGACCAGATATAACTTCAATTCTGGCCATTAATCTGCCTCCCTTGCTATAAATCCAATAACCCATTAATTAAAAGAAAAATCTGGATAGATATTAATTCAATATACCCTGATGGTATACCTGCTATCCAGGGGAAATTATCAGGGTCACATTAGCTTTTCAATTTGCACTAAAAGTAGCAAATAATTGTGAAAAAGACCTTTAGTACAATCCATTGTATATTGTCGAAATTGCACTTATAATGTTGAAACATAGTTAAGGTTGATTACTAAGGACTTGGTGGCACAATCTGGTATAAAACTAATTGACACATGTGGATTAGGGATGATGGGGATAGGTTTTTCTTAATATGGAAAGTACAAATGGGCTGTAACAGCCCATTTGTACTTTTATTTTATAAACCTTATGGTGCAAGGATAGTTGAATGACTCCCCGTTGCTGACCTTCAAGGCAGCGATGATAATCAAAATCAGGTTGATGAGCGCGAAGGCCATAAGTAAAACGGCCAGTACTACAGCCAAGGGTATTAGGATTATGGTGAGGGAGAACACTACGATTAATACCACGGCCGCCGCAGCATACAGGAGAAGGGAAATCTGAAAATTCAATGACTCTTTGCCCTGTTCATCTACCAGTGGGATTTCGTCTTTCTTAATCAACCAGATAATAATCGGACCCAGAATATTGCCAAATGGTATTCCGAGATATAAGGCCAATGCTGCTAAATGGCATCCCATAGCCCAATTGCGGTTTTTCTGCTCCTCTAAAACCATTGCCCTTCCCCCTTGCTTGGAAATGCTTCCCTTCCCGCTCAAGTATAAAGTACCCCGGCATAGATTTCAATTAAGCTAAGGTAGCCCGTTCCTTATTTAATTATATGTTAGATAATAAATATATTGAATTTTAAATATTTATAGCGCACTGTGGCTAAGGCCACTATTAATTATAAGAGCAGCAGAAATCCTACTGAAAGCAGGTATCCGATAAATACGGTGCAAACTGCTCCTATAGTTGCCTCTAAAAGTTCCTTTTTGCTTATTCCTTCAAACATCTTATTAGCCCAGGTTTTCCAACTCTATAAGTCTGGCGTTCTATCTACTCTGACCTCTATCCTACGCTATAGGAAAACCAGGCTTTTCACCTACCTTTCTTAATCTACTTATCTTCCTGTTGGCTTCATGCCCTAGTGACCAGTGATTCGATTATTAAGCCTAGCGGCAAGCATCTCGCAAACTGCCTGGGAAATAATTTAAGGTTTTAGATAAGAATTGCTGCCGCTCAAAGCATGTTTTTTCGAACACATGTTCTGTTTATATTTTAGAGGCGAACGTTTGTTCTGTCAAGGCCTGTCTTAGAGATTCCTGCCTATCTAGATTCACTTCAAAGAACAATTGCTTTATAATATCTTAAAACCCATAAAAAAACGGAGGTTGAATATGACAACAAAAGATGCCTTAATTTCCTCGGTGATTAAAGATATTAACCTGGCGCCAGCCGGTTATACCCGTTTAGACTGGGTATCAAACAACATGCCAGTTTTGACTGCCTTAAAACAAGAATTCTCTCAGAGCAGGCCCTTACAGGGTAAAACCATCGCCTGCTGTCTACACTTGGAGGCCAAAACCGGCTATCTTCTGCAGACCCTGCAAGCGGCCGGAGCTCAGGTGGCAGCCTGTGCCAGCAATCCTCTTTCTACTCAGGACCAGGTAGTAGCCGCCCTGGTAAACTCAGGAATAGCAGTTTATGCCATACATGGCGAAAACAGTGAGGATTATCATCGTTTTCTGAACCTGACCCTGGACAACCATCCGGATGCCATAATTGATGATGGAGCGGATTTGATATCTATACTGGTAAAAGAGCGCCCCCAGCAGGCCCGTCAGATTATAGGAGGCTGCGAGGAAACCACTACCGGCATTTTTCGGCTGCGTTCTATGGATAAAGAAGGTTCTTTGCCATTTCCTCTAATCGCTGTAAATGATGCCTATATGAAATACCTTTTTGATAATCGTTATGGAACCGGCCAATCGGTGTGGGACGGTATCAATCGAACTACCAATCTGGTGGTAGCCGGGAAAAATGTGGTGGTAGCAGGATACGGGTGGTGCGGTAAAGGTGTATCCATGCGGGCACTAGGCATGGGAGCCCGGGTTATTATTACCGAGATCGATCCTATAAAAGCTAATGAAGCTGTTATGGATGGTTTTGAAGTAATGACCATGTCTGAAGCTGCGGGTATGGGTGATATTTTTATTACTGTTACTGGAAATATTAATGTTATTCGTCGGGAACACCTGGAATTAATGAAGGATAACGTTATCCTGGCCAATGCCGGTCACTTTGATGTGGAAATCAGCAAAGGGGATCTTAATTCCCTGGCCGTGAATAAACGCCAGGTTCGTCAAAACATCGAAGAATTCCTCCTGGCTGATGGGCGTCGATTATATCTGCTGGCTCAAGGAAGGCTGGTTAACCTGGCGGCGGGAGACGGACATCCAGCCGAGGTAATGGATTTGAGTTTCTCCCTGCAGGCCCTATCCTTGCTTTATCTATTCGAAAACCAGGGTAAACTGGGGCCCCATGTTCATGAAGTTCCCCAGGCCATAGACCTGCGGGTAGCCAGATTGAAGCTGCAGGCCGAGGGAATAAATATAGATAGTTTGACCGGAGAACAGGAAAAATATCTGTCTAGCTGGGATACCAGTTTATAAGCTATCTGCTTTATTTTGCCAGCCTGATTTACAATAAATAGACTAATAATCAAACCGCCCTTTTCACATAATACTAGCAGCTAGATGAAAAGGCGGTTTTTATTATGAACACCTTGAACAAAAGATATATCTGGACATTCTTCCTGGTATTGCTGTTGATTATGGTGGCAGCATATCTATTCAATATTTATGCAAGCAATCCAGCACCCAAATACTACAGCAGCGACAATCAAGCCATCCAATGCGTAACGGTTAGAGACACCGAAGGCAATATAATTTTTCAGACCGGAGAGCCGGTCCACGTAGAGGATGAATATATAAATGAGATGAACCAGCATTATATAGTAACTAAAGTCTCAGGTGCGGAGGGAATTGCAGAAATAAAAACTCAGGTCCCCCCTCCTTTGCTGCCACCAAAGGATGATTTGTCCAGCAGCAACATATTTAATCACAGTCTTCCTACACTGGCAGAGGGGGAAAATATTCATGTAGTCATATACCATACCCACACCGATGAATCTTATACACCTACCTCCGGCACTGCCAGCGAGCCAGGCAATGGTGATATATTGGATATAGGCAAAGCTCTGCAGACTTCCCTGCAAGAAGAGGGGATCAGCGTTACCCATAGCGACAACTTGCATGATCCCCACGACATCAATGCCTACAATCGTTCCCGGCGCACCGCAGCTCAGCTAATAAAAGAACAGCCCGATGCAGTATTCGATATTCACCGGGACTCTGCCCCGGCCCAGGCTTATCAAACCTCCATTAATGGGGTGGATTCTGCCCGAGTTATGATCGTTATTGGCCGTAGCAATCCCAATATGCAGACGAACCTGGAATATGCCAAGAGGATCAAAGCCGCCGCTGATGAACTGTATCCCGGTCTAATGCGAGGAATATTTATGGGCAAGGGGGATTATAATCAGGATTTATATCCTACCTCCATATTATTCGAATGCGGAACTGACCAGCTCAGTGCAGATGGAGTTGTTATCGCCGTTCATAGCTTGTCAGATGCCATCATCAAGGTATTGCGTGAGAAATAGGACTTTCCTCAACCCTACCCCTGACGACAATCTTTTTCCCCTTCTGTTCTATAATTGATAAAATAATATATGATATTTACTATAAACCTTATCCAGGACATACCAGGAGAATGGGGCAGACAGGAGAAAGAATATATGAAATGGGAGCTCAAATGGCAGGTATTAGGAATAATCTGTGCTGGAATATTCATCTCCACCCTGGATGGAAGCATACTGAATATAGCTAATCCCCTCATAGCAGCTGACTTCTCGGTTAGCATGAAAGAGGTCCAGTGGGTTAGCATTTCCTATATGCTGGTTATAACCGCTACCCTTTTATTTTTTGGCAAATATGGAGACGGAATAGGCAGCCAGAAGGTATATGCCTATGGATTTTTGGTATTTACCGGTGGTTCCCTTTTATGCAGCCTTTCCCCCTCCCTGTCCTATCTGGTTGCCAGCCGAATTTTCCAAGCCTTTGGGGCCAGTATGATGATGGCTACCGGAGCCGGCATCATCTCAAATTCATTCCCCCCCGAGGAAAAAGGCAAAGCCCTGGGACTTACTAGCAGTATGGTAGGAATAGGCAATATGGCCGGACCTGTAGTTGGTGGACTTATACTGGCCCGATGGGGTTGGCCCTTTATATTTTTAGTCAATGTTCCCATAGGACTGCTGGGGTTCTATCTGGCTATAAAACATCTGCCACTCCAACCCAGGAGCATGGACAAAAGAAGCTATGATATGGTGGGGATGATACTCTTTGCCTTGGGCTCAGTGACCTTATTGATATCGCTTTCCCATAATAACCCATCCACTCCAGTTATAGCCCTAGCTGCAATTAGCTTGTTAATTGGCTTTTGTTATTATGAAAAAAGACAGATCTATCCCATGCTGGATTTTGCCCTGTTTAAAATAAAGACTTTCCTCTATGGCAATATAATGAGTTTCCTGGCCTATATCTCTCAAATTTGGGTTATGTTTCTGCTCCCTTTCTATTTGGAAGAATTTTTGCAGATGGCTCCCCACATCATGGGCCTTTACATGACCATTCCTCCCGTCTGCCTGGCTATAACTGCTCCCTTGGCCGGCAGCCTCTCCGATAGAATCGGCTCGGGACGTCTGACCTCAGTAGGTTTGTTCTTAATGACTCTATCCCAGCTGAGTTTTTCTATGCTGGCCTCCGGTAGCAGTATGGTCAAAATCGCAGTTGGACTGATGTTAATTGGTATAGGTATGGGTTTCTTTGCCTCTCCCAACAGCAGCAGCATATTCCGTTCCGTCCCCGCAGAAAAAGCCGGTTATACCGGAGGTTTTACCGCAACTACCCGAAATTTTTCCATATCCCTGGGTACTGCTGTCTCGGCCAGCATCTTTACTTATGTACTAGCCTGGCAGCAACAGCTTTTCACCCCGGACACTGCCTATCTCAGCACCATGGGTATAGTGTTTAAAATCTCCGCTGTAATAAGCTTGGGCGCCTTGCTGCTCTCTATCTTTACTGCCCAAGCCAGAACTGCTGAAACTAATCAGCTATCCCGGTAATTCCAGGAAGGCCCACAATGCTGGACCTCAACAAAGTCAGCTAGATATTGGGTTACATAATCAACTTGCTTTTGACCCTAAGATAATATTCTGTTATAATAATCAGGCAATAAGCGCCCGTAGCTCAGTGGATAGAG
>LSQX01287466.1_pt1 | contig 28786 bp, 30 predicted proteins | sample 654561 | NCBI WGS metagenome assembly LSQX01 (sample SAMN04489861, study PRJNA283612) | anaerobic digester metagenome | isolation source: 4 biogas reactors fed with cattle manure at either 37C or 55C with and... | place: Denmark: Kongens Lyngby | collected 2014
CCATTAAGCGCATTTGCCCGCAACAGGCGATGCATGGTGCTGATGGAGCAAAGGTAAATGCCGCGCTGCAGCAGGCTGTAATACACCTGGGCCGGTGCTTGGTCATGGTGCGCCTCGCTGGTCAACACCTCTATTACCGTTGCGCGTTCTGTCTCACTCAGGGCGCGTGGTTGTGGCCCTGATTTGCATGTTATCTCAAAATCACGTGGCGCAAACCCAGGTTGACACACAGGGTTCTGCAATGATGCAGAGGGCTCTTGAAGGATGCTTTTTTAAACCTTCAAAAGTCATTTTTTAAGAATTGAAAAATTGGATTTTCAAAATTGAAAAATTGGATTTTCAAAATTGAAAAAGTTATTTTTGAAAAAAGCAAATAATAACTTGACAAGGCTTAGCAATTATATTAGAATATAAGTATAAACAATGGGAAAGCAAGTTGCTTCCTATCACTCGAAAGGGAGTACAATGCAGAACAAAATCAAAAATAAAGTTTACGAAAGCATCATGAACGCTCTTGATAAGGGAGTTGTTCCTTGGCGCAAGCCTTGGTCGGCCGTAAACAACGGCCGCGCTTATAACGGTATCACCGGCCGCCCTTACAAGGGTATCAACGTGGTGTTGTTGGCGGCTGCGGAAATGAGTGAAGGCTTCACCACAAACGCCTGGGCCACCTTCAACCAGATCAACAAGGCCGGTGGACACGTTCGCAAAGGCGAAAAGTGCAAAGCATTCGTAGTGTTTTGGTCAAGAGTTGAAAAGAAAAATGTCGAAGAGGATTCCGACGAGGATGAAAATTTTTACTGGCTCTTGAAAATTCACAACGTCTTCAACTTGTCTCAAACGGCTGGCCTGGAACATTTGATTGAGGAAGCAGAAGTGAAAGCCCTTGTTCCCGATAGTGAAAAAGTGGTCGATGCTCTTGCAGCATTCGACAAGTACACGAACCGCGAAGGCTTGACCGTTAAGGAGAATGGAGGGGAAGCATACTATTCAATCACGGGCGATTACATTGGAATGCCTAAGAAGGAAACTTTCGATTCCGGTGAAGATTATGTTAGCACCGCATTTCATGAAGCGGTGCACTCTACCGGCGCAAAAAAACGCCTTGACCGGCCAATGAAAGGTTACAGCAACATCGACAATCACTCGTATTCTTATGAAGAGTTGATTGCAGAATTTGGTGCGGCTTTCACTTGTGCACATTTTGGGATCGACAACACGATTGAGAACAGTGCTGCTTACATTGAGAGTTGTAAGCGCACTATCGATGAGAACAAACACTCCATCATGAGCGCGGCAAGCGCAGCTCAAAAAGCGGTTGAATTTATTCTGAAATAAGAATCCCTTTCGATTCCCTCCCCCCAAACCTTCTGCAATGATGCAGAGGGTTTTGGGGAGGGATTTTTTAAAAACGAAAATTTGAATTTTCAAAAAAGGAAAAATCAAAATGACAACTTTTACAGAAGTGTTTTGCCACTGTGACAATGACACCTTCAAGTTCGACATTGTAAACAATGTCACTTGTGGAGGGTGCGGCAAGCAAGTATTGCCGACAAACTTCAAACACCGCAAAGGGTTTGATGACTTTGTTGCATCGATTTTGCAAGGGGGCCTTGTAAGTTTTAAATCTTGCAATTTACACCCGAACTTCGCAAGCGAGTCTCAATTTAATAACGTCATGACTCGGAGAGTTGCAGGAAGTAGTATTCCTTATGAGACGCTTATTTATCAGATTAAGAAGCACGAAGATAAAAGCGACCTTAGTGTGTGCGTATGTGGGCACAATGCGTTTGAGTACTCTAAGGATGGAGGGGTTGTGTGCGCTCAATGCAAGCGAAGGGTAAAGCATGAAAGCCTTAAGGGCCGAATTGGATATGAGGCTTTCATTACGGCCATTTGTCTTGGACAAGTGGTACACTTTGAAACGCTCTATCCAAATGAAGATTATCAGAACCTTAGCTTTACGTTCGCCTATGAAAACCACAATAGACTGTTTAACGATAATTTAGAAGTTGGTTTCCACCTGGCGGATAAGATTGAACGGGCGTATGAGGAAAGCATGTATGACTTTTCTATTGGGGATATTTGAAAAATAAATCGACAAGGGTTCTCAAATATGAGAGAATGTTGGAAAGGGTAGAATATAATGACTATTCAAGAATTTGTAACAAGAGTTGCGGATGATCGTCGAAGAAATATCATAACGTACCTTTTCAGAAGTGCGGCTGTTGAAATTGTAATCAGTCCGCTTCCCAAAGAAGTGCGGGACGAGATCTTCCGGGGAATCCTTAACAACCTTCGATATGAATATCAATTGAATGTTGATGTAAAGGGGTTTCGCTCGAAGACTGGAACCATTTATCACCGTTATGTCATGAAAGGTTTCGGATCTGGTGACACGGTTATGGATAGAAACCTTATCGGCGAAATTCATGATGAACTGGTTAAAGTCGGCGCCCACAAACCTTATGGGGTAATTTGAGAAAGGAATTTTAGAAAAATGGAAAATCAGATTTTGGAAAATCAATTTAACAAAAAGCGAAATTTCTTGACTGTTCGAGAGGCTTCGATTCAATATAATGTTTCAACCGTATCAATTCGCAATTGGATTGCTGCAGGACTGCAAACGTATATGATGAAGCCAGAAAATGGGTATCACCTGGTTGCCCACGTAGCTGTTGCAGAAGTTGACCAATGGCTGAAAGACCGTGAACAGCGGTATGTAAAGAACAAGGGGCCTGGAAGGCCACCGATTGAAGCGGCGAAAGGAAACTACATTCAGGAATACTTGAACAATAGCCCGGAGAAGTATTTCAAAAAGGAACAGAAAGAACGGTTTATGAGATACGTATTGAATGGCGATACTCACAATGTAATCGCCATGCTATTGGCCGGGCACGATCATAAAGAACATTCGGAAGATTGTTTGATTGCTGCCATTAACAACGGCGATTACATGATGATCAAAGCGCTCGTTAACAATGGGATTCCTGTTTCAACTGCTGCCATGGAAACGGCAGTGTTTAACGATGATAACAAGATCATTTCTTTGCTGGATACGCACTATGATGATTCTGATTTTCCGAAAATCAAAAAAGGAATTTTGAGATCTTGATTTTTTGAAAGGAGAATGAAATGTTTTATGATGCGTTAAAAGAAATTTCAAAATTGAATGAGGGCGAAGACGTATTGAATTATCTGTATGATATGTCATGGAACGCATACCGTATCAGTAAGGGTGATGACAAGATTTACGTCTTTAAAACGGACATTGAAAATACTGATAAATACAATAGCGTGTTAGAAGGTTTTAATTTCAATGTTGTTTCCGATTTTGTCTGTGAGAACTTTTATGGTTATAAGTTTTATTCCGTAAAGATACGCATAAAAGAAAATGGGGAATGGGTTACTTTAAAGAAAGAACAGTTAAAAGAATTACATAAAGAAACAATAACAGTTCAGGGTTTAGACTCTGTTGATAAACATTTTGAAAAGGAATAAGTAACATGGAACCTTTAGAAAGAGAAGAAGAAATCTTAAAAGGATACCGGAATACCATCGATTCGGTTTGGTCCCTGTTATACAAACTGTTAGATGATCTTGAAAAAGTGAAGTCTGAAATCAAGCCGATTGAATACGGTACCGCCCCTAATTCTTTGCATCTTATCTTTACTCGTGCGTGGGTTGAAGAAGTTGTTAAAATAGTAAAGGAGGAAGTTAAAAAGGTTACCGAACATGAGTGCCTTGTAGAAGCTGTGAGAGAAATGTCTAATTTGTCCGTAAAATTTAGATCTAATAAGATCTAAATCAAAAGAGGAAGGAAATGTGTAACATGGAAAACTTTATCCCCGGAACAGAAATCGTTAAGCCCTCTATCAAACTGGTTGGAACGGATGGTAACGCATTTGCCATTATGGGTAATGCTGTTCGTGCATTACGCAAAGCAAAGGCTCCTCAGTACATAATTGAGAATTACCAAACAGAAGCGACTAGCGGCGATTACAATCACCTCCTGGCCACCACTATGCAGTATGTAGAAGCCGAATAAGGAAGGGAACAATAACATGAAGTCAGACAATAAGTGTAAGGCGGTATAAAATGACTATAGAAAAGATTGAAGCATTGGCCAAAGCGATAGCGACTATTCAAATTGCTTCAAATACTGTACAGGAAACTCTTAATTGGTATAAGGGGCACAATGAAAAGGTGGCAAACGAAAAGGTTGTTAACATTCTTTGGAATGTTCACAATGATCTTTTTGAGGTGTCCGTAATCATGAGCAAAGAACTCCGTGAAACCCGAAAGGAAGTGAAGAGCCTTTAACCAACCTCTTCAGGATCAACATACTTATCATTATTCTTCATGGATTCCCCGCGCGCCCAAACGTTGAGCGCCTCTTTGAGGGTCGGTGCGGTGGCGTTGTGCGCGCCGCAATGGGGGCAGGTGGGGGTCATGGCGTCCCAGGTCACGTTGTAGCCGTAGATCTTCATCGCCAGGTCGGAGCCGTTGAGCGGCGTCCAGGTTTCGGCGTTGGAGCTCTCCAGCAGCACGCCTTCCATGTAGGTCTGGCGGGTGATAATGCTGCCCCAGCGGCCCATCTTGCCGAGGGTGGCGGTGCGGACCGTATAGTTGGTGCTGTTGGTCAGCAGCACCACGGCATAGCTGGTGTTGGCCTCGGCGTAGAATGGGTCGTCGAAGCGAATGCGGGTCTCGCCGCTCAGGCTGATCTCGTTCGGGGCCAGCAGATTCTCGGCGAACACCACGCCGTTGGGCAGCCCGGTGGTGACGCCGCGAATCTGCACCGTGACCGGGATGCTCGGGTCCCTGGCGGTGAACTGCAGCCCGATGCTGGAGATCACCTGGTTCCTGGTGAAGCTGAAGGTCTGAGCCAGCGGGGCACGGGGCACGCGGATGATGCGGTTCTCGATGATGCGCTCGATACGGGTAATGACCAGCGGATCGTTGATCTGCAAGCTGGCCCGTGCCGAGTAGACGCCGTCGGCCATCTCCACGATGCGGTTGCCGTTGCGGGCGTTGGTCGGAATGGTGAAGGAGGCGCTGACCCGACCGGCCTCGTCGCTGATCAGGTTGCTGGCCATCACCTGGCCGTCGCAGCGCAGCACGATGCCGGATTTGCTCGGGGTGAAGTTGATGCCGGTGACGGTGATGCCGGTCTGGCCGCGCCGCCCGAGGTTGGGCGTGATCTGCAGCATGGCCGGGGGCTTGTCAAACACCGCGTAGGGGTTGATGTTGCGCTCCTCGGACCAGTCGTTCTGTTCCACCAGCACGGTCTCGTGCCGCATTATCCCTTCCAACTCGCAGAAATGAAAGCCTTTATACTTTAAAATCAATGTATCACCATCTTTCTCAGAACGCACCACAACGCCCTCTTTGATGTGGTTATGATCCAATATGCTAGTACCTTGAGAATACAACTCACATGCGCGCATAAGCACTTCTGCATTATCCTCATAATTCATTTCTTTGTACGCACTTATCAAAGGAACAACTTCAAAACCTAACGCATAAGATCTGACTACAACTTCTTCCCAAGGCAACTCCTTAACAACCCCGTTTTGAGTGTTCGTAATACGGTATATCAAAACCTTTCTTTCGTTCTGCTTACAACCGTATGAGTACTCCATGGAATTACCGAAAGCCTTTTTAAGTTTTTTATCTTTAATGGTGTGAGTTCCCATAATAGGCCGATTCTTTTCATTATACCCTACGATTTCATAATAAACTGTTTCACCCTTTTCCATCCCGGCTTCTTTAAACTGGTTATGAATGTCTGTTCTGTAACCTGGCAACGAAGTATTGACAACCGTTCTTCTAGTTCCTGTAACATAGTCGTATACAAAAGCGTCATACTTTTTAACAAACAAGTTTACAAACCGCTTAAATAAGCTTAACTTAACTGTTCTCTTCAAATAACCGGTTCTGCCAGAAGTACCATGACACTTTTCAGTAATGTAAACAGTAGCACCTTCAGGGATAAACTTTGCCATCAACCTTAGTTGCCCCGTATCAAAATGCTCTTTGAAATCGGGAAATTTAATCTTTTCACGCTTCTTTCTTTTCTTTTTAGGGTTACCAATAGCCTTGTATGTTGCCGGTGTGTAATACTTTTCACAAACCTTTTTGCCATTTACCTTATCGATTAAATCTCCAACACTTAAATTGAATTTCCCAGTCCAATCCAACCCCTTTAGTGGCATCCAGAAACCTTCTGACTTTGCACTTCTAAGCCTTACAGTTCTAACCCTGCCATTATCTTCAAAGAATCCGCCCTTACTTTCAGGATCTTTATTTAATTCTTTGTTCTTGAATAGGTTATTCTGCTTACACATCTCAAAAGATAATTTCCCATCTGTTGGAAAATAAATACCAACAGTACCCTCCACAGTATCTTTTGAAATGACTACATTGTAACCAGAAGCAGTTCCAATGTTTAATCTGTCTGCATTGGGGTGTTCTTTTACGTTTTCAATTTTACAAATAATTGCTTTGTACGACACAACAAAACCCTTTCTTTAGTAATTCATTACCAACAGATCCTTAACTTTGCCTCTCGACTTAGCATTGGCACTGATAACACGGGCCGTGTCAATTTCCACAATCCTAAAATCTTTATACCGTTCTCGAACCCATTCATGATATGAATTGGAAAGCATGGCTTTGCATTTTAAGTTTTCAAAAGTCTTTGCCAGCCTTTCATGATCATCTTGTTTAAAAGAATCTTTATCATAATCTGAATAGGTTCCCAGGTATGGAGGGTCAAGGTATGCAAAATCATTGGAATTGCATTTAAGAACGGTCTCAAAATCCCCGTGAACTAATTCTGCATGTGCAAGCAGCCTGGAGGCATTCCGTAGGTTTACAGCGTCTAAAATCTTAGGATTCGTATAGTTCCCAAATGGCACATTAAACTTTCCATCTTTGTTAACCCGGTGCAGCCCATTGAAACACGTTTTGTTCAGGTAAATAAACCGGGCCGCAATAGAAACGTCATCTTGAGGATCGGTGTCTCGAATTTTGTAAAAGTATTCTTCAGTATTGACGAACCGTGAAAGCGCCGTAACGACGCTTGTAAGGTCTTCTTTGATTGCCTTGTACGTGGTTATCAAATCTTTATTCGAATCGCTCAGAACAGCCTTCTCGGGCCTTAGAAAGAAGAATACGGAACCCCCTCCCAAGAAAGGTTCATAGTACTTGTCGAATGTTGGAAAATACTTGCTGAATTGTTTCAGCGATTTTGTTTTCCCACCTGCCCATTTGATAAACGGTTTCGACATCATGAACACCCGGATGAAGTACCGCAAACGGAACAGTAATCGCATGTTCCAGATCTAAACATCATGCCACCACAATCAGGACAAATACTCCCTGTCATTTCTTTCGTCGCTTTCTCCTCTTCTTGTTTGATAAACGTCAACTCTAACCACCTGGCAATGTAATCCATTATCGATGTTGTTAGCGGAATCTTAGGGTTTGCTGTAATGCCGCAAGGATCAAACTTAGTCCCTTTCATTTTGTCTACAATCTTTTCTAACGGCACACCGTACTGCAAACCCAATGAAACGATTGTTGCAAAAGAATCCATGACGCCAGACACTAATGTACCTTCTTTGGCCATCTTTATGAATAGTTCACCGACATCCCCATTCTCATACTTACCTGCGTGAAGGTATGCTTCGTATCCACCAATATCTAATTTGTGGGCAATGGCTTCACGGGTATCTTTAAGGCGTACCCTATTATCTGTTTTCCGTAGCTCAACTTTAACAGGTTCAGGATCCTTCTTAACTTCTGTTAAGGGTTGCAAACTCTTAGAGCCATCGCGATATACCGCGATACATTTTAAACCCTTTTTCCAAGCATAGATATAAGACTGTCGAATGTCTTCAACTTTACTATCTGCTGACATGTTCACGGTGTTGTGGTTAATAATACCATTCCCGATAAATGTATTGTTAGCCGGTACATGGAAATCATAAACCTTTGCAATCGATTGTTCAATGGAAACTACTTCTGAAAATGTTATACCGTTTTCAAAAACAGATTTAACAGGATCGGGCAAAGAGTATATGTGACCGTTGACCGCATTGAGTACGCTATTATATGTTGGTACTAACCCTCTGACCATGTAAGTTTGATAAAAAGAAACTATAGAAGGATGTGTAGTCGGAACCCCTCTTCTCTTGATATTATCTTCAATATCCTTAAGATAACAAGGGAATTTACCACTTGTCATACATTCATCTTTATCTTCTTTATTTGTTTTTAAGGGAAGCTTTATGGATTTTTGAATATCAGTACGATGAAAATGTCCGAACAACTTGACAAACTTACCTATACCAGGGTAACGAACTCTAATAGAACCGGAATACCTATCATCCGCATCAATTATGTAACTTTCGATTCCGAAATTATCAAGCAATGATTGCAATTGCTTTTTAAACTTACTATGATCATTCCTGTAACTTATGTATTCGGTTCTGTACCGATTTCTGCTTTCAAAACTTCCACGTAACCACAACCCTTTTATGAAATTTTGGATAACTTTTTTAGGAGATCCCATTATAACTTTAGGGATCTCTTTTGCATTAAACCCATTACCATTCACACCAATACACCGCATAAACTCACATAAAGATGCAGACCTGTAACGAAGAGTCGGGAGCCTCCCAGTACCGTTAACGTGAAAGTAACCTTCTAATGAAAATGTTTCCCTTAAATAGTCCTTAATAATGTCATAAAGGTAATAATTTTTAAACTTATCTGTGCGAAAATCTATACAGTCTCCATTATCACATACATTACCTAAAGCAATAAACGCCCCTATAATCCAACCTACATTCTCATCAACCTTAATCGAACAATCAATTTCCCTGTTGTATATATTATTTGAGTCGAAATAAGAAAATTTTACCCTTTCATAATTTTTAGCCCAAACATCCCCACCAATCTTGACACCTACGAATTGACCTTCTACAATTTCATCTAACCTAACCCAGTCGAAACTCCCATCTTCTTTTACGGCTTTTATTCTGTGATTAGGAGTTCCTTCAATTGTTCTACCATCTGACAAGGTAACCTTAACAGTACTTCTTTCCCCACCATAATAGAAATAGTTGGCTACTTGAGGATCTGACTCGGAAGCTACTTTTAAGTTTATATCTGAAAAAGTATCTTCAGTTTCACCACTATAAAGATCTCCAATCTCTACAATACCTTTCTCGGTTGGTATGAGAGTGTCCCCAGTAACGCATTTACTAATAGCCCCGTTTAAATGGGGCTGGCATGCCGCCATCATTCTAATATGATCTTTCCAATGAATCTCATTAGCTGTTTTTAACACTCCCTTATCGTAACTCTTATTTTGCGCATATTGAACACACTTAGGTTCAATAAGCAAAGAACCACCGCCTGCTAAAGTCTTTAATTGCTTTAGTGCAAACAAAGGTTCGATACCGGTGGAGTCACAATCCATAATCAGACCGATGGTTCCACAAGGGGCAAGCAATGTTAACTGCGAATTCCTAATACCGTGCTCTTTAACCCTATTAGCAGTAACATCATCTGTCAATCTTTTGGCAATCCCATAAACAGCCTCTTTGGCCTTATCACTTCTTTTGTATTCTGTAAAAGAACCTAACCTCTTTGCCAAGTCAATAGAAGTATTATAAGCAAATGTTGTCATGTTCTTAGTGACGTTCTTTGCGAATTCCCTGGCTTGTTCTGAATCGTACGGCATTCCCATTACCATTAAAGTAGCGCCAAGATTTGAAAAGCCTAGCCCTAACGGGCGAGTCATCTTCGTAATTCTTTCAATCTCTTTTGTAGGATAGTCTGCACTTCCTACTATAATATCCATAGCAGTAATCATAACTTTAATATCTTCTTTGAAGTTATTGAAGTCAAAATCCTGCTTATCATTAAGATACTTCATAAGATTCATAGAACTAAGATTGCATGAACTGTTATCTACGGCAAAAAATTCTGAACACTGAGCAATCAATACGCCATTAGCATAAACCAAATTATTAATAGGTTCTGTTAGGTTGTAAGTAACTTCCTGTTCTTTTTGTTTGTCGATGTCGACAATAACTGGATTGCGATCCTTCCAATCATCAAGCTTATCGATGATGTTATCTAATTTTTTATTGTAATTATCTGATGAAAATTTCACATGCTCTTTGAATATCTCTAATGAACCTTTATCATCTACATAAAGATGAAAATAATTATCTCTAGGGTCTGAACTGAAACCTACACTAGATCTGATACCGAAAATATCCAATAGCATTTGAATATCTAATAGTTCTTTTTTGGATTTAGATTTATAATCCAGTAAATAACTATTCTCGCTAATAAACACGTTATCTGTAAACAATTTAGACAAGTGATTACTTATATCTGTTAATCCTTTTTTCGGGAAACCGAATTCATTGAAATCCTCATCTTCGGGATCTTCGCTAAATACCTTAACGCCAGGAAACAATTCAACTGGCATATTTAGTTTCAAATCTTTTGTTTGAATCTTCTTACCTTCAATGTACCAATTATGGTTCTCAGTACATTTAACTTCCCGTCCATCCGATAATGTAACAACATAAATATCATTCATTCCTGTGCACATATATGCAATCGGGTTGCTGACAACAGAATCTTTCGTGTATACACTTGGCATCCTGCCAGTCTTCACAGATTCTTCATACAGTTCTTTGATTGGGATCAATCCGTTTGGAGTATAGATAACAGTGTCGCCAGTAAAGCATGGGTTTGGTGAATCAATATCACCAAGCTGTGGAACGGGATTATCAATGTTCACACGGTCTCGAAAGATTATCCCAGGATCGCCTGTTTCCCAGGCAATCTCGGCAGTTCTTTTCAGTACATCCTTAGCGTTAATGATCTCGCCGTTCTTTAAATTGTAAATTTGTTTGTTACGAACCTTCTGCATGAAATCATCCGTAGCAACAATAGAGTGATTCGTATTTTGAAACGAAACTGTTGCATACGCTTCTTCAGCATCCACACCGTTTGCAATTAAAATTTTTGCTTTATCCTCTTCGATTTTCTTGCAATCGATGAAATCCATAATATCAGGATGATCAATATCCATGCAAACCATCTTTGCAGATCTTCTAGTCTTTCCACCAGATCTAATAATTCCTGCTGTTGCGTCCCACATTCGCATGAAAGACAATGGGCCAGAAGCAGAACCCTTATTCGACAAGGGAGCGCCTTTGTGGCGCAGTTTGGACACGTTTGTGCCAACACCGGAACCACCTCTGAAAATCAATCCTTCGGTTGTGTTATGTTCCAGAATAGATTCCATATTGTCATCTACCGGGACAATGAAACACGCGGAACCTTGATTCGTTGAAGTATCGGATCCTATATTGAACCAAACAGGACTGTTAAACGCAGCCCGTTGATTGATCAAAATACCTTTCAAATGAATGTTGAAGTTGTTTACTTCGTCCTCAGAATCAAAGTAACCGTTCTTTTTTCCCCATTCAGTTATTGTGTTTACAATCCTGTCTATGATTGTTACTGCGCTGTATTCGTCGCTTGTTGCGTATTTAGATGCACAAATTGTTGCTGCCCTGTCCGACCATTTCTCAGGAACCTCGAACCCCTTCTTTTCAAAAATAACCTCTTCACCTTGTTTAATGATCACGTCTACTTTGCGCGTAATTGTCATTATATCTCCTAGATTTTAGGCAAAAGAATCCATTTGGGATCCAAATTTTAGCACACCCAATAAGAACAGTCAACAGGTATTTTCTAAGATTTCTTTAAGATTTTGGCCGGAACCCGAATGATAGAACGCTTGCCAAGAACCGTTTCCAGACTGACATAATAATCAATTCCAGTCCCATCAATTACCGATTCAATTCTACCCTTGGTCCCTTTTGGGAAAGTCAATGTGACATTATCAGGTTTCAAACTCTTCTTCAAAGAAACCTCGTCACCTACTTCAAACCGTTTGTCTTTTGGGATTTTGACAAAGGCCGGTTCTGCTGTTTCATAATACTTGCCACGGTCTATGATACGTTTTTCAACAGGTTCAGCATCCTGGAAACCTCTCATGCGTCTATAGAATGGCATTTCTCTTCTGCGGTTTTTGTACGGAAGCCTTTCTTCTTGAATCGCCTTTTTCTTAGACTGAATCATCATGGGGTTCAAAGGCTCTTCCAAGGAAACACCCTCCATTAGTTCGGCAATGTCCGTTGCCATGGCCGGGAATGCTTCGTAACCTTCTGTAGGCATTCTCGCATTCAGGTCTTCTTCAATCTCAGCTTGCAAGGCTTCCATTTGCAAAGCATACATTTGATTGTTCAAGGATTCAATGTCTTTATACGTTTCATCCGATAACAGTTCAATGTTTTGCAGTTCTTCTTTAATTTCCATAAGTTCTTTTAGTAACAAAATAACTTTGGATTCCAAAGGATTGCCGATAAACTTGGCCATGAAATCTTTAACAGATTCGGGATCATAAATATATGATCTCTTCTTAATGCTGCCTTGAATCATAATGATCTTGGTATTGGCCTTGGCATTCTTTAGGCGTTCCAGATCTAATTTTTCCAATTCATAAACAACTTCTCTTTGACGTTCTAACAGTTCTTCACGTCTAGGATTTTTCAAGTATTGGTTATAAGTTAAGTCAATAAAATTACCAAGCATCTCATAGGCCATAGGCTCATATTGGGTGCCTTTAAACTGCATGTACCATTCTTCCCTATCTTGAACATTATACACTGAAACCATGGAAACCCTCCGGCTTTTCTTTTGTTTGGCGCCTGCACCCATACCCAATGTGCCCCTACTTGATTCATAAATGTCAATAGCAGCATTGGCTACATTATCCAACATCTTCTTTTCGCTATCCCCCTCTTCATTATATATGTTAGGGATGCTTTGCTTAAACACTTCTGCGCCATTCTCTTTAATCTTAACATCATAATAGCCTTCAATATCTTTAGAAGGCGTTAACGTAACCTTAAAACCCCTTAACGTAACGGCATACTCAGTGTCATAGGTTTTCTTATGAGACATTATCAGAACTTCCCTTCCATCTTCTTAACAGTTTCAGGCAAAGGTTCAATGTCACTAACAGAAACTAAATACTCTTTACCTTTACTCTTTACGATAATCGTATTGTTTTCGGGATTGATTTCTACGATATTGCACTTGAACCCTTTACCCGTAGTAACGCTGTCCGAAACTTCCATTGGAATCTTGGTATCTTCATAATTGATAGGTGTACCGTTTATTTCCATTTCCATTTCTTTTTCAATGTCTGCATTAACCCTGTCAAGTGCTTTCCAGGACTTTACACCGGCTCGTTTCACGCGTACGTTTACGCCGTAAGGGTTCAAGCAGTACCCATCGTTAATCAATGGGATCATCCATTGATCTTTGTTGGCTACTGATACGTGATTCAGAATGTAATTTCTCAAAATGTAATCGTAGTTTCTCGGGAAAGTATCTCTACCTTCATTTTCTGCTGTTTTCATTTCATCTAAAACGGCTTTGTAAGCAGCATTCATTACCGGGCCTGTAGACTTGATTAGGGGCGGTCTAAGGGCTCGTTTTCTTTGCATTGGACGTGTTCTTTGAACGGGTCTTGAACGCTTGTGCAAGCGCCTGGTCATGTATGACATCGGTTCACTTTTGGTTTCTCGCCACCCCATATCGTTGCGAATTGATACAGCGTTTTCACGTTCCTGTCTGCTTAAAGGTGCATCAAACTGTTCTCGAATTTGGGGCAGTTGGTAAAAAGAAACTTTGTCAAGAAGTTGATCAATAACGTATTGCGAAATAACTTCTTTTCTGCCCTCCACGTACAAGATAGAAGGTGGGATAATCTCGCCCTTATTCACGTGAACCGGGATTGTTGCGTTTCTCTTTTGACCTTTGATAGTCCTAAAAGTAACGTCATAATCAAACCTACCAGACACCACATTATCAGGATCAACTTTTGAGTGCTTCACATCGGAATGCTTCATATACCTAACAATGGGGGCCATTGGATAATCAAATTGGTTCAAAGTATCCTGTAAGACTGTCGAAGCCTCTAGCGCGAAATCGCGCAAACCTTTTGTTTCAGGTCCTGCAATTTCTCTTGCGAACATGCCAGACAGTTCATCTGAAAACTCATCTCGGCTCAAATACTCACCGATTGATTTTTGGTTATGGTATCCGTCAAGTAAAGGGTGGTTGGCCACTTTCGGATCTTTAATCAGGTCTTCAAACTTCATCTTTTGAACCGCCTTTTTAGTCTATATCAAAGCACAATGAATGCTCTAACCAATTTATATCACTCAAATGAGATGCGCTCAGTTCAATTCTGTCTCGCATTTCCATATCTTCTGTGAATCTCCTCACGTCATTGTTTGATGAAAAGAAAGGGACAATGACGTCCCCCAATGATACTCTGTTTTCTCTGCAAAATCCACCGTTAACTTCCAAAACACCGTCGCAATTTTCACATTCCCAAAGTTCTTTTGAATCAATTTCCGTGTTTCTGATAATCTTTACAATCTTACTATCACGAATGAAAATAATGTCAAGGGGGTACTTTACACCACCTTGATGAAATCTGACATCGGAACGGGGGGCATAAGGAAAATACATGCCTTCATTCTCATCTAAAAAATCCGTTTGGGATAACCCTATCTTTTTCGATTCGGGATCGTTTGCAACATCGCAAGTAACTTTGACAGGCTTATCAAGCCATCGAATAATTGACTTCGTTACAGGCTCAAATGTCTCAAAACCATACCGGGAAACATCTTCATCATCATACATGAGTACGGAATCCCCTTCCCAGTATGCGTAAACTTCTCCAAAGGACTTTGTAGATCGAACTAGCATAAATACTGACTACTTTCTTTTTGCCTTTTTGGTATCTTTTTTTGCAGGTTTCTTTGGTTCTTTTACCTCTTCAACTTTCTCTACCGGTTCAGGAACCTCTTCAACTTCTTCAACTTCTTCAACGGGTACAACTACCGGCTCAGGAACTGCGATAGGTTCTTGTACTACCTTTTCAGGTTCTTTTGATACTACCAGATACCCACGGCTTACCATGCTTTGAAGGTCTGCACTGTAAATGCAATCTTCTTTGGTCAAACCCGTACCTGCTGTCAAGTCTACCGTTTTATACGGGGGCAGATTAAAGTTGAAAGTCTTACCTTTCAGTTTGTCACGTCTGTGGTAAGTGTTCATTCCCTTCATGGGGGCCATACCGTCAACCTTTTTAATGGTCAAAACGATAACTGTAGGAGTCTTATTGTATACTTTATAACTCATCTTGATCACCTCTAATTAGGGAACAAAGACATAAGGTTGTCTTTACCGAAAAGTTTCTTAAGATCCGAAGGTGTCATACCTAGATCATTCAATGCCCTGCGCATTAGTTCTTGCGCCTTCTTTGCCTGCACCTCTGTTGGCGTTGCTGCTTCAACTTCCTGTGCAAGTACTTGCTGATACAACGAAAAGACTTGTGCTTCGGGTGAGGAATCATCTACACCTTTTGAAGGGTCAATCTTTTGCTTAGCAGGTGCAGGTTGCCCTTGTTGTGGTGCAGATTGCGCTTGTGGTGCCGGTTGTGGTGCCGGTGTCTGTTGCGGTGCAGGTGCAGGGGCCTGTTGTGGCGCCAATTCTTGGGCAAGCATACGAAACGCCCTGGAAGCCTTCATACGGTCGCTAAGGCTTCTTCTGCTCCTATTCCTGGCCATAGGTGCCATTTCCTGTTGCGGCGCTTGTGGAGCCTGTTGAGGGGCTTGTGGTGCTTGCGGTTGCGGAACTTCCCCTGTAGGAATCCCTGTCGGGTTCTTCTTAGGGGGCTGTCCTTGATCTAAAGGCCTAACAGGAACATTGGCCGGTTGTCCAACTTGTGAACCGGGCTTATTCAGGCTTATTTGAATAATCTTTTGCTTTTGATCTGGCGTCATCAACTGAATATCTTCGGGGGTCCACCCCAATGCTTTCAGTGACTCATCGCCAGAAGCCGGGTTAGGCTGTGCAGTTTGTACAGGAGGGGCACCAGCCCCAGGAACACCACCAGGGGCCGGAGGCCTACCTGTTGACTTCTGCGGGGACTGTGCAGGGGCTTGTGCAGGGGCCTGTTGAGGCTCTTGGGGGGCCGGAGGCATCTCAGCCATAGGGTCCATTTCCTGCGCACGTCTACGGCGCAAATTGACCATTCTAGCGCGCATACGGGCTTTTCTTCTTAGTTCTGATTCTCGCTTCATTGACTCTTTTTTTTTTGGGTCTTTGAAATTTTTCCAAACACCCCTGGTAACGTCATTCTCTACCCACTTCTTACCATAGTCTCCGAAGTATTCACCCCAATAATCCTCTGTAGTCTTATCGGCAGCGGTAACTCCCATTTCTTTCTCTTCTTGAGTATATTGCCCAGGTTGTCTTGGTGCAGAACTTGACCAGTCATAATCATCTTCTGTACCGAAAGAACGAACTAAATGGTAAAGTTCTTCAGGGGATTCGGCTTCAATGCTGCGATTGTAACCAGCATCTGTCCAGTCCTCATTCAGTTTAACAGATCGTTTACTTGGGCCGCGTCTGCGGCGTCTACGCAATTCATTGTTAGCGGTCCACATTTCCTCATCGCCAATGTTCGCAAGTAATTCATCTGCGGGGGATTGTGCGACAAGTTCTTCATAAGATTTCATGCGTCTAGGCTGCGCAAAAGAATCCACAATCCTGCCTCGTTGCATTGCGCGTCTAGGTGCAGGTCTCCTAACGGGCCGTCTCAAAGCACGTCTTTGAGGGCGTCTACGGCGTGAATAAACGTCAAAGCCAATGTCATCGATGTCCCCTTCGTACATATCATCAACATCAAGATCTGCTTCAGGACTCCAAGAATCCACAACTTCATCATCTTCTAGCAATGTTACAGGATACGGGATTTCTGTACCAAACCCACCCGTAACCAGTTCAATGTATTCTGAAAATACGTCTTTTGCTTTTGTTAAGTTTGTAGTCTGAACAAGCGTGCCGTAACCTTTGGGCTTGTCCACAACTACTTTGTAGATGACGTGTCCGCCTAAACCGGAACCTCTCACTCTTAATCGCCTGGAAGCCATGATAGATCTCCTTAATGCAATTTTGTTAGCAAACACAGAAGCGCCCTCGTTTACTTCTGACCATTCATATTCGCCTCTGTCGCCTTCGTTAATCTTAATGGAAGTAACAGTGCCGACGGGCGAACCTTTAACTTGTCCGTACAATTGTTTTAGCCAATCCTCTTCCCAGGAATCGTCTAAAATATCTTCTTTGTTGTAGCTGTTCCAACTGACATATTCGAATTCAATAAAGTCGCCAGAAATTGTTGACGGGCTAACCGGGTCTTCAAAGCCGTCATCATAACCGGAACTTGTATTTAAGGTTAGTGCCTGCCCAATGTCACTGACAATACCAGAATCATAAATTTGATCAACTAGTTGGTTGGTATCGCCGTCGGGTGTCCAAGAAATTCCCATACTTTCCAATTCCGGAAAACTGATTCTTACGGTGACTTTCACGTTCCCATCGGGGCCATAAGCAGAACGCTTTCTTTCTCGGGCAGCATTTCTGCCATACAGTTCGTTGTACTGCGTGAAATCTTCACCCTGGTATTCGCCACTCATACCGCCACCCATAACCATAACACGGTCTAAGGTACCGAAACCGTTTGGAATTCTGCCATAAAGACTTTCAAGATTCAAAGAATTGATGTATTTTTCAGACAAGTAATCATCTGAAACAATATCATATTCCACATAATCTTCCGTGTAATTCACAGGTGTAGTGTCGGCATGAAGCCGGATGTTTAAAGTGTCTTGAAGTGCCTGTGCGTCTTTTTCAACTTGAGGGGCAAGATCTTCAATGTACGGTCCCAGGTGGCCAGTGAACATGAAACCTAAACCGTTTTCAACATCTTCATAGTCATAAATAACCTTGAAGATAAGTGTTGCATCGGAATACGCAAACCTGCGTCGGAAAGATGCAAAGCGCTTTCTAGCATTGATACGTCTTTGTGCGGTTAATCTTGAAATAGGACGTCTAGCGCGTCTAGCTGATTTACTTTCCGTAGCTTTATGTATATCTCCTATTCTATGCACAACTTCACCAGAACTTGTCATGACTCCATGAAAAAACGCATAACCACCTTCTTTCAATTCCACATAATCTTCATCATCTCTGTAACGAGAAGCAATACTAGCAATATCCTTAAACGGAATACCGTAAGAACTTAATTCTACTATAAAATCCCCACCATGCTCATAAGCATAGTTGAAATCAAGTGAAGATAACCCTAAAGTACTTTTTAGTTGATCAATATCAGAAACGATGTGTTTTGGAAGTTCGTCTAATGTTTCTGCGAAATAACCATCTTCAATGTCCTCATATTCTGCGGTATAGAGGATTGAAAAAGATGCTGTATACTTTGAACCTTCTTGAGCACGGATAGGACGTTTAGATTGCTTAGCTGTTCTGTTTGTTCTAATCGATTGTCTGCGTCTCATTATATACTCCTTACCGATTTTCCCTTCTCTCACGGGCCTTTTTGCGTTCTAGTGCGGCTTCTACGATTCTACGGCGTCTTGAGGCATTCCTTCTTGGGTCAAACTTAGCAGAACGCCTGGCACGGACTCTAGGATCAATTCTGCGGCTTCGCGCAAACTTCGGCTCGTTCGTAGTTGTGTCTGCACCCAAATCGGTATCGGGCAAATCAAATTCATTCCAATTACTTTCAATCGCCGGATCTTTCCACGGTTTATTCAAAGTCGAATCCGGTCCCAATACTGCATCGCCCTTTTCAGTACTTGGATAAGTAACAGGCTTTGGCGTAGTCTCAGGAATTCCAGCGGCTCTTGCAAAATCTCGCAAAGCTCTTTTCATATTAAAGAAAGAAGTTTTCTTTGAATAACCTTGAGGATCTGTAATAATAATATCAGTACCACGTGAAGCAACCCGAATTGTCCACCCGTTTACCTGTACCGGACTACCTTTCAAAATTTCTGATTTAATTCTCGCTAATCTTCTCATTTCTATTTCTCCGTTTTTAAGAATTAACAATAGAAAGGATAAACTTTCTTGCTTTGATGTTCATTGGCGAATTGGCATCCAGACCGTGAACCTTAATCTGTCTATCATAATCTCTTTGTGTTCGGATACTCGAAGCAATCCTGGCCAAGTGGCTTCTGTTAAGCCTGGAATATCCTTTTGACGCAGCCTTGGCCAAAACATCTTTAGCAGCGGATTTAGGGTAATTCCGTTTATAATGCGCTTCCAGTTTCTCAATTTCACCAACCGAATAGGAACCGTCTCTATCCTCTTTCCATTTGCGCTTGGTGAATTCACAAGCATTTTTCAAACCCACGTCTCTAGGATTCTTTTCAGATTCCATCTTGACTTCTTGGTAGGTTTCAAACTTACCAGCCGAAGGAAGATCCTTATTCTTTTCTTTTCCTTCGTCCCCCAGTGCTTTTAAGGCTTTCTCTTTAACCTTTTTGTTTTCATCCTTCTCTTTATTGAAAAGCCTTGAAAGATTCTCTTCATCATACTTTTCATCTTTTTCCTTCTCAGCTCGAATACGATGGGAAAATTCTCTCTCTAATCTTCGGTAATTCATATCACCGTATGCTTTTTTTGAAAAGAAATTTAAACGGTCTGTAACGGATCTCATTGTTTACTCCTTATAAAGTAACTTGATGAAATATAATAACATATAACGGGCAAAATCACTTAATCAAATCACGTAAAAGATATTGCTTTGCGCATTTACCGCAAAGAACTTTCAAAGGTAATTCCCCAAAAACTCTGTGAAGATTAGCATTACAGCAAGGGGAAGTCAAATCGTCGCAATCTTCACAATCCTCTTTCAATGATTCCATTAAAGAATCGTACTGATTCTTTAATTTATCGTTCAACGTCTACGCTTTCTTCTAGCAGAAATGCTAAGCATTCCCTGCACTTGATCATCGCTCAGACTATTTACGTAATCTGCATCGTAACCTGTTAGGTTCATTAGAGTTTGCCTGTCTTGATCTAATGGTTGTGCTGTAGGTGCTGACTGTGCCGTTTCTGCATACTCAACTTGTTCAGGTTCTTCTACAGGTTCTTGAGCCATCCCAGCATTAGGATCCGTAAAGGTATCCAAAAAGAAATCTACCACCTCATCTGTCATGGAGCTAACATCTGCCTCAGATAACCCGGTCATCTCCATGATGTATTGCCGGTATTCATCCACAGAACCGTATTGGGCATCCGTTTCTGCACCGTAGTTTCCGTAATCGTAATCATCATAACCGCTCAAAAACTGTTCACCTTGAAAGAATTCTTCAGGTCTTACATTCGTTTGTGCATACCCCAGTTCAGTATCCAAATCAGGTTGTGCAGGAGGGGGTTGGTTCTGAACATCGTACATATCTTGATACGTTTGCATGTTTTCCCAATCAGGTTGTTGTCCATATTGCATTGGATACGTATCATCTAATTGCAATTCTTCACCAGAAGGATCTAATTCGTATGTGCCTTGTTCACCGGGTCTTTGGTAATTCCAAGCATCTCTAATATCTTGAACACCCCTACCTACGGCAGTGTCGTTAAACCAATTCTTAAACTTATCAGTTCGTTGCTTCTGTCTGTCTTTGGTGCGGTCCCAACTACGGTTCCACATATTTTTCAAACCCTGCCCGATGCTAGGGGCAGCGATTTTATCAAAACTTGTGGCATAAATTTTAGACCAGTAATCGGCAGAATAGTCATCTAACCCAGACTTTTTTAACCAAACATTATGAAGATCGGCCTTGATGCGTTTCTTCAATTCTTTGGTCATCTGTTCGCCATACGGGCCGAAATACTTTTCCCAATAGTCTTTCGTAGTTTTATCTACAGAAATCTTTGTCGGCAACTTCATTGCGCTTTCAATTTCTTCTGCAATTTTGCCGTATTGCCGTCTCGCCTTATTAGGCCTGCCACCTTTAAAATCCCTAATAATGCTAGCAACAACCTTTTTACCAACAACGTCAACATGCTCTTGCACGTCTGCTGCTGTAATCCAAGGGATGTTCAGGTCTTTAGAAGTGCGTCTCGCCTTCATGCCTAAGAGAATGTACTTGGTGGCCTCTTTAACCTTTTTCTCGCCAAACCCGTTATAAAGTTCCCTCCACGAAAGAACCCTTGGTGCACCGGCATGACGCAACTTGAACGCCGTCAACTGATAACCGGAAACAATATCAGAAGGAATTCCGTAAAATACAGATGAATCGACCAGGTAAGAACCCCAAAGACCTAATGAAGTCGCAACAACCGGTTTCAAGTATTCGAAACTTTCCAGGTCATCTCTTTCGGCAGTTGTTCTGTGCAGTACAATGTTACCTTTTTCATCCGAAGTAGCACTCCATAATTTATGCGAACGTCTTTTCATAATGCCCTCTAATAGTAGTAATCAGACTTATAAGCAGTTGACTTTTCTTTTTCCAGCTTTTCCTTTTGATCTTTAATCCAAGATTGCAACAACTTAACGATTGCTGTCAATTTGAAATCAAAAGTAGCAATAGAAACGGCTTCCAAACCCTTTAATGCGTTATCTATGAGATTAGAAAACATAGAGTTTTTCAAAGGATTCATGAAAGCTTGACGCCTCTGGACATCCATCCCGTAGTCTGTTGCGATTTTTAATAAAAATTGTTCATATTCTCGTTTCATGGCTTCCATTCTACTACAGATAACAAAACTTCTCTAAACCTGTCACTGCTCTTTTTTAGGTTCAAACTTCACCGGTTGGACATCTGCAATCATTTCACCGTCTTCTGATTCCTTAAACGTGTGAGATGTTTCAAACAATTCTGAAATGGTTTTTGAAGGGGCATTTGTCATTATTTTGTTAGGTTCTTTTGAATTCACGCAAACACAATACATCCTCGAACGAAGTCTTTGGGCAGCATAATCTAACTTCAAAGAAGATCCTTCTAAATTTATATTCTTACAGTACCTAGATCGGCAAATGTATTCACGCTTGAATTCCGTGAAATTCATGCCGAAATACTTTTCAATCCACCCGTAAAGAGACACAAAGCTAATGCCTATATAATCTGCCATGCCTTGCGCATTTTGAAATATCCTGGCATCTAAAATAATCCCTTTGATAGGCTTCCCGTGTTCCACTTGTAAATCCAGGACATAAGAACTGTGTTCTTTCCTGCACTCATTGCAGTAATCCGTAGAAGCAGTCCTCTTAACGGAATTGCTACACCCCGGACTTTTGCATATGTTCAGCATTACCATGTGAAAACTTCCTTACAGAATGTATTCTTTGATTGTGAATTCTGTTCGAGGCTCGCCAATATATCTAGGATCGCCATCAATAATCTTTTCAGAAACAATCTTTCTGACAATCTTATCATCTTTTAAGATAGCGTTTATTTTCAGTCCCTTGACACCCTTAACAGGTTCTCCCTGTATTGCGTCAAGAACGATTGACGGCAGATTGTCCAAATCGGGTTCCCACTGTCTTCCGTGATAAAACGTAAAATCCATTTCACAAAGGTAATCGATAGGTTCTTTTCCACCCTGGCTGACAAACTGTTCGTAAGCACTTCTGCCAAGTTCGACTCTGATTTTAGTCAATTGCGCGGAATGGCCAATAAACTTTCGTTTTCCTGCACCATAAATCTTAAGATCATTCTTCTGAACCTTTGGCCTGCCTTCTATAACGAACGTGAATTCTTTCATTTGCACCACCCTATGAGAATACTCATAATGTTCGGGTCAAGTTTCGCCAGATTCATAAAAATATAATCACGTTCCTCAACACCTGCTGACCAAACCTCGGACATCTTCTGACCGGAATACATCCCAGTCAAGATTTCTACATCATTTTCGATTATTTTGTAAGCTATCTGCTTATTCTTGTTAGAATATGCAGCATCTCTTTTTTGATAAATGGGATTGTATTGAACTCTGTCTTTCATGCTATGATTTTACTAGATGAAGCAAGTCCAATATCGTCTGACCTATAACGCATTACCTGTTGTTCATACGCATTTGCTAAAAGCCTGTCCTGTTGGACATAGGATCTAAGCATGTAAATGGTATCCGGCTTAACCATAATAGAAACAAGCATATCCAATGACGGGTAAACTTTCATCATTGATGTGGTTAACTTCGCTTTTCCTTCTTTTGTCTGCATAATCTGTTCTATATATCGGACAGGAAAAGATAAGTCAACTAAATAATCTTCTACATTCATGACACCGCCAAGATAAATGGAACTGCCACAAGAAATTAAAGCCAGTGGATTTTCCCCATCAAAAGGGCACCCAATATATTCAGAAGTGTTTTCAGGCTCCTCTTCCTTAACATCCTCATCTTCTTCTTTATTTTCGTGTTTTTCTAAATTCTCTTTGAAACTCATGATACCTCCATGACAGTTTTACCGTCTTTTTTGCGCGCTGTCCACACCTTGTCAAACCGAACAAGATCGCGAACCTTATCCGAATTGTCCGTTAAAAGCACCGTGCCACCATTCATAACATCTGTCAAACTGTTCGCAATTCTTTGCGAATTATTGGCATCGATGAAACTGAAAATTTCATCTAAAATCATAAGATTGCACCCTTGAGAGGATACTTTAGCAATGTCATGCAAAGCCTTTGAAATTGCTAAGGAAATCTTTGCCATCTCACCATCGGAATACAACTTAGGTGAAATAACTTTCTCACCATCCGAAATGGTAACTTCCACCTCTTTTTTGAGCATGGATGCAATGTCGCCAGAATTCTTTGCGTTTGCTTTCTCTGAAAAAGCGCTGATATTGATACGTACTGAATCACCCGTCTCCGACAAGTATTCGTTTGCAGCGTTTGAAATATGTTGCATAGACACTGCCATCTTATGAAGTTTAATGCTAGGGATGTTATCGATTATCCAATTCAAAATAATCAGGTCACCGTCTGCATTCTTCACTTCTTTCTTTAATGCCTTGATCTCTTTCTTAATCCCTTTAATGGTTTCCTTAACTGTATCGATTTCATCTAATTTTGCTTTGGCCTGTTTGCTTTCAGAAACTTTCATTTCCCCGTAAGACTGAATCTCGGTTAACTTGGCCTGTATGCTGAAAATGTCCCTATCGATGTTTTGAAGCTGTTGCAAATAAACATCGCCTTTACTATTTTCAGCATCCATATTGGCATGAAATGCCTCAATCTCTTTACGGATAACTGCGATTCTTTCCCGAATAGCAGACTTCTTCTGTTCTGCTTCTGTTTCTGCTTGTTGTTTGCTGTTTGAAATTTTCAGTTGAATTTCTTGATATGCCGCACTGTAAGTGTCCACTTGGTGTTGGTATTGGGCTATCCTGTTTTCTCTTTCTTGTTTGATTGCGTTCTTTACGCTTTCGGAAATTACAGAATTACACGTCGGGCAGTTGTCGTGATTCAAAAGGATGTTGCTTTCATTCTGTGCAGAACGCAATAACGTATTGAATTGAGAATACTCGGAATGGATTCTCATCATTTCTTGATTCAAATTCGGATCTTCTGTCGCCCTTATTCTGTAGGCTTCATTCTCCAACTGCGTGATTTCATTATTCTTTCTGTCAACCTCCATAGACCATGCTTCAATGAGATCGCCGTTAACCGCCTTATTAGACTGTTCCTGCACCTTCTTGAATTCATCTTGGGTCTCCCTTAATGTCTCTAGCATACTGCTGTATTCAATACGCTTGTTGGCAATCTCGGCTTCCAACGCATTGATAATGGCAACGTAATCGACACTCTTCAAGTTTTCATAATGGGATTCTGTGGCCTGTAAAGAGCCTTCTTTGTATGAAATCTCAGACTTCTTACCGTCAACAAAATCTTTGCAACTTTTTCTTTCTTTCCTGCAAGCATCGGAAACCTTATCCCATTCATCAATACCTACAATACCTGCAAGCAAATCCATCCGATCCTTATTTGTACCTCGTAAGAAAACATTTCCGGATCTGTTAGTCATATAAGAAATTGCCAAAAACCTCTCATATTCCATCCCGACAATATCAGCAATCTTCTTTCTAGTATCGGGCATCCCAGAACCGGTTATGTTTTCCCAAACGCCTTTAGGCTTGCTGAATTTGTCCAAGTACAGGCCAGTACCGCTAAATTTAGTATTGGTATCGTTATCAGGTTCGTACAAAGTGCCTTTCCAGTCCCTTAAATACGTAACCCTATACAGATGCCCATCCAATGAATTGAATTCGATTCTACCGGCCATCCCGTTGTTCCAAACCTTGTTAACAACGGCATCCCCCTTTTCACCTGTCGGATTCTCTTGAAAAAGTAATTCACAAATTGCATTGAACAATGAGGATTTACCTGCCCCGTTCGAATCTCCACCCTTATCTTCATTGATTCCTACAACATGAACAATACCAGAATCCTCTAACGGAATGTTTTCAGACAATCCATAAGAGAACATTCCAGTCGGGTTAACATATTTGATGTTCAAGATACCCATCGTGAAGCCTTTCTATTCTGTATAGTTAACTCGCCAACATTGCACGTTATTTTTAAGATTCAAACCACGCTTCATCTTTCCGCCACATTTATTGCAAACATCTTCATGGTAATCCGGTTGTTCTTCAGTATCTCCGAAAAGCATTTCTTGAACATTCCCACAAGATTCACATTCATAATCCGACAACTTAGGCATAAAATCCCTCCTTGAACTTCATAACCTTTTCAATAATCTTTTCTCGCGAAAGATTCCCCAGATTCACAAACCCACTGTCTAAATACAGGTGCAAGTCATCAATGAGATTGTTAGACTGTGAAAAATCTACCACATTGATTTTCTGAACAGCCTCGTACAGTCTCATGACTTCGACACGTCTACTGTTACTTTTCGTCTCTAAGTCCTTCCAGTATTCAGAGTCTGCAATACGGTCCACATCTGCTTTGGAACCTTTTATTCGAATCTCTACCAGTTGATCATTAAATTTCTCAACAGGTAATTGTAAATATTCAATCGTCGTTTCACTGTTTACGACGATTTCATGACGGGTGAAAAAGGATCTGACCGGAAAGAATTCTCTTGAGAATTCCCACTTGCCGTTTTCATTCGTAACGGTGTATTCTGTCCAACCTCTTTCGGCATCCGAATCCGCCTTAGTTCTTTGCAGGACAGAACCTAAGTATCCACCCTGTGTATTCTTGAAAGGAAGGTCTTGCCTAACGTGAATGTCTCCTGCCAGAACCAGATTAAATTCAGGTAAATCGATAGTTTCTAACGGAATACCGGAATCATACGCTTGTGTCTTGGCTTCGTCTAAAAAGCATCCGGTAACAGCATCATGAAACACAAACAAGTTAAACTTATTAAGATCAATTCTATAATTGTTAATATCAAAAACATGATCTGCCGGAAGTGAATGAATCAAGACATCCCCATGTTCAAATGTACTGGGTTTATCCATAATAAAAAAGTTATCAACATCCCGTAAAGATTCAGAAGTGTGCCACTTCATGGAGTTGTCCACGTAATCATGGTTTCCAATTAAATGGTAATGAGGGATAATATATTCTTCTGATAAAATTACTTTGTCGGCACGAACCTTCACTTCGTCTAACGGTTCACGTTTCAAATACCTGTCACCGGCAAACAAAGTAAAGTCGAATCCCTCCTTTTTCGCCTTCTGAAACAGGTATTTTTCAATCATTTCAGTATCTTCAATCGTAACACACCGGGCGCCTAGCTTATCCCAGTGCGTATCTGCCCATGCAATAAACCTATACGTAGCCATGTTAAATCCTTACAGGTTGTCCAAGTACCATTCAATATCTTCTACGTCCATAAAAGAAAAACTCAAACGCAAAAATGCGTCTTTTGCTTTCAATTCTTTTACCCACTTAGACCAGTGTTTTGATTTTGGGGCAATAACCCACTTTCCACCCTCGGCACCCAGTTCAGGATCTTCCACGTCACTGCAATAAAAACGAACAACATAAGGATTCCAAGTTGTATGCCCTGCCGTCTTATGGCCATCTACCCAACCTTCTGAAATAGCTGGAATATGGTAGTTATCCCCATAACGTACCAAGTTATCGCGAAACACATCCGCGAAACCTCCATCGGAACCTACTCCAATCTTGGAAGTGTCTGAATTTGTTACGTTATTCCCGGCTGTGAGGCAAGAAAAGAAAATAACTTTCAACGGTCCCCTGCCAACCTTATGGCTCAGGGGTTCGATAACCGTATTCATGTTCTTCATGTTAATGCCGAACTGAATACCGGATTGCCAACCGTGACAAAAGAAAGCCACACAATCAATGTCCTCTTCTGACTCGTTAATCTTATCCACAACAAATTTACGCCTGGCCTCGGCATTGTTGTTGATCAAGTCCATTCCAAAAACATTAGAATCCGGGATATTGTGCAACTTTGCAAACGCCTTCGCTTCAGGAATAAAAGCGCCTGTAGCGTCCTTCTTACCTTTTGAGTTCGTATTGGAATAGAAAACTAATTTATTCGTTTTCTTCTTGTTCTTCAAAAGCATTTGTTTCTTTTCTTCTTCTGTTTTCATTTGAAATACACCTCTTTGATTTTGTCTACCAACGCTTCTCTTACTTCCAAATCCTCATCAAGAAAGGTTGACGCATTGGCATCCCCCTGGCCAATGCTTTCGCCGTTGTAAGAATACCATGAACCTGACTTTTCAATCAAGCCTAGATTGACTGCCATGTTAAAAATTTCCCAAGTAACGGAAAAACCATTTCCAAAATAAATAATAGAATTGGCTTCCCGTAACGGAGGGGCCACCTTGTTTTTTACAAACTTCACTCTGACAGCATTACCGATAACATCTCCGGAAGTGTTTTTAATTGAGGATGTTCTTTTTACTTCGACTCTTTGTGAGGAATAAAATGACAGGGCCTGTCCGCCGGTAACTGTCTCGTTTGAACCGTAAACCACACCGATTTTATTACGAATTTGGTTAATGAAAACGATAGTAACCCCAGACTTCCCAGAAACGGAAACCAATTTACGGCACGCTTGCGACATCAAACGGGCATGTAACCCCATAAATTGATCCCCCATATCACCTTCGATTTCCTTCTTAGGTGTTAATGCTGCCACCGAATCGATTACAATAATGTCCCCGTAACCCAAAAGACCGGACAATGTTTCAACGGCGTCTAACGCTTCTTCACCGGAATTGGGTTGTGTGATAAGAAGTTTCTCGGTATCCACACCTAAAGTTTTCGCATAACCCAAATCCAGGGCCATTTCAGCATCCACAAAAGCAGCAATCCCACCTGCCTTTTGAGTCGCAGCAATGGCATGTAGTGTTAGCGTAGTCTTTCCCCCAGAAGGATTACCGAAAATTTCAATGATCCTGCCTTGTGGCATCCCACCAATTCCCGAAGCAATGTCGACTGCCAGTGAACCAAAGCTCAGTGAAGGGATGTTATAATCGTAATCGTCTGTAACCATTTTGATTTCAGACTCTTTGTTCATTTTGTTGAATTGATCTACGACAGATTTTAACCTATCCTCTAAACCAATCCCGTCACCTACTTTTGCAGGTGTTTTTTGTGTCCGTTTTGCCAAAAGAGACCTCCTATATAATATGAGGTATTACCAACTACGATTCATTCCAGGGGGAAGGAAACTTTCGGAAACAGAAACATTCTCACTAGGGGCCGTAGAAGGCACCATAGGGGCCTGTGCAGGGGCAGCCATCGCCGGTGGTGCCATAGGCGCCTGTTGTGGCGGTGCCATG
>LSQX01234176.1_pt1 | contig 28779 bp, 22 predicted proteins | sample 654561 | NCBI WGS metagenome assembly LSQX01 (sample SAMN04489861, study PRJNA283612) | anaerobic digester metagenome | isolation source: 4 biogas reactors fed with cattle manure at either 37C or 55C with and... | place: Denmark: Kongens Lyngby | collected 2014
CTGAGGTGCCTTCTCATGGAAGTCATTCTCTTTGCCATGGCATCTCCCTTTCGGTGGTTTTCGCATCCGTTCCAATGCGAGACAGAAAGCAACCGGTATCGGCGTTTTCAATTGTCGGTCATGGCCAAAGAGTGCTGCCTTTTCCGCGCGTCCGTCAATCGCTTTGCGCTAGAAAAGCGGGTGCCCGCAAGGGGCACCCCGACGCCAGCGGCATTTTTGGGCGGTATTTTTGCCGTGCGTTGACATGTCGACAAAGGGCGATATGTTGCAGGCGAAAGGCTGGCGACATGCAACCGCGAAAACCCACATGGCTCAAGGCCCCCCTGCCCACGGGCGAACGCTACCAGGCGGTGCGCCGGGTCGTCTCGGGGCAACAACTCCACACCGTGTGCGAGGAAGCGCGCTGCCCCAACATCGGCGAGTGCTGGAACTGCGGCACCGCGACCTTCCTCATCCTGGGCGACACCTGCACCCGCGGCTGCGCCTTTTGCGCCGTGACCCGCGGCAACCCCAAGGGCGCCCTGCCCCCCGATGAACCCGCGCGGCTCGCCGAGGCCGCCACCGCCATGGGACTCGACTACGTGGTGATCACCTCCGTGACCCGCGACGACCTGCCCGACGGCGGCGCTGGCATCTTCGCCGGCTGCATCTCGGCGCTGGCCGAGCTCCCGGCGAAGCCCCTGGTCGAAGTGCTCACCCCCGACTACCAGGACGACGACCTGCGCTGCGTCCTCGACGCGCGTCCGGCGGTCTTTGCCCACAACGTCGAGGTGGTCGAGCGGCTCGCGCCCGCGCTGCGCCACCCGGCCTTTACCTACGCCCGCTCCCTGCACACCCTGCAGCAGGCCGCGCGGCACCCCGGAGACCACGCGGTCAAATCCTCCATCATGCTGGGCGCCGGAGAAACCCTGGACGAAGTGCGGCAAACCATGCGCGACCTGCGAGACAGCGGCGTGCAAATTCTCGTCCTGGGCCAGTACCTGCAACCCACCCAGCAGCACGCCCCGGTCCGCTCATTCATCCCGCCCGAGACCTTCGACGCCCTGGCCGCCACCGGCAAAGAGATGGGCTTCGAGTACGTCGCCGCGGGACCGCTGGTACGCACCTCCTACCGCGCGGCCGAGGCCTACGTGCAGCGGCGCTTCGCCCGGCATCCCGCATGAGCCACCCCGTGCAACTGCGCGTCCTCGAAGGCCTGACGCCCTACGACCAGGGCCTCGCATTGCAGCGCAACATTTTGCAGCAGCGACAACGCGACGCCTGCCCCGACACCCTGCTGCTGCTCGAGCACCCGCCGGTCATCACCTTGGGCGTCTCGGCGCCCGACTCGGCCATCGTCGCTTCGCGCGAAGCGCTGGCCCAACAGGGCATCGCGGTACACCAAACCGAGCGCGGCGGACAGGCCACCTGGCACGGTCCCGGGCAAATCGTCGGCTATCCCATCTTCAACCTGCACCACCGCAAGCTGGGCGTCGCGCGGTACATCGCCACCCTCGAAGACATGATGATGCGCGCCAGCGACCTGTTGGGCGTTCCCGCCATGCGGCGCACGGGCCTCACCGGTGTGTACGCCAGCGCGTCCCCCCACGGAAAAATCGGCGCCATCGGCGTGCGCGTCTCCCTGGGCGTCACCTGGCACGGCTTCGCCTTCAACGCCTGCCCCGACCTGTCGCACTACCGCCTCATCGTGCCCTGCGGCGCCAGCGACATCCCGGTCACCTCGGTGCAGCAGCAGCGCTCACAACCCGTCGATGTGGCCACCGCGCGGTCCGCCGTCATCGACGCCTTTGCCGAAACATTTCGCGTCACCTTTGCGTCGCGCGACATTGCTTGAGGAGGTCCTCCATGAAAATCGAAACCCACTACACCGGAAACAAACGCTTTGCGTCGGGCAGCGGCGATGCCCGCGTCATTATGGATGCCCCTCCAGACACCGGCGGTGCTGGCGTGGCCCCCTCCCCCAAGTCCATGCTGCTGTACGGACTCGCGTCCTGCACCGGGCTCGACGTGGTGGCCATCCTCGAAAAAAAGAAGGTGAGCTACGACGACTTCGCCATCTCGGTGGAGGCCGAGCAAACCAACGTGCACCCCAAGGTGTTCAAGAGCATCCGCATCACCTACCGCTTTGTGGGCGACGAAGCCGACCGCGTGCACTTCGACCGCGCCATCGAGCTCTCCAAAAACCAGTTCTGCGGCGTCTCCGCCATGCTCTCCAAGACCGCCGCCATCGACGTCGTGCTGGAAATTACGCCGCGCGCCGGGCAGTAGCGCAGCAGCCTTACGGCGCCACCAGCGCGTCCACCAATCCGCTCATGCGCCGCTGTTCGTTTTGAATGCAGGCCGCAATCGTCGCGGCGTCCGCATACAGGGTGAGGCGTTGGCGCGCCCGGGTCACCGCGGTGTAGAGCAGCTCGCGCGACAGCAGGCGGTTGTCGGTCTCGGGCAGCAGCAAGAGCACGTGGTTCATCTCGGAGCCCTGGGACTTGTGCACGGTCATGGCGTAGACCGTTTCGTGGGCGGGCATCTGTCCCAGCGACACCGCGCGCACGGCGCCTGCCTCGTCGGCGGCGAACACCGCGCGCACATGGCCGTCTTCGCCCCGGTGCACCACCCCGGTGTCGCCGTTGAACAACTGGGTGGCGTAATCGTTGGCCACCACCATCACCGGGCGCCCGGGATACATGCCGCGCACATCGCCCAGCGCCCCGCGCGCCAGCAACCTGCGCGCGACGTATTGGTTGAGCGACGCGACGCTCAAGGGCCCTTCTCGCAAGGGGGTGAGCAGGCGCTGTTCGTCCAACACCGCCAGGGCCTGCAGCGGATCGACCGCGGCCAGTCCGGCATAAACGCCGACGGCATCATCCACCAGCGCATGCCAATCCCGCGGGGCTCTCGGGGACACCCAGCGCACCTCCTCGGGCGGCGCGGCGTGCAGCACCGCCAGGGCGCCTGGGGCATCGCCCGCCTTGATGCACCGGGCCAGCGCGGCGATGACGCTCGTCTTCGAGAAGCGAAACTGCTGCACGAGCTCCTCGGCGTGGGCAAAGGCCTCACCGGACTGCAGCGCGGCGAGGCAGATGTCGCCGAACACCGCGCCCGCCTCCACGCTCGACAGTTGGTGACGGTCGCCCACCAGGAGCAAGCGGGTGTCCGGGGCCAGGGCTTCGAGCAGGCGCAGCATCGTTAGGAGGTCGACCATGGAGCACTCGTCGACCACCACAATGTCGGCGTTCAGCGGGTTGTCGGCGTGGCGAAAGATGCGCTCCGGGCGCAGGGGATTGAGGCCCAAGGCCCGGTGCACCGTGGCGGTGTCGCTGGGCAACAGCGCGCGCAACCCAGGAGGCGCGTCGCGGGTGGCGGGGTTGTGACCACTGCGCGCGGCGTCCAGAGATTCTTTGAGTCGCGAGGCGGCCTTGCCCGTGGGCGCCAGGGCCAAGATGCGCGGCGACGGCAATTGCAGCGGGTGCTGCGCGGGTTGCCACCTCTCGATCCAGTGCAGCAGTTGGCGCGCGATCTGCGTGGTCTTGCCCGAGCCCGGTCCCCCCGAGACGATGTGCAGCTTGTCGCCCATGCGCCGCAGTTGGTCGGCCAACGCCTCTTGGGCCGCGTGGTAGCGCTGCAGGTACAGGCGGCCGTGCGCGTCGAGCACCAAGGGACGGCGCTGCGCATCGCGGGGGCGCTGCACCAGGGCACTCTCACCGAGGCGCGCCAGCCAGGCGTCGGTGTTAGGGGGCGACAACAGCGCGGTGACGCGGGTGCCCAGCAGCGAGACCAGGGGGCGGCGCAAGTCGAAACAGGTGTGCCCCTCGGACAGGAAATGACTCGTCAGGGCCACCGCGAGGCGCACGCTCGGATCGCCTTCGCCCGCCATGCGGCACAGGTGTTGCGCCAGGTGTGCGTGAAAGGGTTCCAGTCCGGCGTCGCGCCAATTTTGGATCAATGTGGTCATGGCGTTTCCTTGCGGAGATGCGGCGCGTCGAAGAGGGCGCGCAGGGCTGCCAGGCGACGTGCGCTGGGGCGTTCGAAGAAGACGCCGCCGGTGGCGTTCGGCGTCATGCCGCGGAGAAAGAAGTAACAAACCCCGCCGAAGTGCTGCGCGTGTTGGTAGCCGGGCAGGCGCCTCTCGAGCAGCGCGTCCAGCACCGCGCTGTACAGGTGGTATTGCAAGTAATAGTGGTGGTGGTGCATGGCGTCGGCGATGCGCGCCGGGGTGTAATGCCCCACTTGGTCGCCCAGGTAATTGGACTTGTAGTCGGCGACGTACCAGCGGTCGCGCCACACAAAGATCAAGTCGATGATGCCCGCAAAGATGTCGCCAAAGTCTTTCAGCGCCATCTCGTCGAGCGCCGCAGCGTACTGTTGCAGCACCGCGTCGGCGTCGATGCGCAGGGCGTCGGCCACATCCTTGCCTTGCAGTTTTCCTTTGGCGTCGGCGCGCAGGGAGAAGCGCTGTTCGCTCACGCGGTGGGCGTCGTCGAGGTCGCGCAAACAGAGGGCGCCGTGGGGCAAGGACACCGGTGTCGCGAGCACCGCCTCGATGTCGGCGAGCACCGCGTCGGTCAACGCCGCGTCGAATTGGTACTGCGGCAAGACGCGCGCCACGACCTGCCAGCGCGCCTCCCGCTGCGCGTCGGCGAAGGGGGCCTCTTCGAAGATTTGGTGCAGGCAGTTGCCCGTGTGGGCGCCGGGCGGCAGCGCGGCAAAGAGCGCCGCAGCGGTGTCGGAGACAGAGACGGACAGCGGCGGAATCGCGGGCGAAACCGTGGCTTCATCGGCGGCCGACCCATCCTCTGCGGCCGAGGCGTCGTACTTCTCTCCGGAGATCAACTGCGAAAAACTGCCCAGGCCCAAGGGCCGCGAAAACTGCCGGGCGGCGTGGCGGGACACCAACTGCGGGGGCGCTTCAACGGGCGCGTAGCGGGGCGCGGTTCCCGGCGGCGGCGACAACAACCCCCAGGACGCACACCCGCTCATCGACTGGCAAAAATCGGCGATGTGAGCGCGATCCCGCAGGACATCGCCCCTCTCCGGGATCGGATCGCTGCCGTAAAGGAGCCGGGCGAAGGGGGTGCTGGCGCCTTTCTTTTTGGTGTACCAGTAGATGCGCATGTGGTGCTGGGCCCGCGTCAACGCCACGTAGAGGAGGCGCATGTCCTCTTGTTCCTCTTCGTCTTGCTGGGCGCTTAGGGACTGGGAAAATTGCGCGGAACCCAAGTCGAGACAGGCGGCGTCTTGTTGCTGGGTGTCGTGAAATACGGCAAAGGGCGCGGCGTTGTTTTGGAAGCGCGGGTGCCACAGGTACGGCAGCAGCACCACCGGATACTGCAGGCCCTTGCTGCGGTGAATGGTGGACACCTGCACCGCGTTGCGCTCGGACTCCAGGCGCAGCACGGATTCGTCTCCCGCGTCCGCCTCGCCGTTCATCGCCTGGGCCATGAAGCGCAACAGGGCTTGGGGATCGCGTTGCCGCGGCGCGCTCTGCTGGTGCAACAACTCGATGACGTGGTGCAAGTCCGTTACGTAGCGCTCGCCCGAGGCGCGGCCCAAGATGCGCGGCACCGCATCGTCGGCTTGGTGCAGCAACGCGTGGGTCATGGCCAAAAAGCCCTCGGTGCGCCACAAATCGCGCAGGCGAAAAAACGACTCAATCCAAGCGCTGCGCTGCGCTTCGTCGTCGACGATGGCGGCGATCTCCGCGGCGTCTTTGTCCCACAACTGCGTGGCCAATGCCGCGCCCAAGTGCATCGCGCGCAAGGGCTGCACCACCGCCAAGAGCACGCGGTAGAGCTCGTCGGCCGCTGCCGAATGCCAGACGCTTTGGCTGGACGCGTCCACCGCCGGCACCCCCACCCGCGAGAGCTCTTGGCAGCATTTCGCCACCTGGGCATTGGTGCGGAGGAGAACGGCGATGTCCTTGGGCGCAATGGGCCGCAGCGGATCGCCGATGCGGGTGCCGTCTTGCAGCAGGCGCACGACATCTGCCGCCACCACCGACAAAATGTGTGCCTTGTCCAATTCGGCCGGTGCGAAGGTCAGGTCGTCCGCGCTGCCGTCCGATGCATCAATCGCGTTCTCGTTTGCATCGCTGTCGTCCGCCCCGCACAGGTGCCACAGGTGCAGCGGTTTTTCGGCGGTGTCGCCGGGGTGGAAGCTGTCGCGCGCACTGGGTCTGGGGGCCACCGGCGCAAAGGAGATCAGCGCATGTTGAAAGGGATCGGAGACGCGCGCAAACAACGCGTTTACAGCGCAGATGAGCCCGGGATCCGAGCGCCAGTTGGTGCCCAAGCTGTGTCGGTGCGCCGCCTGCTGCGCCGCGCCCAGGTAGGCGAAGATGTCGCCGCCGCGGAAGCGGTAGATGCTCTGCTTGGGATCGCCGATCATGAAAAACGGCACCCGCTCGTCGGCGAACAACGCGGCGAAGATGTCGTATTGCTGCTGGTCGGTGTCCTGAAATTCGTCGATGAGCACGGCCCCAAAGGTGCCCTGCACCGCCGCGATCAACTGGCCCTTGCGCAGCGGGTCGACGAGGGCCTCGTGCATGAGCGAGATGAGATCGTCGAAGGTGCGCAGCCCCAATTGCTTTTTGCGCCGCGCGTCGGTCTCGCGCATCCAGTCCAAAAAGACGCGCTGCTGTTGGCGTGCCGCGTGGGCCAAATGTGTTGCCGCACCCAACAGCGCTTCGCACGCATCGAAGAAGGGGTGCTCGGGCGCCGTTTCACCCGCCTTGGCGTTGGTGCGAATTGTGCTCGCGGCCAGGCGCACCACAGCGCTGGTGGGCTTGTTTGTTGCGAATGCCGCCTGGGACACACCGTAGGACAAGGGATGGGTGTCGGCATCTTCTGCGAGATAATGCGCCGTCGTCGCCAGCCAGTTGGGCACATGGCGCTTGGAGTAAACCCTGTGGTTCAGGCCCGGGTGCGTCTCCAGCAAGTCTTGGACAGCGCCGCGATCCGCGACAAAGCACTGGCGGGCCCGCTGCGCCACCTCGTGGTGTTGTGCGACGGCATCCGCAAACGGAACGGGGTGCGCCGGCAACACGCGCAGGTGCGGATGGGACAAGTGCGTGTGGTACAACGCCGCGAAGGTGCTGGGCGACAAGCCACTCTGCTGCAAAGCGCGCAGTTCGAATTCGTTCAAGGGCCAGGTGAGGCGCGTCCAAAAATCGCTGGCGAGATCCGTGGCGAAGTGCGGGGCGTCACCAGCGGCCGTTGCCTGCATCGAGGTGCCGGCCTCAAAGGCGTAGAGCTGCAGCATGCGCTGGCAAAAGCTATGGATGGTGTACACCGCGGCCTCGTCGAAGTGCCGCAGGGCGTGTGCCAAACGCTGGGTGGCGGCGTTCTTGTCGGCCAGGCCATCGACATAGATTTGCAAGTCGCTGTCGCCGCAGGGCTTCCCCGCGAGGAGGTCGAGGGCGTTGGCGATGCGCTGGCGCACTTTGAGGCGCAGCTCGGCGGTGGCGGCATTGGTAAAGGTGACCACCAGGATGCGGTCAATGGAGAGGTTTTGTTCGACGATGAGGCGCACCACCAAGAAGGTGATGTTGTGCGTCTTGCCGGTGCCGGCGCTGGCCTCGATGAGATGGCGCCCCACGAGGGACACCGTCGCCGGGGAAAAAGAGGCGGCGTTCATGGGGCCTCCTGAGATGCAGAGGGCGCGAGGTGGGCGGCCAAGAGCGGCCGAAAGATGCGCTGCGCCAGGGCCTCAAAGCGCCAATCGGGATCGCCCTGCAGCGACAGACAGACCTCGTACAGCCACTGTTTTAACAGCGCCTCAGTGGGGAGTTCACGCGATGGCTGCGACGAAGAATGCCCGCCCAACAAGGCCTCGGGCGAAAATCCTTTCTCGGGTTTTTGGGCGTACGCCCACGAGTGCCCCATGTCGATGGGCAGGGGTTGCGCGCGACCCCGCAAGTAGATGGCCACGAGGTCCGACAAGATGCCAGCGGGGTTCTTGGGGGCGCCAAGGACGCAGGTCTCCGCGCCCTTGCCTTTGGCGGTTCGGCCGATGAGCGTTGTTTGCAGCGCGGCATCGCCGGTGTGACACAGGACGAGCAAGTGCCGCAGCCACGCGCGCAGCCGGGAGAAGCCGTGCACCCGGACAAAGCGCGCCTCCAGGCGGCCTTCCGCGGCGTCGGGCCAGGCCACGCGGCCGAAGAGTTGTACGCGGTGTTCGCCCACCGTCAGCGGCAACAGCACCGTTTTGTGGGTCTCGCTGGGCCGCAACGCGCTGTGCCGCACCGCTTCTACGAGTTGCGCGACTTCGCCGTCGAGATCGCGCAGCGCCAGCTCTCTGGCGACTCCCGGGGGCAGCACCCCCGAAGCGCGCAGGGCCGGATACAAGTTTTGGGCATCGCCGGTCTTTAGGTATTCGTCGAACAGTTGCGTCCCCGCCCCATAGCGATCGAGGCTGCCCAATTTGCCGGGCAAGTCCCGCGGCAGCGCATCTTCAGGTGCCACAAAGCCCAGTTGCAATCGGCGTCGCAAAAAATACACCAGGGGCGCCCTGAAGAAGTCTTCGAGTTCGCTCAGCGAAACCTCTAACACCGCATCATCGACATCGGGAGAAGGCGTCTTTGGCAGCGCCGCCAAGAAGGGCTTTGCAGAATGGTGGGCGCCGTCCAGCAGGGCCTGGGCCGCTTGGCACATCTGCGTATCGTAGCTCGCCAACTGGGGATGCGCCGCTTGAAAGCACTGCGGCGACCAGGGCTTGAGGGGCTGCGCCAGCGTCGCCGACGCGGCCACCGACGCGCCATCGGGCAGCGCAAACGAATCGTCCAGCACATCGAGCAGCTCGGACAACACCGGAGACGGCGGCAGCGGCGCGTTGTCGTGCACCGTGCCCCCCACATAGAAAATCAAGACCTTGTCTTGGGCCGCCAGCAGGCTCTCCAGAAAGAGCAGGCGGTCGTCGCTGCGGGGATTGCGGTCGCCGCTCAGGGGCGTCTCTTCCATTTTGTCGAAACTCGACGGCGTGCGCGCACCGGGGAAGCTGCCGGAGTTCATGCCCAAGAGCGCCACGACGCGGAAGGGGATGTTGCGCTGGGGCAGCAGGGCGCAAAAGGTCACGCCACCGCCGCCGTAGTAGGTGCGCCCCGATGGGTTGGGCCATTTCATCTGCAGGGCTTGTCGCCACGCCTCGCGCGACACCGGCGCTGTCTGTTGCGCCGCCTCCGCATCCTCGGTCGCGCTCCGCAGGGCCTGGCGCAGCAGTTGCACGTCCGGGAGGCTCGCGTCGCCGTCACCGAACAACTGGGACAAGAGCCCCTGCAACAGTTCCTCCCACTGCGCGAAGGTGTGCGGTGCGCGCATCTGCGCCACGGCGGTAAACAGGGTGTCGCCCAGCATCGCCAGCGTCTTGAAGTAGCGCTCTCGCTCGCCGCCCAAGCCATCTAGGGGCAGCGTGTCCGCAAAGACGTGACGCCCGTCGCCCTGCATGGCGAAGCCCAGCATCATGCGGTCGAGCCCCGCCTGCCAGGTGTTGTCGGCAAACGCGGGCAGCCCCAAGGACGCGCGGTGCGCCGCATCGATGCCAAAGCGGATCTGCGCCGACGACGCGAGTTCCCCGGTTGCCACCACATCTTCGAGGCGCAGCCCGGCCCGCTCGGCGATGGTGGGGATGGCCAGAAAGTCGATGAGATCGCTCAGCGTCATGCGGGTGTCGGGCAACTGCAGCAGCGCGTCGAAGGCCGCAAAGACGCCGGCGGTGTCGACGGGTGGCGGCGCGCAGAGGCGGTAGGGAATGCGCGGCAAGTGCGCAGCCGGACGGCCGAAGACCGTGTCGATGTAGGGCGCGTAGTCGGCCATGTTGGGGGCCAAGACCGCGATGTCGCCGGGTTGCAGTGTGGGGTCGCGCTCGAGGGTGTCCAGCAGGCGTTGGTACAGCACCTCCACCTCGCGCAGGGACGAGCGGCAGTTGTGCACTTCAATCGAACCGTCGGGCGCTGCCAAGGCGATGGGCGGGGCTGCATCCGAAACACCGCGCGTCACATCCAACCAGATGTCGGACTGCAAGTGGCGCAACATGCTGCTGCCCGGCGGCGCGGCGGCAACGTCGAAGCGGGGCACGTCTCGGCGCGGCATGTCCTGTGTGCTCTTCTCGACGACCTGTTGGAAATCGGCGGCCCCGGCGCCCAAGGTACACACCAGGGGATGGCGCGCGCTGCGCATGTTCGCCAAGGGACGCACCGTGAACAGGTGCACGTCGCAGTGCTGGGCGGCCATCGCCAAGACGCGCACAAAGACCGGCGGCAGGTGCGTGATGCCAAAGAGGCAAAGGCGCGCAAAGGGCAACGCCCCGGGTTCGGCTTGCAAGCGCTGCGCGAATGCGTCCAGGGTGTCGCCTGCGAAGGTGGTGGGCGCGTCGCCGATGAGGTGCTGCCACAACGCGGCCTGCCAATCCGCTTGCCCGTCGCGCTGCTGCTGCCAACGGCACAGCATTTGGGGGCGGTACAGCAAGTACTCGTCGAAGAGATTCGCCATGCGCACCGCCAGGGACATGCGCGCGCTGCCGTCGTCGTCGCCCTGCAAAAAAGACTGCACCGGCGCAAACACCGGTTGTCCCAGCCAGTCGGGCAATTGCGCAAACATCTCCAGGGCCATGGCGCGGCGCCCGGCAAAGCGCGGCGCTTGCACCACCTGGGGAACGACGCTGCGCATCAGCGCCTCGACGACGGTGGCCGGCAGGGGCATGTGCGTCGCCGAGAATACGCCGAACTCCCGGGTGAGCTGCGCCGTCAGCCAGGTGCGCATCTCCAGGCTCTGCACGCCCACCCAGTCGTCTTTGAGAAAGGACATGGGACCGCGCGCCGACGGGAGGGGCGCGTTCAGCACGTCGGTCAAATCGCGAAAGAGATGCCCGAGTTGATGTGATGTGTGCACGAACAACATAGAACGCTCCTACCGCACCGAAGAGACAAAAAATGTCTCATTCGGCTGATTCGCGACGACTCAGCGCAGCACCCCTTGCTGCTGCAGCTCGGCCTCGGCCTGGGACGCCCACCCCCGGTTGGCCTTGGGGCTGGCCGGGCTCGGGTGCAAAATTTGTCCCGCCACCGCGCCGAGGGTTGGGGCCACCGCGGCACAGCGCCGTCCGGCAAAGGCCCCGATGCCGATGAGGTGCGAAGCCCCCAAGGCGCGCACCGTGTTCTGCAGCGCCGCGTCGCACACCGCTTCGAGGGCGCGCAAATCGTCGCGCGCGAGTTTGTCCGGGGTGAGGTTGGCGCCGCTTTGGGACATGAAGACCAAGGGACAGTAATTGGCGATCCAGTAGTGGCGAAAGAAATTTTCGGGCCGTTGATATCGCGCGGCCACCCAGCCCCACACCCGCTGTCCGCTCACCTCGCCGCGGGGACAGGCGAAGCCCAACACCGGGCGCTTGGGATGCATGTTGGGGGGCGCGTTCACCGGTTGCTCGACGCCCAAAAAGTCGCGCACCGTGGCCACGTCGCCAAAGGGAACACCGGTCTGCGCCATGCCAAAGGGCCCCGGATTCATGCCCACCAAAACGATGCGCGCCGCGGCGTCGGCGTGGCGTTGGATGTAGTCTTCGTGCGGGGCACGGGCGTAGACCAGCGGGTTGTAAATGGTGTGCACAGCGGCGGAGTTGGCGAAGGAGAGCGCGTCGGCGTCGGCGGCCAGTTGGCGTGAAATCGCGATGAGTTCGGCTTGGATGGCGCTCATATCGCTTGGGGAAAGGCGGTGGCCAGGGCGCGTTCGACGATGTCGCCAAGCGCGTCGACCTCGGCGGGGGTGATGGTCAGGGGCAGCACGAAGTAGACGACATTGCCCAGGGGGCGCAGCAGGGCACCGTGTTGTTTGGCCGCGGCGTAAAAGCGCCAGCCCGCGTCGTCGAGGTAATCGTTGCTCCGGGCGTCGTCGCCGAAGCTCAGGGTGAACGCCCCCACCAGACCGTAGCGCCGGGGCGCGCGCACAAAAGAAAAGCGCTTCGCCAAGACGTCGAGGCGCTGTTGCAAGCGCTGGCCCGCGGCGTGGGATTTGGCGACCAAGTCTTGGTCTTGAATGACTTCCAGTGTGGCCAGGGACACCGCGCAGCCCAGGGGGTTTCCCGTAAACGAATGTCCGTACCAGAGTGTTTTTTCGGCGGAGCCCAAGAAGGCGTCGAACACGCGCTGCGAGACTGCCGTGGCCGCCATGGGGAGCACGCCCCCCGAAAAGCCCTTGGCGAGGCACGTGATGTCGGCGTTGATCTCGGCCTGGTGCTGGGCCAAAAACGCGCCCGTGCGGCCGTAGCCCGTGAACACTTCATCGACGATGAGCAACACGTCTTGCTGTCGGCAGAGCGCCGCCAAGCGCTTTAGATAATGCGGCGGGTACATGAGCATGCCCGCGGCCCCTTGGATTAACGGCTCGATGATGACGGCGGCAATTTCGTCGGCGCGCTCTTGCAGCAGTTGTTCGGCGGCGCGAAAGGTCTCGGCCAGGGCATCGTCGGGGTGTTCGGCTTCGGCGCACCGCGCAGGGCTGGGCAGGCGCACCGCGTCGAAGACGAGATCGCCCAAGGCCGCGTGAAAGACCGGCACCCCGGAGACCGACGCGCACCCCAGGGTTTCGCCGTGAAAGGCGCCCTCAAAGGTGACGAAGCGGCATTTTTGCGGGCGGCCGACGTTGCGCCAATACTGGTAGGCCATGCGGACGGCCACCTCCACCGCTGTGGAGCCGTTGTCGGAGAAGAAGAGCCGCGCGAACGACGGTCCCAAGAGCGGCAGCAGCTTTTCGGCCAGGGCCACGGCGCCCTCGTGGGTGATGCCCGCAAAGGTGCAGTGGGTCAGGCGGCGAGAGCTCTCGACCAAGGCCGCCATCAGGTGCGGGTGGTTGTGCCCCACGATGTTCGTCCACCAACTGCCGTTGCCGTCGATGTAGCGCGTGCCGTCCATGTCGTCGATGTAGATGCCGGACGCCGCGCGGGCCACCACGGGTTGCGTGTCGCGGATGTAGGTGTCCATGCGGGTGTAGGGGCGCCAGATGAGGCGCTTGTCGAGGGCGATGATCTCGTCGCGGGTGCGGGTGGGTGTGGATGCTGATGCCGTTGTCATGAAATGCCTCGTCGTTTGGGGGCCGCGTCGGTGGCGGTATACGTGTCGACCACCACGGCGTCGAAATGGCCTTCGGCCAATTGTACGCGCACTATATCATCTGGTCGCAGGTCGGCGGCGCGGGTCACCACCCGCTGCGTTTTCGTACTCACTGCGGCGAATCCGCGCTTCAGGGTGTGTTGGGGATGCAAAGCGTGCAGCCCCATGCGCAGGGCGTTGAGCCGCTCTTGGCGCTGGGGTGTGGCCTGCTGGCCCCAATGATGCAGCCTCATGCGCAGGGCGTTGAGCCGCTCTTGGCGCTGGGGAGTGGCCTGCTGGGCCCAGTGTTCCAATTTGTCGCGGTGGCGCTGCAGGGCGGCGCATTGCAAGTCGAGGCGGTGGCGCGGGTCAGCGGTTTGCAGGCGAGAAAATTGGTAAGTGTGGCGCTGCTGACCCTGCAACACAAAATGCTCGGCGATGCGCACCAACCGCTCGCGCTGGCTCTGCAGGTGGCGCAACTGCTCCACCTTGTCGGGGATCGCCAGCTCCGCGGCTTCGGAGGGCGTCGCCGCGCGCTTGTCTGCGGCGCGATCGCAGAGCGTGATGTCGATCTGGTGGCCCACGGCGCTGATCACCGGCACTGGACACGCCGCCACGGCCCGCACCAACGCTTCGTCGTTGAACGCGTCGAGCTCCTCGGTGCTGCCGCCGCCGCGCCCAATGATGATGACGTCGACGCCCGGGGTTTGCCCCAGCCGATCCAGGGCCGCGCGCAGCTCCGCCGGCGCGGTTTCGCCCTGCACCGCTGCGTGAATGAGCAATAGCTTCACGGGGAAGCGCCGCCGCGCCACTTTAATAATGTCTTGCAGCGCTGCGCCGGTGCGCGAGGTCACCACACCCACACAGGCGGGCATGGTCGGCAGCGGACGCTTTCGCGACACGTCGAACAGGCCCTCGGCGTCGAGTTGTGCGGTGAGTCTTTTCAGGGCTTCGGCTTTAAGGCCAGCGCTGTCCTCGCTGATCGACGAAACGATGAACTGGTAGCGCCCGGTTTTTTCGTACACCGTGAGCTGGCCAATGGCGCGGACGCCGCGGCCGTTTTGCAAGCGAGAGCGGTAGCGCTGGGCCGTGCCCCGCCACATGACCGCCGAGATTTTGGCCGCCCCGTCTTTGTCGACGAGCTCGAAGTAGACGTGCCCGGCGCTGGAGGGGGACACCCCGCTGATCTCGGCCTCGATGCAGATGCCGGAATACGCGCGCTCCAAATCCGTACGCGCCCGTAAATTAAGCTCTCGCACCGTGTAAATTTTGGGGGGCGCCGCCTGGGCAGCCAAACGCATTTTTGCCGCTTCGAAGAGGTCCATGTCACAACCTAAAACAAGCCCCCGCAGGCGTCAAACCCGCAGGTGTTCTCCACCAAAAAATCCCCGAACCAAACCGCCAAAAAGCCCGCAGGGCGTCGCTTTTGGCGTACAATATCTGCCATTGGCGACCCTCAATGTATTAAGGAGACAATATGCGAAATCTTATTGGCTTATGGACAGTGGCGATGGCGGGGCTGCTGGGCTTCAGCGCTTGCGACAGCGGAGAAGACGGCGAAAGAGCGCCGCAGGACACCGCGCCTCTGCAGGACACCGGCGATACCGAGACCAGCCCCGGCAACACAACGCCCACCCCAGACACCGCGAAGCTCCCCCCGGATACCACCACCCCACCCCTCGACACCGCTCCCCGGGACAGCGAAAAAGTCGGCAAACCCATCCCCATTCCCACCGACCCCACCAAACCCCGAGATAGCGAGCACACAGGCATCCCCATCCCCGAAATCCCCCGCGATGTCTTGTAGCGTCTAGCGCGACCCCGAAGCGAGAAGACGCGCGCTTGACAAGCCGAAGGGGCATTACCAAACTGCCACTTGCTGCAACCGCACGCGTTAGGCCGATCTCGAAAGGAGCCCACATGCTGGACACCGCGTTCCTCACCAACCTCGCCGCTCTCAATTGCCAGTGGGCCGAGGAGACCGGCGCAGTGTTCGTCATCTTCGGGGCCACGGGCGATCTCTCGCGCCGCAAGCTGGTGCCCGCCCTGTACAACCTGCTCAAGGACGGCCACCTGCGCAAAGACTTTTTCGTCGTCCTGGTGGGGCGCCGCGACGGCGAAAAGGACGCCCTGCTGCAGAGCCTCGCCGAGGGGATGTCCCAATACTCGCGCACCCAACCCATCGACCCCGCCATCCGCGACGCGCTGCTCTCCCAGGTGGTGTACGTGGCCGAGGATTTCGGCGAGCCCAGCGGATTTTCCCGTCTGCGCGCCATCCTCGAACAGCGGCCGCTGCCCCTGCGCCTCTTTTATCTCGCCACGCCCTCAAGCCTCTACCCCAGCATCCTTGACGGCCTGAGCGCTGCCCACCTCATCGGAGAGCACGCCGACGCCGACTGCCAGACCCGCGTCGTCTTCGAAAAGCCCTTCGGCCGCGACCTGGACTCCGCCATCCACCTCAACGCCCTGGCCCGCGCACACCTCGACGAGTCGCAGATTTACCGCATGGACCACTACCTGGGAAAAGAGACCGTCCAAAACATCCTGGTCTTTCGCTTTGGCAACAGCCTCTTCGAACCGCTGTGGAACCGCAAGTACGTCAGCCGCGTCCGCATCATCGCCACCGAGGACATCGGCATTGTCGGGCGCGGGCGCTTCTACGAGGAGACCGGCATCATCCGCGACGTGCTGCAAAACCACCTGCTGCAAATCGCCGCCCTGTCGGCCATGGAGGCCCCGGTGTCCTTTGAGGCGGACCGCATCCGCGACGAGCGCGCCAAGGTGTTTCGCGCCTTCCGCCCCCTGTACGCCGACCAGTTATCGGCCCACGCGATCTTTGGACAGTATGACGGATACACCGACGCCGACGAGGTGGCGGCCGACTCGCGCATCCCCACGTTCGCCGCGCTGCGCCTCTTCATCGACAACTGGCGCTGGGAGGGCGTGCCCTTTGAAATCATCGCGGGCAAGAGCCTGGGCGAGAAGAGCACCCGCGTGGAGATTCACTTCCGCTCGGTGCCTTTCTGCCTCTTCGGCAAACACTACGTGTGCGAAAAGCTCGACCCCAACATACTCACGCTGCGCATCCAGCCCGAAGAGGGCATCTCGATGCAGTTCAGCACCAAGACCCCCGGAGACACGCTGCAGGTGTCGCCGGTTCGCATGAACTTCGACTACCGAGAAACCTTCTCGGACAAGGCCCAGCAAGAGGCCTACGAGAAATTGCTGCTCGACGCCCTGCGCGGCGATCCCACGTTGTTTGCTCGGCAAGACGAGGTGGAGCTGATGTGGCGCTATGTGGCCCCGCTCATCGAGGCCACCGAAGCGGGAACGGTCCCGTTGCACCGCTACGCGCCGGGCGGGAGCGGCCCCAAGGAGGTGTGGAAATGACCCGGACGCAACAGTGGCTCGTGGCCCCAAACGCAGCGCAGCTCATCCCCACAGCGGCGGCCATCGTCGCGGCGCAAATTCGCGCGGTGGTGGCGGCGCGCGGCACCTGTCGACTGGCCCTGGCTGGCGGCAACACCCCGGCCCCGCTGTACGCCCTGTGGGCCAAAGGCGAGGCGGGCTTCGAGGTGCCCTTTGCCCAAGTGACCGCGCTCTTTGGCGACGAGCGCTTCGTGCCCCATGATCACGCGGACAGCAATTACCGCAGCGCCCGCGAACACCTGTTATCCCGGGTGCCTGCCCTGGGCGCGGTGCATCCCATGACCGACGGCGCAGGCGACCCCGATGCCGCGGCCCTGGCCTACGAGGCCCACCTGCAAGACCCCATCGACGTCTTGCTCTTGGGCATGGGCCCCGACGGTCACATCGCCTCGATATTTCCGCATTCACCGGCCTTTTCGTCCCCGGAGCGACTGGCCTTGGCGGTCATTGGCCCCAAGCCGCCGCCCCAGCGCATCACGATTACTCCGCGCGTCGTCGCTGCGGCACGGCACGTGTTTGTGCTGGTCACCGGCGCCGACAAAGCCGAAGCCGTCTCCCAGGCGATGTCCGCCACCGGGGTCTCCGAAGCATTGCCAGCCACCTTGGTGCGCGAGGCCTTTTGGCTCCTCGACGCGCCCGCCGCATCCCAACTGACGAGGTAACACAACATGAACACGCAACCGCAACACAACAGCGCCGCGCCGGCCATCATCGGGGTGGCGGGACTGGGCGTCATGGGCAAAAACCTGGCCCTCAACATCGAGAGCCGCGGCTTCCCCGTGGCGGTGTGGAACCGCAGCTACGCGCGCACCGAGGCCCTCTTGGCCGAAAAGCCCGACAGCGGTTTTGTCCCCGCCCCAACCATCGAGGCCTTTGTGGCGTCCATCCGGCGGCCGCGGGCCATTGTCCTGATGCTCACGGCGGGCAGCGCCATCGACGCGGCCATCGACCAATTTGCGCCGCTCTTGGAAGCGGGCGACATCCTGGTGGACGGCGGCAACTCCTGGTTTGAAGACACCGAGCGGCGGGAGCAGCGACTCAAGGCGCAGGGCATTCACTACGTGGGGCTCGGCGTCTCCGGGGGCGAAGAGGGCGCGCGCTTGGGGCCTTCTCTCATGCCCGGGGGATCGGCCGTGGCCTATGAAGCGATCGCCGACGTGCTGGTGCGCATCGCCGCGCAAACCGACTCCGGGGCCTGCGTCACCCACGTAGGACCAGGGGGCGCGGGGCACTTTGTCAAGATGGTCCACAACGGCATCGAGTACGCCGACATGCAGCTCATCGCCGAGGCTTACCATCTGCTGTCCGCAGTGGGCGGCATGGACGCGGCCCAGCAGTCCCAGGTGTTTGCGCGCTACAACGAAGGGCCGCTGGCCTCCTTTCTCATCGAGCTGACCGCCCAAGTGCTCGCCGTCACCGACCCGACCACCCAGGCGCCCCTGGTGGACCAAATCCTCGACAGCGCCGCGCAGAAGGGCACGGGCCAATGGACCCTGCAGGCCGCGACCGCCTTGGCAATTCCGGTGCCGGTCATCGCCGCCGCGGTGGACGCCCGCATCATCTCATCGCGCAAGGCCGCGCGGGTTCAGGCCTCGGCTGTCTACGCTGATCATGCCAACGCGCACCGCTCATCCGGGAATGCGGCGCTCGAAGGAGACGCGCTCACCACGCGCCTCGAAGACGCGCTCTGGGCGGCCAAGGTCATCGCCTACGCCCAGGGCCTCGACCTCATCCAAGCGGCGTCGGCGGCCCACAACTGGAACATCCGCATCGACGAGTGCGCGCGCATCTGGAAGGGCGGCTGCATCATCCGGGCCCGCCTGCTGGACGACATCATGAAGGCCTTTCGCGCCACCCCGGCCCCCGCCAATCTGCTGGTGGCCCCGGACTTTGTCGCCCCGCTGGCCAAGGCCATCCCGGCGCTGCGACAAATGGTGCAGCTCGGGGTTTCCGCGGGCATCCCGGTGGCGGCCTTAGCGGCGTCCTTGGCTTACTTCGATGCGGGCATCTCCGCCCAGTTGCCGCAAAACCTCATCCAGGCCCAACGCGACGCCTTCGGCGCCCACACCTTTGTCCGCCGCGACGACCCGGACGGCCCGGCCCACCACTTCGCAGATTGGCTCAAATAAACCCGCGTTCGGCCCTGGCTTTTTGGGGCGTTTTGCGCCACAAGGCAGGGCATACTCGCTGCCCCGGCCCCCCGGTCGGCACCACCGGATGGAGCCCGCTTTATGAAGATGAAAAACCAGTTCTACAATGAAGACACGCGCGACGCCCTGAGCTCACAGCGCCTGGCCCAAGAGATCGCCTTCGCCCCGGTGGTCTTTCAAGTGTCGCGCACCCTCATCCGCACCGGCATCCTCGAGCGCCTGCTCCAGTCCGAAGACGGCATGAACTTCGAAGACATCGCCGACCAGGCCGGGCTCTCCCCCTACGCGACCCAGTGCCTGCTCGAGAGCGCCCTCTCCATCGGCCTCTGCTTTTGCCGCGACGAGCGCTTTCACATCACCCGCGCCGGCGTCTTCTTGCTCAACGACACCATGGCCCGCGTCAACCTCGACTTCATCCACGACGTCTGCTACCAAGGCCTGTTTCACCTGGAGACCGCGCTGCGCACCGAGACCCCGGCGGGCCTCAAAACCTTCGGCGACTGGCCCACCATCTACGAGGCCCTCTCCCAACTGCCCGAGCCCGTGCGCCGCAGTTGGTTCGCCTTCGACCACTACTACTCGGACGGCGCCTTTGCCGCTGCGCGCCAGGTGATCTTCGCCGCGCCGGTCCAGCGCCTGCTCGACGTGGGGGGCAACACCGGCCGTTTCGCCGCCAGTTGTGTGGCCGAAAACAATGCGGTGCAGGTCACCATCATGGACCTCGCGGGCCAGCTCGCCACCATGCGTGAAAACACCGCGAACCTGCCCGGCGCCGATCGCATCTTTGGCCACGCCACCGACCTGCTCAACCCCGAAGCCCCCTTCCCCGCGGGCTTCGACGTCATCTGGATGAGCCAGTTTCTCGACTGCTTCTCCGAGGCGCAGGTGGTGAGCATTTTGCGCCGCGCCCAGGCTGCCATGTCCGCGGAGACGCGACTGTTCATCCTGGAGCCCATGTGGGACCGGCAGCGCTTCGAAACCGCCGCATACTGCCTCAACCAGATCAGCCTCTATTTCACGGCCCTGGCCAACGGCAACTCCAAGATGTTTCACTCCGGCGATCTGCAGCGCCTCGTCGACGACGCCGGCCTGCGCGTCACCCGCATCCACGACGGCTTGGGACTGGGACACTCGCTCCTGGAGTGCCGCCTACCCTGATCCTTTGCGCAGCTTTGCGACCGCCCGCCCACGCGAAAAAACACCAAAGCCCCTCCCGGCGCTGCTTCTTGACTTGATATGCGCCTTTAATCAAAATAGGCTCGTTTGATTCACAGCGCCCCAAACGGCGGCCCACGCATTTTGGCCCCATGGTTGGCGGCGTTTTTGCAAAAGGAATTCAACCGCAATATGGCGAAACTCGCGCTTCGATTTATCTCCGGAAAGTACAAAGGTGGTGAATTTCTGCTCCGCGAAGGCAAGGAGATCATCATCGGTCGCAGCTCGGATGTCGACATCGTGCTGGTGGAGGACATGGTCTCGCGGCAGCACGCGGTCATCGTGGTGAAAGACGACAAGCTCTTCATCAGCGACAAGGGCAGCACCAACGGCACCTTCGTCAACGGCGAAAAAATCACCAATGCCACGGCCTCCTTGGGCGATCGCATCCTGGTGGGCACCTCCATCATGAAGGTGGTCAACGCCGCCGACGAAACCTCCGCCGTCGAAACCCAAAACGTCGCCAACGCGCCGCCCCAAACCATGCCCGGCGCCCGACAAACCCTGAGCCGTCAACCCGGACACTCCGGGGCGCGCTCCATGAGCGGCACGATCTCCGAGGTGCCCCTGCCCGACCTCATCCAGTTGTTCAACACCAGCAAAAAAACCGGCACGCTCCTGCTCTCCCACAACATGGTGGTGGCCAAAATCCACCTCGAACAAGGCCGCATCGTCTACGCCTCCATCAGCGACCAGCCCAACCTCGAACCCCTCAAGGCCATGTTCCGCATCCTCGCCTGGGAGGACGGCGACTTCGACCTGGTGGGCCCCGAACCCCACTCCACCCACAACCTCATCGAGCTGCCCACCGAGCACGTGCTCATGGAGGGCCTGCGCCAACTCGACGAGATGCGCCACGCCCAATCCAAGCTGCCGCCCGAACACGCCACCATCACCGTGGCCTTGCCGCTAGAGCCCAGCCTCTCGGCGCTCAAAACCGAAGAACTCGACGTGTTGCAGCTCCTGCTGGGTCGCTCCCTCACCATCCGCAAGGTGCTCGACAACTCGCCCCGCCCCGACAACGAGACCACCGAAATTCTGCAGAAGCTCATCAAGCACAACTACCTGCAGCTCGACGACTTCCTGTAACCGCCAACCGGAGGCACCCACATGCGCATGGTCATCTGCAGCACACCGGTTGACGACGCCCGCACCTTGGCGACGGCCCTGGTCGATGCGCGATTGGCGGCCTGTGTCAGCATCGTGCCCACGGTGCAAAGCGTCTACCGCTGGGAGGGCGAGGTGGCGCAAGCCGAAGAGGCCTTGTTGCTCATCAAGACCACCGCCGCCCGGATGCCCGAATTGACCGCGCGCATTTTGGCGCTACATCCCTACGATGTCCCCGAGATCATCGCCTTCGACATCCGCGACAACGAGGGCAACGCGGCCTACGTAAGCTGGCTCGCGCAGAGCGTCGCTCCGTAACGTCCGTTCAAAAAATTCGGTTTGTGGCGCGGCTATTCGGCGGTGTCGCCAGGGACGATCAAGAGGTGATCGATTTGCCAACGGCCCCGCCCCGCCATGCTGATCTCGGCCACCTGGGTGCCGGCGCGCCCCGGGAGCTCTGCCAGCGGCACGCGGTACTCGGCGAACTCTGCGGCGATGTCGAAGGTGGCGGCGGTGGCGCCGTTGAGGAGTACGGTCACCGTTGGGGTGGCGGCGGCGTCCTTGAGCAGGTGCCGCATGCGCACGATGAGGGTGCCCGCAGCGATGGGGCGCGGCGCGTTGAAGCGCACGGTGGCGGTGGGGCCGCTGCTCTCGCAGGTGGTGCGGTCCATGTACTCGTTGGAGAGGACCCGGGGCTTCTCGCGGCAGTTGACGAGGCCGGTGGCGCCCTTGGCGGTTTGCGCCGTGGCGTCAAAGCCCAGGACGGTCCCGTCGGTTAAGGCGCCCAGCCGGATGAGGGTCTCGGGGGTCCATTTGATCTCGGGCTCTTGCACGAGCATTTGCATCATGAGGGGCAGGGTTTCGGTGGCCTCCAGCCAGCCCAGGGCCACGGTGATATAACCGCGGACGTCCACGCTCTTTTCGTCTTTGAGCATGTCGAGCAGGGGGGGCACGGCGCGCGCGTCCCCGATTTCGCCCAGGGCCAGCACCGCCAGGTAGCGCGTCTTGCCTTCGGCCAACGCGGTGATCAAAACATCGACGGCCTCGGGATCTCCCAGTTGCCCCAAGTAGCGCAGGGCGGCTTCGCGGGTGGCCATGTCGGTTTGTCCCAGGGCTTCGATCAACCCCGGTACGGCCTCGCGTCGCTTTAACCGGCCCAGGGCCAACGCAGCGTCGGCGCGCACGCAGGGGTCGTCGTCGAACATGGCGAGCTCAAGCAGGTCGGCGCCCTGGTGGTTGTCGATGGCGGCCAGGGCCAACGCGGCGTGAATGGCCACCATGAGGTTGGCGTCGTCGAGCAGGTGGCGCAGGCGCGGCTCTTCGTCCCACACGCGGATGTCCGCCAGCAGGCGCAAAGCCATCAGGCGATCCGGGAGGCGCGCAGCGTTGTCACCGGCCAGCTCCAGCAGTTGGGGCACGGCGTGCTTGCTGCGCATGCGCCCCAGGTTGAGCACGGTGGCAGCGGGGTCGTCGGCGCGGGCGATGTCGTCGAGCCACGCGTTGATCTCGGAGAGCATGTCTTGGCCGCGCGCGGTGTGCCTGTCGTATACGTTGACCTTTTCGGCGGGATCACTTGCGAGATCGAAGAGCATGAAGACGTTGCGCGAGGGATCGGCGATGAGCTTCCAGGGCCACATGAGCGCCATGTGCTGCTTCATGACCGAGGCGAAGACCGGACGGGCCACATGGGCCTCGTTGCCGCCGAAGATGGCCGGGCGCAGGTCTTGTCCCAACATGCCCGGGTCTGGCGCCACGTCGAGCAGTTGGAGCGCCGTGGGGGCGATGTCCACCAGGGACACCGGGTGGGCGATGCGCTGGGGTGCGGCGCCGGGCACGCGGATAATGAGGGGCACCCGGGCCTGCTCGTCGTAGAGCGAGGAGCCGTGGTAGTGGCCGCCGTGCTCCATGAACTCCTCGCCGTGGTCGGCGGTGAGCACGATGACTTTGTCGCGGCTCAGGTGGGTGTCGGCGTAGCGGATAAACCGGGCCACGGCCGCGTCCGCCAGGGCGACTTCGCTGTCGTAACGGTCGGCGGGGCTCGTGCCAAAACGCGTGGCGCGGTAGGGCTCGTGCACGTTGAAGTAATGCAGCCACAAGAAGAACGGCGGCTCGCCGGCGGTCTTGAAGCGCTCGACTTGCTCGATGGCGTAGTCGGTCAGCGCGTCGGCCTCCGGGGCTCCGTGGACGACGTTGGTGAAGCCGAACTTGGCGTCCCGGTAGTGCTCGATGCGGTCGCCCTCGGTGTAGAAGATGCCCGCGGTGTAGAAGGCGGCATCCTGGTATTGCTGGCGGCGCAGCATGTCGGCCATGGTGGGGTTGGTGATGTCGCGGCCCAGCATGCCCTCCACGTGGGTGTAGCGGGAGGCGTGAAAGCTGGTGATGGAAAACGAGCTGTGGGGGGCGGCGCAGTAAGCGCGCTCGAACACGGTGGCGGTCTCGGCAAAGGCGTCGATGCCCGGCGTGAGCGGTCGCGCCGTGTTGCCCAGGGTGCCCAGGCGGTCGGCCCGCAGCGCGTCGATGGAGATGAGGATGAGGTGGGCGCCGGGAAAGGCGGGGAAGTCTTGGTCCTGGGACTGGCGGACGGCCCACTCCCGCTGCTCGCGCGCCTGTTGGATGGCCGCAGAGATCTCGCGGTGTTTTTGGGCGGTGCGCAGTTGCGACTCCCAGCGCAGCACGCTGGCGGTGAGGGCGGTCTCCTCGAGCAGGGCGACCTGGACCGTCTGGGACGCGGCGAAGGGACGCACCTGGTGGTAGGTGCCCAGGGACACGGCGAGCAGGGCCAACACGATGGCTGCGGCGTTGGCGACGCGCTTGGGGTGCCGCGACGTGCCCAGCCAGTAGAAGAAGAGGATGAGGGCGGCCAGGGTGGCGAACGAGAGGGCCGAGTGCAGATAGCTGTAGAGGCGTTTGTAATAGCACGCGTCGCAGACGTACAGGAGCAGCGCCAGGGCGGGCAGGAACAGCAGCGCCAGGCGAAAGCGGATGGGGTGTTGGCGCAACGACGCAGCGGGTCCGAAGCTGCGGATGAGGAGCCCCACCGCCAGGGCGATGCCCGCGCTGAGCAGTACAAAACTCAGGGCGATGAGGGCGGCCTGAAAGGGCAGGCGCGACATGAAGCCGCCTTGAAAGAGGTGGCGCGCGATGTAGAGAGATGCCGGGGCAGCGGCCAGGGAAAACGCCAGGGACGAGATGATGGTCGGGGAGCGTTTGAGGCGTCGCGCCGCAGCGTGGGCCAGGGACGCGAGAAGCGTGCCCGCCAGGGCCACGAGCATGGCGAGGGGCCAGAGACGCAGGGCGGCCAGCAGCGAGAAGTCGGCGACGTGGGCGGCGGAGGGCAAGGCGTGGCGGGCGCGGTACAGGTCAAACAGGAGCGCGACGAGGGCCGCGGCGGTGGCGCTGTACATCGCACGTGACAGGGCGCCTAGTAGGGGTGGACGCGCATCGCCAGCATTGGGGGTGGGGGCGTTCATGCTGTGTGTGAAAGGGAATCCTGAGGCGCCGACCAGATTCGAACTGGTGATAAAGGTTTTGCAGACCTCTGCCTTACCACTTGGCGACGGCGCCGGTAACGAAACGGAAGAGAAACTAACACTCCGTTTTCAGTTGTCAATACTTTCGCGACCGGGGATGCGGATTCCCGACCTGCGCTGCTGCGCATAAGGAATTATTTAATGCGATAAATAATGCGGCCGCGTGTCAGATCGTAGGGTGAAACAGCGATGCGAACGCTGTCGCCCAACACGATGCGGATGCGGAATTTTCTCATTTTTCCCGCCAGGTGTGCCAGTACCACCAAGCCAGAATCCAGGCGCACGCGGAACATACCGCCAGCGAGCACCTCTTCGACTACGCCATCTAATTCTATGTGATCTTCTTTCGCCATTCTGCTCCTGATTGCTTGTGTGCAAGCCAAACCGCACGCGGTTTTGAGCGAGCAACTTATGCGCTTTTCAGCATCCGGTCAACTGTTAGAATGGCCCCGGTGATGCGGTCTCGGTGCGCGCGCAGTCGCGGTTTGCGGTGGCGTTTGCCAGGGGAAGGCCGCTTCTCGCCAGAGACGACACCGGCGGTCAACACCGCGTCAAGAGAAACATATCGGCACCGCGGTTTCGGTGACAACGCGACGACATAAGGAGAACAACAATGCGCAAATGGACCCGGGCCACACTGTGGGGCGGCCTGCTACTGGCGCTGGTGACCCTGCCCGCACCTGCCGCGGCCAAGGAGGGCTTCCACGGCTACATCTCCGCCTTTGGCAACGCCGACACCGGCCGGGGCACCGCCCGCAGCGACGTGGAGGCCGAGCTGCGCTACGAGAGCCCGCGCTTTCACGACTTCACCGCCCACATCGCCATCGAGGGGCGCTTCTTCAAAGGCACCCTGGGGCTCGAAGACGCCTGGATGGATTACCGCATCCGCAAACAGCGCCACCTCAGCCTGGGCCTCTCCAAAAAAATTCTCGGTCTCGAATACGCCGAGGGGCGCTTCGAACGCCTGACCATCCACCGCAGCCCGCTCTACCAAAAGCTGGCCGACTTGGGCATGGTGGGCCGCCAGCTCAACCTGCGCTACACACACGGCCCGCAAAAGCGAGACGGCAACGGCTTCAGCGTCGCCCTGGGGGCCGACGGCAACCGCGACTACAACCTCATCCTCTCCGGTCACCACCGCCACGCCCTGTGGGGAGCCGCCCTGTGGGGCTTGCTGGAGTCGCGCAAGATCGGCCACCACCGCATGTGGGTCTACGGCGAGAGCGCGGCCCTGTGGTTCACTCCGCACCGCCACCGGTTGCGCCTCGAGGTCTTTCACGGTCGCGACCAACCGCGCTCCGAGTTCGCCAAGCTCTTCGGCGGCGCGCAGCACGTCATGTACCTGGGCATCAAAGGCGAGGCGGCCACGGCCTTTGTCCCGGTTTCGGCGCTCCGCATCGAGCCCTTCTTTCAAACCGCCTTCTGGTACGACGACCTGCGCGACCCGGCGCACAACACGCTCCACTTCACGCTGGGCAACCGCGTCGTCTACCGCCGCCTCAAGTTCTCGCTGAACCTCGAAACCCAAGGGGACCAGCGCGGCACCACCGCCCGGCGCCACTACAACCACAAGGGCGTCTCCCTGGAGGTGCTCCTTGCGTTTTGACGACGTGCGCCGTGAGACCGCTGTCCTGATCCCGCTTCTGGCCCTGCTCTTGGCGGCATCCTGCGCTGCGGCGCCCGACGTCGATGACTTCGGTCTCGACTGGGTGGTGGCCCTGGAGATCGACCCCGAAGACTTGGGCGTCATGCGCACCGGTGCCCAGTCCAAGACGCCGGTGGGGGCCCGGCTCTGGCTCAACCACACGCCTTATCGCGCGCGCATCCACTACGCCGGCGCCAGCTCCGTCGACGACCTGCGCCGCGGCTTCACCGTTTATCCCAGCCCGGCGTGGCGCGGGCGCACCAGCGTTCGCCTCAACGCCATGAGCCGCGACTTCTCGGGACTGCGTGCCCTCATCGGATACCGAGTGATGGCCCAGGCGGGCTTTGTCATGCCCTTTGTCGCCCCGGCGGCGGTGTGGACAAACGGCGACTACCACGGCCTCTTCCTGCTGCAGGAGACCTACGATGCCGAGTTCTTCGCCCCGCGCGGCTCCGTGCCCCAAAGCCTGTACAAGGCGCGCCGCACCCAAGCGGATCTCGCCGTCGACACCGATCCCCGGTCCGCCTTCTCCGCCAAAATCGGCAGCCCGGAGATGCCCGAATTGCACCGCCTCATCGCGGCCCTTTCCGACCTCCAGCGCCCCAATGCCACAGAGAGCGACTACGACGCCTTAGAGGCCGTGCTCGACATCGACAGCGTCCTGCGTTACATGGCCGCCGCCCTCTGGCTCGACCACGCCGACGGCATCAACAACAACTACTTCTTCGTCCGCATGCCCGGCCAAACCCGGCTCCGCATCCTCCCCTGGGATCTCGACTACACGCTGCACCGCCACCGCACCCCTGCGCAGTGCGGCTTCTTCGACCGCAACGCCCTGTTCTCCTTTTTGTGCCGCGATTCGTTTCGCTACCAGGCACAATGGCGCGCCACCTGCACACAGCTCTACGCGCAGCTCGACGCCCGCGACCTGCAAGCGCACGCGCAGACCCTGGCCGACAAAATCGCCGACGCCCACCGCGCCGACCCTTTTCTCAGCGCCTATCCCACCGCCTTCTCGGCGCAGGTCGACGACCTCCTCGCGCACCTGGCGCAGCAGGAAGCCCTCATCCAATCGTGGCAAAAAAACACGCAGCAAAACGACTCTAAGTGAATAAAATGCAATAAAAACAGCACCTTAAGTTTACCTTCTTTTATTCTCTAAAAGTGATTTTTAAGGATCGGGTAATTTTTTTAGGAAACTTTTCGCCGCAGCGGCCGATGTATCTCCTGAACAACAAAAAAACAGGAGGACATCATGAGCATCAGATGGATCCGGCACGACGTCATCACTTCGTGCACCCAACGAGCCAGCGAGCGACGCTTTTTCTTCAAACCCACCGCCGCCATTCGGGAACTCATCGGCGTCAGCGCCGCGCGCGCTCAGAAGCGATTTCCCGTCAAGCTCTACTGGCTCGAGGTCAACGTCAACCACCTGCACTACGGCATCGCGCCCATCGACGACACCCCCGACGCTGTCACGTATTACGTGCGCTTTCGGCAGCTCTTCAATCGGCTGGTGGCCGAGGGCGTCAATCACCTCTGGGGGCGGCGCGGTGCGGTGTTTGGCGCGCCTGCCAGCGAGGTCCACTGCCTCGACAACGAGAGCGTGCACGAGTGCTTTTACTACGCGATTACCAATCCGGTGAAAGACGGTTTGTGCGACCGGGTCGCGGAATGGGAGGGCTTTTCGTCGTATCCGTACTTGGCGCAGGGGAAGGTTGCGGAGTTTTGTTACATCGACCGCGCAGCCTGGCACCGCGCCGGCGGGGAGCGCAACAAGGTGTCGATTGAAGAGTTCGAGGAGACGGAGACGCTGGTGTTTACGCCGCTTCCGGGGACCGAGGAATTGTCAGAATCCGAGCGCCGTTCTCGCATCATCGCAGAGGTTTGCGTGCGTGAGTCTCGGTTTCGCTCGCAGCGCCGCAAGGAAGGGCGTTTGGCGATGGACAAGAACGCTCGTGCCCGCATCGATCCGTTGTCTGCGCCGCGCAAGCTGACGTGCGACACGCCTCGCCCGCTTTGCCACACGGTTAGCTCGGCGGCCTATCAAAAGTACGAGGAGGAGGCGAAGCAGTTTGGTCAGGAGTATGGTGCGGCGTCTCACCAATACTTGAGGGGGAATTTTTATACGGCTTTTCCGCTTGGAAGTATTCGTCCACCGCTCATCCGCAGCGCGGTCTCCGACTCCAACGAGCGTCGAGCCGCGTAAGGCGTCTGGTCGCTTAAAACGAAAGCGATTGGTCGCGTAAGGTATCTGAGCGATTCGGGCATCGTCAATTTTTATGTCAATTTTTGCAGCGCATGGCCGTGCCCGTGCGGGGGTGTATCTCGCGTCTATTCAATGCGTTTTTAGCGTTTTCTTTTTGCCAAATTTTCTTCTGCATCACCCAGCGAACGCGCACTCGGTCTATTTTCTCGTCCCATTTTCGCCCTTGAGCACTTTTCTTGAGGCCCACATAGAAAATCATAAAAAATCTTCCATGAGAAGGCATCTCAGCGTCAACTGAAAACGGCGGTTCATTTTGTTTGCCGTTCACGGCATTTTTCGTTCTTCACGGTTATGTTGACATCGTCCTTATGCTCCTGCGGCACCGGTTAAAACCTTCATCCAGAAACCGTCATCGCACGCGCGTA
>LSQX01004841.1_pt1 | contig 28777 bp, 25 predicted proteins | sample 654561 | NCBI WGS metagenome assembly LSQX01 (sample SAMN04489861, study PRJNA283612) | anaerobic digester metagenome | isolation source: 4 biogas reactors fed with cattle manure at either 37C or 55C with and... | place: Denmark: Kongens Lyngby | collected 2014
CTAATCTCCTGTCAGATGGCAAAGGCGGGTTTTGCCGGTCCGCCTGATCCGCTCGGCAGTGAACGTGGTTTTCTTAAAATGATGACGTGCGGACAAAATACTGTCCTTAAAGACCCTTATTTTGAGGGCCGTTACGCGATTGAAAGAACATATACCAAACCTTATGCCGCTTGTCGTTATTGCCATCCGGCTATTGAAGCCTCTGTCAATATTAGCTCCAAACATAGAATTAAGCTTGAAAATATTGAGTCAGTTGAGGTGAAAACTTATTCCTGGGCTGTAAATAAGCACGACCACATTGATATTCCCAGTCCTGCCTCGGCTAAGATGAGTATACCTTATGGTGTTGCTATTGGCCTTGTACTAGGGAGAGCAGGTATTAGCGAATATAATGCTCAGGTCATTGAAGATCCCGATATTTTGAGCCTGCTGCCAAAAATCAGAGTTGNNACCGGACGATGCTTTGACGGATATTTTTCCTGAGAGAACGGTGGCAATTGTCAAAGTGCAGACCAAAGACGGAAGTCAGTTTATTGAGCGGATCGATCACCCTAAAGGGGAGCCGGAAAATTCTTTGACAAATGAAGAGTTTGAACAAAGATTTATCGATTTGTTTATTTTTGGAGGCAGGACAGAAAAAGCAGCTCGCAATATGCTTGACGATGTCATAAATATGTCACTTGGACAGGTATTTGATAATGAGAAAATCAATTAAATTAGTATTGGGCACTATGACATTTGGTGAACAAGTCTTTGGAGAAGATGTTCGCGCGATGATTGAGTATTTTTTATCTCAGGGCTATAAGGAGCTTGATACTGCTTACGTCTATAATCAGGTTAAATGCGAGATTTTGATTGGCCGGGCGTTAACGGAAATCGATGATCCGGACGTTGTTGTGTCAACAAAGGTCAGTCCGCGCATTACCGGGAAACTCGATCAAAAAGCTGTGCTGGCACAGTTTGATGAGTCTTTAGATAGTTTGCGTGTGAAAAAAATTCACACTTTGTATCTCCACTTTCCGGATCCGGCCACACCCTTAATTTATCCTCTTGAAGCATGTGCGCAGCTCCATAGTGAGGGGAAATTCTCTCAATTGGGATTAAGTAATTTCCCTGCCTGGATGGTGGCTGAGGTTTACAACCTGTGTAAGACGCAAGGTTGGGTACTGCCCAGTGTTTATCAGGGTGTATACAATCCTTTGAGCAGACATGCTGAACGGGAACTTGATAATGCTCTTGATTATTATGGTATGTGCTTTTACGCTTATAATCCTTTAGCAGGAGGCATGTTGACTGATAAATATTCGCGAGACGATAAAGGAATAAAGTCAGGTAGATTTATTAACCGTCCAAACTATCAGGAACGCTATTGGAAAGACTCTTATTTTTCAGCAATTGACATGCTTAGGTGTGTCTGTGAAAAAAACGATATTGCTATTATTGAAGCTACATATAGATGGCTTTCACACCATTCAATGCTTAGCGCAAAGCGAGGGGATGGAATAATTGTCGGCGCTTCTAAACTAGAGCATTTAAAACAAAATATGAGTACGATGGCAAAAAGTGAGCTGCCTGAGGAAATAGTCGACGCATTTCAAAAGGCATGGCTGATGTGTCGTTCTGATGCGCCGGAGTATTTTCGTCTCTATAGCCCAAAAGAATAAGTGAATCTCGGAGTGATATTATGATTGACCAAAAATATTTTATAAAAATGCTGAATGAAGCCGGTGTGGAATTTTTTACCGGTGTTCCCGATTCTCTTCTCAATGGCTTTTGTAGTTATCTGCAAAACAATGTTCCGGCAGACAAACATATTATTGCTGCCAATGAAGGTAACGCAGTTGCTATAGCAGCGGGCTACTTTTTTAGTACTAACACAATGCCATTGGTTTATATGCAGAATTCAGGCTTTGGCAATATTATAAATCCTCTCGTCTCTTTGACAGATAGTCATGTATACAAAACTTCTCTTGTATTGTTGATAGGTTGGCGCGGCGAACCGGACACCGGCGATCATGCGCAGCATATTACACAGGGTGAAATAACAACGAAGCTCCTCGAGATATTAAATATTCCCTACATCATAGCAGCAGACGACGATTTAATTTTTGCGGAGCAACTCCGTCCATTGTTGCAAGAGGCGCGAGAAGGGCTGAAACCAGTGGCAATTATTGGTCGCAAAGGTGTTTTCTCTAGATTAAAGAAGGAAAATGTGGTTGATGATATTTATCCTTTGAGCAGGGAAGAAGCGATTGAGACTGTTCTGGATTCTTTGCCTGCGGACACATATTATCTTGCTTCTACCGGCAGAGCCACGCGTGAACTTTATTTTTTACGCGAAAAGAGAAAGGAAGGCCATCAGTATGATTTTCTCAATCTGGGCGCAATGGGACATGTTTCATCGGTGGCTCTTGGAATTGCTATTGCAAATAAAAAACATCGAGTTGTTTGCCTGGATGGAGACGCTTCAGTCTTAATGCATATGGGCTCACTTTGTATGTCCTGCCTGGTTGATGCTCCAAGTTTTCTTCATATAGTATTAAACAATGGAGCGCACGAATCGGTTGGCGGACAACCTTCGGTGGGCTGTATGGTTGATTTCACCACAATTGCCGCCGGATCAGGCTATAATACAGTGGGCCAGGCAGTAAAGACAAAAGAAGAATTTCAGCACGCACTAAATAAGCTGAGCTCAAGCTCAGGCCCCTCTTTTATAGATTTTAGGATTCATAAAGGATTAAAAGGGGAGCTGCCGCCTCTGAATATTGATACCAATAAATTGATTGAAGATTTTATGGAACAACTTGCAAAATAATGTGAAAATACTGCATTGAAATTTCCTTAATATTTGTGCCATAACAAATTGAGTAAAGGATTAACAAATATGATGAATGAAACAAGAGAATTTATGAAATCAATTGGATTGCCTGGCGGAGACCTCTATGATCTGCCAGACTCAAATAAACGTTTTTCCGATGGAGCGCAGTACCGTTTTGAAGTTCCCGGTATTCAAGGGCCGGAAGTAATGAAAGCTCTTTTGGAAGCAATTGATGACTATGGCAGCTCATTGCACCGAGTTACACAAACCAAAGGTATAATGATGCTGACAGATAATGAAATTATTGAGATGGTGCGCTTAGCCCAAGAAGCTCAAGTTGAACTGGTTTTGGCCATTGGCCCGAGAGCTACCACAGATACCAGTGCTTCTGTAAATACTCCGGAAGGGATACGCATGGGTTATCGTCTTCGTGGGCAAGAGCAAATCGTGAGAGCTGTTGAGGATGTGAAAAGAGCAATGTCTTTTGGTTGTCATTCGTTTCTTGTTTATGATGAGGGTCTCCTCTGGCTTTTAAGTGAAATGCGAAAAACAGGTGAAATCTCAAATAAATGCAAATTCAAAATTTCTGCTCATATGGGACATGGTAATCCCTGCTCAGCTAAATTGCTGGAAATGATTGGTGCTGATTCCATCAATCCGGTAAGAGATATTCAACTTCAGATGCTGGCTGCCATGCGGCAGGCAATTGACATTCCGATTGATATTCACACAGAAAACCCCAAATCTACAGGCGGTTTTATTCGTCATTACGAAGTACCTGAGATGATTCGTGTCGCAGCTCCAATGTATCTAAAAACCGGAGGCTCAATCGCACAAACACACAGTTGGGAGTCCTCTGCGGATGATGCAAAAAAACGAGCTAAGCAGGTATCATTAGTTCTGAGGGTGATTGATCAGTACTATCCTGAGGCTATTGTATCTGGGAAGGGTTCAATAAGGTGAATCGATGAGACATCACAAATACAATTCCGGATTCAAGTTTGTTTTGGAGCCGGAAGATTTTAATAAATATACTGAAAAAGAATTGCTTCAGTATTGTCCCGGCGCAACCATGTACATGCCTGGAGTTAATGATTTTTCTTCTAAAATTCTCAATAAACAAATGCCGGGTTTAACATCATTAGTTTTTGATTTTGAAGATGCCTGTCCGCATGACAGAGTAGAAGAAGCTGAAGCAAACGTCCTAAGTATGTTAGATATCTTTGCTGCTGCTCTTGACGAGCAGAAGATTTCTTACGATGATTTACCACTGATCTTTTGTCGAGTTCGTAATCACGATCAATTCATTCGCTTTGCCGATAAATTGACAAAACAACAGGCAAAAGTATTAGCGGGAATAAATTTTCCAAAATTTAATTCACAAAATGGCGAAGTATACATGTTTTACCTTAAAAAACTTAATGAAAAATTGGACGAAATCATTTACGGCATGCCCATCATTGAAGATTCTCGAGTGGCTTATAAAGAAACGAGAATGTCTGAACTGTTGTCAATTAAGCATATTCTGGATAGTAATAAAAATTTGATTTTGCAAGTACGTGTCGGAGCAACTGATTTTTCTTCTTTCTTTGGAGTGCGCCGCGGTGTCGATTATTCAATCTATGACATCCTTACAGTAAGAGAAATTCTAACCGATATTTTAAATATTTTTTCTCGGAACAATGATTATGTGCTGTCCGGTCCTGTCTGGGAATACTTTCGCATCAGCAAAGAGATGATGTTTGAGAAACTGCCGACTCATCATGTAGAGGATTTTTTGCTTAAGCGCATACCAATTGTTAATCCTGAGATTGATGGTCTATTAAGAGAGGTTATTCTCGATAAGGCCAATGGTTTTGTCGGCCGTACCGTCATTCATCCGTCACACGTTAAATATGTCAATGCTTTACAAGCTGTTACAAGTGAAGCTTATGAAGATGCATATAGCATTCTGGAGAACACAGCAGGGGGTGTTTTTAAGGGCTCAAGGGGCAACAAAATGAATGAGGTTACACCACACACAACTTGGGCTAAAAAATTGTATATGCGTGCACGTGCTTATGGTGTCATAGAAAATGAACACGATTATCATGTGCTTTTTTCAACAGAGGAACATTGAGTGAAATCTAAAGCAAAAATCCTTCATACCCCCTTGACGGAAAATGCAGTTAAAGATCTGAACGTCGGCGAAAAAATTGTACTTTCAGGGAAGATATACTGCGGACGAGATGCGGTGCTGCCTCAAATTTGCAGACTCATTGAGTTGGATAAGCTGGCAGATTATGGTATCGACCTGAAGGGAAGTGTAATTTTTCATTCTGCAGTGAGTTTAGCAGGGTTGGGGCCAACTTCAAGCAACAAAACGGAGATTGAGGAAAGCATGCCGTTATTAGCTGAAGCCGGTGTCAAATTACATTTAGGCAAGGGGGCAATTAGCAAAAAAACCATTTTTTGTCTGTCAAAGTACAATTCAGTTTTTGCTGTTGTTCCGCCTATCACAGCTATTTTGACAAAAAATACAGTAACGCAAAAAGTAGTGGCATTTTCTGAACTTGGCATGGAGGCTTTTTTTGAACTTGAGGTAAAAGATTATCCTGCCATTATCGCAGCTGCTCATAACGGTAGTATTTACGAGAAGGATTTATCATGATTTACGATAGTGCAATTGTTGAAAAAGTCAGTGATGCTCTGATTCGTGCTTCTTCCTCGTTAACAGCTGATCATAAGTTTGCCTTGGAAAAAGTGATCGCAGCAGAAAGCAATGAAAATGCAAAATGGGCCCTGGAACAGATTTTATTAAACTCAGTAACGGCGGAGAAGCAGCGTTCTCCTCTTTGTGATGACACCGGTATACCACATCTTGTTTTAGATTTGGGCAAAAATCAAATTGTCAGCGGAAAATTAATTGATTCGATTTATGAGGGTGTTAGACAGGGTCTAATTCAATTGCCCGGTCGCCCTATGGCAGTAGAAGGTGATGAAATAGCAAGACTTGATCAGTCTGCTGGCCTTAATGCGGATCCGGGAGCCGTTGAACCTGCACCTCTCTTAATTCGCAGGATAAATGAAGATGTCCTAAAGCTTCATGTACTGATGTTAGGCGGCGGCCCCGCCATCAGGGGAATGACCTATAGAGTTTTCCACAAGCATAGTGTGGAAAATATAATTGATGAAATTGTCAATAGAGCGATAGAAGGTACCGGCTTGCTCGGCTGCACGCCTAGCACTATATCGATTGGTATCGGCCGCTCTCAGTATGAAGCTGCATCTCTGATGATGCATGCTCTAGTTGATGGGGATTTCTCAGAACAAAGTACAATGGAGCGAGAGATTACCGAGCGAGTTAACACCAGTCAGACTGGAGCATTGGGATTAGGCGGACGGAACACGGTTTTGGCAGCTTTTATGAAGGTGGGGCCGCAAAGAGCCAGCGGCATCAGAGTAGTCAGTATCAGACCTTGCTGTATGTACGAACCACGTATTGCAAAAGTTTATCTGTAGGAGTTAGAATTGCTGACATGTCTAAAGTTAGTGTTGTTGTACCGGTATATAATTCGGAAAAAACTTTAAAACGTTGTCTTGACAGCATTCTGGATCAAAGTTTTGTTGATTTTGAGGTGTTGCTGGTTAACGATGGGTCGACCGATTCCAGTCTTAGAATTGCCGAGTATTATGCTGAACATGATGATCGTATTAGAATATTTTCACAGGAAAATCAAGGCCCGTCGACAGCGCGCAATACCGGTATTGAGAATGCATCAGGGAACTATGTCTATTTTGTAGATTCCGATGATTATATTGCGCACGATGCTATTGAAAAGCTTTATTTTGCAGCACTTAGTTCTGGTGCTGATGTTACGATTTGTGGCCTTTACCACGTTAAAGACGAGACTATCGAAGAGCATAAAACCTACTATAAGCCCGGTATATACGGAGGAGAGGAATCAAAAAATATAGCACTTGATTTATTGAATAACCATTCTCATAGATATTTGCCACCATACTCAGTTATAAGATTGATTCGCCGTGACGTACTGGAAAACCCGCCTCTCCGATTTAATGAAAAAATCATTCGCAGCGAAGATTATCTATTTACAACTGAACTACATTTCCGCATCGATATACTTTGTCTAATTACTGACCAACTTTTATACTATTACGTTGATAATGAGAATTCGATTACTAATACCTTTGTTGTGTCCTATTGGCAAATGGCAAAGAGTATTAATGAAGTATTGCTGAGAAAATTACCTGATAGCCGCTTAATTAAAGAAAAGCTTGACTCTGTTTTGATTTATCGCGCTCAAATTGCCTTTAGCAATGCTGCCAGGGCAGTTGATAAGAAGGCCTTCAATTCAGAAATTGATACAATCTTGCAGGACGAAGTTTTATTTAATGCTTTACGCTCTCTAAGCTTTTGTGAAGGATTTAAGCGTTTTAAAGCATTTTATCTTTTGCTGCGCCTTAGACTTAAGTATTTAGTTAAACTACGTTATTATGTCAAATATTGTCAATTTATGAAAGGTAAGTAATGGTCAAAGTGGCCATGGAATTTAAAATAAAAAACCAAGCAATAAATAAACGCAGTATTGACACGACTGAACTGTCAATAGCTCTTTTTGTGCTTTTATCTTTCACGGTACAATTTTACTCACACATTCTTTTTTCAAACACTCTTTTGATTATTGCTTTGTTAATAACAGGGTTGGTAATCATTTTCTTGAATGCCTATAAATCAAAAACGCATCTTCTAAGCACCTCAATCTGGATAGTTGTATTTGCTTTTATAGCTATCAGTATTTTGAGACCGTCAGATTATATTAGTTACGTCAGTTTAAATAAGTATGTGGATCTTTTCGTGTTTTTTGCCGGTATTTCGTTGCTGATTTTCTGCGGAAATAAAAGCAGGAGTTTTCGCGCAAGTGCAATAATTATTATTATTTTTGCAGTATTATATTCATTCTCAGTTTGGATACAAATTCTTATGCCTTCCTTATACAATGTTTTCTTGAACTTTATGGTTGGGGCTAATCAGCAGCATATATTAGAAGGAGCAAGAACTGGAGAGTTCTTTACAGGGTTTACGTCAAATCCCGGCTATACTGCAGGGTATATATTGTGCGGTATTATTATTCTTCTTAGCAAAAGAAAATTAATTGGGTCAAATAAAAGCAAAAGCGTGGTACTTTTAATATTTTTAATTCTCAGCCTACTTATGACTGCCCGACGTGCTCATACCATATTTTTGCTTTTAGCCATAGTAGCTTCTTTCGTTCTTCCTTACAAAAATAAAAAGCTCAAACTTAGAATCGGAGCAGTCATAGTCGCATCTGCCTTGCTTTTATTTGTAATTATTGCATTTCAAGATCTATTGTTACAAATACCCTTCTTTTCGCGCATAATCATTACTGTAAAAAACATCTTTATCGGCGGAGTTGTCAATTCCGGGACAAGTCGAAGCTCTCTGTATGCCCACGCCTGGAGGCTCTTTTTAGATAATCCTTGGTTTGGAATTGGCTGGGGGAACTATCGATACACGACAGTCGGTACCGTTACAATAAAAACTGAGATGGAAGCACACAACGTTTATCTACAGTTATTGACCGAAACAGGAATAGTTGGTTTTTTTCTACTTATGATCCCAATATCAATTTTGTTTGCGGTTACTCTTTCAGGTATCAGAAGACTGAAAGAAGAGGATAAGGAATCTTGGTTTCCTTTATTGAGCTACTCTTTAACATATCAAATATTTTTTCTTTTGTATGGATTAACCGGGAATCCTTTTTTTGATCCAAGCTTTCTGATGATGTATTTTTTTTCCTGTGCTATACCTATGGCTTTTATCCGATTTCGGGAACAGCAAACACCATTGCACCGATCCAAAAATGGAATTAAGCATCAGACTTTTTCACAAATAAGAACGGTTTTGTTTTATTCACCGAGAATTAGCGAGAGGGTAAGAAAATGAAATTAGTAATTAATGCGTATTTGGATAATAATCTTGGTGATGATCTCATGATAAAACTTTTAGCAAAGCGATTTCCTTATATTCATTTTTATCTTCATACGAATTCATCGACGATTAAAAACTCTTTTCAGGCAATTGACAACATAATTATAAAAAGCACTAAAAACAAGAAAGATGATCTCCAAAATGCGGATGCTTATGTAACGATTGGTGGTTCACGTTTCCAGCTTGTAAGCTTGAAGCAAAAATTTTGGCGCATCAAAAGACTGAGACAGTTAAAAAGGGTTAAAAAACGCAATCTGAAAATTGCGACTTTGGGCTCGAACTTTGGTCCATATTCCGGGAAAATTGGTGTGAAACTAACTGAATGGGAATTAAGGATGAATGACTTAGTCACCGTTAGAGACAGTGAAGCAGAAAATCTCCTCAATAGTTTTAAAAAGGTTACAAATTTTCATTTTGCTGATGATATTGTCTACACACTTGAAGCAATTTACGAACGCCAGAATCCGAAGAAGAGTGGATTAGGGATTTCTGCCTATAGGTCGATACGAAATCCAATCTACAATTACCCCAACTATCAATTTTTGGCTGCCTTAGCTGATGAGTACATCAAAAGAACAGATAAAAGTGTTACACTATTTGCCTTTGACAGTGAAAATGAAAATGATCTTGCTGCTGCGTTCCATATTTTTAATCTTGCTACGGAGAAGAAAAATATTGAGATAATCCCTTACCTTGGTGATGAAAAACGTTTCTTGGAGCAATTTGAATCTTGCGAAAGAATGATTGCAATCAGATTTCATAGTGCAATTCTGGCTGATATTTTTGAAATACCGTTTCTACCCGTTGTTTACTCTAATAAAATGAACAATTTACTGCATGACAGGGGATATAAAGGACTTTCATTTGAGTTGAAGGATTTCAACTCGGATCTTGCTGTGGATAAACTTGTCGATACAATTATCACAGGTGACGATATATTTATTGATTTTACTGGAAATCGGCATAATGCAAATATACATTTTAATGAGTTGGAAAAAATCTTGAGCATGAAATAGTTTTAATAATGCCGGGAGTGAGGTAGATATTGTCTATTAAAGTAACAAAACCAAAAGTAATTTCTTCACTTTTCTGGAAGTTTATGGAGCAGGGCGGAACGCAGCTGGTTCAGTTGGTTGTCCAGGTTATTCTGGCACGTTTATTAGATCCGGCAAACTTCGGTACGATCGCGATTGTTTTGGCCTTTATCAATGTTGCGAAAGTATTTGTCCAGGGTGGACTAAATACAGCTCTCATCCAAAAAAAAGATGCTGATAATCTCGATTATTCTACAGTATTTTTCGCCAGTTTGTTTGTATCAGCTTTGCTCTATCTAATTTTGTTTCTGGCAGCTCCTTATATTGCTGTATATTATCGCAATTCAGAATTGACTAAAATTTTGTGGATTATCTCTTTGACCCTATTTCCCGGTGCTCTTAACTCAGTACAGTATGCTTATATTTCTAAAAACTTACTTTACAAAAAGCTGTTCTATAATAGTTTTTCCGCAATCCTTATTTCCGGAGTTGCAGGCGTCACCGCCGCTTTTGCTGGGCTAGGTGTTTGGGCTCTGGTAGTACAGAACTTAGTTAGCCAAATTGCTGTGTCTGCGATCATGTGGTTTACGGTAAAATGGAGGCCTACTCTGCAATTTTCATTTACGAGACTCAAGAAATTGTTTTCTTTTGGTGGTAAATTGTTAGCTTCAAATTTACTGGATACTACTTATATGGAACTACGTTCACTAATAATTGGACGTAAATATACTGCCGAGGCTTTGGGTTATTTTAATCGCGGCTATTCTATGCCAAATTTATTATCGAAAACTCTTGATGGATCGATTCAGTCAGTCATGCTGCCTACTATGTCAACACTTCAAGATGACAAAGAGAGCTTGAAGCGTGTTGTGCGGCGCTCCATCAAGACCAGTTCGATCCTTGTGTTTCCTTTGATGGCCGGTTTTGCCGCTGTTGCTGAGCCCGCTATCACGGTGATTCTGGGTGAGAAATGGCTGCCTTCTGTTCCATTTCTACAAATTTTCTGTATGGCATCTGCTTTGAGGCCGATACACTCTGCTAATCTCCAAGCTATAAATGCTTTAGGGAGAAGTGATATTTACTTGAAGCTGGCTGTAATAAAAAATTCTGTGGGCGTTGTTGTACTTCTTATAAGTGTACCTTTCGGGATCTACGCCATCGCAATCAGTCAAATTGTATACGCTATCCTCTCCGCGCTCATCAATGCCTGGCCCAATAAAAATCTTTTTGATTACAGTGCCAAAGAGCAGATAGTGGATATTTTCCCGGCAGCAATATTGGCTGCCGTCATGGGAGTGTTGGTTTATCTGATTAGTTTTGCAGAGATGCATCCATTCCTAATGTTGGTTGTGCAAATAATAGCCGGTGCATTTATCTACCTTGGTCTTGCAAGACTCTTCAAGTTGGAAAGTATGGACTATATTAAAAACTCTGTCCAGGAAATATTTGCGAAGCGTAGAAAAAATGTGGAATAAACCTAAAAACTAAAATTGCAGTTATTGCGATTAAAAGAAGACTGCCTCTCAGAAATGAGAGACAGCCGATACATTATTGAAATCATATTGACTCAAAAAATCTTAAAAATAGACTAATCAATTTGTTCGACCGAGACTAGTCCAAGAACAGGTTTTTGTAGTTGATGGGCCATCTCCAGCGATCGTATGATTTCTTGCTGCTCTGTTTTGCGGGGACGTATCATAACCAGAGCAGAATCTGCAGATCTCAGTATATCAATAGCTGAGATATTATCAGAGACCGAACCCACAGGCAGTAATTTAAATTTACAGTTACCGTCCTGTCCAGCTTCTTTGTTGATAGCATCAGCAGCAACTCTTACCGCAAGATCATCGGAAGCGAGAACGGCGGTTGTTGTTAAAGTAATATCCTCATCTTTACCCTTGGTTTTACTAATTTTCTTCGGTGTTGTTAAAACAGAATAAGGAATGTTGTTAGTCGAGTCCTCAGTTTCAGCAAATGCGTTAACATTGGATGAAAAATTAAATGTTTCATCCGGTAATTGTGCTGCATTTAAACCTTGTATCATTGTGGCAGCGTAGCTGACGCTGGATTGCATTGATTCCGCACAGCTAATTTTAGTGTGCAAGTACCATCGCTCTATCCTTAGATCAATTGAGTAACCGAGCTTGTTTTTATGCCGGCCGTCCTCTGTTGCAGGTACAATAATCTCGTTAATGTACAGTAGTCCAACCTTGTTAGCAAAGTTGTCAGGATGCAAGAGCTTTCCTGTAGAAGAACCGCGGTAAAAATTCCACAGCATGGCTATTATAAGACCGAGTAAAAAACCGCCTATTGCGTAAAAAATGACACTAAAAGCAGAGGATGAGCTCTCATCAGTTTGTTCTTCAATTTTTTCAGCTTCATCAGTACTCAGCTTTTCAGCTTTAATTATTCTTGCCTGCTCCTCAGCCATCTCAATCTTTTCTTCCAGGACGAAAGTATATTCACTGTTTATCAATTTTAGATTTTCGTAGAATTCATTGACATTGGTTTCCATTCGCTCTCTGTCAGCTGCAATTTTAGGATTAGAAACAGCATCGTAAGATTCGTTATTAATACTTACATTATGAGGGTATGTATAAGAAAGTTGATCCTTAATTTCTAAGGTAACGTACTCTTGGGCCGCCATACTCAATTGATGAACGATGTCTAAATCCGGGCCTGATATTTTGAAATTAATGCTGTTGTCTTCATTCATGCTGATTTCAATCAGTTCAAGCAGATTGATGCCCGAAATCATAGCGTCGTTTTCCCTCTCCAGATAAGCATAAAAGTTATCACCGCGAGCAGATCGTAAATAATCAAGACACAAAAGTAAATGTCTTTGCTCGATAATTTCATCTGCTTCAGCGGTTGTGTTAATCATGCTGACAGCCAAATCGAAGACGCCTAAAGGTTGGTTATTCTCATCTATAGAAAGGTAAATGCTGTTGCTAAGTCGTTCAGACAGCAAAGAAATTTGGGAGCGCAAATAATCTCTTCGCTTGGTTAATCTGATGATATCAACATCACTCGCAAGCACCTCAGAGTTTACAGCCTTAATTTCCTCATCAGTTAAAGCTGCTTCCTTATCGTCTAAATCGTAATGTTTTGGTGGTTTAGATGCCCGGTTGCGATAAAGAGCAACTCCGGTAAATAAGAAAGCGCCAATGAGAGCAAAGATGATTATTCTGCGCCATCCCTTTACTGCAAAATAAATAAAATCTCTCAGATAGTATGACTCATATTCATGTTCTTGCATTTGCCGCACCCCTTATTTGAACTAGATTGCTTAGAACTGCCACTGTAAAGAAGGTATTTGCCGATCAATTGACAAGGATGTCTGTTATTTGAAAAGCATAACTAGTAGAGAAGTTTTTTGCAAGTGAGTCATTATTCCGATGGGGTTATCAACGAAGCTTGATTTGCGATAGAGCCTTACATTTTTTGTGTTTTGATGCTGTTGCCTGACAATAAAAGGCGTAAGATACAAAATCATACCTGCTTCCATATAGCGACATGAGGTGTCTGTGCTGTATATGGCTTCGACGTGTAAAGTGGCATTGACTGCTGCGCTTGTCATGATCCGGTCAATTGCTTTTCATTGACTCATGAGCTGAGTGTTCGGTTCAGCCTATTTGAGTCCGGGGTGCTTGCGGTTCATCGCTGTCAAACTGTCTAACGTGGGATCTTCCTGGCAATAAAATTTCTTAAAGTCGGCATATGACTATGTTCCACATCTTTGGAAGTGTAGGTGAGTGTGACATCGCCATTATTTAGCAGTTCGTTAAGCTTAGCAATAAAAGCGGCTGCTTCGTCATTATTTTCCAACTCTCTTTGGTAGGCTGCAGCGAAATCAAGATACACGAGCTTGCCCTTGTGGTAGTTTTGACGCAGCTCAGTACTGGGAGTAATATCTTTTGCCCATTCAATAATATTTAGTTCTTCCTTAGATTTTCCGCGGGGCCAGAGACGGTCAACCAGCACTCTTTGACGGTCAGATTCATCCAGATCGTAAACTCTTTTGTAAATAATATTTGCCATCTCATTTACCTCATTTCTTTTCAGCCTTAATAGCTGAAATGAAGTCAGTTATATAGTACATGATTCACCTCTGTAAGCTTGCAGAAGATCGTAAAATGGATGAATTTCGTAACCTTTGTTTGAAGTAATGGCATTGAAAAATTTTGCTTAAAGTGATTATAGCCTGACAGAGTAAAAAAGACGAAGCCGAGATTTAGTCGTCTTCGCCTTATATGCTTTGAAAAATGCTAATTGCCGGTGATATACATTTTGAATTTAACTCAGCCAGCTTTGTCAGTGCTGGAGAGCGTCAAAATTAAGCAGAGTAAATAAAGTATAAATTATGCATCTTATCAGTTTATACTTCGATTTTAAGGTCACCCGGCTCAATCAAACTTTTCTTGCGCATCAGTTCCGAGACCAGTAAAGCCACTACTGCCGGAATGACGACAGATACAAGAATTAAGCCAAGCCAATCAAAAACAGAAGGGGTTATGGCAGTTTCGCCCAGAGTCAGAGCATTGTCCGAGGGAGAGTACCAGCCGCTGACGACGCCAATAGGACCGACCAGACCGGATGTACCCATCCCGGATGAAATCGGCGGACCATTTTGTTTAAGCTTAAAAATAACAGAGGCGACAGGACCATTGACCAGCGAAGCTGCAACCGCGGGCAGCCAGAGAATAGGTTTTTGCAGCAAGTTGGGCACCTGCAGCATTGAAGTTCCAAGCCCTTGCGCCGCCAGACCGCCAATTTTATTTTCTCTGTATGAAGCAACTGCGAAACCTACCATATGGGCACAACAGCCGGCGTGAGCAGCACCGCCAGCCAGACCGACCAAGCCAAAAGAAGCGGCAACCGCAGCTGAACTGATAGGTAACGTCAGCACGATGCCCATAATGGCAGAAATCACCACACCCATTATGAAGGGTTGCTGCTCAGTGGCCCACATAATGGCATAACCTATAGAGGAGGCTGCCTTGCCAATAGGCGGCGCCAAAAGATAGGCGGCAGATACACCTGTCAATATGGTTACCAGGGGTGTAACGATCAGATCGATTGGGGTGACCTTAGAGACTAACTTGCCGAAGAAGACTGCAATCAGAACAATAAAGTAGACTGCCAGAGGCCCTCCGACACCGCCTAAAGTATTTGCGGCCAGCCCAACTGCGACGGTGGGATATAAAACAAAGGTCGGAGCCTTAAGATTATATGCTATAGCAATAGCCATGGCGGCACCGGTTCCGGAAGTAGCATAACCACCAATCTCGTTAAGAAAGGGGAGACCTAGCAGATTACCAATTGTATTTATGATCGTGCCAATCAGCAGAGAGGCGAAAAGGCCGTGCGCCATACCGCCAAGGGCATCAAGCCCCAGTCTCTGCCAGCTGGGTTGGATGTCCTGCTTCTTTAGAAAAACACGAACGCTATTTGATTTTGAGTTGAGATTATTCTTTTTCACTTTGTTTCTCCTCGGCTAAAATAGTGAACTGAATCCTCTAATAAATATTACAACTTTTATGCAAATTAAACATAATCATCAATATGAATCTAAATTGCATACCTCTACAAAACAATTTCGTTTAATAATATCTCACATTCAAAATAAAATCGCTATGATATTTCAGAAAAGTCGTTTTGCCATAATTCTTTGAGTAAACATCGTTATTAGTTGACATTGTTCATAGTATAAATTGCGTTATTTTCTCAGATATGATAAATTGCTAAATTTTCTAATGGAATAAAGCCGCCAAAGCATAGGCTGTAAAACCGGCCAGAATACTGAAAGGCGTAATCAGCAGGATAGTAATAATGCCGCAGCCCATAATGATCAATTGTTTCATATCACCCGAATACGACATGTTATAATGTTCGCATAATGTTCGTATAACGCTGAACCGGCGAGATTTCACCCGTGTGCTGCCGCAAATTTCGGCACAGCTCCGAATCTTGTCAACAGTTGATAATAAATGTGGCGGGTTAGGGTGATTATGCCAGTACATATTCCGGCAGAATGACTGCTATGGCGCTCGAATTACTGACAGAAACATAGGATAGTGTTACTGATTTAAATGCTTTTAGATGAAAAACAATTTGATGCCAGATTGGATCTGGTGCCTGAGGAGCCTGGTGTATACCTCATGAAGGATAAATCAGGTTCTGTCATTTATGTCGGCAAAGCTAATAATCTGAGGCAGAGGCTGGCTAGCTACTTTACCCGTCATCCGGAAGGGGATGCTAAAGTTTTGGCCATGATCTCGCATATCGCTGATTTTGAGTATCTCATCTGCCAAAATGAGCTTGAGTCCTTGATATTAGAAGCTAATTTGATCAAGCAATTTAAGCCTCGCTACAATATTCTCCTGCGCGACGACCGCGAATATCCATATATACATATTACCCTGCAGGAGACTTATCCCCGCATTCTTAAGGCCTTTCGCACCGGGCCTGACATCGAGCAAGGCGCACGCTACTTTGGCCCTTATCTGAGCGGAGATATTTATCGTGCACTGGAGGCGCTTCGTCAAATTTTTCCTATTAAGTCGTGCCGCAAGGTGCTGCCTAGAGATGTCGGCAAAGAAAGACCCTGTCTAAACTATTATATCGGCCGTTGTATTGGCCCTTGCAAGGGTGATGTTTCAGCTGATAAATATCGTCAGGTAATTGACGACGTTGTCCGCTTTCTGGAAGGAAAATATTCAGAACTGTTGATAAATCTAACTGATCGGATGAATGAGGCGGCAGCCAATCTCTCATTTGAAGAGGCGGCATTAATTCGAGACAGAATAGAAGTACTGGGCAAGCTGAGAGAAAAACAAATAGTGGTTAGCTCAGATCGAGGCAACAGAGACGCCCTGGCCCTGGCCAGAAACGGCAGTGAAGTCTGTCTGCAAAAACTGGAAGTCAGGGAAGGCCGTGTTAACAGTCATGTACAGACTTTTTCTGAAGATGGCTCAGACGATGATTCTGCTTATCTGGAAGCCTTTATTGCGCAACACTATACGAGAACAACCCAGATTCCTGAGGAAATTCTCTTGCCGGTTGACTTAGAGAAGCAAGACTTAATAGCCAGCTGGCTCTCTGAGTTAGCCGGGCATAGGGTTCGGCTGCATAGAGCGCAGCGCGGTGATAAAAAGCGTCTGCTTGAAATGGCAGAGAAAAATGCAGAGGAAGCATTGCAGCGTTACACTTTAATGGGAGGTAAAAGCGCATCCGGTCTGGATCTTACTTTGAAGAAGCTGGCCAGACTGACAGGCAGCGAGACAGCTATCCAAAGAATCGAAGCTTACGATATTTCTAATGTTGGCGCCTCTGACAGAGCTGGCTCAATGGTCGTTTTTCAGGGAGGACGCCCGGAACGTTCTTCATATCGCCATTTTACTATCGCAAGTTTTGAAGGGATTGATGACTATTCCGCCATGTATGAGGTGATTGCGAGGCGCATACAGCGGCTGGATGATGAAGAATTTGGCCACAGGCCGGATCTGATATTGGTTGACGGCGGCATCGGACACGTAAATAAAGTGGCTCCTCTGATCCCTGAAGATATCGCTTTAGCAGGCATTGTCAAAGATGAGCGGCACCGTACGCGCGGTTTGGCTCTGATAAGCGGTGAAGTTATTGAATTGAGAACGAATCATGATCCTTCTTCCCTCCAATTTGCAGATAAAGAAGATGACAACTCAGCAGAAAGCCCATATTGTGTTGAAGGCGCTAATGAACAAGAAAATGAACGGGCTATACGCATGGGTATGCTGCGTTTAATGACTGCAGTTCAGGATGAAGCTCATCGTTTTGCCGGACGGCTGAGCAGTAATAAACATAAGCGCAGACAGATGCGCCTCTTGCTTGAAGATATCGCGGGTGTCGGCCCTGCAACCAGAAGAAAACTTTTGGAGAAATTTGATGGTCTTAAGGGCATTGCGGACGCCTCCAAGGAGGAGTTGAGCGCTGTACCCGGCATTCCGGCTAAGACTATTACCGCAATTTATGATTATTTTCATAAAGACGATTGTGAAGCTGCCAGGGCAGAAGAGGAGAAGACAGAGTGAGATTGTTCGCTATCGGTGATCTTCATCTTTCTACTTCAGTAAACAAGCCGATGGATGTTTTTGGAGCGCGTTGGGTAAATCATACAGAAAAGATCCAAAAAAACTGGCTTAAAACAGTAGAGCCGGATGACCTGGTTATTATCGTGGGAGATATTTCCTGGGCGATTGATTTAGCTGGTGCTTTACCTGATCTGCGTCTAATCAATGAGTTGCCGGGGAAAAAAATTCTTTTGCGTGGGAATCATGACTATTGGTGGCACTCAATTTCTAGACTTAGAATATTAGGGGAGACAGAAGGGTTGAGTACCTTGAATTTTCTTCAAAATGATGCCTTTCTGCTTGAGGATGGGACCGTTATCTGTGGTACCCGCGGCTGGCTGCTGCCGGGCGACGCCGATTATGAGGCAAAGACAGATGAGAGAATTATGAAACGCGAGCTGATTCGGCTCAAAATTTCTTTGCAAGAAGCGGCAAAACTGCATACTGCGGGGAAGGCGCTCATTGCTGCTTTGCATTATCCACCTTTCGTACACGTTGGAGATGAAAATGAGGTTACAAGTCTTTTAGAGGAGTTTGGTGTCACAGATTGTGTCTATGGTCATATACATCATCTTTGGTCCAAGCTGCGCCTTGATCGGCTAGAAATTCGCAAAATTCGCTATAGCCTGGTTGCCTGCGATCAGATCAATTTCACTCCTAAACCGATCCTGTCCTAGGCATCTGCGATTGCTTCGACAAATCAGCCGGAAGTAAAATCTCCAATATTCAAACCTTTAGCTGTATATAGTCGCGAACAACTGGCTATTCGTCTAAAACCGCGCGTTAACGCTTTCGCTTATGCTATAGTTAGGAATGACAAAATCACTATCTCTAAAGGAAAATCGAACCGGAGGTTCTTATGGGCTATAGCATGACAGGATTTGGCCGAGGCGAATCCATACAGGAGGAGCGCAGAGTCACAGTTGAAATTCGTTCTGTTAACAGCCGCTACAGCGATTTGAATTTTCGACTGCCGCGTCAGTTATCTGAGCTTGAGCCATCCTTGCGTGAATTGATCAAGAAATCCATCTCGCGCGGTAAAATTGATGTGCGTGTAGAATGGGAAGACTTTGGCGGCTCTGATGCAGAGGTTATACTGGATCGAAATCTGGCGTTGTCATATTTGGAAGCCTATGCGGTGCTGGAAGATCTGACAGACCGTCATTTACCGGATGCGATCAGTCAGCTGGCGCAGACTCCTGATTTGTTCAGAGTGCAGCGCGGTGAAGAAAATGCAGAAAAATTCTGGCCCCAGATTGAGGCAGCCACTGATGCCGCTCTTGATCAGCTTATCAGCATGAGAAAGCGTGAAGGAGATCAGCTTACTACAGATATCCGCTATAAAATTGAACAGATGACCGAGCAGCTGGCGCTGGTAGCTAAACGAGCAGAGGTAGTTCCCGGCGAGCAAAGAGAGCGGCTTGAACGTCGAGTTGAAGAGCTTCTAGGTCAAAATGCTGATGAATATTATGAAGGCCAGAGGGTTGCGGCGGAGATAGCTATCTTTGCTGACAAAGCTTCCATTGATGAAGAATTGGTGCGCCTGGACAGTCATCTGCGTCAATTGGATGTTATTTTAGATGAGGACAATCCTATTGGAAAAAAGTTGGATTTTCTTTGTCAGGAGATAAATCGAGAAATCAATACTATAGGTTCCAAGTCTTCAGATCTGGAAATTACAGGCCAAGTTGTTCAAATGAAAACTGCCTTGGAAAAGATACGGGAACAGGTGCAAAATCTAGAGTAATATAATTGTGAAACAGTATTTTTAGTTTCCCAAGGCGGAAGGAGATAGCGCAGCATGACTAATTTATTGGATATTGGCTTTGGCAATCTGGTTTCAACTGTGCGTCTGATAGCTTTAGTCACGCCTGATTCTGCGCCTGCCAGACGTTTGATCGCTGATGCTAGAGATAGGGGTGCCCTAATAGATGCGACTTCGGGCAAAAAGACCCGCAGTATACTTGTAATGGACAGTGATCATGTAATTCTCTCTGCTCTGGAAACTGACACTTTGCGCGACAGCCTTTGTGATAACGAGGTGATATATTGATGACGATAAAACCGTCTAACGAAGAGGGCTTGATAATTTGCCTGTCCGGCCCATCGGGCGTAGGCAAGGGCACAGTGATCAGAAAGATGCTGGAAACTAGGTCTGACATGCGCCTTTCCATCAGCATGACAAGCCGCAGTCCCAGATATAACGAGCAGGATGGCATTCACTATCATTTCACCGATAGGGCCAATTTTGAAGAGTTGATTAGGCAAAGCAAAATTCTTGAATATGACGAATATATGGATAATTATTATGGAACTCCTGAGGCGCCTATAAGAGAGCTGGTTGCGCAAGGTATCAGTATGCTTCTGGATCTAACTGTGGTCGGCGCTCTGGCGGTGAAGAGGAAGTTCCCTCAGGCTCTGACTGTATTTCTAATGCCGCCTTCGCAGGCAGCTCTGAAAAAACGTTTGAGCAGTCGCGGCACCGAAAGTGGTGAGATCATAGAGAGGCGTCTTGCTGTTGCTGCCTCTGAGATTTCACAGGCGGTAGAATTTGATTATGTAATTATAAATGATGATCTGGAGAGCACCGTTGCAAAATTTAGCTCGATCTGTACAGCTGAACAGTCGCGCACTGAGAGAATGGGTGAGGCTATTGCCAGGCTGCAGAAAGAATTTTGTCAATACTCTTAGTTTCTCGGCTTCACTTCTCTCTTTATCAAGAATTAGTATTTTTCCACAGTGTGTGGATGCTGTCCTCCGGTAAAGCACAAAATATTGACTTAACAATACTCCATATGTCAATCTTACTTTCAGCGAAATGTTTAGAGAGTCTGTATTGAGCAATTGCAAGTCTTATGATCTTTGCAGCATATTCATCTAAACTGTTTCTATACAGTATTATTGCCGTGGATTCTCGATTCACTTACAGAAAGAGGGTACTGACAAAATGTTGAACCAACCTCCCTTAGAAAAACTATTGCCAAAAGCGGAAAATCGTTATATTTTGGCCATGTTAGCGGCTAAAAGAGCACGCCAGCTTGTTGATGGCGCCAATCCTTTGGTTGAGTCTAAGCATCCTAATCCTGTCACCATGGCCTGCGAAGAAATTGTCGCTGATAAGGTCAAATACCGTCATGGCAGACACGAACCATTTGTGCCACTGCGTCCTGAGATCGAAGCTAGACTGCTGGCGGAGGAGCTTGAAGATCAGGAGAAGCGTGCTGCCGAAATGGCGGAAGAAACCAGACGCATGATTGAACGCGACGTTCGTCTTGGCATTAAAGATAGTGAAGTCGCCGAAGAACTTGGTGGAGAGAGCTTTACTGCTGATGATGCTGTTGCCTTGGCCAGACAATTAATTCAGGCTGTTGAAGATCAGGATGAGGCAGATAGGCAAGAGGCTGCCCGGCTGGCCGAAGAGACTAAAAATGCCGGAGAGTTTTCAGCCGGATTGGCTGCGCAGTCTGAAGACAGCTTTGATGAGGCTGCTGACGATACAGATGCTGAAGTCGATTTGGCATAAGACTGCTCTGCTAAGACTGCCGGCGTTTAAAATGTTGATGCTGATCAGATAGAGGGCGAGTTTATTTGAGGCGGGAAGCTGTTATTAATACTGAAATGGGCAGAAACTGATTGTAACAGCGGAAACTAAATATATAGTGGAGGCATTATTTAATGCAAAGTTCTGGAATTACGATGGATCGCATTGTGGCACTTGCTTTTAACCGTGGTTTTGTCTATCCCGGTTCTGATATTTATGGAGGTCTGGCCAATTCTTGGGATTACGGGCCTTATGGTACTTTTTTGAAGAACGCTGTAAAGGATTCATGGTGGAAACGCTTTGTCACTGCTAATCCTTACAATGTCGGTTTAGACAGTGCCATACTGATGAATAGTGAAGTTTGGGTCGCTTCAGGTCATGTCGGCGGATTCAGCGATCCTTTAATCGACTGTAAAGCTTGCAAGGCGCGTTATCGCGCTGACCAAATGATTGAGAACTGGGCTGAAAACCAGGATCCGCCTCAAGAGATAAATGTTGAAGGCTGGCCGGAAGAACAATTGATGCAATTTGTACGCGAGCATGAGATAAGCTGCCCTAATTGCGGCAAGAAGGATTTTACTGATATCAGAAAGTTTAACCTGATGTTTAAGACTACCCAGGGTGTTACTGAAGGTAAGGGAACTGAGGTGTATTTGCGACCTGAAACAGCTCAGGGAATTTTCACGAATTTTGTCAATGTACAGCGTACTTCACGCAGGAAGATTCCTTTTGGTATCGCCCAAATAGGTAAGAGCTTCCGCAATGAAATTACACCTGGCAATTTCATTTTCCGCACACGGGAGTTTGAGCAGATGGAGCTGGAATTCTTCTGTGAGCCCGGCACAGATTTGGAATGGTTTAATTATTGGCGTGACTTCTCTTGGAATTGGCTGCTGGATCTGGGACTTAATCCGGATAGCTTAAGACTGCGCAATCATAGCAGCGAAGAATTATCTTTTTATTCACTTGCCACTACCGATATTGAGTTTCTCTATCCCTTTGGCTGGGGTGAACTCTGGGGAATTGCTGACCGAACAGATTATGACTTAAAGCAGCATATGGAACACAGCCGCCAGGATTTGCGTTATTTCGATCCCATCACTAATGAGAAATATATTCCTTATGTTATTGAGCCTTCGTTAGGAGTTGATCGGCTGACACTGGCAGTCTTATGTGATGCTTATGACGAGGAAGAGCTGCCGGATGGAGACATTAGGACTGTACTGAGATTTCATCCGGCCCTGGCGCCGGTTAAGATCGCTGTATTGCCCTTATCCGCCAAATTGAAGGATGAAGCCTACTTGTTGTACGAGCAGATCCTACAGCATTTTCCGACAGAATTTGATGAGCGTCAGTCAATTGGAAGACGTTACCGTCGTCAAGACGAGATTGGCACGCCTTATTGCGTGACCTTTGACTTTGATTCTTTGGAGGATAAGCAAGTCACCGTACGGGAACGCGACAGCATGGAACAGGTGCGCTTGCCCATCTCAGAACTGGTTGATTGGTTTAGCGGAAAATTTGATCTGCCTTAAATACGATTTATTCTGTACGCAGGCAGCGTCTTAAGAATAGATATCAGGTCTAAAATAATATTGTATTTAAGCAAGGAGGGATATATGAAAAAGTACGTTTACATGTTTGCTGAAGGAAATGCCGGCATGAAAAATCTTCTTGGCGGCAAAGGCTCAAACCTGGCTGAAATGACTAGGCTGGGACTGCCCGTGCCACAGGGCTTTACGATTACGACGGAAGCTTGTAATGAATATTATGATGCCGGAGGAGTCCTGACTGCTGAGATGGAAGAGCAAATCTTCAAGTCTATGGCAGAGATGGAGATTCTTACCGGGAAGGTCTTCGGCGATTTAAAAAATCCTTTATTGGTTTCTGTTCGCTCCGGTGCCAGAGCTTCAATGCCCGGAATGATGGATACAGTTCTCAATCTCGGACTAAATGACGAGGTAGTAGAAGTTCTGGCAAAAGAGACTGGCAATCCTCGTTTCGCTTATGACAGTTACCGGCGCTTTATCACCATGTTCGGCGATGTTGTCATGGAAATCGACAAAGAGCATTTTGACGCAGCAATGGACGAGATTAAAGAACGTTCCGGAGCGTTGTCTGATAATGATCTGGACAGCGATGACATGAAAGAGATCACCAAAACTTTCCTCAAGATTTATGAAGAAATTCAAGGTGAGCCTTTCCCTCAAGATCCCAAAGAACAATTGATTTCTTCCATTACAGCAGTCTTCCGCTCGTGGAACAACTTCCGCGCTGTTTATTATCGCCGCATGCACAATATCCCCGGCAGCTGGGGTACAGCAGTTAACGTACAAGAGATGGTATACGGAAATCTGGGCGAGACGTCCGGAACCGGAGTTGCTTTCTCCCGCAACCCTGCCACCGGTGAAAATAAGCTCTATGGTGAGTACCTTATGAATGCTCAAGGTGAGGATGTCGTTGCAGGAATCAGAACTCCGGTGCCGATTTCCCATCTGCATGAACAGATGCCGGAAATTTATAATGAGTTTCAGAATATCGCAGACAGACTGGAACATCATTATGGAGATATGCAGGATTTGGAATTTACAATCGAAAAGGGTAAGCTGTTTATTTTACAGACCAGAAGTGGCAAACGTACTGCTATGGCTGCTTTACAGGTAGCTGTCGACATGGTTGCGGAAGGGATTGCGGGTAAAGAGGAAGCACTCAGCAGGATTGATCCAAATTCACTTGATGCGCTCTTGCATCCCGCTTTTAAACCTGAAGCTCTGGCTAAGGCAGATGTTATAGCAACCGGATTGCCGGCATCACCGGGAGCGGCAGCAGGTGAAATTGCCTTTACCGCAGAAGAAGCATTTGCTGCCCATGAGGCAGGTAAGAAAGTTCTGCTTGTCCGCACTGAAACATCGCCGGAAGATATTCAGGGCATGAATGTCTCGGAAGGAATCCTTACCTCCAGAGGCGGCATGACTTCGCACGCAGCTGTTGTGGCCCGAGGCATGGGTACTCCCTGTATTACCGGCAGTACGGCCTCTCAGATTGATGAGAAGACGAAGACGCTTACAATTAAGGGCAAAGCTTATACCAGCGGAGACTGGATCTCTATTGACGGAACGACAGGTAATGTCTATGCCGGCCAGATCGAAACCCAGCCTGCTGAGATCTCTGACAATTTCGCCACCATCATGCAGTGGTCTGACGATATCCGTCAACTAGGTATCAGAACCAACGCTGATACACCGACTGACGCCGAAAAAGCCAGGGAATTGGGTGCGGAAGGTATCGGTCTTTGCCGGACTGAGCATATGTTTTTTGGTGAAGATCGCATCTTTGCCTTCCGTCAAATGATCGTTGCCCGCAACGAAGTTGACAGGCGCAAAGCTTTGGCTAAAATCCTGCCCGTACAGCAAGATGACTTTGAGAATATTTACAGATCTATGGACGGATTGCCTGTTACTATCCGCCTGCTGGATCCGCCATTGCATGAATTCCTGCCTACCAATGAAAAGGAAATCATTGAGCTGGCAGCTGAACTGGCAATGACACATGAAGCTCTTAAAGGAATTATTACTGAGCTGCATGAGACCAATCCTATGCTGGGGCATCGAGGCTGTCGTTTAGCTATCTCCTATCCAGAAATCGCGGAGATGCAGACGGAAGCCATTTTGAGAGCGGCTATTGTGGTAAAGAGAGAAGGCGTGAAGGTTTTCCCTGAGATCATGGTTCCTCTGGTTTCGGAAGTAAAGGAACTTACTTTCCTTAAAAAGGTCATTCTTGATACTGCTGAACGCATCTTTAAAGATGCCGGAGAGCGTGTAGAGTTCGAAGTTGGAACAATGATTGAAATTCCCAGAGCCTGCATAACTGCAGATGCCATCGCCAAAGAGGCTGATTTCTTCAGCTTTGGCACTAACGATTTGACTCAGATGGGCTATGGGCTGTCACGTGATGACGCAGGCCAGATTCTCACTGCCTATTATAAAGAAGGCATCTTTGAATTCGATCCGACATCCCATATTGATCGCGATGGTGTGGGCGTGCTGATGGAGATGGCTACCGGGAAAGCCCGTAAAACAAAACCTCAAATGCATCTGGGCATCTGCGGTGAACATGGCGGTGACCCGGTTTCAATTGAGTTCTGTCATTTGCTGGGCTTCGATTATGTTTCCTGTTCTCCGTTCCGCGTGCCGATTGCCAGACTGTCTGCGGCACAGGCAGAAATTGCCTACCCTAATAAAGATAAGAAGATTTTAGTCGGATCATAGAAAACAGAACCTGACAAAGTAATTTTGCAGTCAATTTATTAACCTGACGATAAGTGGCATCATATCCGATTAACAATAATTGATGACTCCTGTTATCTGAAGTGACCCTCAAAAGTTGGACCAAATAAATCCAACACAAGGGGGTCACTTTATATTGCGGCGACCCCAATCTGCAGGGGTTGTTTTTGACAGCTGTTATCAGATAAGAGTGTGGCGCTAAAATGGTGAGGATGTCAATATCAGATTATAAAAGCTGCGCGCCTTCATCAAATAAATATTTTGACGATAAATAGATGTTAAACATAAGATACGGGTTTTGCGATTTGGGAATGTGCTCGCATAAAGTGTGTATAATCTGAGTATGCCGGACTTGGAACAAACAGAAAAAGCTTTGACTGAAATAGTTGCATCGCTCCCGGAAGAGATTTTCTTTGATCTGAACGGCGGCGTACTGTTGAAGGAGGAGGTTAAGCTGTCACCGCACCGGATTGATGATGACCTATACATTCTGGGGGAGTATCATTTTGACCGGGTATATGGCCGTTATATTGTGATCTATTTCGGGTCGATGCAGCGTGTCTATGGTCATTTGTCAGAGGAGAAGTATATTAAAAAACTTGAGGATGTTGTCAAGCATGAGTTGACTCATCACCTGGAACATCGTGCCAGAGAGCGTGATCTTGAAAAAGAAGATGAACGCAGGCTGATTCACTATTATGAGCAGCACGCGAGACATCGTGGCAGTCGGGGCTAGACTATCTGAATGGTTTCAAAGCGGTGCAGCTAAGGCTTATGCATCATCCGCTCATCTTATGATTTGTCATTTGCATCTTCTTTATAGGAGTAGGATAAGCTCTTTACGTCACGCACCGGGTAGAGAAAGCGATTGACGATAAAATAACTCACTATTAAGCCCAAAACGACACACAGCGTGACTATAAACAGACCTAAAAACACAATGATATTGTTGATGCGCATGCGGTTTACTGTGTAAGAAAACCAGCCCAGACTTTCAAAGAGAAAACTGTGCACCAAATAATGGGCGAGATAGGTGATGCCAAAGCCAAGCGCTGAAAAGACTAAAACTGTCACAGCGCGGTATGTATTGCTCATTAACTTTCTGTTCTCATACAGTTTGTCCCAGGAGAGAATAACGATCAAGGCGATTATAGAAGATAATACAAGTCCTGCTAAAATAAAATTTCTAAATATATTTTTTTGTTCGAGTTTTGCATTTGACAAAGCGGCGTCATATTCTTCTGAACCATAGGAGATATTTGCTCGGCTAACTTCTTTTATTGGGGTTTGCGAAAAATAATAACCCCAAAACGCTGATAAGGTTAAACAAATAATTGCAGTAAATATAATGAGTAGTATTATTCTGGTCCATTTTTGTTTAGCGGTTAAAACAATTTTGTTCATTAGTATCTCCTAAATCATATGACGAAGATGAGCTGTTGTTAAAGTCCGGCGGCAAGATGAAGATGATAAAAACAAATTACTTGTTTGCTTATGTCTAATCGTAATGCGGTTTTGATCTTCATGACTCTATATGCTAATTTATTATTTCAGGTCTTCCTCACTAAGGACATATGCCTCTTCCTCTCCTCTAAGAACGCGCAGAACACCTCGGGAAAGAGCTGACAACTCATCATCCCCTTCGTATATTACTACCGGAGCCAAAAAAGAAACATGATCTGTGATCATGGAGGTGAAGTACTTGGAATACGCAATGCCGCCGGTCAAAATAATCGCATCAACTTTACCTTTGACATCCACTGCCAAAGAGCCAATCCAGCGTGCGACAGACAAGGCCATGGCATCGTAAATCAGTTTTGCTTTGTCATCTCCCGCTTTGATTCTACCTTCAACTTCACGGGCATCTTTGGTGCCCAAATGTGACATAAGACCTCCGCCTGTCTTCAACAAATTTTGCAGTTCATTGCGAGTATATCGACCGGAAAGGGCGAAATCAATTAAGAGACTGGAAGGAAGTCCTCCTGTGCGTTCTGGAGAGAAAGGTCCTTCTTCATCGTTTACCATATCAATAATTCGGCCATTTTGATGTAAGGTAAGTGTTATGCCTGTACCTAAATGAACTACGATTAACGTGACGTCGTCGTAAGATAACTGATGCTCTTCGGCATAGCGATGGGCCATTGCTCTCATATTGAGATTGTGTCCCAGTGCTCTTCGCTCAAATTCAGCTAGACCGGTAATTTTATACACCGGCAGCATTTCGTCAACGGTCACAGGATCATAAATATAGCAAGGTAAATTGTAGGGAGCTCCAAGAGTGTACGCCAGTTCGGCTCCTAAATTGGAAGCGTGAATCAATTGCGGGCGCTTACGTAAATAATCAATCATTTCCAAAGTCACAAGATAAGCTCCGGATCTAATCGGTGGCAGCAATCCGCCGCGTGCGGCGATGGCTGTACAACTTTCACCGCTGACCTTAGCATCACGAAGTACTCTTTTTACAATCTCGCAGCGAAAGCCCAGCTGGTCAAAAAGTTTAGGGAATTGGGATAATTCTTCTTCACTGTGCGTTATTGTGCGTTTAAATACACAATTTTCATCATCAAAGACACCTACTTTAGTAGAAGTTGAACCGGGGTTTATTGCCAGTATTCTATTCATACTCTGCCTCTTCCTGTTATCTACTCCGCTGCCTTCCGACACTCTCATATTTTAACAGAAATCTTCGCCTAATCAGCATCAATACCATGTGGTAGAATTACACTATTAAATCGGAGGCTGTGCCAATGAACAAAGAACGAGTTTTTGAAATTGATCTTGTCCGCGGTTTCGTTTTGCTTCTGGTTATCCTCTTCCATTTGGCTTATGACCTTTACAGATTTTTAGAGTTAAGGGTTTTCTCCTTTATTATTCACCCTTTATTCGAAGCCTTTCTGCGCAAACCGTTTATCGGCGTACTGATACTGATTTCGGGCATAAGCTGCAGCTTCTCCCGCGACAACTTGCGCAGGGG
>LSQX01025979.1_pt6 | contig 28753 bp, 23 predicted proteins | sample 654561 | NCBI WGS metagenome assembly LSQX01 (sample SAMN04489861, study PRJNA283612) | anaerobic digester metagenome | isolation source: 4 biogas reactors fed with cattle manure at either 37C or 55C with and... | place: Denmark: Kongens Lyngby | collected 2014
AAAACACGAAAAGATTTAATCTTGACAGTGACTTTTATGCCGATATATATGAATATAACATTACTCTAACCGAAAAACGCAGCCAGATTTTCATCAGAGCAATACCCTTAGTTACCAATGATACATCGGACAGTAAAAACTATGTAAGACTTTTCTTAGGAGACGGTACGGAAATTCCGGCGGACAATTATGAGGCAATAAACCTATCCGGAAAAGCACAGGAAACCGTATCTTTAATCGTTAAATACTATAACAGCAACGGAAAAGATTTAACAACAACAACTTACAAACTTAACTTTACACAAGGCTCGTCCGCTGCGACTTCACCTACTAAAACAACAACATCGCCTAAAACTACTACTTTTCCCTTTTTCCCAATGCCGTCCGAATTCATACCCGAAATTACGGGACCCGGAATTATAGTGGAAAACAGCTCTGTGGTACAGCTTGAAAGCAACATATTAAATCAACTCTATTCAACTGATACGAGCGGCAATTATATAGACAAAGACGGTAATATTATTACCTCGTTTAATTACGAAACATTGCCTGACGGTTATGAGTATACACACTACCGTGACGGAAGCATTGGAATTGTTAAGGTGATGGGAACAGCTTATGATACAGACGAAAGCTCTGACAAGGTAAACATTACTGTAACGGAAGAAAATCTATTCGAAAGGATAGCCTCTCTTGCAGATAATTGGACAATTATTATTATAATAGCCGCAAGCGTCGTGTTAATTTGCCTTTCTGCCGCTCTTATTTTAATAATCAGAAACAGAAAAAAACTTCAGCAAAAAGAATTAGGCGAAGATTAAATTCGTTATATAATTTTCATGAAAGGTGGTTTATATGGCTAACGAGAAAATACTTGTAGTTGATGACGACCCTAATATATGCGAGCTTTTGCGTCTGTATCTTGAAAAGGAGGGCTTTGATGTCACTATTGAAAATGACGGAATTTCGGCTCTCAATATTTTTCCAAAGCTTCAACCGGACCTTGTGCTTCTTGATATTATGCTCCCCTCTCTGGATGGTTGGCAAGTCTGCCGCGAAATGCGCAAGACTTCACAAACACCCATAATTATGCTGACCGCAAAAGGTGAAACCTTTGATAAGGTTTTGGGGCTTGAACTTGGGGCAGATGATTATATAACAAAACCTTTTGATACTAAAGAGGTTGTTGCGCGCATTAAGGCAGTGCTTCGCCGCACACATTCTCCCGCATCAAGCTCCTCGTCAATTAAAGAGGTTTCATATGATAATTTATCAATAAATCTGACTAATTATGAGCTTAAAGTAAGTGGTCTTGTTGTTGACACACCGCCGAAAGAACTTGAACTTATTTACCATCTTGCAAGCAACCCCAACAGAGTTTACACCCGTGACCAACTTCTTGACGAGGTCTGGGGTTTTGAATATTTCGGTGACTCTCGAACGATTGATGTCCATGTAAAGCGCCTTCGCGAAAAACTTGAAGGCGTGTCTGATAAATGGGAGTTAAAAACCGTTTGGGGTGTTGGTTATAAATTTGAAACAAAATAAGTATTACTATGATAGATAAATTTAAAGTATATGGAAAAACTGTTGTTAAAGGCAGCTTCTTTGTGAAGTATTTTGCCGTATTTTCTGCTGTCATTATTATCTGTATGCTTGCCATTGGTATTTTCCTTCTGCTTTTCACAGTTAACTATTGGAGAGATACAAAGCTTGAAATGCTGCAAAAAAATGCAGCAAATATCGCTAAAACAACCGCCAACTCTTTAAGTCAGGCAGAGCTTTATAACGACTATGAAAGAGCAACAATCGTTATTTGTAATTCTCTTGAGCAAATTTCAGGCTCTATTGATGCTGATATTTTCGTATGTAACCTAAATGGCGAAGTTGTGCTTTGTAAGGATATATTATCTCCTGATTTTTCTCTTTCAAGCAGCGGGCATTGTCTGTTTCATAACAACTATAATTTAAGTCAAAACACCGTTACAAAAGCCTCTAAAGGCGGTTACGCCTTGTTTTCTACGCTTGACGGTATTTATGCTCAATTGCACGCCGTAGCGCTTGAGCCTATATATCTAAACGGCGCCGTTACGGGTATCGTTGTCGCTACTGCTCCCGTAATGGATGAATTGGTGCCGTTTGCTCTTAAAATCCTCGGTATGTTTCTTATGGCGTCTGCCCTTTCACTTACAATAATATCCATAGCAGTTTATATTTTTACAGACAGGCTGACAAAGCCGCTTCGTGAAATGGCACAGGCAACAAGGCATTATGCAGGCGGAGATTTTTCTTACAGAGTGCAAATAAAAGGCAACGACGAGCTTACAAGATTAATAACGGACTTTAACGCTATGGCAAAAGCGCTTGAAACGCTTGAAAGCTCAAGGAGAAACTTTGTTGCCAATGTTTCGCATGAATTTAAGACGCCCATTACAACAATAGGAGGCTTTATAAACGGTATTCTTGACGGAACTATACCTCCTGAAAAGCAAAGCCGCTATCTAAATATAGTTTGTAATGAAATAAGCAGGCTTTCAAAGCTCGTAAACACAATGTTAAATATCTCAAGAATTGAAACGGGAAATTTTGAGCTAATATATGAAAGCTTTAATTTCACAGAATTAATCTTTAATGCGTATAAGGGATTTGAGCAAAGTATCGCAAAAAAATCAATCGGCGTATATGGGTTAAATACTCTTCCTCCCATAACAATAAACGGAGATAGGGATATGATAAATCAAGTTATATATAACCTTTTTGACAATGCGGTGAAATTTACAAATGAAAACGGCGAAATTATAATTACCGCGTCTGAAAGTAATGCAAAAATATTCTTTACAATCCGAAACAGCGGCACCGGTATTCCGATAGAGGATATTGAGAATGTGTTTGAAAGGTTTTACAAAGCCGATAAATCACGCAGCTCTGACTCGAAAAGCGTTGGACTTGGGCTTCATATTGCAAAAAGTATTATAGATATGCATAACGGCAATATAAGCGTAAAAAGTTCTTTATATGAGTATACAGAGTTTTCAGTAAGCTTACCAAAAGACCTTTAACAGAACTTGCATTTAATAATCTTTTACTTTTTTTTACTATTTTGTTCATATTAATGCTATATTATATAAGCATCTTACAAAAAACACTACCGTAAAGGAGATATGATATAAATGGATGAATTTCAAAACATTCCCGAAAATGAAAGCATAAACTCTGAAGACACGGCTAAAACGGCTGACAATATTGATGAGAGCGCGCCGAATTCTCAAGACACGCAAAGCACGGCGGAGGTCATACAAGAAAATGAACATCAAAACGATGTTTCATATGAGGCGTACTTAAACGCCCAAGAAAACCTCCATCAAGCGCCTCCTCCCCCATATTCACCAAATAATAGCTATTCACCGTATAATTACGAAAGACCTCAAAGCTATTCGCCATACAAAGAGGCTAATCAGTTTTACGGCTCAACATTTGATACAGGGGTAAAAACGGGCGACCCTAAAACTGCAAAAGGCAACAAAATAGGCAAAACAATCTTTATTATCGCAATATGTATTTGCCTTATAAGCGCCTCAATGGCAATTGGCTACTCATTAAGAAACTTCAGCGAACCTTCTCCTTTTGTTTCTACTGATGAGGGCAGCAACAACGCGCCTCGAACGGGTGACGCTAACGGTCCTGCTGTAACAATATCTCCTACCCCCATTGAGGAGAAACCTCCGACAGGTACATTAACGGCATCTGATATATATAAAAAGGTGAAAAGCATTAATGTCGGAGTACTCGTTTATTCCAACAACAACCTTGCCGGTGAAGGCTCAGGCGTTATAATGGGCGAAGATAAGACGGGCAAATACACATATATTATTACCTGCGCTCATGTCATAAGCGATTACGGCACAAATGTCAGAATTCGTTTTGATGATAATACGGATATAGACGCAGTAGTCATAGGCTATGATAAAAAGACGGATATCGGCGTGTTAAGAGTTGAGAAAAAGGGTCTTAACAAAGCAGAGTTTGGTGATATAAAAAGCATTGCCGTAGGGCAATCAATATATGCAATAGGCAACCCCGGTGGAACAGAATTCTTCGGCTCATTTACAAAAGGAATGATTTCCGCGGTAGACAGACCGGTTGACAGCGCCGTTGGCTATTCTCAGCCTTGTATTCAACACACAGCGGCTATAAACCCGGGGAATTCCGGCGGTGCATTACTAAACGAATACGGTCAAGTCATAGGCATTAACTCCTCGAAAATAGCTGAAACATATTACGAGGGAATGGGATTTGCCGTCCCTATAAACACGGTAAAAACTGTTGTTGACGAAATAATTAAGCATGGTTATGTAACTAATAGACCGAAGCTTGGTATTTCATACAGCCCCATTACACAAAGTCAGATTTACAGTATAATCGTTCAGTCAAACGGACTTCCGTCCGGCTCTATTATAATCCGTGAAATTGATTCAGAAAGTGATTTGCAAAATAAGGGAGTGCAAGTAAACGACCTTATCATTAAGGCAAACGGTAAGGATTTAACATCAACTAACACTCTGCCTGAAATTATTGATAATATGAAAGTAGGGGAAACCATAACTCTTACGATTTGCAGAATTAACAGCAACTATACTATAAACAAGCCCTTTGATGTAAAAGTAAAGCTTATTGAGGACAAAGGATATAACGAAGCGCAGAATGTTCCTAAAACTACAGACCCGATTTTTAACCCCTTCGGATAATAAAAGACAAAATGAGAAACACGGCAAGTCTTAACTGCCGTGTTTTTTGTATTTTAAAGTATATGGAGCGGCTTATTGACATTGGGCTATTCTTTTGCTATCATTATTATGTTTTTAGCGGTAATTTAAAACCGGAAGGGTGAGCGTATTGGTAGACATACCGGAGATGTTTGGCTCTATGGTCTTTGATGAGGAGAAAATGAAAGACCGTCTGCCCGAAAACATCTATAACAACCTCATGTTAACAATTAAAAATGGGAAAAGGCTATCGCTCGATGTTGCAAATGTTATCGCAAAGGCTATGAAAGATTGGGCGGTGGAAAATGGCGCAACGCATTTTACCCATTGGTTCCAGCCTATGACGGGCGTAACGGCGGAAAAGCATGACAGCTTTATCGAGTTTGACAAAAACGGTAAGGTTATTATGGAGTTTTCCGGAAAAATGCTCGTACAAGGCGAGCCTGACGCTTCATCGCTTCCTACGGGCGGGCTTCGCTCCACCTTTGAGGCAAGGGGTTATACGGCATGGGACCCAACCTCTTACGCGTTTATTAAAGACGGCTCTCTTTGTATTCCAACGGCATTCTTTTCATATGGCGGCGAATCTCTTGATAAAAAAACGCCGCTTTTACGCTCTATGGAGGCAATTGACACACAGGTTAAAAGAATTCTTGCGCTTTTCGGTGAAACGGTCACAGGGAGAGTAGTTACAACGGTAGGACCGGAGCAGGAATACTTCCTTATTGATAAGAAGGTTTATGAAAAACGCCCTGACCTTATATACTGTAACAGAACGCTGTTCGGCGCAAAACCACCTAAAGGGCAGCAGCTTGACGACCATTATTTCGGTAAAATAAAGCCGCGCGTTTCAGAGTATATGAAAGACCTTGACAATGAACTTTGGAAGCTTGGCATACTTTCTAAAACAAAGCATAACGAAACAGCGCCCGCCCAGCACGAAATGGCGCCCGTTTATACGACGGCGAATATCGCAACAGACCATAACCAGCTCGTAATGGAGCTTATGAAAACAGTGGCAAATCGCCATGGTATGGTATGCTTACTGCATGAAAAGCCGTTTGAGGGTGTTAATGGAAGCGGCAAGCATAATAATTGGTCACTCAGCTTAAACGGCGGCACTAACTTACTTGAGCCGGGTGATACTCCGTCGCAGAATGCACGATTTATGCTATTTATCACCGCAGTTATACTTGCTGTTGATGAATATCAGGATTTACTTCGCATAGCCGTCGCAGGAGCCGGTAATGACTGCCGGCTCGGTGCAGGTGAAGCGCCGCCCGCTATTGTATCAATGTTTCTCGGTGATGAATTAACGGAAATTATTGACGCCATATCCTCCGGCTGTTTATACCATGAAAAGGAGCGTACAGCTATTGAAATTGGCGCAAAGGTTTTACCAAGGCTTCCGAAAGACACTACAGACAGGAACAGAACCTCCCCCTTTGCTTTTACGGGTAATAAGTTTGAGTTTAGAATGCTCGGCGCAAGCCAGTCCATAGCGGACACGAATACATTCCTAAATACAATTGTAGCGGAGGCTCTTTGCCGGCTTGCAGATAAGCTTGAAAACACAACTGACTTCACCTCCGGCTTAACTGAGGTTATAAGAGAAACTCTTTGCAAACACAGGCGCATTATTTTTAACGGCAACAACTATTCAAAAGAATGGGTAAAAGAAGCAGAAAACAGGAAGCTATCAAATTATGACAGTACGGCAAGCGCCGTTCCTCATTTGCTTGACGATAAAAATGTTAAGCTTTTTGAAAAGCATAAGGTTTTAACGGAAGCAGAATTAAAATCCCACTGTGATATATTGCTTGATGAATACTGTAAAAGTATACGCATTGAGGCGCGCACTATGATTGAAATGACGAAAAGAGGGGTTATCCCTGCCGTTATTAAATATCAAAAAATGCTTGCAGGCTCTGCAAAGCTAAAAAAGGATATTAATCCCGACTTAGATGCCGCGCTTGAAGAAGCTTTATTAAAAGAGCTTTCTTTGCTTTCCTCTGACTTGCTTTCAAAGCTTTCAGTTCTTGAAGAAAATACGAGAGCGGCAAAAAGACCGGAGGGTAATGATAAAAACACCGCCATGTATTACCGTGAAAATGTTGTAACGGCTATAAATGCAGTGCGGCTTATAGCAGATAGAATTGAAACACTCGTTGATAAGGACTTATGGGCTTATCCTACATACGGCGAAATTCTTTACAGTGTGAGTTAGCAATACAAGTTAAAATGACCGTTCGGGTTTTGAACGGTCATTTATTTTTATGCTTAAAGCTCAATTACTCTGCCGGCTGCTATCATAACGGCAGTTTTCGCACTGTGGTAGTTAAAAGCACCCTGCAAAAATACGGCATACGGCTCTCTTAATGGCGCGTCCGCCGAAAGCTCAATAGTAGAGCCTAATGTAAATGTACCTGCCGCCATTATAACCTTGCTGTCATACCCGGGCATTGGCGACGGTACCGGACTTACGAAGCTGTCAACAGGCGAGCCGCTCTGAAGCCCCTCGCAAAACGCAATAAGCCTTTCGGGCGACCGGAGTAAAACAGTTTGAACTATATCGGAGCGTATTTCAAAAGGCTCAGGCGATACACAGTACCCCATCTCCTTAAAAAGCGCCGCTGTAAACACCGCCGTTTTTAGTGCCTCCCCCGTAATGTGCGGGGCGTTAAAAAGCCCTATAAACATATCCCTGTTGTTGCCGAGAGTAGGACCTATTTCCCTGCCGACGCCGGGCGCCGTCATTCTATGCGCGCAAAGCTCAACATATTTTTCCTTGCCCGCAATGTATCCGCCGCTTTTGGCTATGCCGCCTCCCGCGTTTTTTATGAGCGAGCCTGCCATAATATCAATATCATATAAAAAAGGTGATGATTTTTCCGTAAACTCCGCATAACAATTGTCAACCATTATAACGGCGCTTGAATTCTGTCGTACTATTTTCGTTATGTCTCCCACTTTTTCTAAAGAAAGTGACGGACGAAGCGAATAACCTCTTGAGCGTTGTATATAGACAGCGGCTATCTTTTCATTTTTAAGCGTTTTTTCGATTTTCGTTAAATCTGCCTCACCGCTTGATGTTAAATCAATCTGTTTATAATTTATACCGTATTCCATAAGCGAGCCGTACCCGCTTTTGCCATTTATGCCGAATACGCTGTGAATTGTGTCATACGGCGTACCCGTAACAACAAGAACGGTGTCACCCGGGCGCAGCACTCCAAAAAGCATAACGCTTAAAGTGTGCGTGCCGCTAAAAAAGCTGTATTTTATGAGAGCGTCCTCACACCCCATTATATCAGCAAAAAGCCTGTCAAGAGTTTCCCTGCCCCTGTCACCATACCCATATCCCGTTGATGTTGAGAAATGGCTTTCGCTAACCCTATTATCTATAAACGCTTTTAATACGGTATTTTGATTATGCTCCACAATATCTTCAATATAGGAAAAAGCCTCTGTTGACTTCTCCTCTGCTTTGTGTGCTAACTCTTTTATGTTTTCGTTAATATTAAATCTATTCATATTATATCAATCATTCCATAAAATCGGTAATACGGCTTCAACGAATTTTACGGTTTCCTCAACATCTTTCATATCCGCAACGCTTACAGCGCTATGAATATACCTGCAAGGCAGAGAAACGGTAAGCACTTTAACGCCCTTTCGGCTTTTATGAATGGCGCCTGCATTGTTTCCGCCTGCGACGAGCGTTTTACTTTGGCATTTTACGCCTTTTGTCCTTGCCGTTTCCATAGCTTTTTTGTAAAGCTCTTTATTATAAACTGTTGTTCTGTCCATAAAGGAAATAGCGGGTCCTTCCCCTTGTACACAAACTCTGCTGCTGCCCGTAACATCAATTATATCAGCGGCAGTAGTAGCTTCTATGATTAAAGAATAATCAGGGTTGACGGAAAACGCCGTCACTCCCGCTCCCCTTGTACCAACTTCCTCTTGAACTGAAAATGAAAACCAAGTGTCATACAGAAGCGGAGATTTAATTAATTTTAGCATAACAGCACAGCCAAATCTGTCGTCAATCGCGCGCGCTTTAATCTTTTCATCGCCGAAAACCGTAAACTCAGAGTAGAAATATGCAAAGTCGCCTATTGACACATATTCTTCTGCCTGTTTTTTATCTTTAGCTCCAATATCAATAAACATATCCTCAACAGAGGGCAGCTTCGTTTTAGCGTTCTCATGAAGCAAGTGAACGGGAGTAAGCCCCGTAACTCCGTTTACAAGCCTCTGTCCCACTACTACTCTTCTGCCTAAAAGTACAGACTCATCAATGCCGCCGACCGTACTAAATCTTAAAAAACCGTTTTCATCAATATCGGTTATTATAAACCCAACCTCGTCCATGTGAGCGTCAAGCATTACTTTATTTTTGGACTGGTTTTTACCTTTCTTAAATACAATAACGCTTCCCAAAGCGTCAACGCTAAAAGATACGCCTTCTATATCCTTAATTTTTTCGATAATATAATCTGTAACTTTGCTTTCATCAGAAGAAACAGCATATATTGAGCAAAGCTCTTTTAATAATTCAAGCATCACCATTCCCCCTTTTGATAATATATTCAGCTATAAGTCTTGCAGAAAGCTCAAGGTCGTTTATATCAAGTAACTCAACCGAAGAGTGCATATTCCTAAGAGGAATTGAAATAAGCCCCGTTTTTATGCCTTTTCCGCTAATAGCTATCGTGTCAGCATTAGTACTCGTCAAGCGTCCCATTACCTCAAGTGTATACGGTATCTTATGATTTTCAGCCGTTTTTATAAGTCTTTTTGAAATTTCCCTTGAAAGAACAGGCGCAATTCCTATCATCGGTCCGCTTGAAAGAGAGGTCAATTTGCTATTCGGGTAATTTGCAAAGCTAACATCAAAAACAACGGCCTCATCGGGCGAAATTCCAAAAGAAGCCGCAGCGGCTCCCCCCTTATTCGTTTCCTCTAAAACAGAAAAAAGAGCCGTAATTCTTGCGTTATGCTTTTTTTCCTTTAACAGTTCAAGCGCTTTTAATATAACGGCTGCACCTGCCCTGTTGTCAAGCGACGCGGAAGAAACCTTCATATCACAAAGCTCAAAAAATCCGCTGTTAAATGTAACAGCATCGCCAATAGAAACAAGCTCTCTTGCCTCTTTTTCGCAATATCCTATGTCAATTCCAAGTTCAGAAACCGTTTTTGCCGTTCCCGCCTTTTCAGGATTTGCAATATGCGGCGGGGTACTGCTAATAACTCCGAAAAGCGGCTTTTTGCCCCAGACAATGACTTCAGCGCCGGAGAGAACTCTTAAATCTGCCTTGCCGCACATCGTAAAGCGTAAAAAACCCGTTTTATCTATATCCGTCACCAATAAACCAATTTGGTCTATGTGCGCATCAAGAAGTATATGAGGAGCTTGTCCCTTATTATTAATTTCTCCTATTACACTGCCTAAAGCGTCACGCCTGACATCGCCGTATTGCGAAAGATGCTCTGCCACCGTATCCGCCACCGAAAACTCGCAACCCGATACACCGGGCAAAGAGCAAAGTTTCTGTAAAAGCTGCTTCAATTCACCACTCCTAAAGTGTTATATAAAAAACACCTGATTGTAACAGAAGCTTTCAGGTGTTTCGTATTTATTTACGCTATTTCACAAATATAGAATTAAACTTCACAAGTACCTTCATTTCTTATTGATAATATATAACAGGATTTCGCACCGAATATCTGTTTAATCTCCGTTGTAAACCTATGAAGCTCGCTTCTTGGCATGAAAACTTGTATCGTTCCCGCAAAGCCTCCCCCATGCACACGGCATACGCCTTTGCCCTTAAAAATATCCTCGCATATCGCAAGTGCTAACGCAACAGGCTGAGTTTTAGGGCAGGAACTCGTATAAACATTTTGGTTAAACTTAAAAGAGGAGTTTCCGCTTTGCTCTACAAAGCTCTTAAACTTCGCAAAGTCGCTTTTTAACAGTGCTCTTACCGCCGCGTCTACTCTTCCATTCTCCTCATAGAAATGCATAGCACGCTGTACGGCTCTGTCCCCAACCTTTTCTCTTAGCAAAGGAATATTGCTTCTAAAGTCAGTAAAACATATGTCCCGCAGGAACTCTCCGCCTAAAACGGCTGCAACTGCACACATTTCCTCTTTTATAGCAGAGTATTCCTCTGTAAGGTCGGCGTGGCTGCCGCCCGTGTCAACTATGCAAAGAATGTGGTCCTCCGCCTCAAAGTCAAACTCTATCTTTTCCATTTTAGGATTTTCAGAATTCTCAAAATCAATATAAACAAAGCCGCCTATTGTACATGCCATCTGGTCCATAAGCCCGCAGGGTTTACCGAAAAACTCGTTTTCAGCATACCGCGCAATTTGCGCCAATTCAAGCAGCTCTACTTTCCCGTCATTAAAAAGGTGATTTAATATAGTAGCAATAAGTACCTCAAACGATGCCGACGACGATAACCCTGAGCCAATTATAACTTGTGAGGAAACAGCGGCGTTAAATCCGCCTGTTTTGTATCCTCTTTTTACAAATGCTTCACATATTCCCCTGACTAAAGCCTCAGATGTACCCTTTTCATCCTCCCGCATCGTTACATCATTAACATCAATAGAAAAAGAGCCGTTGCCTATTGAGTTTACGCTGATAAGTCCGTCATCCGTTTCCTTAACGGCGGCTATCGTGTCAAGGTCAATGCTTGCGGCAAGGACTTTCCCGTGATTATGGTCTGTGTGGTTGCCCACAACCTCTGTTCTGCCGGGTGTGGAAAACAAGCGCAAATTCTCATGAAGATTTGAAAAGTTCTTTTCATAATGCTCAATAAGGGCAATATAACGCTCTCGCTGACTCATCGCCTGTGCTTTACCCTCGTAAACAGCGGCAAGGCGATTATCCATTCTGCCGCTAATCAGGGCATTTTTAAGCTCAAAAAGTTTCATATGCATTATTCCTTTCGCTGTTGTTAGTTTTGCTTATATTTCGCTTCTTTTCGAAAAAAGGCCAGTGTAAAATTAAGTATCAGCATTGATACGCCTGATAAAAACAGCATTATAATTATAGGACCGAAAAAACCGACAGAAAACGGGTCGAACACATGGTTGCCCAAGACACTAAGAGATAAAATCCTTGGCGAAAACCCCAAAAGAGAAATTAATAGGTATTTATCGTAGTTTATTTCGGATGTGCCGTACAGTCTGCTTATAGTGTTTACGGGTACGAACGGTACAAACCTTGAAATAAAAAGGATAAACGGATTTCCCGAATGCTCAAGCTTTAAAAGCTCCTTTAATATTTTAACGCGCGAAATGAGTTTTGAGGCGTTCCCGCCGCCGAACTTATTACCCCAAAAAAACTTGATGCTTACAAGAATTGTCACTCCCACTATGTTTATAGCCGTCGCATACCGCACATCAAAAACCATTCCGGAAATAATAAAAAGCGTGGATAGCGGGATAATTATTATAAAACTTTTTAGCGCGTAAAGCAAGAAAATAATTAAAATTAAAAGCCACTTATTTTCTAAAGAGGCAATAAAAAGCTGCCACTGTGAAAGCTGTGCTTGCAACTCCCTATAATGCACCTTAATAGAGTCAATTTGTGCAATATATGCCCAGATAAAAAGAAATACAGAAAGCGAAATAAGTATTAATGCCGCTATTATCAGCATATTAAAACGACGCTTTTTCGGCGCGGCATTATTTAATGGTTGTTTATCCAAATTTATTATCCTTTATACATTCTTAACACTATCATATTATACTATTTTATGCAATAAATCAACTAAATGCATTTAATTCTCTTAAAATGTTGGAAACATTAACAGAAAATGTTATACTTGCCTTTAAGGAGGAATGGATTATGAAAAAACCAACAGCCGTAATACTTGACGCATACACAGCAAACCCCGGTGACCTTAACTGGGATTATCTTGAAGATGTGTGTGAGCTTAAAATTTATGACCGTACACCGAAAGAGTTGATAAAGGAAAGAGCCAAGGATGCCGAAATCATAATACTTAACAAATTTTCGCTCGATAAAGATACGATTGATATGCTGCCGAAGCTTAAATTTGTAGCACTTCTTTCAACAGGGTATAATGTTGTGGATTGTGAATATTTGAAAGAGAAAAACATACCCGTTTCAAATATACCGTCATATTCCACATCTGCCGTAGCACAAATTGTTTTCTCCTATATTCTTTATTTCTCTAACAGAACAGCGGATTATAACGCCTCTGTAAAAAATGGCGATTGGGTAAACTGCCCCGATTTCTGCTACTTAAACGAGCCTATTTTCGAGCTTTCCGGTAAAACTCTCGGAATAATAGGCTTTGGCAGAATTGGACGGCGCGCGGCGGAAATCGGACATGCCTTTGATATGAATATAATGGTATTTACGCCGTCCGGCATAAAAGACGGCGCCGATTATGCACAATTCGCTTCTCTTAACGAGGTTTTAAGAGTTTCTGATTTTATTACGCTGCATTGCCCCTTAAACGATGATACTAACGGACTTGTAAATGACGACTTTCTTTCAAAAATGAAAGAGGGCGCATATTTAATAAACACGGCGCGCGGTGCTGTCGTTGATGAATTTGCCGTAGCACATGCCCTTAACAGCGGTAAGCTGTCGGGTTTTGCCGCCGATGTTCTTTCGTCAGAGCCGCCGCTGCCCTCTAACCCTCTTTTATCGGCTAAAAACACTGTTATTACACCTCATATTGCTTGGGCTGGGTATGAAACCCGTTTAAGACTTCTTCGTGTTCTTAACGATAACATCAAAGCGTATCTAAGCGGCGCGCCTATAAATGTTGTAAATCAATAATTTATAGAAAAAGTAAACATATTTCGTTTATGTTTTTTATATTTTCTTTACATTGCTACAAAGTTTTAAAAAGACCGTCTAAACTTTAACAAACTCCTTGCATAAACGCTTAAATATGGTAAAATATAAATGCAATTAAATCAATCAATTATAATATTTGGAGGTATTATTTATGTCAGTAAAAGTAGCCATAAATGGTTTTGGTAGAATAGGCCGTCTTGCCTTTAGGCAAATGTTCGGCGACAGCGAGTATGATATAGTCGCAATTAATGACCTTACAAGCCCCGCTATGCTTGCACATCTTCTTAAATACGACTCTGCCCAAGGCAGATATGCTCTTAGCGATACAGTATCCGCCGGTGATGACAGTATCACAGTAGACGGCAAAACAATTAAAATCTACAAAGAAAAAGATGCCGCAAATCTTCCTTGGGGCGAGCTTAATGTTGATGTTGTGCTTGAATGCACAGGTTTTTACACAACAAAGGCAAAAAGTGAGGCTCATATAAAGGCAGGCGCAAAAAAGGTTGTTATTTCTGCTCCCGCGGGGGACGACCTTCCCACAATTGTTTTCGGTGTTAATGAAAATATCCTCACGAAGGATGACGCTATTATTTCCGCCGCTTCCTGCACTACAAACTGCCTTGCTCCTATGGCTAACGCCCTTAATAATTTCGCGCCTATAAAGACCGGTATTATGACGACTGTTCACGCTTTTACAGGTGACCAAATGGTTCTTGACGGTCCTCACGCAAAAGGCGACCTTAGAAGAGCAAGAGCAGCTTCCGTCAATATCGTACCTAACTCCACGGGTGCCGCAAAAGCTATTGGTCTTGTCATTCCGGAGCTTAACGGTAAACTCATAGGCTCTGCCCAAAGAGTGCCTGTAGTAACAGGTTCATCAACAATCCTTGTAGCTGTTGTAAAGGGCAAGGATATTACGAAAGACAGTATCAACAGCTATATGAAATCAGTTGCAAGTGATTCTTATGCGTACAATGACGAGGCTTTGGTATCAAGTGATATAATCGGCAGCACTAACGGCTCAATATTTGACTCAACACAGACTATGGCAATAAAGCTTACTGATGATTTATATCAAGTTCAGGTCGTTGCATGGTACGATAATGAAAATTCATATACATCTCAAATGGTAAGAACGATAAAATATCTTGCACATCTTGCATAAAATCTGAACGAACACGGCATTTCATATGAGATGCCGTGTTTTTTATTTTGATAATAATAACGCGTAATATTGTTATAATATACAAAGATTATAAAAATGAGGTAATTTTATGCGCGTTAAAACCACAGTGACAGCAGTAGTGCTTTTACTCATAGTTTTTTGCGGTTGTCAGAGAATTTCAATATATAAAAAGCCGAAAGGCGGCGATGAGAAGCCTCATATCAACATGAAAAATCCAATCGCTTCATATGAAGAGCCGGATATTACTGTGCGTATAAACCGTATGCGCGCCGTTTCAACAGATATTTATAGAGATGTTTTGATAGGTGACTGGGTTTCTGCCAAAAACAAATGCTCAGGTATATACTCCTTTTTTAATATATATAAAGAAGGTCTCTTAAAAAAAGGAGTATCTGATGATTATATAAACAAAACCGATGCGTCTTTTAAAGATTTAATGAAATTTATTGAGGACAAAAAATCGTTTGAGGCGCGTGCGCTTACGAATGAAATTAGCAAAGGCTTTTGCGATACGCTTTATAGCCTTATTCCTACTGTCGGAACAGAGTTTTATAATATGGGTTACTATTTAAGAGAGTTAACTTTGCATATAGAAAAGGACGACGAAAAAGCAATATCAGATGATTTCGCAAGTGAATTAGAGGTATGGGGCAAGGTCAGAGAGAAACTTTTGCCGATTTATGAAAGCGATGTTGTGCAAATTGACGAATATTTTAATACATTAAGCAAAACGCTGAAGGAGAAAGATTTTAAATTAGCAAAGAGTATCATATTAAGCTTAATATCATATCTTGAGTTGATAGAAATGTATTTGACAAATCTTCAAGTGCAGCTCTAACTTAATTTTCATGTTTTATCATTGAAAAGCCTTTTGTTATATGGTAATATCAATTTATAACATTAAATGGAGGGCTGAAATGATTTATTCTTTGAATTTTAATAACCATATAGATTTTAGCTTGATGGAAAAAAACAGGCTGTCCCCGCGCGCCTATTTTATCCCCGACAAATCTAAAGAGCAGAAGATATCCGCAAATTATAAAACAGAGCGCTACGAAAGCTCCATGGTTCACATTCTTTCCGGCGAATGGGACTTCAAGTATTACAAAAGCAAGGAAAAGATGCCCCGTGAAATAAATACGGATAAATTAAAGTTTGACACTGTTACGGTTCCTTCAACATGGCAGCGAACAGGCTATGAGCCGCCTGTTTACCTTAACTGCCCTTACGGCTTTACTGATACGGGCGTTACCCCTCCTGTTCTGCCCTCTGATTTTTCAGCGGGTATTTACCGCAAGAGAATTGAAGTCTGCGACTTAAATAAAACAAGAATATTAACATTCCTTGGCGCTTCACCTTGTATTGATTTATACATAAACGGCGTATTTGCGGGCTATGGCGAAGCTTCGCACAATTCATATGAGTTTGATATTACAAAATATCTCACACAGGGTGAAAATGAAATCGTCGTCGTAATATTTAAGTGGTGTACAGGCTCTTATCTTGAAGCACAGGATATGTTCCGCGAAAACGGGATATTCAGAGATGTTTATATAACTGAATACGGCGATGCATATATAAACGATTTTGAGATAAAAACACATAAAAAGAATTCATTATATACGCTTAGCGGCGAAGTTTATCTAAACGGAGATATCTCCGGCAAGGAGCTTGAAATAGTGCTTTTTGACGGCGAAAAGACCGTTGCAAAAACCGTTATACCTGCTGAAAAAACTTCAGAATTCACTTTTAGCTCGCTTTCTGTTACAGAGTGGAATGCCGAAATACCGTATTTATACGAACTTTATATAACTCTTGCGGACAATTCAAAACAGCTTATGAGCCTTAGAAATTTTGTGGGCTTTAAGACAATAAAAATTGACGGAAATGTCTTTTTATTTAACGGTAAAAAGATAAAATTAAAAGGCGTAAATCATCACGATACACACGAAACAAAGGGATATGCTTTAAGTCTTGATGATTTAGAAAAAGATGTTATGCTAATGAAAGAGTATAATGTAAACTGTGTGCGCACGGCACACTACCCGCCTGACCCGCATTTTATAACGCTTTGTGATAAATATGGGCTTTATGTAGTTGACGAGGCAGACATAGAAACACATGGACTGCCCGACTTGGGACTTGGCATAAATGATATAAGTATGAATACAAAATGGGTGCCGCGGTATGTAGACAGAGTAAAAAGAATGTATTATCGTGACAGAAATCACGGGAGTATAATTATGTGGTCCCTCGGTAATGAATCCGGCGGCTATAAATGCCATGATAAATGTTATGAGTTCTTAAATGCCGCCTGCCCTGAAATCCCCGTTCATTATGAGGGTGTCTGCCGCACAAAGCGTCACCATTACGATGTCTTTTCGGAAATGTATACTCATCCCTTTGATGTTGAAAAAGTCGGAAAAGGATTAAGAGGCAAAGAATACACAAAGGTACCCTTCTATCTTTGCGAATACTGCCATGCTATGGGCGTAGGTCCCGGCGCGCTTGAAGAATATTGGGATATATTCTATGCTTATGACAATTTAATGGGCGCTTGTGTATGGGAATTCGCTGACCATGCCGTTAAAAATCCAAAGGAAAATAACAAATATAAATATGAGTATACATACGGCGGTGACCATGGCGAGAAAAAGCACGACGGCAACTTCTGCGTAGACGCCCTGTTTTATCCGGACAGAACGCCGCATACGGGCGCGCTTGCCATGAAAGCCGTTTACAGACCTATAAGAGCAGCGCATAAAGGCGGCTCTGTATTCTCTTTTCTTAACACGAACCGTTTCAGAAGTTCATCATATCTTGAGATACTTTGGCAGCTGAAAAAAGACGGCGTTGTTATAGATAACGGCTCGCTTTCGCTCGATATAAAACCCGAAAAATCACAAAAAGTTACACTCCCCTTATGTAAACGCACCGGTTCTGATACATACCATATAGACTTTACATATATAGACGGCGAGCATACCGTTGCCACAGAGCAAATCGAGTTAAACTCTGTGCCGCTCTCATATGAGAAAGCCGAAAAGGGCGCGTGTAATGTTTCGTCAGATGACAATGGTGTAACTGTTAATTTTGATAAAGGCAGCGCCGTTTTTAATGCGAAAACAGGATTCTTAACCTCATATATAAAAAACGATACAGAATTTATTTCAAAGGACAGTGAAATAACACCAAATGTCTTTAGAGCCTTGCTTGACAATGATATGCCGCATAAAAGAGCTTGGATTGAAAAATTCGGGCTTGACAAGCTAAACTATGAGCTTGTTGGCTTTAATACGAATATAGAGAACGGTTTAGTGAATGTTAAAAGCAGCTATACAGCTTACGGCAAAAAAATGCCTCTGTTTGATATTTCTTTCATATATGCTATAGGCAAAAACGGAGTTTTGGAGCTGACGGCCTCGCTTACAGAATCTGAAAAGTGTGATGAGGCGCTTTATGATATACCGCGGTTCGGTATTTATTTTGCTATGCCAAAAGATTTCTGTAAAGTAGAATACCTTGGCAGGGGCGAAGCAGAAAACCTTTCCGACATAAAGTCCCACGCTCCGATAGGGCTTTATACCGCCACCGTTAGCAATATGCACGAGGACTATATAAAACCGCAGGATAACGGTAACCACAGCGATACAAGGTACCTTAAAATAACGGATAAATCGGGCTCCGGATTAGCTGTTTATGCTGATAAAGGCTTTACTTTTAATGCTCATAATTACAGTCAAAAGCTGTTAGTCAGTGCAAAACACCGCGAGGATATTATTGATGAGGGCGCCTCATTTGTAACAGTCGACGGCTTTACAAGAGGCACAGGCTCCGCAAGCTGCGGACCCGATACCCTTGACAAGTACAAGGTAAATGCCGCCGAAAAACTTGAGTTTAAGCTTACCTTTGTACCTGTAAAATAATTGATTTTACGAAAGAACAATCCCTTTGGAAAACAAACGCTTTTCAAAGGGATTAAGTTTTATATGTAAGACAGTTATGCTTTTTCGCTTTTTTCTTTCTTTTTTTCTAATTCTTCAATAAACATTTCTCTAATTTCGCCCGCAACCCCTTTAATTTGCTTTCTGTCCATATCCTTTGTTTCTATAGGAGGGAAAACTTTAACCGTAACATCCGCTGGTTTTATGTTTCCCGTTTCTTCAAGAGCAAGCCGTGTTCCGTCTATTAAGATAGGAATAACCTTACATTTCGCTTTTTCGATTATTTTATATACACCGTTTTTAAATTCGCCTATTTCACCCGTTTTAGAGCGGGTCCCTTCCGGAAATATTAAAACATTTCTCCCGTTCTTAATTAACTCCGCCGCAGCGTCAAGTGACTTTAACGCCTCCCGCGCGTTGTCTCTGTCTATATATATACAGTCCATAAGCCTCATACAGTGATTAACAACGGGATAAGAGGCAGCCTCCTTTTTCACTATAAAAGCACACGGCTTTTTAAGGCAGGTAACAACGGCAGGAAAGTCAAACATTCCTTGATGATTAGCTACAAAAAGCACATTTTCATCATCGGGTATGTTTTCTTTGCCCTCGACGATATAGTTTACTCCCGCAAATTCTACGAGAGAATTCATCCATTTTGTAAGGATTTCATCGACATATGGTTTATATATTTTATAATCGCCGGTAGCTTTTAACTTGCCGGCTTTTAATATCTTAGGCAGAATAACAGCAATAGAGCCGCCAAATTTCGTGAACCAGAGTATGGTTTTAACGGATTTCACTACTTTTCCCCCTTAGCGGCTTTCACCTTTTTGTACATCTGTGTAAAGGTATCTGCAATTACATGAGCGGTATTCGGACCGAGCGAATTTGTTTCTTCATAATGCCTTCTGTCAAGCCTATCCCTTACTTGGTCTATATACGGAAGCTCCGGGTGCAGCATAAAATCATTCGGCGTGACAATATAGCCTATTTCATCATTAGATAAGCCGAATATTACTATATCTTTATCGTTTGCAATTTCTATTAGCGGCAACGGATTTTCTTCAGGTCCCTTGCCCTCTGCCGATTCATCCTTCGATAAATAACCGCCGTAGACAAGCTCCGGATATATCTCTCCCGGCAGGAAAAGCGCTCTGAAGTCGCCTATTTCAAAATAGCTCATCTCCGTCAAAAGCCCAAGATTTAACTTTCCTTTGCCTATATCGTGCGGCTTTGTGGGTATAATTCCGACTTTTGCGGCGGCTATAAGCACATAGTTTTCCGCCTCAACATAAAACTCTTGCTTTATAAAGTTTATTTTCGGCTCTAACTTCTTTTCATTGTCAATGGAAAGAACAATCTCCGCGAGTGCCTCACCCGTTATTACCGTTGATTTTTCATTGTCGTCATCCATAGGGTGCATACTGATAAGTCCGCCTATTGCACCAACGAAATATGCCGTTTCCGCTCCCGACTTTTCAAGTATTCTTTTAGATAAATAAGCGGGAAAGTCACCGCTAACCTTTGAGTTTTTACCTAAGAGCGATTCTGAATGCGAGGCAAAATTTAATATATATACTTCACGACTGCCATCTTTCGGTACAAAGCGGAGTCTCGTCATAAGACTACTAAAAACTATAGGCAAACGGGAGTCCCTCAGCCATGTATCAGGCACATCCTTGTTGCCCCAGTATAGATCCCCCTCTCTGCTGTCTTCATATGCAAGCTCCACAGCCTTTTTTACGCCTTGGCGCACTATTTCGCAAAATTCCGGGTCTCTGCCCGTCTTTTTAGGGATTTTTTTGCCGATAGTAGGACCCCAAAGCCCCATAGTGTCAATAGAAGCGTGGTTATGTGTACTGTTAATTATTATGGAGCGGCATCCCGACTTTTCTTTAAAATCTTGTAAAAGCTCCCGAATTATATCAGTATCATACTTAAATAGCCCTATTGTATCGGTTGAAACGAAAACAACGCCGCCCCTGCCGGAATTATCATCAATATAAACGGCTCTTACCATTAAATCGTCTAATACTCCTATTGCGGGATTGTTGCCGCGATAACCCGCCACATAAAACGGACGCGCATTCATATCGGGCGGCATAATTACTGTTTTGCCAAACCCTACCGTAAAATAATCCGCTTTCGCCTCGCCAATATAATCAAATTCCGCTTGTTTTAGCGCCTTAGGCGGGTCTTTTAGGAACCTTTTCTTAGCATTTTTGGATATCCGTCCTGCAATAAAATTAGTTACACTACCGAGTGCATTCATAGTATACTCCCCCTTTTTTATAAAAAATATTTTTACTGTGTGTTTTCATAATCATATTAACAAAAGTCAGTATAAAATACAACCATTATTTACTGTTTGCTTGATAATGCGCTGCCTTTATGATAATATTAATTAAAACTTAACGGTTAGGAGCGAAATAAATGTCATATGATTTCACAGGACTTAGTGTAGTTGCCGAAAATAAGGAAGAGCTTTATGCATACGAGCTTTTTTCAGAAGAAATTGAGAAAAGAACGGGCGTACTTCCGAGTAAGGGCAAAGAGAAGGGCAAACCTTTTGTGTCGTTTAAGATGTGCGAAGGTGACAGACTTCCGCATAAAGATTGCTTTGAAATCGAGCATGAGGATAACGGTATTGTTATATACGCTTACGGTATTCGCGGATTTATTTTTGGTTATTCTTATTTTTTAAGAAAAACCGAGTATGCCGACAAGAATATTACTCTGATAAAAAATATTAAAGGCAAATATATCCCTGAAAAACAGATAAGGGGGCACCAAATGGGCTACAGGGATACGCCGAATACATATGACGCGTGGGACCCTGACCAATTTTTCCGTTATTATCTTGATATTATGGCGTTTGGCAGCAATATGTGTGAACATATCCCCTATGAAAAAGGTTATTCTGATAAAAATGCGCTTATGCGTTTTGACGAGGAAGAGCTGTTAATTGAAGCTTCGGCGCTTGCCGACAAGGTTGATATGGATGTTTCCGTCTGGTTTCCTAACAACTCGAACGAAACGGAAGAGCAGGCGTTAAAAAGGCGCGAAAAGCTTTTTAAGAGAATTCCAAGGCTTGATGTCGTATTTCCGCCCGGCGGCGACCCCGGCGAGCTTTATGCGGATGAATTTGTAGACAGATGCTTAAAAATTTCAAGAATACTCAAAAAAATACATCCAAATGCTAAAATGTACCCCTCCGCACAAAAACCGCATGAATATCCGGATTGGGGATATGTATTTATTGAGGAAATTGAAAAGCTTCCGGACGAAATTGACGGCGTTATTATGGGACCTAACCATGCGTTTATGCTTCATGAGTTAAGGCGGCGTCTGCCTGATAAATACCCGTTAAGATTTTACCCTGATATTACACATAATGTCCGTTGTGAGTACCCTGTACACTATCTGCTTGATGATTGGCACTTCGCAGTTGGAAGCTGCCTTGGCAGGGAGAGCGTAAACCCGCGTCCCGTTGAGTTTAGAACGCTCCACAGGCAAACAAGAAAATATGTCACGGGCGGCGTCAGTTATTCTGAGGGCGTTCATGACGACATAAACAAAGCGCTTTGGGGTGATATGGACTTTTTCGGAGAAACTGACCTTAGAACATCTTTAATCGACTATGCAAGACTCTTTTTCTACGGCGCTCCCGCTGAAACTATTGCCGACGGTATTTTTATGCTTGAGCAAAACTGGCAAGGCGACCCCGCCGAAAATCCGACTATCGTACATTCTTTTAATCTATTTGACACTTTGTCAAAAGAATACCCGTTCTTAAACGATAACTGGAGGTTTAACCTTTGCTTATTCAGAGTGATTTGCGACTATTTAGTAAGGGAAAGAAGATTGTTTGAATTAAGTCTTCTTGAAAATGCCCGCTATCTCTTAAAAGAGCGTAATATAAAAGAAGCGAAAGCAGTTCTCAAAACAGAGCTTAGAAAAAGCTACAAAGAGCAGAGAAATAGGCTTGATACGCTTGCCGCAACGCTTTTTGAGCAAATCGGAATACAGCTTGACTGTGAAAACTACCACGCGCAAAGCCCCGAAAGAGGCGCAACTCTCGAAACTATTGATTTACCCGTAACGGACAAAGAGTGGTACCAAAACCGCTTGGCATATGCCGAAACGCTGGCGGAAAATGAAAAATATGATTTTATTGACAGGCTGCTTAACAGAAATAAAGTTTGTGACGACGAAACATATTTTTCTTTAGCACTTCACGGATTTGAAGCTCTTGGACTGCGTCAAGAGGGCGAATTTTACATCAACTTTTTAGGTGACAGACCTAAATCAAATAACGGTACTTTGCCTATGAGTATGCTAAAGCTTTATGACCACCATGAGCTAAAGGCTAATATTGGCGGCTTTACAAAAGATACCGATTACATCTTAAAAATTACATATAACAGCAAAAGCAAGTTAACTATATTAAAGCACCATAAAATTGTTGCCAATGGTGTGACGATTTATGACGGCACTCCGTACGGCGGCGAAAGAGATGAGCAGTTTGACAGAGAAATGCTTGCAGAGGGCTTTGAAAGCGCGTCTTATGTCATATCAAAAGAAGTTCTCAAAAGCGGCGTCTTAGAGCTTTCGATTTCCGAGCCTAACGCAGGATTTCAGCTTTGTGAATTTTGGATAACAAAGAAGGTGTAAAATATGAAAATAGTAATAAGTAGTACTGCAAAAGAGCTTGGAGAAGCTGCGGCAAAAAGTGTCGCAAAATATCTAAATAAAAAAATAAAAGAAAACGGATATGCACGCATAGTCGTTTCTACGGGTGCGTCACAGCTTTCGATGTTTGAATGCTTAATAAAAGAAAATGTGGACTGGTCAAAAGTTGAAATGTTTCATCTTGACGAGTATATCGGTCTGCCCGAAACGCATATTGCAAGCTTTAGAAAATACTTAAAAGAGCGTTTTGTAAGCAAAATAAACCTTATGAATGCGTATTTTGTAGATGGCTCTGTTGACGGTATTTTTGAGCTTTCAAAAAAGCTTAACGAGCGTGCTGTTGACCTTGGCATTATAGGAATAGGCGAAAATGCTCATATTGCGTTTAATGACCCGCCCGCAGACTTTGACACAAAAGAAAGCTACATCATCGTAAACCTTGACGATGAGTGTAAAAACCAACAGGTACGCGAGGGTTGGTTTAGTTCGCTCAATGATGTTCCGAAACAGGCAATTTCAATGAGCGTACAGAAAATTATGCAATCCGAAAAAATCATTTCCGTCGTGCCGTATGCCGTTAAAGCAAAGGCTGTAAAAATGACGCTTGAAAGCGCTGTTACGGAAATGGTTCCTGCTACAATATTAAAAACGCATCCCGACTGGGAGCTTTATCTTGATAAAGAGTCCGCTTCCCTTTTTATAAAATAATTTTTAACTGAAAAGAGACCTTGCCGTTAAATCGGAAAGGTCTCTTTATTCGTTTTAGTTACCGATTTGTCGTCGTAACAAGGTCGCTAACATCGGTAACGATATCCCCTACTAAACCATTATCCGTACCATCTGAAGTATCGCTTATTCTTCCGTCTTCAGTGTTAAGCATCGTATTCGTCATATCGGTCGTTAGTGTTGTAGAAGTCATTCTTGTTGTTGTAGTATTGCCGGGGGTTGTGCCTTTACAAGCGCCAAGCAAAGCTAAAACACAAAGGACAACAGCCGCGGCTGTGATTTTCAGCACTTTCATTTTCTCACCTCTTAATTCAAGTGGTATTCGCATAAAGCGTTTCCCACCTTTATTTTTGCCCGAGACTCTCTGTTTATTCATTTTGTAAGCACTCCGTTATCTGAATATAAAAGTATAAGAATGTTTTCCTCAAAGCCGGTCTCCGGGTCAATATAAACTAATAATTCCTGTTTATTTTTACCTTTGCAATAGTATTCATAGGTAAACTTCTCACCGCCCGAATCTGTCGGTATAATCGTTTTAGATATATTTTTTATCGTAAGAAATGGGCTTAAAAACTTCTCTGCATCCGTTACGGAGTATTTCGGCGAATTATTAACTTCATGTTGTTTATGATTCATAATATAGCCTCTGGCATCAACGGATACAATGTTTCCCGTATCAAGAGCCACACTTACTTTTACTAAATCGGGATAGCAAATAACTCCATTTTGAACATATGCTAAATTTACCGTACATATTCCGTCAGTCGTCGTAAAATAACTTTCTTTCATATTATCTATACCGTGCTTTTTTAGAAAGTCAATTGCTATATCAACGGCTTCTGACGGCTTTTTCGTTGCTTCTCCCGCATATGCCCAACCTAAGAAATAGCACATAAAACCGCCATGCTCCGTAATCGAAATGGTAAACTCCGGTCCGTTAAATACATAGCACGGAAGATTTCCGTCCTCCTTTTCGCCCTGCGACAAAGTCTTAATATCAATATTCAGATATTCGGCGGCGGCTTGCCTTGCCTTATCAATACTTATCGCGTCTTTTCCCTTCGTCATTTCCGGTTTTTTCTTCATAACGCTATCGGCAAAAGGTCCGTCATAAAGCAGCGTCGGAAGGTCTGCCAACTGCTCCTCTGAATCTTTTAACACACCGTTAAACTGTATCTTTGTGTCCTCTGAGCTTTTACCTATTTCTTTTGTATCCTTTGCGCTTTGTTTCTCTGAATAATTAAGATTTCCCACAAGCTCCTCCGCAAGAAGATAGCTAACCTGCTCTGAAAGTTTCGATGCTACATCCATCATGGAAAAAAGACTTTCCGTTTCGTCAGATGTTATTTTTTGACCCTTAGAAACCTTTTCGTTGAGTGACATTGTATAATCGCCCACTTGCGACAAAAACTTATATGTGTTTATAAGTTCCTCGTGCTGCGCCGGCAATTCCGCCAAAGAATTTTTCGCCGCTGTGCTTTCAAGCCACACCTGCGACGCTATATTCGCAAGCATAGGTGAAGTATTGGCATAAATCCCTTTTTGTAAATTCGAGCTTATGCTATCCATATATGTGGAAAGGTTTGCTAATGCCCGCTGCTGTGAAGCGTTTAGATTTTTTTCATATTTACTGACTTTTGCGGCATTAACTCCGCCCCAAATTGCAAGCGCTATGATTAACGAAGTTAAAAAGCTCACACTCCTAACTTTAAATCGTCTGCCCATATCTTTTTTCATAAATTTCAACCCCTGATTTGTTATTAATATTAAATTCTCCAAAAGTTAAAAAAATATGTGTTATTTCTTTCTGTTTGATTGCAAATGATTAAAAAATATTGTATAATTACTTGATAAAACTGCGTTATTATACCCGGAGGCAATATATTGGCTATTTATTTTGATAACAGTGCAACTACAAAACCATGCTCTAATGCCGTAAATGCCGTTAAAATGGCAATAGAGGAATGTTACGGCAATCCGTCGTCGCTTCATTCTTTAGGACTTAATGCGTATAACGAGTTAGAAAGTGCAAGAAAAAGTGTTTCTAATTTATTGGGATGTGCTGCCGATAACCTTTATTTTTCTTCTTCCGGAACAAATGCCAATAACGAAGCAATTTTTGGCACATATGAAAGACTTAAAAGAGAGGGTAACACTATCGTTACGACTGAAATTGAGCATCCGTCTGTGCTTATGCCTATAAAAAAACTTAAAGAGCTTTTCGGCGTAAATGTTATATATTTATCATATGATAAAAATAACGGTATAAATGAAGATGAGCTGTTAAACGCTATTACCTCTGATACGATTTTAGTCAGTATAATGCATGTCAACAACGAAACGGGAGCCATTCTTCCCGTCTCAAAAATCCGCGCCGCCGTAAAAAAAGCAAACGCTCCCGCTATAATACACAGCGACTGTATACAAGCTTTCGGTAAACTCCGTTTTACGCCAAAAACACTCGGCGCAGACCTTATCAGTTTAAGCTCACATAAAATACACGGAATTAAAGGTGCGGGCGCTCTTTTTGTTAAAAATAAAAATAAAATAAAACCACAAGTATTAGGCGGAGGGCAGGAAAACGGTATTTTTTCAGGCACAGAGCCAATGCCTTCTATAATGGGCTTTGCCGCCGCCGCTGATTGTTTGCCCGATATAGAGCAAACATATCAATATATCCTTTCTCTCAAAAAAAGGCTTACAGATAATTTGGGCTCCTGTGATAATATAGTTATAAATTCCCCCATAAACTCCATTCCTTACATTGTAAACCTTTCCATATTAACATTAAAATCCCAACCGATTGTAAATTATCTGTCTGATAAGGGAATATGCGTTTCCGCCGGCTCTGCTTGTACAAAGGGTAAAAGAAGTCAAACGCTCGTTTCAATGAGTCTTAGCTCAAAAATAATTGACAGCGCCGTAAGAATAAGCTTTTCAAGATACAACACTCTAAAAGAGGTTGACCTGTTATCAGAGGAGCTTTATCGTTTAGCAAAAAGGATTTGAAAAAGTGAAAGAAATAATACTGATAAAATATGGCGAAATGGCACTAAAAGGGCTTAACCGTTCATCGTTTGAGGCAGCGCTTTTAAAAAACTTAAAAAGTCGTCTTAACTCTTTAGGCGATTTCTCATATACGAAATCCCAGTCCACGCTTATAGTCGAGCCGCAAAGCGAGAATATAGACTTAAATAAAGCAAAAGAGCTAATCTCAAAAGTTTTCGGCATCGCCGCATATGCTCCGGCTGCCGCGCTCAATAAAGATATGGACGCTATATTAAACGAGACGCCCTTATACTTAAAAGAAAAATTAGAGGCGGCAAAAACATTTAAAGTTGAAGCAAAACGGTCCGATAAAAAATTCCCTTTTACCTCACCGCAAATATCTTCAGCATTAGGCGGAAAAATAGCTTCCGTATATTCGCATTTAACCGTTGATGTGCATAATCCCGATATTACCGTAACGGTAGAAGTGCGTGACAAATACGCGTTTGCACGGGCAGACCAAATAAAAGGAGCAGGCGGACTGCCTACGGGCACAGCAGGAAAAGCCGCTTTGCTCGTTTCGGGAGGAATTGATAGTCCCGTTGCAGGGTATATGATGGCAAAACGCGCAATAGAGCTTATAGCCATTCACTTTGCCTCCCCACCATATACTTCCAAACGCGCAGAGCAAAAAGTTCACTCTCTATTAATGAAAGTTGCAGCATTTTGCGGTAAAATAAAGCTGTATGTCGTTCCGTTTACAGCAATTCAGGAGGATATTCAAAAAAACTGTCCTGAGGAATATCACACGCTTATTATGCGCCGTTTTATGATGAAAATATCTGAAGAAATAGCAAGAAAAAACGGCTGCGAAGCACTCATAACCGGAGAAAGCGTTGGGCAAGTGGCAAGCCAAACATTAAAAGCTTTAGCCGTTACAGACGCCATTGTCAAAATGCCCGTATTTCGTCCCTTAATAGGCTTGGATAAAACGGAAATAATAAAAATTTCAAGAGAAATTGACACTTTCGATATTTCTGTTCTTCCGTTTGAGGATTGCTGCACAGTTTTTACGCCAAAACATCCTAAAACTCGTCCCCAACTTTCAGTAATAGAAAATATTGAATTAATATTGGATTATGACCTGCTGTGCGAAACCTCTATAAATAACGCGGAAATTCTTTATGTTGAGCATAACGGCATAATGGAGAAAAATAATGGATAATTCTGTGTTAAACGAATATACAAAAGAAGCTGTACGCTTGTTATCATCTAAAAATTTCACTCTTTCTGTCGCAGAGTCCTGTACGGGCGGGCTTTTAAGTAAAGCTATAACCGACATCAGCGGTATTTCAAAAGTCTATAAAGGCGGCATATGCGTTTACAGTAACGAGGCTAAAATCAACTTGCTTGGCGTTTCTTCGGAAACTATTAATAAATACGGAGCAGTAAGCGAAAAGACGGCGTATGAAATGGCGCAGGGCGTATGCAGGGCATTTAACACCGATATCGGTATCGCAATTACAGGCATAGCAGGTCCAAATTCTGACGACACAAAAAAGCCTGTGGGACTTATATATATAGCAGTAAATAT
>LSQX01279127.1_pt1 | contig 28751 bp, 35 predicted proteins | sample 654561 | NCBI WGS metagenome assembly LSQX01 (sample SAMN04489861, study PRJNA283612) | anaerobic digester metagenome | isolation source: 4 biogas reactors fed with cattle manure at either 37C or 55C with and... | place: Denmark: Kongens Lyngby | collected 2014
TCATGGGCTCCGGCCCGCTGACCGGCTTCGCCGAGATCCACCTGCCGGACCTGCAGCCGGGCTCCTCCATCATGCCGGGCAAGGTCAACCCGGTCCTGTGTGAGACCGCCACCCAGGTCTCCGCCCAGGTCATCGGCAACGACGCCGCCGTCGCCTTCGCCGGTTCCCAGGGCCAGTTCGAGCTCAACGTGTTCATCCCGGTCATGGCACGCAACGTCCTCGAGTCCTCCCGCCTGCTGGCCAACACCGCCCGCGTCTTCGCGGAGCGTCTCGTCGACGGCATCGAGCCGAACGTCGAGCGCATGCGCACCCTGGCCGAGTCCTCCCCGTCCATCGTGACCCCGCTGAACTCCGCGATCGGCTACGAGAACGCCGCTAAGGTCGCCAAGGCCGCCCTGGCCGAGGGCAAGACCATCCGCCAGACCGTCATCGACATGGGCTTCGTCGACGGTGAGAAGCTCACCGAGGAGGAGCTGGACAAGCGTCTCGACGTCCTCGCGATGGCCAACACCGACCGCGACTAGTCACCGCCGCTTTCCGACGCCCCGGGCGTTCCCCCTGCAGGAACACCCGGGGCGTTCCCCGTGCCGGGGTACATGGATCGGTTGATTCTCCCGGGGAAGGCCGGATTCCCCTGGCCATGGGCCGGGTATCCAACTTATGGTTGAGAGGAACCATCCCCCACCACCTGGAAGTGATCCCCCTTGAAGACCCTGTACAACCTCGCGCTCACCTGGCTCATCCTCGGCCTGGTGTCCGGCGTGTTCTACCGCGAGTGGACGAAGCTGGCCGACTTCACCGGCACCACGCAGCTGTCGACCCTGCACACGCACATGCTCACCCTCGGCCTCATCGTGCACCTGGTGCTGCTGGCCCTGGACCGGGGCTTCCAGCTCAGCGGCCACAAGCTCTTCAGCTCCACCCTGTGGGTCTATAACGTGGGCCTCGCCATGACGGTGACGCTCATGGTGGTGCGTGGTCTGCTGCAGGTCGACGGCGGCGAGCTGCCGATGCCGGACGCCGCGATCTCGGGCATCGCCGGCCTGGGCCACATCATCATGTCGCTCGGCCTGGCCATGCTGTTCAAGGTGCTCGGCGACCGCGTGAAGCAGGTCTCCGCCGCCGAGCGTCAGAACGCGCCGTCCTCCCCGGCCATGAGCTCGAGCAGGTAGGGCGTCGGGGTGATCCTGAGTTCCCGCGCCTCCTGATTGAAGGAGGTCAGCGTGGTGATCTCCCCCTCGTGCCACAGGTGCAGCAGCGGGGAGACCGAGTGCGACCCGTCGACCGCCACCTGGGCGGCGACGGGCGCCAGTCGTCCCAGCCCCTCGAGCAGGTCCTCGCCGGTGGTGACCTCCCGGACGAGCAGGATGTGGCGGGTCGGCATCGCGAAGAGCACGCCGCGGGAGAGGTCCAGGTCGGGGGCCCAGGCGGGCAGGATCTCCGCGAGCAGGATCGCGGCGGACGCCGTGTAGTAGCTGCCCGACTCGAAGGAGCGGAAGCGGGCCCCGGGGTGCTCCTCGGAGCCGGGGTGGACCTGGGCGTGGACGGTGAGGTCGAGCAGCTCGCTCCGCAGGTTGTTGCGCGCCGCGCGGACCAGGGTGTCCAGGTCATCGTGCCGGCGCAGCCGGTCCAGGGGCATGGTCTGGATGGAGCGTTCGGTGTCCAGGACAAGGGTGACCGCGGTGTCCTGCGTGAAGCCGTGCAGGGTGGCGGCGGTGATGACCTCCTCCTCCTCGGGCACGAGGTGGGTCGTGGGGGCGACCCGCAGGCGCAGTCGGGCGTAGAGGTCGGCGGTGCTGAGCCTCTCCGAGTGCTCCGCGTCGAGCACGGAGGAGGCGAAGGCCCGGGCCATGGAGCGGGCCGCCTTGGGGTGCTGGGAGGCGGCGACGTCGCCGATGAGGTTCTCCAGGTTGACGGTGAACCGGCCGTGGCGGGGGTGCTGGATGACGGCGTGGCGGCCGTCGTAACGCACGGTGGCCCCCTTTTCGGCGAGGGTGCGGCGCAGTGCGGAGCGGAGCTCGCCCGCCTGCCCCCTCGTCAGTCCGGGGAAATGCAGGTCAGGTCGATTCCGGTCGCGCAGGCGACGGAGGCGGCGGAGAATCATCGCCTCCGAGACTACCTGTATCGACTGGCCGAAACTTTGCACTTGAGTGCAAACGTGCACCCGGTGTAACATCACATCTTATGAACGACACGACTCCCCTGCGCGAACGCAAACGACGGGCCACCCTCCGACGTATCGAGGACGCGGCGACCAGCCTCGTCGAGAAGCACGGGTTCGACAACGTCACCGTCGAGGACATCTGCCGCGACGCGGAGATCTCCCGGCGCACCTTCTTCAACTACATGGAGTCCAAGGACGAGGCCGTCCTCGGGCACCCGCCGATGATGCTCTCCCCCGAACGACAGCAGGAGTTCCTCACGACGCCCTCCGACAACCTCGTGTGCTCCGCGCTCGAGCACATCGCCGCCTCCGTCGACGACGCCGAGAGCGAGGACCTCGAGGCCGGCGCCGACGCCGACCACCTCGCCACCGTCCGCGCCCGGAGGCACCGCATCTTCGCCGCCGAACCGGCGGTGGCACTCATGTCCGTCAACCGCTTCCGGGAGCAGTCGGCGCTGGTGCACGGGCTCGTCGAGAAGCACCTCGAGAACCACCCCGCCGACCGCCGCCTCCCCGACCAACCCGTCCCCGTGGAGGCGGCGATCATCTCCGGACTCATCCGTGAGACCGTGTGGATGCACCTCCACCGCCTCACCCACTGCCCGGACGCCACCCCCGAGCGGGCCCTCGGCCTGCCGGAGACCGGCGCCATCATCACCCACCTAGCGAAGGAGCTGCCATGGTGACCACCGCCGAACAGGCACCCGCCCCGACCCAGGCACCCCGCGTCGGGCTCGTCTTCGTCGCCCTGCTCACCACCATGCTGATGAGCTCCCTGGGCCAGATGATCTTCTCCACCGCCATGCCGACCATCGTCGGTGAACTCGGCGGCGTCAACCACATGAGCTGGCTCATCTCCGGCTTCATGGTCGCCATGACCATCGCCATGCCCATCTTCGGCAAGGTCGGCGACATGCTCGGCCGCAAGTGGCTCTACCTCTTCGGCATCGCCGTGTTCGTCATCGGCTCCACCATGGGCGGCTTCGCCCAGTCGATGGAGCTGCTCATCCTCGCGCGCGCGATCCAGGGATTCGGCGCCGGCGGCATGATGGTCACCTCCCAGGCGATCGTCGCCGAGGTCGTCTCCGCCCGCGAACGCGGCAAGTTCATGGGCGTCATGGGCGCCACCTTCGGACTCAGCTCCGTCCTCGGACCCGTACTCGGCGGCTGGTTCACCGACGGCCCCGGCTGGCGCTGGGGACTGTGGATCAACGTCCCCCTCGGCATCCTCGCCTTCACCATCTCCCTGCTCGTCCTCCGCCTGCGTCGCGGCCGGGCGACCGGCAGCTTCGACTGGCTGGGCACACTGCTCATGACCGTCACCACCGCCTCCCTGGTGCTGTTCACCACCTGGGGCGGCCTCGAGTACGAGTGGAACCACCCGGTCATCCTCAGCCTCATCGCCACCACCGTCATCGGCGCGATCCTCTTCGTCGTGGTGGAACTGCGGGCGCAGAACCCGCTCATCCCCATGGAACTGTTCCGCAACCGCAACATGGTGCTCACCACCGCCGCGGGCACCATCATGGGCCTGGCGATGATCGGCGCACTCGGCTACCTGCCCACCTACCTGCAGATGGTGCACACACTGACCCCGACCGACGCCGGCCTCATGATGATCCCCATGATGCTCGGCATGATCGGCACCTCGACGGTCTCCGGGTACTTCATCTCCCGCCACGGCAACTACAAGTGGTACCCGATCGTCGGCATGGGTGTCATCAGCGTCGCCCTGTTCCTGCTCTCCCGTCTCTCCGTGGAGACGACCCTCGTGCAGCTGGGCGCCCTGTTCTTCGTCTTCGGCCTCGGACTCGGCCTGGTCATGCAGGTGCTCGTCCTCATCGTGCAGAACTCCTTCCCCATCACCATGGTCGGCACCGCCACCGCGTCGAACAACTTCTTCCGCCAGATCGGCTCCTCCCTGGGCGCCTCGCTGGTCGGCTCGATGTTCATCCACAACCTGCAGTCCCACCTGGCGGAACGCCTCCCGGGCACCTTCGCCAAGATGGGGCCGCAGGGCGCGGCCTACGCCGAGGCCTTCTCCGAAGGTGGCGGGGCGGCGAACTCGCTGACCCCCGCCTCCGTCGTGCAACTGCCCGGCCCGATCCGCGAGGTCGTACTGTCGAGCTACAACGACGGACTGACCCCCGTGTACCTGCTCATGGTCCCCCTGACCATTCTCGCCCTCCTGCTGCTCCTTCCTATCCACGAGGACAAGCTCAAGGAGACGATCGAGTAGCCCATGCGCCACGCCCGACCGACACTCCTCCTGCTCACGCTCCTCACGGTGGTGGGGCTGGTCGCCTCTCCCCTGGTGCTCAGCGCCATCGGGGCCCTCGGGGAGACCACCTACGTCGGCCAGTCCGGGGTCTCCCACGACGGCGGCGGTGGCCGGACGGCGCACATCAACACCTGCGGGGAGACCGTGACGCGGGTGGAGGTCACGGCAGACGGGCACACGTTCTCCTACTCGGCGACCGTGCCCTTCACCGGTGTGGCCGCGTTCGATCCGGGCACGCCGCCACCGCACAGCTGGACGTTGGAGAAGGAGGGGGCACCGGGGGACGTCGACAAGCACACGATCAGCGTCGACGCGGAACTCCACGCCCGCCCCGACTCCTACCTCTTCCGCTCCTCCGAGGTGGCGGATGCCGAGCTGGAGGTACTGGAGCCGAGGGCCGTCGCCCTGGGTCGACCCGCCCCCACCGGGGACCGGGAGCTCCAGTCAGCCCGGCAGTTCTCCGCCGGGTGCCCGGAGCCGGTCACCCACACCCCCTCATTCCTGGGGCTGCTGTTCCCCGCCGACTAGGAGAGGCCGACGCCGAGGCGGAACAGCTCGCCGATGCGCTCACCGTCACCGTCGAAGACCGTCATGACGGGGCCGTTGACCGTGGCGCTGCGGGCCGCCGGGAACCACTCCCAGCCGCAGTAGATCTGGGTGGAGATCCACTCGTCGGTCTCGATGATGATGCTGTTGTCCCCCGACTCACGCCAGGTGGTGCCGAAGGTGTTGCATCCGTCATTGCCGCCGAGGGTGCCGTCGGCGTGGACCGTGATGCGCGGCTGCCGCGGCAGGGGCGACCCCCACTCACCGACCGGACCGGACGGCGCCCCCGGGTTCAGCACCGAGGACAGGCCCCGCAGATCCGGCAGGGAGGAGGCGGTGGCCACGGGAGCCACGCCCCCGACGGCACCGAGCAGAGCGACAGCGAGGACAGAGGTGACGATACGACGGGACATGATGTCTCACTTTCCATGGGGATTATATGTTCCCGACAGTACGCCCCCGATTCCCTCCGCGCTAGGGTCTCTCTGCCGCTTCGCGACGCCGTTTTGCAGGCTCGTGCCCAGGGACCGGACCGGGGAGGCGCCCGAAGCGCAGGTCACGGACCCTATGGATGACACAGCCGGGAATGCCCGCTTTCACCCTGATAGCCCTGCACCCTCCACGCAGAAACACTGACGCCACCCACCCGAGGACCGGGTGGGTGGCGTCTGCATTGTGAGCCCCGGGCGACGTGACGACGCCTAGGAGCGGGTCTCCGTCACCTGGCGCGTGAGCGTGCCGATAACCTTGCCCGACTCGTCGGAGAAGGTCATGACGTCACCGTCGACCTTGCCCGACCGGGCCGCCGGGAACCACTCCCAGCCGCAGTAGCGCATGGTGGAGATCCACTCGTCGGTCTCGATGATGATGCTGTTGTCCCCCGACTCACGCCAGGTGGTGCCGAAGGCGTTGCAGCCGTCATTGCCGCCGAGGGTGCCGTCGGCGTGGATGTGGATCAGAGGCTGTTCCCCTTCACCGGCGCCCCACACCCCCACCGGGGAGGAGGTGGGCACGGGCCGGGGGCTCGGGGTCGGCGTGGGCTCAGGCGTCAGCACGGGCCACGGCTGCGGGGCGCGCTCGGGACGTGGGGTCGGCACCCACTCATCCTCGGCCGCAGCAGAGGACCCCAGCGGTCCCGGTGCGGCTGTGGCTGAGGGGACACCTGCGCCGGCGACGACCAGTGAGCAGGCGGCGAGAAGGGAGACCGCTCGGAGACGGAGCATAGGAGGTTTCACTTTCTGCAGGAATCAGTGTCACGCACGAACCTACCGTATGCCGTGGGTCACTTCCCGGGTTGCCGGGACATCGGGCGGCGATTCACAGGGTCGCCGCCCCGCCTAGCTGTCGGTGTCCTCGCCGTCCTCGCCGGGCTTGGGAAGCAGCTTCTCGTAGATGTCGGTGTCGCGCCACTGGCCGGCGAGGTCACCGTAGGTCATCTTGGCCAGGTGGCGGAAGGTACCGACCTTCTCGAAGCCACGGGACATGTGCAGGCGGGCGGAGCCGGTGTTCTCCGGGAACACCCACGCGTGGATGCCCCACTTGTGCAGGTCCTGGCACACCTCGATGAGCTTGTCCAGGAGGGCTCCGGCGACGCCGCGTCCGCGGCCGTCGGGGTGGATGTAGATGGAGTTCTCCACCACGCCGTGAAACACGGAACGGGAGGAGATGGGGGCGGCCGCCACCCAGCCGAGGAGCTTGTCGGGGTCGTCGTTCTCGACGGCGACGAACACGGTCTCCATGATCTTGGCCTGCGTGAACTGCTCCCAGGTGGGGGCCTTCGTCTCATAGGTGGCGTGGCCGGACTCCAGCCCCGTCTCGTAGATGGAGCGGACCTGAGGATAGTCCTCGGGCCGGATGGGTCGGAGCGTGAAGGTCGCGTCTGCCATGCGGAGATTGTCCCCCACGTCCACGAGGGCCCGCAAACGGAACGCGTCCGCGGGCCCGGTGTCCGTCCTCTCCCCCGGAAGGGCTAGCGTCCGTCCTCGAGCAGGTCGGTGACCAGTTCCGCGATGGCGGAGCGCTCGGAACGCTGCAGGGTGATGTGGGCGAAGAGCTCGTGGTCCTTGAGCTTCTCGATCACCGCCTGCACACCGTCGTGACGCCCCACCCGCAGGTTGTCGCGCTGGGCGACGTCGTGGGTGAGCACCACGCGGGAGCCGCGGCCGAGGCGGGAGAGCACGGTGAGCAGGACGTTGCGCTCCAGCGACTGGGCCTCGTCGACGATGACGAAGGAGTCGTGCAGCGAGCGGCCCCGAATGTGGGTGAGGGGCAGGACCTCGATGAGGTCGCGGGCCTGGATCTCCTCCATGACGTTGTCGGAGACCAGCCCGTCGAGGGTGTCGAACACCGCCTGGGCCCACGGGTTCATCTTGTCCGTCTCGGAGCCGGGCAGGTAGCCGAGGTTCTGGCCGCCGACGGCGTAGAGGGGGCGGAAGACGACGATGCGGCGGTGCTCGTTGCGTTCGAGCACCGCCTCCAGTCCGGCGCACAGGGCGAGGGCGGACTTGCCGGTGCCGGCGCGGCCACCGATGGAGATGATGCCCACGTGGTTGTCCAGCAGCAGGTCCAGCGCGATGCGCTGCTCCGCCGAACGACCCTGCAGGCCGAAAGCGTTCTGGTCGCCGCGCACGAGACGGATGGCGCCGTCGGCGGTGATGCGGCCCAGCGCCGACTGGGTGGAGGTGGTCAGCGTGATGCCGCAGTGGACGGGCAGTTCGGCGACGAAGTCCCCGGCGTCGGTCGTGGCGGCGTCGTCGAGGGTGACCTCCCCCTCCCGGTAGAGCCGGTCGACGGTCTCGGCGTCGGTGTGGACCGTGGCCATGCCGGTGTAGCCGGTGAGCACGACGTCCTGGGCGTGGTACTCGTCGGCGTCGAGTCCGACGGCACCGGCCTTGACGCGCAGCGGCACGTCCTTGGTCACCAGCGTCGTGTCGTGACCTTCGCGCTGCAGGTTGAGGGCGCAGGCGAGGATGCGGTGGTCACCCTCGGTACCGCGGAAGGCGGCGGGCAGCTGCGACTGGTCCTGATGGTTGAGTTCGACGCGCAGGGTGCCGCCGTCGACGTTGACGGGCACGGGCTGGTCGAGCCTCTCGTAGGTGGAGCGCAGGTCCTCGAGCATCCGGAGTGCCTGGCGGGCGAACCAGCCCAGTTCGGGGTGGTGTCGTTTGGCCTCCAGTTCGGTGATCACGACCACGGGTAGGACGACCTCGTGTTCGGCGAACTTGCGCAGGGCCCACGGGTCAGACAACAGCACCGAGGTGTCGATGACGTAGGTGCGGGTGATGACGTCCCGGCGTGTGTCCAGCTCGTGCGCGGGCAGGTGGGCGGTGATCGGCTCGGTCATGGCAGGCTCCCCAGTGCCGTGGCTCCGGGTACCCGGTGCCGCAGCGTCTCCTGTCAGCGATCCTGGTGGCGCCTCCCGCCGGGCCGGTACCAGCGCGACGGGCGCGGGCCGGGTGGCGGGGTGGGGGCTGGTACTGGGTGCCGCCCGGTTGTCCTGAATCTATCGCGGTGAGGTGGAAACTACATGGGTGTGAGATTAAATCTCGGTTACGTTTGCTGCTTATCGACGTCGCCGGCGTCTCTGCGGCTTCTTCTTCCCCGGGGTCTCTGCGGCCCGGCGTTCCTGCCTGGCCAGGGCCTTCTCCCGCGCGGTGCGCTTCGGCGCCGCCTGGCGGGAGGTGTTGGGGGTGCGTCCGCGGGTGATGCCGACGAAGTCCTGGATCGCCTCCGAGTCCTTCTCCCGGGGCCACACGAGGGCGATCTCGGTGCCGGGGACATCGCCGGCGTAGTCCCGGTGCTCGATCTGCCTGCGGGAGAGCACCTTGATGAGGGGGCGCGGCCCGATGAGCACGCCGACGTTCGCGGCGACCACCTGCAGCCCGGCACGCACCTCCTCGACGTCGACCTCCCCCGAGTCCGGGGTCGACCAGTTGATGATCTCCCCCTCGATGTCCTCGGGCGTGACCGTGTCCAGCAGGGTGAGCTCGTGGTCCCTGGGGACCGCGATGCCCGTCGCCTCCGGGTAGAGGACGACGACGTGGTGGTCCGGGGTGAGGCGTGCGTCCGGGAGGCGGACGAGGGCGAGGTCGGCGCGGTCGTCGAGAAGCTCCCCGAGGGGATCCACCGAATCGGCGGTGACGAAGCGGTGGGGGGTGCGGTCCCGGAAGCGGGTGAACCACTTGTCGGGTTCGGTGCCGGTGACGAAGCTCAGGCGCAACATGGGGGTAATGCTACCGTTGGGGGCGTGAATGAAGAGTCCGCACGTCAGCCGTCCGGCCGAGCAATGAAGCCGCAGACCGCGGCCAAGAAGCTCGGCATCTACCTGCCCGCCACCCCGGAGGAGTTCCAGGCCGGCGCGGTCACCCACGCCGAGCTCAAGCAGCTGGTGGAGAACCCGCCCGAGTGGCTCGCCGAACTGCGTCGCACCGGCCCGCACCCGCGTCCGGTGGTGGCCCAGAAACTGGGCATCACCATCGCCGCCCTCAAGCGCAACGACATGGACAAGCCGCTGACCACCGCCGAGATCAAGGCTCTGCTGGAGGATCAGCCGGAGTGGCTGCGCGCCGCCCGCACCGCCCTCGCCGAGGGACGCGCCGAGGCCGCTGAGGCTGCTGCAGCCCAGGAGTCCGCCGCGGACCCGGAGGACTAGCCACCCCTCCGCTGCCCCCTGACCTGCTGGTCAGGGGGTCTTTTTCTACCAGGAGTACTCGGCGGTCTCGCCGTCGGAGAACTCGAGGCGGGCGCTCATCGTCGGCTCGATGGTCAGGTGCACGGTCAGCGACTCGTCGCCGGAGTGCACGCGGTAGGAGATGGCCTCGTTCTCCGTCTCGAGCACCTCGACGCGGGCGTTGACCAGCCAGGGGTGACGGCGGCGGGCGGCGATGAGCCTCTGGTGGAGCTCGTACATCCACTGCCCCAGCGGCGCCAGGCCCTCCGGGGTGGCGGGCAGCGGCGGGCGGACCGGGTCGTCGGCGGAGAAGCCCTCCCCCTTGACGCCGGTGAAAGCCTGTTCGTCGCCGTAGTAGATGCTCGGGATGCCGGGCAGGGTGAACAGGAGCACGGCGGCCAGGGCGGCACCCTCGGGGCCGACGACGCTGGCGATGCGGTCGACGTCGTGGTTGCCCACGAAGGTCTGCATCGGGGCCTGCGCGACGAACTCGTCGTGGCGGGTGAGGGCGTGCTCCAGCTCCCAGAAGTTGATGTCCCTGATCGACGACCAGACGGCCTTCCAGAGTTCGTACTGGGTGACGGTGTCCAGGTGGCCCTCCTCCACCAGCTCCAGGTAGTCGCCGTGGATGATCTCCCCGAGGAAGACGGCATCGGGGTGCTGTCCGCGCACCCGGTCGACGACCTTGGCCCAGAACCAGGCCGGCACGGAGTAGGCGACGTCGAGGCGCCAGCCGGCGATGCCGCGGCCCAGCCAGTGGTTCATCACGTCGACGACGAGTTCCTCGGTGCGGGGGTCCTCGTGGTCGAGGAGGGCGAGGTCGCCGTGGCCCTCCCAGGGTTCCGGCGTGCCGTCGGGCAGGCGGCGGATGGGGCCGCCGTCGGCGACCATGGGGTGGTCGATGCCGACGTGGTTGAAGACACCGTCGAGAAGCACCTTGATTCCGCGTTCGTGGCAGGCGGCCATGAGGGCGTCGAAGTCGGCGTCGTCGCCGAGGCGCGGGTCGATGCGGTAGTGGTCGAGCGTGTCGTAGCCGTGGGTGGTGGAGGCGAAGATCGGGGCGAGCAGCAGTCCGTTCGCGCCGAGGTCGATGAGGTAGTCGAGCCAGGGGATGAGGTCGGTGAGGCGGTGTCCCTCGTCCTCGGTCGACCAGTCGCGGATGCGGGCACCGGTGGCGCCGAGGGGGTAGACATGCCAGAAGATGGCGTGGTCGAGCACGGGAACTCCTATTGAGTCGAAGTCAGTAACTATTATTGACCTTAACTCAACAACGGGTAGGGTTGTCAACCGTGACCACCCGCAGACGCCTGTCCACCGAAGAACGCCGCGCCGCCATCCTCGCCGCCGCACGCGAACACTTCTCCACCACCCACTACCCCGACGCCTCCGTCCCCACCATCGCCGCCGCCTCCGGCAGCTCACAGTCCCTGGTGTTCCACTACTTCGGCTCCAAGGCCGGCCTCTACGCCGCCCTGGTGGAGGACTCACTGCGTTCGCTCATCGACGCCCCCCTACCCACCGGCCACACCACCCGCGACCGCGTGTCCACCCTGCTGCAGGGCTACCTCGACGCGCTCGCCGCCGACCACACGCTCGTCGCCGGCATCGGCGAGCCCGAGGCCGCCGTCGCCCACCGCCGCGTCGCCGGGACGGCGCTGGTGGAGAAGCTCCGGGAGATCATCGGCATCGGTTCCTTCCCCCGCCACATCTGGGCCCTGTGGGGCTGGGTCGGCTTCCTCGAGGCCGCCGGGCGCCACTGGGTGGAGGACGGCTGCCCGGAGGATCAGCGCTGGCCGCTCATCGAGGCGGCGCTGGGGGCCCTGGAGGGCGCGCTCGGCGACTGGCGGGTGTAGGGAGGGCAACAAACCATGCCGCGAAGGACCTCCGGGCGGTCCGGCGGAAGCCCCTAAAGGTACGTTTTGCCGACCCAGCGGACCACCGGGGTCCAACCGTGCAGCGCACTGCCCACCCAGACCGGAAAAGTCTGCAGCTCCTCCACGGTGATCGGCCGGGTGCCCACCTCCCGGCGCTCCCGCGTCGCCGCCACCGTCGTCGAGGGCAACTGGCGCGGATGCTCCGGCACCATCAGACGCCCGTCCTCCCACCAGGCGACGGCGCAGTGCGCCCCCTCCGCGACCAGCCCGTCGGGCGTCCACAGGAGGGCGTCGTCGGCACCGAACTCCTGCGCCTGCTCCCGCAACCGCCCCAGCACCTCCAGGTCCGGGCCCTTGACCCGCGGTTCGCGCCGGGGGTCGGGCGTCGGCGGAACCCACAGCACAGTCTCCGTGCGCAGCGGCGGGGCGGGACGTATCCGCAGGTAGAGCTCGTCCCCGTGCTTCTCGACGCGCGGGAACCAGGCCCCCTCCGCCGGCACCCGCACCGCATTCATGAACTCCGGGTGTCCGAAACGTTCCCGGTGCAGATGCCAGTTGCCCACGTAGCCGTCGCGCACCAGCCAGGAGTCCACCCGGTCAGGCGTCGTCCCCGGTTCCGCGCACGGCACCAGCGCCGCGCCGTCCCAGCGGAGCAGGGTCACTGCGGGAAGTCCTGTCCCAGCAGCCGCAGCAGCGGCGCGGACTTGGTGATCGTCTCCTCGTACTCCCCCTCCGGGTCCGACAGCGTGATGACCGCGCCGCCGACGCCGTAGCTCACCCCGGAACCGTCGGAGACGATCGTGCGGATGACCATCGACAGGTCCATCGCCCCGTCGAGCGAGAAGTAGCCGATCCCGCCGGAGTAGATGCCGCGCGGGCCCTGCTCGAGGCGGTCGATGATCTCCATGGTGCGGATCTTCGGCGCGCCCGTCATGGAGCCTCCCGGGAACGTGGCCCGCACCGCGTCCACCGCCGTCTTCCCTGTCGCCAGTTGGCACGACACCGTCGAGACGAGCTGGTGGACGGTGGCGTAGGACTCGACGTCGAAGAGCGGTTCGGCGCGGACGGTCCCTGGTTCGGCGACGCGGGTGAGGTCGTTGCGCACGAGGTCAACGATCATGAGGTTCTCGGCGCGGTCCTTCTCGTTGACCGCCAGGTCGGAGCGCAGGCGGGTGTCCTCGCGCGGGTCGGCGCTGCGCGGCCGGGTGCCCTTGATGGGGCGCGACTCGACGACACCCCCCTTGACCTGCAGGAACCGCTCCGGCGTCGAGGACAGCACATCCACCCCGCCGATCCGCAGCAGTGATCCGAAGGGCGTGGGGTTGGCGGCCCGCAGCGCGGCGTAGGCCGGCAGCACGTCGAGCTCACCTTCCGCGTGCAGCTCGTTGGTCAGGCACACCTCGTAGGTCTCGCCCTGCCGGATCTCCTCCAGGCAGGTGTCCACGAGCGCCAGGTACTCGCCCCGCGAGTGCCGGGCACGCAGCTTTCCGACGTCCCCGTGCTCCCCCACCGCGCCCTCCACCAGGTCGACGAGGCGCTGCGCCGTCGCCGCGCACCACACACGCTGGGCGCGGTCGTGCTCGGAGCCGATGAGCGCGATGACGTGGGTGCGCCGCAGGGCGTGGTCGATGACCACCGCCCGGTCGGCGAAGATCATGCCCAGGTCCGGGTACGGCGACTCCCACGCCGCCGCACCGCCGCACTCGGCCTTGAGCTCGTAGCCGAGCCAGCCGACCCAGCCGAGGGTGAAACCGAAGTCCACCTCCCCGGCGTCGATGGTGTTGGCGGCGAGGTCCGCGGCCAGCTCATCGAGCAGGGTGCCCGCCCGGCCGGTCCACACGCGGGCCAGCGGACCGGAGTCGTCGCCCAGGTAGGAGAAACGTCCCGTCCCGTGGTCCGGGGTGGTGGAGTCCAGCCAGAAGGAGTTGGCGGAGGACGCGAAGAGTGCGTGGTGTACCGCCTCGCCGTCGGCCTCGTGGTCGACGGTGACGGTGTGCAGCCGCCACCGCGACCGCAGGCGCCGGTTACGTTCCGCGGCCATCCCGAGGAAGTTGGCCACCAGGGTGTGGCCGTCGAAACCGCCGATCGACTCCGGGTGGAACTGCACCCCCCACTGCGGCAGGCGGCGGTGCGCCAGCGCCATGACCAGCCCGTCCTCGGTGCGGGCGGTGACCTGCAGGGTGTCGGGCACCTCGGTCACGAGGAGGGAATGGTAGCGGACGACGTCGATGAGCGGCGGCAGGGAGGCGAAGAGGCCGGAGCCGTCGTGACGCACCGGGAACACCCGGCCGTGGACGGGTTCCGGCGCGAGGTCGACGGTGCCGCCCCACGCGTGGGCGAGGGCCTGGTGCCCGAGGCAGACCCCCAGAATCGGGACACGCCCGTCGCGCAGGACATCGAGGCACATGCCGATGTCCTTCTCACGCTCCGGGCGGCCGGGGCCCGGGGAGATGATGACGGCGTCGTACGAGGCGACGCGGTCGACATCCCACCCGGGTTCGTGGTTGGTGATCACCTCAGGGGCGACACCGGTGACGTCCTCGACGTAGGCGACGAGATTCCAGGTGAAGGAATCGAGGTTGTCTATGACGAGGACGCGCACGGGGAGGGCGGGAAGACCTAGTTGATCTTCCACTCCTCCAGACCCTCGTACAGCGGGTACTGGTCGGTCAGCTTCGCGACGCGGGCACGCAGCGCCTCGATGTCGGCGTTCTTGCCGTTGACCAGGGCGGTGCCGATGATGTCGGCGACCTCGGTGAAGGCGGCGGCGTCGAAACCACGGGTGGCCAGGGCCGGGGTGCCGATGCGCAGGCCGGAGGTGACCATCGGCGGGCGCGGGTCGTTCGGCACGGCGTTGCGGTTGACGGTGATGCCGACCTCGTGGAGGAGGTCCTCGGCCTGCTGGCCGTCCATCTCGGAGTTGCGCAGGTCAGCCAGGACCAGGTGCACGTCGGTGCCACCGGTGAGGACGTCGATGCCGGCGGCCTTCGCGTCAGCGGCGGTGAGGCGCTCGGCGAGGATCTTGGCACCCTCGATGGTGCGGGCCTGACGGTCCTTGAACTCGTCGGTGCCGGCGACCTTCAGGGCCACCGCCTTGGCGGCGATGGCGTGCATGAGCGGACCACCCTGCTGGCCCGGGAAGACGGCGGAGTTGAGCTTCTTGGCCCACTCCTGCTTCGCGACGATCAGGCCGGAACGCGGGCCACCCAGCGTCTTGTGGACGGTGGTGGAGACGACGTCGGAGTGCGGGACCGGGGACGGGTGCAGGTCGGCGGCGACGAGGCCGGCGAAGTGCGCCATGTCGGTCCACAGGTACGCGCCGACCTCGTCGGCGATGGAGCGGAACGCCTCGAAGTCGAGGGTGCGCGGGTACGCGGACCAGCCGGCGATGAGGACCTTCGGTCGCTCGGCCAGGGCCTGCTCGCGGACGCGGTCCATGTCGATGCGGTGGGTCTCCGGGTCGACCTCGTAGGCGACGACGTCGTAGAGCTTGCCGGAGAAGTTGAGCTTCATGCCGTGGGTCAGGTGACCACCGTGGGCCAGGGACAGGCCCATGATCTTGTCGCCGGCGTCGGCCAGCGCGTGCAGGACGGCGGCGTTGGCCTGGGCGCCGGAGTGCGGCTGGACGTTGGCGAACTCGGCGCCGAACAGGGCCTTGGCGCGGTCGCGGGCCAGGTCCTCGACGATGTCGGCGTTCTCGCAGCCACCGTAGTAACGACGCCCCGGGTAGCCCTCGGCGTACTTGTTGGTGAAGACCGAACCCTGTGCCTGCAGGACGGCACGGGGGACGAAGTTCTCGGACGCGATCATCTCGAGGAAGTCACGCTGACGGGCGATCTCACCGCCGATGGCGGCGTGGACCTCCGGGTCGAGGACGGACAGTTCCTGGTAACGGAGATCAGAAGACTCAGCGGTCATGGGCGTTACAGCCAGCCTTTCTAGGGGTACACGGCATTCGTGGACAGCATACCGCCCAACGGTCACCTCATACCCCCGCACCCCGGGTGAGTGGGACACAGGTGACGGGGCAGATGACACAATGGGACGCATGTCTCGGCCCAAGGACGCCACCCCCTACGTGGATTTCGACCGCTCCTCCTGGCGTGCCCTGCGTCAATCGATGCCGCAGGTGCTCACGGAGGAGGAGGTCGAGCAGCTCCGCGGCATCGGCGAATCGATCGACCTCGTGGAGGTCGCCGAGGTCTATCTCCCCCTCTCCCGTCTCATCCACCTGCAGGTCGCCGCGCGGCAGAATCTCATCGCCGCGACGGAGACCTTCCTGGGTGCGTCGTCGGGGCACGTGCCCTTCGTGATCGGCGTGGCGGGGTCGGTGGCCGTCGGCAAGTCCACCACGGCCCGTCTGCTGCAGGTGCTGCTCCAGCGCTGGGAATCCCACCCCCGTGTGGACCTGGTGACCACCGACGGTTTCCTCTACCCCGCCGCCGAGCTCCACGCCCGGGGGCTGATGGGGCGCAAGGGTTTCCCGGAGTCCTACGACCAGCGGGCGCTGCTGCGCTTCGTCACCGACGTGAAGTCGGGCCGCCCCTCCGTCGACGCGCCCGTCTACTCGCACAAGCTCTACGACCGGGTCCCCGGGGAGGTGCTCACGGTGCAGCAGCCGGACATCCTCATCGTCGAGGGCCTCAACGTGCTGCAGACCGGGCCGACGCTCATGGTCTCGGACCTCTTCGACTTCTCCGTCTACGTCGACGCGCGCACCGAGGACATCGAGAAGTGGTACATCGACCGCTTCCTCGAGCTGCGTTCCACGGCGTTCCGCGAGCCCGGCGCGCACTTCCGCCACTACGCCGACTACGGCGACGCGAAGGCCCGCGCCGAGGCCCGGGAGATCTGGCAGTCGATCAACNNTGCCCAACCTCGTGGAGAACATCCTGCCGACGCGGGTGCGTGCCTCCCTGGTGCTGCGCAAGGGCGCGGACCACCTGGTCGAGCGCGTGCGCATGCGCAAGATCTAGGCCCGCTCCTCCGCCCAGGCCACCACGGCGTCCAGCTCCCGCAGGTCGACGTGGTCGGTGTCGGCGTCGTAGGAGTCGATCATCGCCTGCTCGTTGGGGCTGCGGTCGGCCTCCCGCTTCGCCCGGAGCGCCTTGACGATGCCCCACATGATCATCCTGTGCCGCCGCGACATCGTCGGGTAGCTCAGTCGGCCGGGCAGGTAGAACCGCGCGACCCCGGCGGGCACCATGCCCTTGAGCTGGTCCTTGTCGCGGGCGACGTCGAGAAGCGTCATGCCCACCGCACACACCGCGACGGGACGCTCCCCGAGGTCCTGCCTGGAGACGAACGACGCCGCCGGCACCTTCGGCCCGTGGACGTAGGACAGGACGATGAGGGGCCCGGTGGCGCCGGCGGGCAGGGGCGCGTCGGAAAGCGGTGCCGCGGTGACGCCGAGGCGCTCCGCGAGGGCGTGCGCGTACTGCGCGGTGGAGCCGTACGCGGACTCGTAGAGGACGGTGGCCACGGGGAACCTACTTTCCGAATCTGCGGCTGCGCTGGGAGTAGTCCCGCAGCGCGCGGAGGAAGTCGATGCGGCGGAACGCCGGCCAGTAGGTGTCCGTGAACCAGATCTCCGAGTAGGCGGCCTGCCACAGCAGGAAACCGGACAGCCGCTGCTCCCCCGAGGTGCGGATGACCAGGTCCGGGTCCGGCTGCCCCGACGTGTAGAGGTGCCGGGACAGCGACTCGACGGTCACCTTCTCCGACATCTCCTCCGCGGTGGTGCCGGCGGCGGCCTCCTCGTCGATGAGGTCACGCACCGCGTCGACGATCTCCTGCCGCCCGCCGTAGCCGACGGCGATGTTGACGGTGATGCCCTCGTTGTCGCAGGTCCGCTCGGCGGCCGCGCGCCACCGCTCCGCGACCTCCGGCGGCAGCAGGTCCAGGTGCCCGACCAGCCGCACGCAGCACGTGTGGTCGCCGCCGGAGAGCTCCTCGACGACATCACCGATGATGTCGAAGAGCAGCTGCAGCTCACGCGCCTCCCGCCCCAGGTTCTCCGTGGACAGCAGGTACACGGTGACGACCTCGACCTCGGTCTCCTCGCACCAGTGGACGACCTCGCCGATCTTCCTCGCACCCGCCCGGTGCCCGTGGCTGATGTCGGCATGCCCGGCCTCGCGGGCCCAACGGCGGTTGCCGTCGGCCATGATCGCGATGTGCTTGGGCTGCCGCACGCCCCTGAGCTCGCGGACAAGCCGGGCCTCATAGAGCGGATAGAGCAGGCGGGTCAGTTTCACGGCTCTCAGTCTAGTGCCTGGCCCGCGCGACGGGTCCGGACGGCGGCTGCCAGTTCGCTGAGCAGATCCACGGTCGTGCCGATGTCCATGCAGGCGTCGGTCACCGACTGCCCGTAGACCAGCCCCTCGCCGCCGTTGCGGTGCAGCTTCGCCGGGTCCAGGGTCTGGGCCCCGGCCACGAGGAAGGACTCCATCATCACGCCGGCGATGGCGTGGTTGCCCGCGGCGATCTGCCGCGCGACGTCCCGCGCCACCTCCGCCTGCCGGACATGGTCCTTGCCGGAGTTGGCGTGCGACACGTCGATCATGAGGCGCGGCGTGTCGGTCCGCTCCGCGAGCTTCTCGACGACCCCCGCCACCGACTCCGCGTCCGCGTTCGGGCCGGACGTGCCGCCACGGAGGATGACGTGGCAGTTCTCGTTGCCGGCGGTCTCCACGACGGCGGGACGACCGCCGTCCGAGGTGCCGAAGAAGAAGTGCGGCTGCGAGGCCGCCGACACCGCGTCCATGGCGACCTGCAGGTTGCCGTCGGTGCCGTTCTTGAAGCCGATGGGCATGCTCATGCCCGACGCCAGCTGCCGGTGGACCTGCGACTCCGTGGTGCGGGCGCCGATGGCGCCCCAGGCGACGAGGTCGGCCCAGTACTGCGGGGAGTTGGGCTCGAGGAACTCGGCGGCGGTCGGCAGGTTGAGGTTGACCACCTCGCGCAGCACCTCACGCGCCAGCTCGAGGCCGTGGTTGATGTCGTAGGAGCCGTCGAGGTGCGGGTCGTTGATGAGGCCCTTCCAGCCGATCGTCGTGCGCGGCTTCTCGAAGTACACGCGCATGACGATCTTCAGGTCCTCCGCCAGGCTCTCCGCCAGCGGCGCCAGGCGACGGGCGTAGTCGATCGCGGCCTCGGGATCGTGGATGGAGCACGGGCCGACGACCACGACGAGGCGGTCGTCCTCACCGCGGAAGACGTCGGCGATCTCCTGCCTGTCCCTCTCCACCCTCTGTTCCTGTTCGGGTGTCAACGGTGCGCGGGCCTGCACCTCCTCCGGGCTGGGCAGGTCGTGGAAGGCGAGGACGCGGCGGTTGGAGGTGGACGGGTAACGGACTGCGGTGGTCATCTGGTGGGTGCCTTTCATCGGGTGGATGGAAAAGAAAAAGCAGCCCCTCGACCCGATTTCTCGGGGAGGTGCTGCTTGGGCTCCGGGGTGTTCGTCGTCTCGTGCTGTTCAGTGGGCACGCGAAACGGCGAGGCGTTCGAGTCTGCTACTGCAGGCCCGGAGCCCCACCAAAATAAAATCGCTGGACGAACATGCCACGCAGTGTAGCACAGTCGTCCCGGACCTAGAACCAGCTCTTCTTGCGGCGGTCCAGCAGGCCGGCCTCGGCCATCGCCTTGTCGACGGCCTCCTGGTCGAAGGGGTCCAGGCCGTGGGCCTCCGCGAAGATGCGGCGGCGGTTGTAGCGGCTGAAACGGCGGTGGAAGGCCCAGCCGATGTAGAGCACGGCGATGGCCAGCAGCACCAGCAGCGTCATGCCGATGGGCGAGGCCTTGCCGAACTCCGGCCCCAGCGGGCCACCCTGCTGCTGCTGGGCGAGGATCATGAGGTCTGTGAGAGCAAACATGGATTCTTCCGTCTCTTCCTACTTGGCTTCCAGCTTATCGAGCTTCTCCGCCGTGATGCCCGCGAAGAGGTCGTCCTCCGGCAGGGACGTGGCGACCCGGGTCTTGGCCAGCTCGAACTCCTCCGTCGGCCACAGCTCCCGCTGCACCTCCGCCGGCGTCGCCAGGAAGGCGCCGGCCGGGTCGATCTGGGTGGCGTGGGCCCGCAGCGCCGCCTCCCGCTGCGGGAAGTACTCGCCGCACTCCACCTGCGTGGTCACCCGCGCCATGATGTCGGCGGGGTTGCGCTGCCAACGCTCCAGCATCGGGCCGTAGGGGCTGGTGCGCCCCTCCGCGAGCAGGAGATCGTGGAACATCTTCATGCGCTGGTGCACGAAACCGTGCGTGTAGTACAGCTTCAGCGGGGTCCACGCCGCACCCAGCTCCGGGGCGTAGTCCGGGTCGCCGGCGAGATCCCAGGCCAGCATCGAGGCCTCGTGGACCTTGAGGTGGTCCGGGTGCGGGTAGCCGCCGTTCTCGTCGTAGGTGACGATGACGTGCGGACGGAACTCACGGATGATCTCGACGAACTCCCGCGCCACCTCCTCGCCGGGCACCAGCGCGAAGCAGCCCTCGGGCAGCGGCGGCAGCGGGTCACCCTGCGGCAGACCGGAGTCGACGTGACCGAGCCAGACATGCTCGACGCCGAGGGCCGCGGCGGCGGCCGCCATCTCCTCCCGGCGGACGTCGACGATGTTCTCCAGCACACCGGGCCTGTCCATCGCCGGGTTGAGGATGTCACCACGCTCCCCGCCCGTGCAGGTGAGCACCATGACACGGTTGCCCTCGGCCACATACCGGGCCGAGGTCGCGGCACCCTTCGATGCCTCGTCATCGGGATGTGCGTGGATGGCCAGCAGCCGGAATCCGCTCAACGTGAGTCGCGTCCTTATCTGGGGATCGAGAGTTGTCAACCCGTCTCATCCTAGTGGCCCCTCTCCCCCGATGGGAAAGCAGGGCTCACGGGCACCATCCGATAGTATGAGGCGGTCACCCCTCCATCCAGCCCAGCCAGCGCAGAGGAAGATCATGAGCACTCCCGCCGCCCACACCACCGCCGAGCGCTACGGAGCGGACCGTAACCCGAAGTCGGGCAGCAACCTCAGCGGCAAGATGATCGCCATCGTCACCGTGGTCCTCATGGCCGGTCTGGCCGTCGCCATCGCCCGCTACATGGACGCCGACGCCAAGCGCGGCGACGTCACCGTCGAGATGGTCTCCCACGAGCGCACCGCCGACGACAACATGCGCCTCTGGGTCGACGTCACCCGCAAGAACCCGGACGTCCTCTCCTACTGCATCGTCACCGCGCTGAACTACGAGATGGCCGAGGTCGGGCGCCGCGAGATCCTCGTGCAGCCGGGCGGCGACGCCCTCCAGCGTTTCCAGGTCGACATCCCCTCCCGCGACCTGCCGGTCTCCGGCAGCGTCTACGGCTGCTCCACCTCGATCCCCCCGTACCTCACCGCGGGACCGGCCGAGATCGCCGAGTGATCCCCGCCCCAGCCGGTGTGTTAAAATCCCTGACAATTGTTCACACCGGTGGGTGACGCGCGTGTCGGGGGCTGCAAGGGCTCCCCGCCGGATGATGTTCCCACCGGCCCGAGGGATAGGGAAGGCAGGGACTCTACGTAGCTATGGCTGACAACCACAAGCAGTACATCACCCCGGAAATGAAGGCGAAGCTCGAGGCTGAGCTGCAGGCACTGATCGACCACCGCCCGATCGTCGCCGCCGAGATCAACGAGCGCCGCGAGGAGGGTGACCTCAAGGAGAACGCCGGCTACGACGCCGCCCGCGAGATGCAGGACCAGGAGGAGGCCCGCATCAAGCAGATCTCCGAGCTGCTGGCCAACTCCACCACCGAGCGTGAGGGTGTCGTCGAGGGTGTCGCCCTCGTCGGTTCCGTCGTCCACGTCTACTACAACGGCGACGAGAACGAGAAGGAGACCTTCCTCATCGGCACCCGCGCCGCAGCCACCGGCAACGAGCACCTGGAGACCTACTCCGAGCACTCCCCGCTGGGTGCCGCCCTGCTGGGTGCCCGCGAGGGCGAGACCCGCGAGTACACCGCCCCGAACGGGGCCACCATCACGGTGACTCTGGAGTCGGCGAAGCCCTACGACTCCCAACTTGCCGCAACTCCGCGCGCGGCCAAGTAATCTCGTATCCGAATCAGTGACTACAGGGAGGATCCCCACCATGAACCGTATCTTCGCCCGTAAGGGTGCTGCTGTCGTCGGCGCTGCCGCTCTCGCCCTGGCCCTGGCCGCCTGCTCCCCGCCGAACGAGCAGCCCTCCGACGTCAAGGTCGACACCGCCACCGAATTCCAGGCCCCGGCAGCCGAGAACGGTACCGCCACCTCCGCCACCACCACGACCACCACGACCACTGAGGTCACCGAGGTCGAGGACACCACGACGGTCATCCAGGACGGCGTCGTGGTCGAGGAAGCCCCGGTCCAGAACTAACACCGACCGTGACCTTCCCCCGTCACACCCGGGCCCTGAGCATCCTCGGCCTGGGTGTTCTCATTTCCGCCTGCTCCCCGCCGAACGAGCAGCCCTCCGACCTCAAGGTCGACACCGCCACGGAGTTCGTGGCGGCCCCCACCTCCCCGGCGCGCGTCACCGGCACCCCGGTCGACCCGGCCTCCCTGCCGGGCTTCATCGACTGTGTCGGCAGCCCGGAGCTGCGCCCCGGCCGCCTGGCGCTGGCGTGCGCCGACAACAACGACCGGCTCATCGACATCACGTGGGACGAGTGGACCGCCTCCTCGGCGTCCGGCACCGCCACCCGCGAGACCAACGACTGCGACCCGTCCTGCGCCCGCGGCACCTTCGAGAGGACCCGCGGCGTCGAGGTGGAGCTGTCGGAACCGGTCCACAGCCCGCAGGGCCTCGTGTTCACGAGGCTTGTCGTCGACGGTGACGACATCATCCTCTAGAGGAGCCTCCCCCGTGCATCTGCTCGATCAGATCCCCCTGGTCACCCGCGGGGTGACCGACGACGGCGACACCGTCGGCGTCACCCTCTCCCGCACCTACGACGCCTCCGACGTCGACCTGTGGGAGGCCCTCACCGACCCCTCCCGGCTGGAGCACTGGTTCGAGCCGGTCTCCGGCGACCTGCGCGCCGGCGGCACGGTCCGCTGCGCGGGCGGCGTCACCGGGGAGATCCTCACGTGCACGCCCGAGCAGCTCCTGCGCCTGGCGTGGGACGACGGCACCCCCGGCACTCTGGAGCTCGTCCTCTCCCCCGCCGAGCGAGGTACCCGCCTCACGCTGACCCACACCGTGCCCCGCGACGAACACTGGGACACCTACGGTCCCGCGGTCAACGGCATCGGCTGGGACAGCTCCCTGGCTGCGCTGGCCCTCCACCTGGCGATGGACGCCGACGCCGCCGAGGGTGAGGAGGAGACCTTCATCCGCCGGTTGGCGGCGGAGTGGTCGGGCGTCGACACGCAGCAGGCGCAACGCACCATCGACCTGTACCTCGGAGAATGAGAAATGCCCCGCACCAGGCGGGGCATTCTTGTGTCTGCGGCTAGTTCGAACGGAAGTAGCTGAGCAGACGCAGGATCTCGGTGTAGAGCCAGACCAGGGTGACGGCCAGGCCGAGGGCGACGCCCCAGGCCATCTTGGACGGCGCGCCGGCGCGGATCATCTTGTCGGCGGCGTCGAAGTCGGACAGGAAGCTCATGGCCGCCAGGCCGATGCAGACCAGGGAGAAGATGATGGCGAGCATGCCTCCGTCACGCAGCGGGTTGGCGCCGGTGAAGACCGCCAGCAGCAGGTTGCCCAGCGCCAGGACGAGGACGCCGACGAGGGCGCCGGTCATGATGCGGTTGAACTTCGGGGTGACCTTGACGGCACCGGTCTTGTAGACGAAGAGCATGCCCAGGAACACGCCCAGGGTGCCCATGACGGCCTGGCCGATGAGGACACCGGCGTCGGCGGCGGACTCACCGAAGGTGACGCCGGAGAAGAGCAGGGAGATACCGCCGACGAAGAGACCCTCGAAGGCGGCGTAGATGAGGGTGACGGCGGCGGAGCCGTACTTCTTGCCGAAGGTGGCCACCAGCACGGTGATGAGGCCACCGATGGCACCCACGAAGGTGAGCATGAGCGCCAGACCCGGGTTGACCAGGCCGAGGCTGAAGTTCAGGACGGCGAGGACCACGATGACCGCGAGGGTCATGCCGGTCTTGGCGACGACGTCGTCGACCGTCATCGGACGGTCACCGGTCGTGGTCTGGCCGTAACCGGAGTACGGGTCCTGGTAACCCTGCGGTGCTCCCGTGGGGTAGGCACCGCGCTGGATGCCGCCCTTGGCGGTGGTGAGTGAGTTCATGACAGGGTTGCTGCTGCGCACGATGAAACCCCGAACCTTTCTGATCGTGTTGTGTTCTACCCCGTACAACGTAACAAAGGTTCGTTTAGTTCCCCCGGTGAGCGCCGCCCACGGTGACGACCACCTTGCCCGTCGCGTGCCCGCCCTCCACGAGGGCGACGGCCTCCGCTGCGCGCTCGAGGGGAAACTCCTCCCCCACGATCACCCGCGCGTGCCGCGCGACCTCGGCGAACACCTCCCGCGTGCGCCGTCGGGGGACGGCACCGCCCCCGAGCTTCTCGACGAGCGCCTTGTCCGCCACCGACACTAGCCGCCCACCCAGCGCCGCGGCCGCCCGCAGCGTCTCGCCGCCGACGAGGTCGAACACGGCGTCGGGGCGAGTGTCCGGCAGCCGCCCCTTCGGCAGGTGGCGGGCACCGAGCGACTCCACGAGCTCCCGCTTGCCGGCGGAGGCGACACCCGTGACCCGGATCCCCCGGGCCACCGCCAGCGTCGTCACCGCCGTGCCCACCCCGCCGCCGGCACCGAGGACCAGCAGTTCCGCGCCCGCCGGGAGGTCGAGCATGTCGAGGGCGTCCTGCGCGGTACCCCACGCCACCGGGAGGCAGGCGGCGTGCCGGACGTCCATGCCCGCGGGGACGGGGGTGACGGAGGCGGCGTCGGAAGCGCCTGCTCCCCGAACGTGCCGTGGCCGGAGGCCGCGGCCCCGAACACCAGCTCCCCGGTGCCGACCACCCGGCCGGCCGCCTCCCGCCCGAACGCCATGGGGAAGTTCACCTCCCAGCCGTTGGTGCCCTCCCGGGTCCGGAGGTCACCGGGGTTCACGGAGGTCGCCAGCACGTCGATGAGAACCTGGCCGGGGCCGGGGGTGGGGGCGGGGACGTCGAGAAGCTCGAGGACCTCAGGTCCCCCGTGGGAGCGGAAACCGAAGACACGCATGCCGCCCATTGTGCCTATGCTGGCGGGCATGATCACCGATCTTGACCGTGACTGGCTGGCTAGGGCCGTTGACCTGGCACGACAGGCGCTCGAGGCGGGTGACGAGCCCGTCGGCTCCGTCCTCGTCGGCGCCGACGGGACCGAACTGTTCGCCGACCACAACCGCATCTCCGGCGGGGACTCCACCCGCCACCCCGAGTTCGCCATCGCCCGCTGGGCGGCCGAGAACCTCACCCCCGAGGGCCGCGCGAAGGCCGTCGTGTACACCTCCGGCGAGCACTGCGCGATGTGCTCCGCCGCCCACGGCTGGGTGGGGCTGGGCCGGATCGTCTACGCCGCCTCGTCCCGCCAGATCGGGCAGTGGCGCGCCGAGCTCGGCCACCCCGCCGCCCCGGTGAACGCCATCCCGATCCAGGACGTCGTCCCCGGGATCACGGTCGACGGGCCCGACGAGGAGCAGGGCGCGCGGGTGAAGGAGCTCGTCGCGCAGATGTAGTGCCCCCACTGGGGTTCGAACCCAGACTGCGCGGATTTTAAGTCCGCTGCCTCTGCCAGTTGGGCTATGGGGGCGGGAGGACACACAGTCTAGGACATGCGTCCGGACCGCCTCTGCAGCAGGTGCCACAGGACGGGCAGCTGCCCGAGGGCGAACACGCCCGGGACGAGAGCCAGCGCCTCCGGGACGCCGGCCAGCGCGAAGGTCAGGAAGCACAACGCCAGTCCCACGCCGCTCACCGTGTGGCCGATGAGCATGGGCCGCGGCCCGACCTGCCCCAGCACCGCCACCCCGACCGCGACGGACCAGCACACGATACCGAGGTGACCGGCCAGGAAGTAGGGCCAGTAGAGGGCGTCGAACGAGCGCGGCAGGGTGCCCGCCAGCCAGGCGACCACCAGCGCACCGAGGATCGCACTGCCCCAGGAGGCGCGGAGGAAGAGGCGGAGGGCCACCGGAATCAGGCGCGGAGCCTGTCCCCCAGCGACGCGACGATGCCGTCGAGAATGTCCTTCTCACTGATGACGAAGCTGTCCGCGCGGGTCTCCTTCTCCAGCATGTCCATGATCCCGTCGACGACGGCACTGCCGCCGCCGAGGACGTCCGCACGACCCGGGTGCACGACCGGGTTGAGGGCGCGGGTCTCGGCGGACTGGCGGCGGATCTCGGCGGTGAGGACACGCAGCGCGGAGAAACGCAGCACGGAGCCGTGGATCTCCTGCGGGTCGTAGGTCTCCAGGCCCTGGGCCAGCGCGGAGAGAGTGGTGAAGGTGCCGGCCACTCCGACGAAGGTGCGGGCCTCCCGGATGGGCACGATCTTGACGACGTCCTCCATCCGCTCCGCCACGTACTCCATGGCGATCTCGGTCTCAGTCTCGGTCGGCGGATCGGAACGCATGATCCGTTCGGTGACGCGGACGCAGCCCATCTGGGTCGAGTGCATGCCGAGGACCTCGCCGTCAGCGGTGCCGACGATGAACTCCGTGGAACCGCCGCCCAGGTCGATGACGCAGAACGGGCCGTCGGAGGGGTCGAGGTCGGTGATCGCCCCGCGGAAGGACAGCGCCGCCTCCTCCTCGCCGGAGATGACCTCCGCGCGGGCCCCCGGGGTGACGCGGCCGAGGAGTTCACCGGTCATGCGGAAGAAGTCCTCCCGGTTGGAGGCGTCGCGGGTCGCCGAGGTGGCGACCATGCGGACCGCCTTGACCTGTTCGAACTCCATGATCCCGACGAAACGCTCCAGCGCCTCCCTGGTGCGTTCGATGGCCTCCGGGTCGAGCTGGCCGGTGGCGTCGACGCCCTGACCGAGGCGGACGATCTCCATCGTGCGGGTGACCTCGCGGGTGGTGTCGCCATTGATGTCGCAGATGAGGAGTCGGATCGAGTTGGTGCCGCAGTCCACGGCCGCGACACGGGTCACTTCGCGGCCTCCTGGTACAGGTCGTCGAACTGGTGGGCGTCGAAGCCCAGTTCCGCGCACGTCGGCCAGTCCGCGGGGATCGCGGTGCCGCGCAGTCCACCGCGGTCGGCGGCCAGCGCGACGGCCTCGGTGCCGAAACGCACCCGGTCCGGCCCCTCGGCCAGCGCGTAGGCGATGAGCACGTGGAGGCACTTCACGCGCTCGGGCATACCGCCGCCGGTGAAGTCGGTGCCGAGGTCCTCGAGGGCGTTGCGCTCGGCGAGGTAGTGCTCGTGGGCGGCCCGGTAGTCGGCCTGCAGGGACTCGTCCGTGGCGAGGCGCTCCTCCATCCACTTCATGACGTGCGCGACCTCGAGGCGGGAGGCCTCGCCGGTCAGCCGGGGGTCGGTGAGGTAGTACAGGGTGGGGAACGGGGTTCCGTCGGGAAGCCTCGGCGCGGTCTTCACCACACCCGGAGCGCCGTCCGGGCTGCGGTAGGAGATCGCGAGGACGCCACGGGGCTCACGCCCGAGCTGCTTCTCGACGGCCGCCAGATCTGCATCGTTGACAGTCATGGCGCTCATTCTTCCATGAGCACACCGCCGGGGTCGTCTGCGGGCGGCGTTGCGATGGACGCCCACAGGATTTCGTACCACGTCCAGTCCGCCGTCAGTTCCTCCGCGGAGGTGGTCACGGTGGGGTCGACCTCCATGTTCGGGTCGATGACACGGAAGGCGACCTCTCCCGGCTCGATGAGCCCGAGGCGGCGGCGGGCCTCCTCCCGGATCCACGCCTCGTCGCCGTACCGGTCGATCTCCTCGAGGAGGCGCTCCTTCTCCGCCTGCTTCGCGGCGATCGACTCGTTGAGGCGGTTGATCTCCGAGCGGCCCTGGAAGTAGTTGTTCGCCGGTGCCCAGATGGTGACGATCACGATGATCGCCACCGCCGCCAGCACACCGAACTCGGCGGTGTTGAAACGCATCCGCGGGCGACGCGGGGGCTTACGCCGGGCGTCCCGGGTACGGGACACCACCGGCACGGTACGCCGGGAGCGGGGGGAAGGTTCGGTCGCCATAGAACCCCGAGTCTAACTCACTCGTCGCCCCCGGCGAGGATGGCGGCACGGGCCTCCCCGAACGCGTCGAGCGAACCCCACACCGTCCCCGACACCCGGCCGTCGAGCCGCTGCAGCACCTCCCGGGCCAGCTCCCTCTCCCCCGCCCGGTGGAGGCACCAGAGGAAGCGGTTGAGCACCTCACTCTCCTGGCGCAGGTCCGGGGCCGGACCGGCGTGGAACATGCGCCACGCCAGCTCCAGGTACTCCCCCGCGACGCCACTGCGCATGATGATGTACGGGACCACCCCGTGCCCGAGGTGCCCCAGCGGGGCATGCGTCACGACGTCCGCCGCCAGCTCCACCTGCCCGTCGGCGTCCAGGTGCTCCGCCAGGATCCGCAATCCCTGGGGGTGGTACGGGTCGAGGTCACGCCACTCCTGCGCCCCGACGTAGGCCCGCTGCGCGACGAGGAGCGGCACGATGTCCCGCCCGGCCTCCCACGCCAGGACCAGGGCCCGTTCGCGGTGCCCCGCCCCGAGGTGGACCGCCGCGAGGACCACCCGCTCCAGAGCATCCTCCGGCTCCAGGAGACGCCGCTCCCAGAGCTCGAAGAGGTACCCGTCGGAGAAGAGGGCACCGAAGTCGAAGAGGAAGTGGATCCGTGAGGTGGCGTCGAGACGCCCGTACACCGCCCGGAGGGTGTCCAGGTCGACGCCCGCCGCGATCCGGCCCAGCTCCTCGCCGGTCCAGGTGTGCACGAAGTCGGGCTCCAGCCGGGGCCGTGCCCCACGTCTGCCGAAGAATGCCATGGTGTCCTCCCCCACGGATACGGGGACGCCCCCGTGCACCGGGGTGCACGGGGGCGTCGGAAAGCGCTGTCAGTTACTTCTGGAAGCGCGGGAAGGCGGAGCGGCCGGCGTAGACGGCGGCGTCGCCGAGCTCCTGCTCGATGCGCAGCAGCTGGTTGTACTTGGCGACGCGCTCGGAGCGGGCCGGGGCACCGGTCTTGATCTGGCCGCAGTTCAGTGCGACAGCCAGGTCGGCGATGGTGGTGTCCT
>LSQX01155039.1_pt1 | contig 28729 bp, 25 predicted proteins | sample 654561 | NCBI WGS metagenome assembly LSQX01 (sample SAMN04489861, study PRJNA283612) | anaerobic digester metagenome | isolation source: 4 biogas reactors fed with cattle manure at either 37C or 55C with and... | place: Denmark: Kongens Lyngby | collected 2014
TGCCCCAGCATCTCCTGGATCGCGCGCAGGTCTGCGCCGCCCTGCAGAAGATGCGTGGCAAAGGAGTGCCGCAGCGTATGGGGACTGGTCTCCGGCGGTAGGCCTGCGCCCGCCAGGTACCCTTTGAGCAGGCTCCAGAAGTTGACCCGTGTCATGGGCCGGCCGAGATGGGTTAGGAACAGTCCCTTCTCGTTCTCCGCGCGCAGGAAACTCCCGCGGTGGCAGTCGAGATAACGCCGGACCAGCTCCAGGGCGGGGGGAGCCACCGGCACCAGCCGCGTCTTGCCACCTTTGCCGCGCACCCGCACCAACTCCTGGCGGAAGTCGAGATTCTCCACCTCCAGGTTGACCAGCTCCGAGACGCGCAAACCGGCCGCGTACATCAGCGCCAGCATGGCGGCATCGCGGCAGCCCCGCGCTGTGGACAGGTCGGGAGCCTGGAGCAGTGCGTGACACTCCTCGGTGCTGAGAACGTGTGGCAAGGTCCGGCTTGCCTTGGGCGCCTCCAAATCGGCGGTAGGGTCCTGGTCGGTCAGCCCCTCCCGCACCAGGAAGCGATGGAGATTGCGCAGACTGGAGAGCTTGCGAGCCATGCTGCTGGGGGCCAGTCGTCGTTGTGTGCGTAGTTGCGCGAGGTGGTCGAGCAAATCCTGACGTTGCACCGCGCGGAAATCATCATGCCCGCGCCCGAAGAGAAAATGCGCGTAATCCTCCTGATCGCGACAGTACGCTTCGGCGGTCTTCTCGCTGCGTCCCGCCTCCACGATCAGGTACTCGAGAAAGGCGTCAATCTGCGCCTGGAAGGTTCCGGGCAGGGACACCTCAGTCGCCCTCCCCGCGAGCCTGGCGCAGGGCCTGGGCCTCCTCGGGAAGCAGGTCGTGCTCTACCTGTCCGCCTTGCACAGAGCGCAGGAAGATACGATTGCCGCTGAGGTTGTACAGCGAGGTAAGCAGGAAGCCATCGAACTGATCGTCGACCAAGACCAGGCAGAAACTGAGGCGACCCTTGATCTCGGCGTCGTTGTCAAACCGCACCAGGCCGCGATGGGTCATCATCCGCTCGCTGCGGGCCTGAAGCCGTGCCAGGTGCTCGTCGTGGCTGGCGAGCTTATGGCTGACCGATTCCAGGTAGCCGGCCAGCTCCTCCGCCACCTGTTCCGGCGTCAGATCGCGCCAGGCCGTGAGCAGTTTCCGGGTATCCGGCGTGAGCGCCGCCATCTGCCGCCGCGCCTGCCGGCCTGCACGCCAGGCCAACGCACTGACTATCACGGCCAGCACAGCCAGCCCTACCGCCGCAATGGACAGAGCCAGATCCAGCACCTGCCTCCCCCTGATACGCTGTCTTAGCCCTGCAGCCGCCGGGCCGCGCGGCGGTCAAAGACCACGCGCGTGTCCTTGGCGACCTCCAGGGTCATGGTCTTCTCGTCGGCGGCAACTACCCGCCCATAGACTCCACCCGCAGTGATCACCTTATCACCGACCTTCAGGTTCTTGACCAGCTCGTCATGCGCCCGGGCCGCGCGCGCCTGCGGGCGGATGACCGTGCTCCAGAAGAGCAGCACCATGATGATGACGAACACGACAATGGGCAGAATGGTGGTCAGTGCAGACGGGTCCATGACAAAGAGAGACTTCGACAAGCAGGGTCCAGGTTCCTTCCTGATGGCAAGTGGAACATGGAGCATGGAACCTGAGAAGTAACGGTAGTGGGGATGAGCCAGCACGACAGGGCCCTCTGACCTCCTCCCCGCGTACGCGGGGACTGAGGAGGTGAGGCAGGCATTGGGACCGCTCACGGCGAATGCAGGAACTGATGAGGCCCCTCACTTATGTAGCCGTGGATACCGCGGCGATCAAACACAATCTCTCCCAGGTGCGCGGCTTACTCCAGCCCGCGACCGCACTGATGGCGGTGGTCAAGGCCAACGGCTACGGGCATGGCCTGGTCCTGGCCGCGCGGGCCTGCGCCGAGGCCGGCGCGGAGTGGCTGGGCGTTAGCCTGGTGGAGGAGGGGATCGCCCTGCGCCAGGCCGGGCTGACCCTGCCGGTGCTGGTGTTCCTGCCCTTCCCCGCGGAGCAGGCGGAGGCGCTCGTGGAGCATGACCTGTGCGCCACGGTGGTCTCGGAGCGCCAACTCACGGCACTGGCTCGCGCCGGGGAAGCCGCCGGGCGACCCGCGCGCTGTCAGCTCTTCCTGGACAGTGGCCTGGGGCGGCCGGGGGTGGGAGAAAATCTGGCGCGGCTGGTTGAGCTGGCGGCAGGCTTCCCACAACTCCGCCTGGAGGGAGTCTATACGCATCTGGACGCCGAGGTCTCCGCCGCCGGGAGCTTGTTGGAGGTGGTACGACCAGGCACAGAGCTCAGGCTGTTCGCCGCCACCGCCCGCAGCCTGGCGGCGCGGGCCGGTGGCCAGGGGCTCCTGGTGCATGCCGCGGCCAGCGCCTCCGTCCTCCTGCGCCCGGACACCCACCTGGACCTGGTACGGGTGGGCACGCTGCTCTACGGGCAGTACCCCGGCGCTGTCCCCCCCAGTCGGCGGCCCCTGGAGCTGCGCTCCACACTGGAGCTCCGCAGCACCATCCTGGCCGTGGACCAGTTGCCGCCCGGCGCAACGGTGGGCTATGGGGCGGAGTATCGCTGCCCCCGCCCAACGCGGGTGGCCCTGTTGCCGGTGGGCTATGCGGTGGGCCTGGGCGTGCTGCCGGAATCGCTGGCACGGCGCCGGCACCAGGGCTGGAAGGGTTGTCTGCGGCGCTGGCTGCGTCCAGAGCAGGAGGCGCCGACCATCGGCGGGCGCCCCGTCCCTCTCCTCGGGCGTATCGCCATGGACTGGTGCTGTCTGGACGTGACCGACCTCCCCGAGGCGGAGGTGGGAACGGAAGTTGTTCTGCCGGTGCGCCGGTTGATGATGGATTCGGCGCTGGAGAGAGTGGAGGTCTAGAAGCCCCGGTGAGACGCAAATGAGGCCGGAGGGCGGCTATGCTGATATGTCGCACAGCCTTCCGTCCGGCCTCTGGTTTCGACCTCTGACCGCCCCGGGCTGTTCTTACTGCGAACTGACCGTGACGCTGGCCTCCCCCAGATCGGGCGCTTCGTTCAGGTCCTGGGGAGGCTGGGAATAGGCCTTGACGTGGATCACGTAGGTCAGCGCTCCCCCCACGACTTCCCCGCCACGCAGGAACAGGCGCGGGGTAGAGATCTTCACCCGGTAGCTGTTGTCATCGTTGGTCCAGTGGCGAATCCCCGGCACGATCCCGATAAGGTCCTGGTCACTCATGACCTCCGAATATACCACCAGGAAGGCCCGCTCAGTGGCGACTCCCGTGACGGTCGTGGCAGGGCCGACCGTAGAGCCTGCCGCCGGAGAGGTAATAGTGACCCCGGCCCAGGCGGCACTACCCGACACCAACACCAGCACGAGCAGCACTACAAGCGTTCGCGACATGGCAATTCCTCCTCAAGTAATTACGGCAGTAAGTTGGCTGACGTCGCAGGCAACAGCAAGGTTCTAGGCGGCGGCAGGTGGTGGCTCCGAACCGGCTTGCTGCGCCGCTTCCCGGCGGTTGCGCAGAGCACAAATGACGAGCTGGGCCGCGTGCTCCAGATTCATGGCGCCGGTATTGAGGGTCAGGTCGTAGTAGGTGGGATCGGCCGGGTCTACGCCGAAATGCGCCCGGATGAACTCCGCTCGCTCCCGGTCATCGGACAACACCTGCTTGCGCGCGTCGGCCAGCGTCATATCTTCCAACTCAGCCACCCGCTCCAGGCGAATCTCCAGCGGGGCCACGATACGCACCCGGAGCGCGTCGGGCAGAATCAGGTTACCACCGCGCCCCATCACCACCGCATTGCCGTGCGTCCGAATCTTACGCATGATGCGGATCAGGGTTCGCAGATACTGGCCGGGCGTGGGGCATTTGCCCTCCAGAAGTTGCAGCACCATACTGGCCACAAAGCGGGGGGGGCGTTCGTCATGAGCCTCCACCCGCTGGGGCTCGATCCCCATCTGTTCAGCAACCCGGTTGATGAGCTCACGGTCGTAAAACTCCCAGTCGAGCTCCTTGGCCACCATCATCCCCACCAGCGTGCCTCCGGAGCCCCGCTCCCGGGAGACAGTGATTACATTGCCGCGTACATTCGCCTCGGCCTCGTCGCGGTCAAAGCGCTCAGACAGGTGTCGGTCCAGTTCCCAGCGCCGCATTTGTCGGGAAATTAGCTCGCCGGATCCACGCACGCTTTCACCTCCTGATCTAACGCCAGGTCCAGGTGGCGCCGATGATTGGGTACTGCAGGTCCGTCTCCCCCAGGTAGAGCATGACATCGTAGGGGTCCTGATTGCCGGCCCCCTGGAGACTCCAGGCCAAGCCGGCGTTGAGATTGAAGCTGTCCCATTCTCCCGCAAGCTTGAAATGATCGTCAAGGGGGACTGAGACCCCGGCCATGCCGTTCTTGAAGCGTCCGTCGCCCAGGCCCAGGGTCCAGTAGACAGGGCGCCAGGTGGCCTGCGGCAGCGAACCAGTGGCCACCACGTAGAAGGAACGGGCGCTATGACCCTCTTTGATCGGGCCGTTGCGCTCGTTGAAGAGGTCCTGAACCCCCACGGCCACCGCGGGCTCATGGCTGGAGGCGTCGGTAGGCCCGCTGACCTGGACCTGAAGATTCCAGGCGCCTTCCCAGGTGTGGCCGGTGGCCATCCACGAGACGTAGATGCCACGTGGGCTTTGTCCCAGACCCACGCCGGCGAAGAGCGTTCCGTTGACCTCACCGAGGGAATCGCCGAAACGCAGATTGTGATCGTCACTTCCGCTATTGCCGCCCGCCACCCACTGACCAAGGGTAGGGGTATAGGCGACCGGGATATTCTGCTGGAACGCACCGCCAAAATCCATCTCACCCTGCGGAGTTACCGCAAACAGCATCCCCGGCAGCGCCGAAGAATGGCGAAACGAGTACCAGTCCCGGAGGTCTGGTGGGGTCTGCGCAGCCAGGGGCAGGACCGTGGAGGCTAGAGCCAGAACTGCCCAGATGCTCACCAGACGCACCCATTTCCCGTCATGCAACATATGCTGTCCCTCCCAAAGATGGCCTCAGGCCCGCGAGCAGGAAAGACCTCACTGGATCGCGAACTGCTGCGGCATGAGGCTTTGTCTGCATGCTCACCGCCAACTGACGGCTTATCTCGTTATTCCTTCCGTGCTGCTGATGTTCCTGCTTGGCGGCTGCCCCGCTGCGCGTGAGGCCGCGAGCGTAGCAGACAAACCCGTGGTCGTGGTGTCCATCTACCCTCTCGCGGATTGGGTGCGGGAGGTCGCGGGTGAGGCCGTGGAGGTGTATACCCTCTTGCCGCCGGGGGCCAATCCGCATAGCTTTGAGCCGACCCCCGAGATTGCCGCCCGGGCCGCGCAGGCCTCGCTCAGGCTGGTGATTGGTCTGGGGCTGGATGAGTGGGCGCAAAGCCTGCAGACCCCCCGGGCCACGACTCTGGTGCTCAGCGAGGGGCTGGAGACAGTACCTATGGCCGCCGATCACCCAGGGGAGGCCAGCGGACCCAACCCGCACTTGTGGATGGACCCGGTGCGGGCGGCGGAGATGGTGGCCCGTCTGGTCCCGGCGCTGGTCCGGATCGCGCCCGCGCGCCGGGAGGAGATTGAGCGGCGGGCGGAGGAGTACCAGGCGCAGCTCCAGGCGCTGGGGGAGGAGCTGGCGAAGGCCTGCCAGCCCTACGCGGGGCGGCGGGTGATTACCATGCACAATGCCTATGATTACTTCCTGCTGCGCTGCGGGTTGCCCACGGAGAAGGTGGTGACGCCCTTCCCGGGCAAAGAACCTTCCATCCAGTATCTGCAAGAGCTTGCCGCCTGGGCGCGGCAGCAAGAGGTGCGGGTGATCTTTGCAGAGCCGGTGTTCTCGCCCAAGCTAGCGGAGGTCCTGGCCCGGGAGATTGATGGACAGGTCTTACTGCTCGACCCCCTGGGTGACCCTCAAGACCCCGCCCGCGATACTTACGTGAAGCTGATCAAGTGGGACCTGCAGCAGTTGCTGAGAGGTCTACAGGCGGGGTGAACCAGACGGGAAAGACGGATATGGCCCAAAATTACCAGCGCGACCGGGACTGAAGCTTGACAGAGCTTGCGGGAAGGGGTAAACTCTCCCTGCCAGGAAGTACGCAAACTAACGGTCGCTGCCTACACCGTAGGAGGAGCCGCGGATGGCCAAGGGCGCAACCCACGTCCTGGGTCTGGACATCGGGAATTCGACCATCAAGCTGGTGGAGCTCGCGCTCGGCCGCTCCGGCGTTCAGCTGGTAACCGAGCCTGTCGTGGTGGTCACGCCTCCGGGCTCAGTCGCCGGAGGGGTAATCACCGACGGCACAGCTGTCTCCGAAGTCATCCACAGCCTGGTCACAGAGTACCGCTGCAAGACCAAGAAGACGGTCGCGTCCGTGGGCGGCGATACCTCTGTAGTGGCCCGCGTCATCTCCATGCCTCGCATGACTGGCAAGGAGTTGGAGGAGGCCATGCAATGGGAGCTGGACCGCCAGACTCCCTTCCCCGTGGATCAGGTCATCTATGATTTCGCCCCCCTGCCTACGCCGGAGGGCGCTCCGGAGGGCGAGAACATGGAGGTCTTCCTGGCCGTGGGTCAGGAGGACATGATCAACGCCCACGTGCAGGCGCTCCAGACCGCCAAGCTGGTGCCGCTGCATATTGATGTGGAGCCGCTGGCGCTGGCCCGGGCGTTGATCGGGCTGCCGGACGACAAGTACCGGGAGCAGACCGCAATCATCATTGACTGCGGAGCCACCTTCACCGGCATCTACATCTTCCGCCAGGGCTGGCCGGCCTTCTTGCGCACGGTGCCCACGGCGGGGGAGGCGATGACCGAGGCCATCCGCGAGGAAACCGGAGCGAGCCCGGAGATGGCGGAACAGGCCAAGCGGCAGTTTGCCAACGTGGCGGCCATGGGTGGAGAAGGTGGCAGCTCCGTGGCCCCGGAGTCAGGAGTGTTTGACTCCGCGTACGAGGAAGGGAGCGAGTCGGCAGGCACCGGCCCGGTGCTGCCAGACCTCGAAACCCTGCCCGCTACTGATGTAGAGGTGGAAACGGAGCCGGAGCCGGCACCCGGAGCGGCAGCCAGTGCCGCCGCCGAGGCAGCCGCCACCGCGGGAGCCCCCGGCGGCCCTGCGCCAGCAGACCTGCCGCCGGAGATCGTGAGCGCCCGGGAGATAGTCGCCGAGGCCATCTCTCAGCGGGTTTACGACCTGGTTACCGAGATCGGCCGCTCCATGGACTTTTACCGTCGCCAACATCGCGACGAGCGGCTGACGGAGATCATGCTCGTGGGCGGCTCAGCGCATCTGCCGGGGCTGCCGGAACTCATCGCCGCTGAGACAGGACTCCCGACGCGGATCGCCAATCCTTTCGACCATATCAGCGCCGACGGGATAACCACACCCGAGTACCTGCGTGACGTGGGGCCGACCATGGCAGTGGCCGTGGGCCTGGCGTTGCGTGACATGGTGGAGTAGCTAGAGGCGCCAACTCGAGGGTGGCTTAGGAGAAGCGCAAAGTGCTGAAGATTGACCTGCTGCCAAAACATTTTGCCGCTGCGCGCAAGAACCTCAAGTTGCTGATCCTGTTCGGCGTGCTGCTGCTGGTCACCGCGGGAGGCTGGCTCTACCATATCAACAGCCTGCAGGCGCAAACGACGAAGTACAAGGCTGACACCGAAGCACTCCAGCCACTGGTCCAGGCCGTGGATCAGTACACGCAGGAAACCACCAAGCTGATCAATGGGCCGAGCGAGGTCTCGCTGTGGAAGGCACAGGACGAATTCATCACCAAAGCCGATGCCACTGGGCCCGAGTTCTGGAAGGCCTTTCACGCCATTAGAGAGTACATTCCGGAATTTGCCCGGATGACGACCTTCGGCATCACCCCGCCGGATAGTGTTCAGTTTACGGTCGAGGTGCGAGGAACACACCAGGCGGGCAAATTCGCCATGAACATCGTTCGCTGTCCGGCGATTACGGGGATCACCATGAATGGCCTGCCAGCGGGGGTTGGCCTGCCAGGCGCACCCGGGGCCGCGGCGGCGCCTACGCCCACGGCGGCGGCGCCCCCCCAACCTGGAGACCCGGGGTATCTCGGCGCTCTGCCTCCGCCTGAGGCCGCTCCCGGAGCGCCACCCGTGGCCGCTGGGGGGCCGCCTGCGGGAGCTCCAGGCAGCGACACCGAGTTGATTACGCTTAACATCACCGCGAAGCTCACGACTGGGATTCAGATTCCCACCCCGGCTGCCGGCGCGGGAGCTGCTCCCGCCGGCGCGGGTCCTCCGGGTATGGGTGAGATCCCCGGCGGTCCTCCCGGACCGGGTGGCCCCGAGGGCATGGGCGAGCCTCCTGCCCCAGGTCCAGGTCCTCCCGACGCTGGCGGCATGGAGGAATAGACAGGTTTCGGTCGCAGCGGACCCCAAACCAGCGCTGAGCGCTGAGTGTCAAGGAATTGGGTATGGGTAAGATACCGTGGTACGCGATAGTCATCGTCGGCGTGGTCCTCATTCTGGGCCTGAGCTTTGCTGCCTGGCACTTTATGGTCAAGCCCCGCACCGCCGAGCGCGATGCAGCGCAGCAGACCTACACAGAGACCAAGGCCAAGGCCGATACCCTGGAGGCCAAGAGGACGGAGTACATCAACGCTCTGGCCCAATATGAAACCGGTACCCTGGAGTGGCAGCAACTGCGGGACAAGATCAAGGACGTCACGCGGCGCCGGAGCATTCCACTGTCCTTCAACGTGCCCATGGTGGCCATGATCCGCCTGTGGATGTACTACCGCGACCCGAAGGAGCTACCGGAGCTGATAAGGGACTGGGTGACGAAGAGCGGTTGCACCCTGACCTCCGGCCTGAGCCTGGGAGCGCCGCCAGGGCCACCGCCGCCGGCGGCTCCGAACACCGGCTTCATGAAGATTCCGGATTCGGTCGTCAATCTTGAGGTGAGGGGCAATCTGGAGACGCTGGAGCGGCTGTATGCGTCCCTGCCTCAGCTTCCGCGCATTGCCACAATTGAGGCCTTGAATCTTACCGCCGTGAATGATGTGCTTACGGCGACAATTCCCATGAGCATTTATCTACTGGTGGAGGTGCCGGCAGCAGCGGCGGGGGGCGGAGCGGCCGCTGGTGCACCTGAGGGGCCTCCAGGAGCCGGGATGCCAGGAGAGCCGCCAATGGGGCCGGAGGGCGCGCCTCCACCGGGCGGTCCCGGTGGTCCACCGCCTGACGCCGGAGGCGGCATGGGCGGCGACATGGGAGGCGGCATGGATGAATAGCGTACCTCACGTTCTGAACAAGATTTTCGTTAGCCTGCGTGTTGCTTGGCAAAGCGTCTGCGCAGCCTGCCGCCACCTGACCGAGCCCCTGCGGACAGCCGAAAGCCTTGCGGAGCGGGAACGGCAGACCAAGCTCATGATGGTAAGCGGCGTAGCACTGTTTGGCGTGGCCGTGATGATCCTGCTACTCTTTGTGCTCCCTGCTGTGCAGATGACGGGCACGCCGTCGGAGGCTCAGCCTCCTCCGGGCGGGGAAATGCCAGGAGGCGAAGCCATGCCACCGGCCGGTGGTCCCCCGATGGGCGATCCGGGAATGCCAGGTGGCCCGGAGGGTATGCCCGGCGGCCCACCCGGCGCGCCGGGGGCCGGCCCTCCCGGTGAGGCAGCGGCCGCGCCTGCTGCGCCCGCGGTGGTGCAACCTCCGCTGGAGCGCAGTCGGCCCAATCCCTTTGCCCCCGTAGGGGTCACCACCAAGGCCCCGGTCTCGGCAGTGAAGGAATTCAAGACTGCCAAGACGAAGTACGGCCCGGTCTGGAGTCAGGTGCCAGTGACTCTGCGCGCGGGCTTCCTGCGGCCCGAGCGGCCGGCGCACCCACCTCCGGGCCCCTCGCCCAGTGAGATCGGCGAGATTGTTGCTGAGACCCGGGCGAAAATACGTGTCAGCAGCATCCTGTGGTCGGAGGGTTCGCCCCTGGCCACCTATGAAACCACTGCAGGCGAGACGGGCACTGTCGGCCCGGGGGATATGATTGATAATTACCGGGTCACGGAGATTGGCCGTACCCATATGACTATCCAGGACACCAGGACTAATGTTACTGAACGCTTGCCGCTGCGCACGGAATAGTGTTAACTCCGGCGCTGTGGTATAATGAGGGTGGATCTCTCTGACGGCGGAACAGAGGAGGAGAGTCGCATGAAGAAGACAGTTCGGGCCTTCACAGCAGCCCTGGTAGTGTTGCTGCTGGTGGGCGCCGCAGGGGCACTCTGGGCCCAGGAGACCACCTTTGACATCAACTGGGACGACCAGACCCTGGGTGCGGCCATGCAGCAACTGCAGCGGGCCTTCAATGTCCAGTATAATCTGCCCGGGGACCTCGCCGGTAAGAAGGTTACCATCCACCGGCAGGGGGTAACCGTGGCGCAGGCGGTGCAGGAGCTGGCCAAGGCGGCCGGTATTCGCGTTATCACTGACCCCAACGGAGCCTACGTCTTCCAGCCTGCTGCGGCAGCCGGGGGCGGAGGCGGGGTCGTGGCCGCGCCTCGTCAGGCGACCAACCCCTGGGCCGTAGGTGGCGCAGCAGTGGCGGCTCCCGTGCCGACCCGACCGGGAACGGCCACCGTCCCCACGGGTGGGGCCTATGGGGCCGCAACAACACCGGGCACGACGGCTCCCGGTGGAGCAGTCATCTACGGGGCGAGCGGTCAGCCCATCAACGTGGCGGACCTGGTCTTGCGCGTGATCCCCATCTACCACATAGGCGGGGATCTGATCGCTGAGATCTTCGGCGGCGGGGTGATCTACAACATTGAGGTTACTGGCGGCGGCGGTGGCGGCGTTAGCGGCGGAACAACCTCAGGATATGGAACTCAGCGCAGCACGAACACCAACACTAACACGGGGAGCGCCGCCACTAATGTCGGGTCTCGCACCAACACGGGGACCGCGCGGACTACGGGCACGACAACGGGCACGATACGCTAACCAGGCGCCGGTAAGCCGCGCCGGGCAAGACCGCGACCTTTGACCATCGAGAAGCGGCACAGGGAACAGGGCTCACAGGTTGAACAGAAGGAATCGCGAACCAATGGGTTCGTGGATTTGCGCCGGGAGGGCAAAAATGGTAACGGCAAGGCTAAGAGGCCACAGGCTTCTCATCGCAGCATACATCACAGGCGCACTCCTAGTGGCAGTTGGCCTTGGCGCCGGGTGGGCAGCGGAGGCACCCGCCGGGGGCGAAAACCTCATCAATATCACCGTGAAGGACGCCCCGGTGGCGCGGGTGCTGGAGATGATTGCCCGGGCCGCGGGGGTCAACGTGGTGGTGAGCGAGGAGGTCACGGGCAAGATCCAGAGCATCACCCTCAACGACGTCACGGTTGAGGAGGCGCTGCAGTATATCTGCCTGGCGGAGAACCTGTACTGGCGCAAGCTGGGCAGCGCATATATCGTCTCCAAGACCCAGCCGCCGATGCCGGTGGTGCCCGTACAGCCGGCGCCCCCTGAGGTGCAACCGACTGCGCCGGTGGCGCCCCCCACCCCCCAGACTCCCGAAGGCACAGGCGTGGCGGCTGCCGGGGGGACCATCCCGCCTCCTCCTGCTGCGAGCGCCACCATTGTGGTTCCTGATCCCGAGGGGGGCGAATCGCTGGTCGTCAAGACGGTTGAGATCAAGTATCAGAGCGCGGAGAAGATCGCGCTGATGTTTGGCGGCAATGTGATCTACAACCAGAGCACCCAGGGAGGCGGCAGCTTCCCGCGCGCCAACCCGTATAGCGGAGCCCGGATACGAGGCGGTCTAGCGGCGCAGGCAGCGGGTTTTGGCGAGATGCAAGCGCCCGGAGCCCCGGGTGGCAACTTCCTGTACGGTCAGTTTGGGGGCGCGTTCCCGGGTGGGTTCGGCGGCGGCGCCACCCCGCGGCCGGGTACCGCGGGCGGCCTGGGAGGACAGTTCGGCGGAGGGACCACGGCGGGAGGGGCCATGCAGTTACTGCCCCAGGAGGTTATGCCCCCCATAGCCTTCATGCCGCTCAATGTCCTGCTCGTGCGAGGCACTCAGGCGGGCATTGACCAGTTCCGGGAGATACTGGCCCTGCTCGATCAGCCGATCAAGCAGGTGCGCATCTCCACGAAGTTCGTCACGGTGCAGGTTACCGAATCGCAGGCCTTCGGCATTGATTTCTTTGTAGACGACGGGCAGCTCGGGTTCTTCAACCAGGGCATGACCTTCGGCGGCGGGCAGACCATCGTGCGCTTCGTCCGCGGCCGGTTCACCGCCACTCTGCAGACCATGTTACAGGAGGGGCGGGCGCAGGTCATCAACGAGCCCTCGGTGACCACCGAGAATAACATGACCGCGACGGTGGACTTCAGCACCGACATCCCGTACATCACCGCCACGCAGACCTATAACGAGTTCGGTTTTGCGACGACCACCTACAACATTGAGTCCGTCTCGGTCAGCAATACGCTGGAAGTCACGCCCCGGATCAACGGCGACGACTCCATCACCATGTACCTGACCCCGACCATCTCGGACACCCCAGGCGTGGTGACCGCTCCTGACGGAAGCACCTATCCCATCGTGTCCAGCCAGTCGGTGACAACCCAGGTGACGGTGAACGACGGGGAGACGCTGGCCATCGGCGGGCTGATGCGCAAGAACGAGAGCGTCAATATCCATAAGACGCCGCTGCTTTCGCAGATCCCGATCATCGGGCGACTCTTCACGGCCACGCAGAAGAACATCAACAACTCCGAGTTGATCATCCTGGTGACACCCCAGATCGTGCGGCCGCTGCCGCGCGACTAGCCCACGGTGGCCAGGAACCAGACGGCAAAGAACGGCACGCTCTCCTAGAGTGCCGTTCTTTTGGTAAGGAAGGAAGGACGATGGCGACCCTGCGCTTCCTCACGGCCGGGGAATCCCACGGCCCCCAGCTCACGGCAATACTCACAGGCCTGCCGGCAGGCCTGCGGGTCGGCGCGGAGGCGGTAAATGCGGACCTGGCCCGTCGCCAGCGAGGTTACGGGCGGGGTGGGCGCATGGCGATTGAGCAAGACCAGGTGACCCTCACGGCCGGGGTCCGCGGCGGCCAAACCCTGGGCTCGCCGCTGGCGCTGGTGATTCCCAACCGCGACTGGGAGAACTGGCGGGAGAGCATGCGAATTGAGGCTTTTGCGCCGGGGACAGAGCCTGCCGAGGTGCGGCTGCCGCGACCCGGTCATGCCGACCTGGCGGGCATGGCGAAGTTCGGGCACCGCGACCTGCGCAACGTCCTGGAGCGCGCCAGCGCGCGGGAGACCGCGGCCCGGGTGGCGGTGGGCGCCGTCTGCCGGGGTTTCCTGGAGGAACTGGGGATCGCGGTCGGCGGATACGTGCGCAGCCTGGGCGGGGTGGTCGGCCCAGAGCAGCCCGAGGCCTCACCTGCCGTGTGGGCGGCGGCCCGGGAGAGCGACGTGGCCTGCCCGGATGAGGAAACCTCTCTGCTCATGCGCGAGGCCATTGACCAGGCCCAGGTGGCGGGCGACACACTCGGCGGTTGGCTGGTAGTGGAGGCGCGTGGGGTCCCGCCGGGTCTGGGCTCATGTGGCGACTGGACGGAGCGTCTGGACGGTCAGCTGGCGCAGGCGCTGATGAGCATACCGGCCATCAAAGCAGTGGAGATCGGCCTGGGGAGCCGGGTGGCGGACCTGCCCGGATCGCGAGTCCACGACCCCATTCTGCCCGACGATGCGGATCCACATTGGCCGCTGTCCCGGCCCAGCAACCACGCCGGCGGGCTGGAGGGCGGCATGTCCAACGGCGAGCCGATTGTGGCGGCCGCCGCCATGAAACCGATCCCCACTCTGCGGCACCCGTTGCCCTCGGTGGATCTGGACACGGGAGAGGCGGCGACAGCACACGTGGAACGGTCCGACGTTTGTGCCCTGCCCGCCGCCTTGGTGGTGGCGGAGGCCATGCTGTGCTTCGTGCTGGCCCGCGCCCTGCGCGAGAAGTTTGGCGGAGATAGCATGGCCGAGGTGCGAGCTAACCTGGAGGCGTATCGGCAGGGGCTGAACGCTCCGTGGGGACCGCCGAAGGAAGGAGCGCGGTCATGAGACTGCGCCCGCCGGCCCGCACCTTAGCGCTGGTGGGGTTCATGGGCAGCGGGAAGAGCGCCACCGGAGCCTGGCTGGCCGACAGGCTGCGGCTGCCGCTGATTGAGACAGATGAGCTGATCGAACAGGCCGCGGGCAAGAGCATTGCGCGGATCTTCGCTGAGGACGGCGAGACGGCTTTCCGCGAGCTGGAGACAGCCGCAGTCCGCCAGGCCACACAGGCCCAGGGCGCCATCATCAGCGCCGGGGGCGGAGCTGTCGTCCGCCAGGAGAACATGCAGGCCTTGCAGGCTGCCGGACCGGTTATCTGGCTCCAGGTTTCCGCCGCTACAGTACTAGAGCGCACTCAAGGGAGCGACCGCCCGCTGCTGCAGGTGCCCGACCCGGGGGCCGAGGTCGAACGCTTGCTGGCCCAGCGGACGGCCGCTTATGCCCATGCGGACGCGGCGGTCCCCACCGACGGACTCACGCCGGAGCAGGTGGGAGAAAGCGTGTTCTCCTGCCTGGGGCAAGAGGGTCGCGCGGTCTACTTCCTGGGAGAACCGGTGCGGGTTCCGGTGGCTCTGGCAGAGGGCGGATATGAGGTACACGTGGGCCCGGGCCTCCTGGCCCGCCTGGGGGAACTGATCCCGCCGCCACACGATGGCGCCCGCGCGGCGGTGATAGCGGATGCGGCACTAGCTGAGACGTATGCGGCCACAGTGAGAGAGGCTTTGCACGCCGGCGGCTGGGAGCCTAGCCTGCACTTGCTCCCTTCCGGCGAGGCCAGCAAGAACCTCGCCCAGGCCGGGGAGCTGAGCGCTGAACTGGCCGCCGCGGGCCATGACCGGGGCTCCTGGGTATTTGCAGTGGGCGGCGGGGTAACGACGGACCTGGGCGGCTTTGTGGCGGCGATCTTCATGCGCGGCCTCAGCCTGGTGACGATCCCCACCTCCCTGCTGGCGCAGGTGGACGCTGCGGTGGGTGGGAAGGTCGCCGTGAACCTGCCCCAGGGGAAGAACCTGGTGGGAGCCTTCCACCAGCCGCGCGCGGTGGTGGCGGACGTGGAGGCCCTCAAGACCTTGCCAGCCGAGGAGTGGGCCGAGGGGCTGGCGGAGGTTATAAAGCATGCCACCATTGCCGACCTGGAAATGTTTCAATATCTGGAGCACAGTGTTCAACTGGTGCGACAGGCTCAGCCGCGCGCACTACAGTATCTGGTCGCCCGCAACTGCCAGATCAAGGCGGAGGTAGTGGCCCGGGACCCGCAGGAGCAAAACTGGCGGGCGGTGCTGAACTTCGGCCACACCGTCGGACATGCGGTGGAGCGGGCGAGCGAGAGCTGGGGACTGGGGCACGGCGCGGCGGTGGCCCTGGGGATGGTGGCCGAAACGCGCTGGGCCGAGGCCCGCGGGCTGACACCGTCGGGGGCCGCCGAGCGTCTCTCCGCGCTGCTAACGCGGGCCGGGCTCCCCTCTTCCGCCGAGGGGCTGGACCTGGAACAGGCGCGGCAGGCCCTGCGCGCTGACAAGAAGCTGCGTTCCGGCAAGTTGGCCCTGCCAGTGCTGACTGCCCCAGGGGAGGTTCGTCTGGAGCCAGGGGTAAGCCTGACTGACCTGGAGCCAGCCCTGGACTTCCTGGAGTGAAGACTGCTGTGAGACGAGTACGCCCAACCAAGAAACTGCGGTTGACTCCCGAGGCACGCCGCGAGCGACTCCGCGGCTGGTGGCGGGGGGTCGCGCTGACCGTGGTGGTGCTAGCTCTAATCGTGGTGGCGCTCATGACCGGCCTGATCGTGGCGCTGGGACAGGGCCCCGCAGAGGTGATAGTGCCCAAGGTGGTGGGGCAGACGCACGAGCAGGCCCTCGATACACTCCATGCTGTGGGGCTGGAAGGCAAGCAGATGGCGGAGATCCATAGCAATAGCATCGAGGTGGGGGTGGTGGTCCGCCAGCGCCCCGACCCGCAGATGCTGGTCAAGCAGGGGCGCCTGGTCGAGTTGACCATCTCCCGTGGGCCCAAGTCCGTGAAGGTCCCGAGCCTGGTGGGTAAGTCAGTCTCGGAGGCACAGGACTTCATCGAGAAATCATATCTGAAAGTGGGCAAGATCAGCCGCGTGGCCTCCGGCGACCCCATAGACACCGTGCTGCTGCAGACGCCGAGCGCCGGTCAGGTGGTCAGCCGTGACTCTGAGGTACGCTTGCAGGTGAGTGGCGGGGAGAACTATGGCGCCTGGACTACTCCAGGCGGGCGGCGCTGGGTATTCAAGAACCTGAAGGTCGTAGTCCCCGTGGGTAAGGAACTGCAGAGCCTGCGCGTGGTTCTGGACGACGGCGACGAGGAAGAAACAGTGTTGGACGAGCTGCGACGGCCCGGCGAGGTGGTCACCCTCGACATCCGTGGCCGACGCGGGACGCAGGTAAAGATCCACCTGGAAGAGAAAAAGGTGTTCCAGCAGGAGTTGCGCTGACCGCCTATGACTACGGAGAAGATCAGCCTGGACGAAAGAGACTTGATCGAGCGCTCTCAGCGTGGCGATACCCAGGCCTTTGACCGTCTGGTGGGTGAACATTATGTCATGGTGTATAACACCGCCTACCGGATGCTGGGCAGCCCCGAGCTAGCCGAGGACGCCACGGTGGAAGCTTTCGCCCGCGCCTACCGGTCGCTGGACCGGTTTCGGGGAGACTCCGCCTTCTCGACATGGCTGTACCGCATCGTCACGAACGTCTGCCTGGACTATCTGCGAGGGAGCACGCAGCCCGTGGCCTCCCTGGATGAGGGCTGGGGAGAGGAGGGCGACCAGCAGCGGGAGGTGCCCGACGAGAGCGCCAATCCCGCGCGGACGGCCTTGCAGCGGCGGCGGCAACAGGTGGTGCATCAGGCCTTACAGCGGTTGAGCGGAGATCACCGGGCGGTGCTGGTGCTTTATGATCTGCACGGTTTCCCCTATGAGGAAGTCAGCGCTATCCTGGGCGTGCCGGTAGGGACGGTCAAGTCGCGGCTGAACCGCGCGCGGCATGCTTTGAAGCGAGAATTGACCCCTGAACTGGAACTTTTCGAGTAGGGGCAGAGTCCTACCCCTGACTTACGGACCACAGGTCCCGAGGATCGTTAGATGGGCTGCGAACAGTACCAGGCACAATTTACCGACTTTCTGGAAGCTACGCTTCCCGAAGCTGAATGGCGCGAGCTGGAGCGCCATTTGCGGCAGTGCCCGACCTGCGCGGCGGATATCAAGCGTTTCCGGCAGACGGTCGGCGCCTTGCACGGGCTGGAGGTGGTGGAGCCGCCCCGGCACCTGTCGCGCGCCCTGAGCACGCGCATTGCCGAGCTGGCGCAGGTGACCGTAGAGGCACCGGCACCCGTGCGCGTGCAGGTGCGGCCCGCCTTCTCCTGGCGGCTGGCCGGCAGTCTGGCGGGAGCCTGCCTGGCCTTGGCGGTGATTGTGTTTGTCGGTGTCCACGGCATGCGGACGCCCACCGAAATCCCGGTGGCGTCTCCGGCTGCGGTAACCCCCGCGGCTCCCGAGGCGGCAGAGGTTCCGGCGACTTCAGGGGGACCTGCTGACCTAAGCGCCCCGGCTACGGAGACCCCGACGCCGGAGGCCGCGCCAGCCTCCGCGCCGCGGCGCGAAGCCACTCCCGCACCGGCTTCCCGTCCTGCCCGGGCTACTCCCCTCGCCGTCTCGCAGGCTGCAGCTCCAGCGCGGCAGTCCCCCGCCCCCGGTGCGAGCGAGGCGGCTTCGACTCCGCCTCCCAGCCCGGCTACCCCACCGATAGAGAAGTCCACGACGCCACAGAGAACCGAGGCGGGTGGCCCTGTGGCCTTTGGCGCGGCGGGAGGGGGCGCGGTGACCCCGCGAGCCGTGGGCGTGGATATCAGCGTGGACCCACCGGGCAGTCGGGTCGTCAACTCCTGGGGCACCATTGGCATCAGCATCGTGCCGGAGGGGGACGTCCCCCGCGCCCGGGTGCGCGTGATCGGCGGCGAGGGTCTGGAGGTCCGGGGCGGCAACCCGGCATATCTGGGCTCGCTGAGCGGCGGGCAGTCGCGGCGGCTGTCCGCAGAGATCCGCGCCCGGCGGGCAGGCGACCTGTCCTTGCGGGTCGTGGTGACCTCCGACACGCCGGTGGTCAACACGGACCTGGCGGTGCGCATCCCCGGCTATCGCGCTGCCGTGCTTAGCGGACAGACCCAACGCCAGTTCCGCTCCGTGCCACTGGCTGAGGCGGCCCGGCAGATAGCTGCGGACGGCGGCCTGAAGGTCACGGTGGCGCCAGAGCTGGCCGGTCGGCGCATCACCGCTGATTTCAGCCGCGGGGTAAGCGCCAGTTCCGCCCTGCGCTTGCTGGCGCAGATGGCCGATGGCCGGCTGGAGCATTCCGACGGCGAGTATCATCTGGTGCGCTAGCCGCCACTTATCTCTGGGGAGGAACCTGCGTGTTTGCGCGACTGCTCCTGGGTATCATGGCGGGATTCTTACTGCCGGTGGCCGCCACCGCCGAGCCCCTCGTACCACTGGCGGTCTTGCCCTTCACCAACGTTACCCGCTATCAAGGCCATCTCCTGGACCGACGGGCCGCAGCGGCGATCGTGGTGGAGGCCCGGACCCCCTGGGCGCCGGTGGACCCGGCCCTGGTACAACGAACGCTGGAGGGCCTGAACGCGCCCAGCCCCCTGGGTACGGCGGAGGCGCAGGCTCTATGCCGTCGGCTACCCGCGGCCCTGGCTCTGCAGGGCGCTATCAGCCTGGCCGAGGTGGAAGCCGGGTCGGCACGGGTGCGGCTGCATGTGGAGTTGCTGGAGCCGCTCTCCGGTGAGGTGACGGCCCGGGCGCAGGGCGAGGGGCGAGCGCAGAGCCGGGAGCCCCTGCCCCGAGACCAACTGCTCGAGCAGGCCCTGCAGAGAGCCGCGCGTTCGGTCATGCAGGCGCTGGTAGTCCCGCGCACGGTGGGACAGATAGCCGAGCCTCGGCCCGACAAACCACTCCGGCTCACCCTGATCCCTCAGGCCCGCGTGGAGGCCAACTCGGTCCTCTTGCTGTATGCTCCGCTCTCCGCCCCGGAAGGGGAGCCGGAGGAGGGGCCGGCCCCCGCTTGGCCCCTGGCGGCAGTGGCGGTCCAACGCCTGGCCGAGGGCGGCGCAGAGCTGCGCCTGCTGGGGCAGCACCAAGCCCCGGCCGGCGGCGAGATCGCGGTCTGGGTGGGCCGGCTGCCATGACCCCGGCGCTAAACCTGGCCCGGGTGCGCGCTGGACTGGGCTCCCAGCTTGCCGGAAGCACCCTTCTGTGGTATCCTACACTCGATTCCACCCAGGCAGAACTGCGTCGGCAGGTGGCCGCAGGGGCGCCATTGGGCACCGTAGTCGGCACGGAGACGCAGACCGCCGGACAGGGACGGCGCGGCCGGCGCTGGCAGGACCGACCGGGTCAGGATTTGCTCTTTTCCATCTTTCTGCCGCAGCCCCGGATGTCGCCGGGGCTGCTACCGGTGGCGCTGGGCGCCGGCCTCGCGGAGGCACTGGCGGAGCTGACCGGCGTGGAGATCCAGTTCCAGTGGCCCAACGATCTGGTCCTGGAGCAGGCGAAGCTGGGCGGGATGCTCGTGGAGCAGGTCCGCGGCCAGTTTTTGCTGGGTCTGGGCGTGAATGTTCTGGGCGGGGAGCCGCTGGCGGCGCTGGCGGCTCGCGAACGGATAACCCTGGAGGCGGCCGCGCGACAGCCGCTCGTGCGGGAGCCGGTGCTCGTCACCTGCCTGAAGGCTATCGAGGCGGTATGCCACGAGGAGTCGGCTGAGAGGCTCAGCCGGGTCATTGCCGAACGTGACGCTCTCCGGGGCCAGCGAGTGGCAGTGGAACGCCCGGGGACGCGGGAGGCGCTGCGGGGTATCGGCGCGGGGATCGCGCCCGAGGGGACGTTACTTGTGGCCATAAGCCAGGGAGTTGCCCCGGCGCCCGAGATGGTGGAGGTCAGAGTCGCAGATGCCGTTAAAGTTGAAGCCGAGGTCTGATCGCAGCACACATCGTGGTCTGCTCTGGATATGGCTCGCGCTGTTGATCAGCGCCCACGCAGCCTGTGCGGACGAGTTGGTCTCGGCCTGCGCCTTGCTGACCACCGGGCAGACGCCGAGAGCCGCGGCCCAGTTTGCCCAGACCCTTCTATCCCACCCTAACAGTCCGGAGGCCCGCATGGGCTGGGGTATCGCCCAGCTGCGCCAGGGGCAGATCTCCGGTGCGCTCCAGAGCTTTGAGGCGGTGCTGGCTACCCAGCCTGATTTCACCATTGCTCGTCTGGGCCGCGCGGCGGCTCTGCTCATGAGTGGCCGCTGGAGTGAGGCGGAGGCGGAGTATGCCGCGATAACCGCCGCCGGCGGGCCCTCCATGGCGGCGGCCGCCGCCGCTGAGGCGTGGCTGCGTTGCCTGCGCGGGGACTATCGTGGCGCGCAGGAGGCCGTACGCGGCCTGCCCCGCAACCGCGGAAGTCTGGCTGCCTATGTCCTGACCGCCAGCACCTTTGCTCTGGGGGAGTCTCCCCCCCTCTTCACACAGCAGAACACTCCTACCACCAGCTATGTGGGCCTCGGTTCCAGTCTCACCAGCCCCGGCGCCGCCTGGCTGAGCCAGCCCTCATTGGTGGCCGCCAGTCTGCCCGCGACTGAGACACGTCCTCCGGAGGCGCCGCTGATTCGCCCTCTGAGTATCGTCCGGCCCGTTGAGGGCTCGACGGTGCGCGGGCTGACCAGCCTGCTGGTTCACGGGCAGTTGGACACCGCAGCCGCGTATGTGGTGGTCTCGGTCGGGCGCCGCTTCGTGGGGGTGAGCCACAGCCTGAACTTCTCGGAGCCGCTGGAGGCCACGACCTGGCCCGCAGGGCCACAGCCCCTCCAGGTCGACGCCTATGATTCCGAGGGGAGGCTGATCGGCCGGGGTGTTACCACGGTCACAGTGCAGACCGGAGACCTGACCCTGGCGGAACCCCCGGCTTCGCCTGCCGCCGCCTGGGTTCGGCGGCAGCTGGAGCAGACACTGACCCCGGAGGTGCTGCCCGGGGTGTGGGAACAGCTCCGGGGTGAGATCGCCTGGCAGCAGGGGCGCCTTGCCGAGGCGCAGGCGTATCTGACCGCGGCCTTTGAGAGCGATCCGAGTCTGCCACGCGTCCGCGAGGAGCTGCTGGCGGTCAGCGAGGCTCTGGGGCTGCCGGTTATGCAGTCCTCTCCGCGCCTGGTGCAAGTCCGGACCTCCCGGCCCCTGGTGGCACTCACCTTCGACGACGGCCCCCATCCCAAGGTCACGCCCTGGGTTCTCGACCTGCTAGAACGGGCGAAGGCCCATGCCACCTTCTTCCTGGTGGGCAAGCAGGTGGAGATGTACCCCGAGCTAGCGCGGCAGATCCTGGCCCGCGGCCACGAGATTGGCTCGCATACCTACACGCACCCTCAACTGACCAAATTGACCGCGCTGGACGTGGAGCGCGAACTGACCACCAGCCGGATGGTGATCGCGCAGGCTACCGGAACGCAAGTCACGCTCTTCCGGCCGCCGGGAGGGGACTATGATGGCGGGGTGGGACGCCTCGTCTCGCTGTGGGGTTTCACTTCGGTGTTCTGGACCTGCAATATCTGCGACTACTACAAGAACCCCCGGGCCAAGGTGGTGGACGGCATGGCCCGGAAGATCAGCCCCGGGGGCATCATCCTGCTGCATAATGGCGAGGACCTGACGCTTGACGTCCTGCCGGAACTGCTGCAGCGGCTTCGGACCGACGGGTACGAGATGTGCAGTGTATCCGAGCTGCTGGCGGCAAGGTCTGACAACCCCGAACCGCGAACCTAACCCCGCAATGAAAGTCCGGCCAGTTCGGTTCCTGACATTCATCTTCATGGTCGTGCTGGGCATCCACCTTGCAGAGGCAGGAGCGGCCTCACCCCTGGACCGGTTCCAGCCTTCCTGCCGACTGGACTTCAGTGACCGGCTGGAAGCGCCGGCAGGGGACCGGGGCTTTGTTTTCGCGGGCTCTGATGGGCACTTCTACTGCGCGGACGGGACGCGCCTGCGCCTGTGGGGTGTCAACATCGCCAAGGACTCGGTATGGCAGCCGCATGAGACGATAGACCATGTGGCGGACCTGTTTGCGCAGGCCGGCCTGAATCTGGTGCGCCTGCACCATTTCGACGAGGCCCTGCTGCCGCCGGACCGCGCCGGCCAGCCGGAGCGGATGGACCCCACGGTGCTGGATCGATTGGACTACTGGATCTACGCCTGCAAGCGCCGGGGCCTCTACGTGTTCATTGACCTGCTCGACTACCGCGTCTTCAGCGCCGCGGAGGGCGTGGAGGCTGCAGACAAGCTGGGCCGGGCCGCCAAGCCGGTGGCGGTCTATAACGAGAAACTGATTAGCCTGCAGATGGACTATGCGCGGGACCTGCTGGCGCGCCATGTCAACCCCTACACCGGCTTGCGCTACCGCGATGACCCGGCCATCTGCCTGATTGAGATCTGCGATGAACACGGGATGTTTGCGGCGCACAACCGGTGGGGGGACATCCCCTCCCCGTACCGCGAGGAGCTGATCCGCCGCTGGAACTTCTGGTTGCGGGGGCGCTATGGGACTACCACGGCACTGGCCGCGGCCTGGAAGAACAGCGCAGGCAGTGCTCTGGGACCGACCGAGCGCCTGGAGGACGGCACGGTAGGGCTGCCGGGCATCTCTCCCGACGTAGTGAACGAGCGCGTGCGCCAGCCTGATCTGCGCCGCTTCTGCGCCAGTATCGAACGGGACTACCTGGGCCAGATGGTCGCCTATCTGCGTTCGCTAGGAGTGCGCGTACCGCTTACCGCGGTGACGCAGCCCGACTCACCGGCCTCCGTGCTGGCCGCCGCCGACTCCCTGGACTGCCTGGCCGCCAACTACTACTTCGGCCATCCCATCTACAAGACCACTTACCCGCCCGGCGTGCGCTTCACCTATGAGGCGGGGGATGCGCTCGCCGCCAGCGGGCCAGACACGGCGGTGCGTCGCCTGTCCGGGCCCAAAGTGGCAGGCAAGCCACTGGTAATTCGCGAATGGAACGTGTGCTGGCCCAATCCCAACCGCGCCGCCGGCCTGCTGGAGGTGGCGGCGCTGGCCGCCCGGCAGGATGTCGATGCCATGATTCTCTTCAGCTTCTATGCCCAGCCGGAGGCCACGATCGTCAGTCCCTTTGATGTCTCCAACGACCCCTCGGCCTGGGGGGTGATGGCGCTGGCGGGAGAGATCTTCCGGGACGCCGGCCTGCGGGCCTCGGCGCCGCGCCTGGCAGTACTGTGGGGCAGCACCGGCCTGTACAACTACGTCAGCGGAGCCATGGCCGGGCCGCTGTATGATGTGGCCCGCGAGCTGACGGTCCGGAACTGGCTGCCGGGACATACCGAGCAGGCGGCGGACCTGTACGCGGCGCTGGGGGCGGGCGCCACGGACCTGCTCCCCCCCGGCACCCCGGCCGTGAAAGTCATCGCGCGGGACTCGCAGGCCCCGGCGCTGGACAAGTTGCGCGCGCTCGTGGACGGGAGGCTGCCTCCCCACAACCCGGTCAGGTATGAATCCGGTGGGGACCTGATTCGCATCGAGGGCGCGCAGGTGCAGGCCCTCGCCGGCTCGGTGAAGCAGGAGGTGCGGAGCAGCGACGGCAGACTCGCCTGGACCAGTGCCACGCCGCGGGCGGCATTGGTCTGGTTGAGTCGGGATGGCGGGGGCCCGGACACGGCGCGCAGTTGGTTCGCCAAGATGGTGACCGGAGCGTGGAACACGGGCGAACAGACCGAGCCGCACTATCGGACAGATGCCGTCAACCTCTTTCGGCTGCTGGAGCCGGGAACCGCGCCGGTACATACCGGGGGCAAGCCCAGCGATACGCCCACCATCCTGAGGTTAAACGGCCAGCCCGTGCTGCAGTTGTGGCTACGCGGCGGGACCTGGGAACTCCACCAGATTGACGGGAAACGCCGCCTGTACTGTGATACGCCGGGAGTACGGTTTGACTTGCCCGACGCTATGGGGACACCGGTGGCGAGCGTGCCGGGGAATTCACTGCACCCTCTCAGTGGCCCGCCGTGGATCTACCCGGCCGGCGCGGAATGGGTCGAGGTCATGGTAGAACCGGGAGGCACACAACCATGAGCGACGATTATCGCTTGAGTCTATTTGACTGCGTCTCGCCGCTGGACTTCCGTTACTATGGACAGGAACCGGCGCTGCAGAGGCTGCTGGGGGAGTATGTGACCGAACGCGCGCGGGTACGCTCCGAGGCGCGCGTGGAGGCAGCGGCGGTGTGGGCGCTGTCGGAGCTGGGCGTGTGCAACGAGGCGGTCGCGCGAGAGGTCGAGCGGGCCGCGGAGGAGGTCACGCCGGAAGAGGTGGCCGCCGAGGAGGCGCGCATCAAGCACAACATCCGGGCTCTGGTTAACGCCCTGCGCGCACGAGTCGGCGCGGAGGCGCGGCCCTTCGTGCACCTGTGCCTGACCAGCTTCGATGTGATTGACACCGCGACCGCCTGGCGCATGAAGAACGCCGCACAGGCCGCCGTGCTGCCGGAGATGAAGGAGCTGGTGCGGATTCTCATCGCCCTGGCCCGGCGCGAGCAGGGCAGCCTTCAGATCGGCCGCACGCATGGCCAGCATGCCGAACCCATCACCTTCGGTTTTGCGATAGCGGAATATGTAGCGCGGCTGGGGAATCGCTGCCTGGCGCTGGAGAGAGCGGCGCAGGCGCTGCCCGGGAAGGTCAGCGGCGCGGTGGGGGCCTATAACGCCTCGGCGCTGTTCTTCCCCGACCCCCGCGAGTTTGAGCGACGGGTGCTGGAGCGGCTGGGGCTGCCGGTGGCGGGTTACTCCACCCAGGTGGTGGAGGCGGAGCCGCTAACCGATTACGTGCATGCGCTGATCTCCGCCTTCGGCGTGCTGGCGAATCTCGCCGATGACATGCGCGCCTTGCAGCGGACGGAGATCTCCGAGGTCGGGGAGGCCTTTGAGGCGGCGCAGGTGGGCTCCTCGACCATGCCTCACAAGCGCAATCCCTGGAACTTCGAGAACGTGAAAAGCCTGTGGAAAGAGTTCGTCCCGCGGATAGCGACGGTTTACGCCGATCAGATTTCTGAGCATCAGCGCGACCTGACCAACTCGGCCTCGCAGCGGTTCCTGCCGGAGATCGTGGTGGCGCTGACCGCCAGCCTCCGGCGGCTGCAGCGAATCATGGGGCGGCTGGTAGTTGACCGCGAGCACATGGAGCGCAACTTTGCCCTGACCTCCGGGCTGATCGCCGCGGAGCCGGCCTATCTGCTGCTGGCGGCTTCTGGCCATCCCGACGCGCATGAGGCGGTGCGCCTGGTGACCCTGGAAGCGGAGAAGAGCGGGAGGCCCTTCACCGAGGTGCTGGCCGCGACGCCGGACCTGGCCGAGTTCTGGCAGAGTCTCTCGGCTGAGCAGCGCGAACTGCTGGAGGACCCGCGCCGCTATACGGGAAGAGCGGAGCAGCGCGCCGCGGAGATCTGCTCTGAGTGGGAAACAAGGCTGGTGCTATGATGCGTGGATTCGGCTTGGGACGTATGATGCGGGAGGGCGGCGCGGACGCCGAGGTCAAGCCTCTACGGATCACCGACCGCCGGATGATCGGGTGGTTCTATCGCCAGTTGGGGCCCTATTGGCCGCAGGTTCTGATCGGCACGGTGGCGACGCTACTGGCCACCGGGGCGCAACTGGTGCCGCCGCGGACCATCAAACCCATCGTGGACGAGGTGATCACCGGACAGGATTACGCCTCCCTGCCCCGGCTGATCACCATCCTGATCCTGGCTTACCTGGCCCACCAGTTGTTCATGTCGGTACGCATGGCCGTCATGCACATCCTGGGCCAGCGCTTTGTCTATAACCTGCGGTTGGAGTGTTACCAGCACCTGCAGCGGCTCTCGCTGTCCTACTTCGACGACCACCCGACCGGCGACATCATGTCGCGTCTCTCCAACGACGTGACGGCGGTGGAGGACATGGTGGTGCATGGGGTGGACCAGGTCCTCTCCAACCTGCTGCTGGCGGTGGGCGTGATCGCCATCCTGGTGGCTAACTTCCAGGGGCGACTGATTGTGGTCGCCGCCGGGCTGTGGCCGGTGCCCCTATTCCTGGCCGGGATTATCATCTTCTCGCGCTACGTCCGCCCCATCTACCGCAAGATCCGCGATGAACTGGGTGATATCAACAACGAACTGCAGGAGAGCATTGCCGGCGTCCGGGTAGTCAAGGCCTTCGGGCGCGAGGACCATGAGCTAGAGCGGTTCCGCAAGCGGTCCTGGGAATACTATGTGGCCAATGCCCGCGGCATCCGCTGGTGGTCCACGTTCTTCCCGGTGCTGGGATTCCTGACCTCGATGGGGACCGTCACCATCCTGTGGGCGGGAGCCCGGCAGTCCGGCTCGGGGCCACTCCTGACCCCCGGCGATGTCACCATGTTTCTGCTCTACATGGGCATGTTCTACGGCCCGGTGGGGATGCTGATCCGGGTATACGACATCTTCAACCGCGCCCTGGCGGCCCTGGCGCGGCTGTTCCAGATCCTGGATGAGACACCAGAGATCGAGGACGCGCCGGAGGCCCGCGAGTTGACTGACGTGCGCGGCGAGGTGCTGCTGGAGAACGTGAGCTTCAAGTACAAGACCGGCGAGGAGGTACTTCACGACCTCACCGTGCATGCCGCTCCCGGTGAGACGGTGGCGCTGGTGGGGCGCTCCGGGGCCGGCAAGACCTCCCTGGTTAACCTCATCCCCCGCTTCTATGATCCGCTCGCCGGGCGGGTACTGGTGGACGGGCAGGACGTGCGCAAGGTGACGCAGCGCTCGCTCCGGCGCCATATCGCTCTGGTGCTGCAGGAGACCTTCCTGTTTGATGGCTCGGTGCGCGAGAACATCGCCTATGGTCGTCTGGACGCCACCGACGAGGAGATTGTCGCCGCTGCCAAGGCCGCCTACGCGCATGAGTTCATCATGGAGCTGCCCGACGGCTATGACACGCACATCGGCGAGCGCGGCGTGAAGCTCTCCGGGGGGCAGCGCCAGCGCATTGCCATCGCCCGCGCGGTGCTGGCGGACCCCCGCATCCTGATTCTGGATGAGGCCACCTCACTGGTGGACACGGAGGCGGAGCAGAAGATACAGGCGGCGCTGGATAACCTCACCCTGGGGCGCACAGTATTCGTCATTGCCCATCGCCTCTCCACGGTGCGCAAGGCCGATAAGATCCTGGTGCTGGAGGAAGGGGAGATCGTGGAGGAGGATAACCACGTCAACCTGATGGCGCTCGGCGGGCTGTACGCCGAGATGTATCAGCGCCAGTTCCAGATCGGGCCCATGTGGGAGGAAGAAATGGGCGAGAGAGACATGTGAGGAGAGGAGCGGGGGCGGCGCACGCCCTAGCTCCCCCAGGACAGGCGGGACGCCCGTCCGACTGCTTCTCAGCACCTCTGGCCTGGGTCCTGCCTTCCGGGACAGGCGGGACGCCCGTCCTACTCCTCGAGCCCCCGGGCCTCCGCCAGGCCGTAGTTATCCCGGAAGATCATCCAGATTACCAGCCACTGCCACACCACCACCAACCCCCCGACGACCAGGTGTACCAGGCTGAGTACGTAGCCTATCACGGGGATGCTGTCCAGGAGGCCCATGACGATCTGCACACCGAACAGCACTCCGGCCATGGCCAGCCCGTACAGCAGCACCTGCCACTGCATGCGGTTGGTGGCGGCGAAGGACTGGCCGACGGCTTCGGCGATCGTCTTATCCTGCATGAGTACCAGGCCGCTGGAAAAGATCAGGCGAGCCAGCCACCAGATCTGCACCAGGAATACGGCCAGGCCCAGGGGCGCCAGGACGGCAAGCCCCAACCCTCCCGCCAGGCCGGGCGCCGTGTCCCGTGAGGCTCTAACCAGCATGGCCAGCAGACCGAGCACGCTGCCCCCGGCGACCAGCAAGTAGACCAGCATGGGGGCCAGGGCTACTACCTGCAGGCCAATCATGCGGCCCAGGACGGCGAAGTAGCGACTGAATCCGCGCCCCCACATGCTCCAGTCAAAGCTCCCCGCGCGGAGCTTCTGGACGAGGACCGCGTACAGGCTGAAGGGGAGGGCCGGCAGGAGGATAACCATCGCCGCCGCCCCGACCAGAATGCCGGCCGGAGGGAAGGCGATCGCGAGGAGCACGGCCACGAGCATGGTAAGGGCGGTGATGACACCCATACCCACCTGCAGGGCCACGCCCAGACCGACGAAGTTACCGATATCAGTGAGGATCAGCCGGGCTGCGCCCAGCAAATGCGCGAAATCAAGCACCAGCGCTCCGCTGGCGGGATCGGCGCCCGGGGCGAGAGCGGCGGAGGGGCGTGGGGCCTGCGCGGCCTGTTGAGACAAGGGAGACGCAGCAGCGGGTATGGAGGGTGGCGGAGTGGGGGCCGCCGGTGGCGGAGGAGTGGGCGCCGCGGGGGCCGGAGGAGGAGTGGGGGCCGGGGCCGGCTCAGACGGCTGCTCGGCACGGGGAGCGTCGGCGCCGCAATGGGGACAGAACTGACTGTTCGGAGGGATCTCACG
>LSQX01348699.1_pt1 | contig 28720 bp, 15 predicted proteins | sample 654561 | NCBI WGS metagenome assembly LSQX01 (sample SAMN04489861, study PRJNA283612) | anaerobic digester metagenome | isolation source: 4 biogas reactors fed with cattle manure at either 37C or 55C with and... | place: Denmark: Kongens Lyngby | collected 2014
ACCAACATTTGGGACTCAACACATTCTCACAAGCATGCAAACCAAAGACAAAAAAACCATCACCATCCTGGATACAAGCACTCCGGAAGAATGTCACCAAGAAATCTACTCTGCCCTCAAATTAAATCCTAATCCAATTAAAAGAAAAATCACCAAACGTCAACTGGTGTAGTGACCATAAAACAGCTAACTCCTTATTTTACAGGTAGGTCCACATTGGATATGGTAAAGTTCGGTTAAGGACATTTTATATTCCTCAGTTCTTACACTCTATCCAAGGTCAAACGACCAGTTGCATTATTTCCAATCTCATTCTTGCAGTCAAGTTCTTTTACAAAGTCTACCAAAAACTGGAGGAAAACTGCAAACTGTCGCATCGTATGACATCCTTACTCATCCTTTCCAAGACCTATTTTGATGGTTTTTGACAGGATATTTGCAAATCAGATCACCGAAAATTGCAAATTATGACACGATAAACACAAACGAATTTGATTAAATGAATCAACTAAACTTGGAGTCTTCGAAACTCTTCTTCTGCATAACTATCCGTCATTTGGGCTATATAGTCTACTAATACTCTTCTATAAGCTCTAGATGATATAAGAAAGGGATAAACGATTTTGTAGTCTCCAATCGATATGTATCTGATGTTGTTCTGGACTTCTGAATTTAACATCTTAGCCTTGGATATCACATCTTCTTGACTGATAGATCTCTGTCCAGAAACGGATGCAATTCTCTTTAGAGAGTCTTTTGTTATTCTGAAACTTGGTGTTAGAAGTATTTCGGAGAGCTTATCAATAACTGAGTTTGGTAGTTGCCTAGGCTCTATTAAATATGAATCCAGTATGCCATTTATTATCGCTTTACCCTTGTTATTCATAACCACAACACCCTGACTGTTTAAGATTACTGAGTCCTTGAACATTACCAGCGTTTCGTAGTCAGCAACAGGGTAGGGTTTATTTCCTATTTTCTCTATGGCTTGCAATTTTGAAATTCCTTTTTCATTGATTATCGAGTCTATCTCTGTTACTGTTGATCCAGAAAAATACTCTATGAAACAAGTCGTTAATTGATGAGAAAGGATATCGGGTTTAAGATCCTTGAGATGATCAAATGTGGTAGATGAGCCCGTTGTTCTGCGATGATAATCAAGAGCATTACAAATCACCGTTTTGAAAATTGGATTGTTTAGCATTTCTATGTTTATCAAATTCATTTTAATTGCATCTGAAATGTCGTGAACTACTTGGGCAATCTCATCCGAGATGGCAACAATATTTGATTCTATGCTTTGATAACTTGCAGTTTTAATCAGATTGCTGAATGTTATGGTTTGGCCATCGTGTTTATACACTTCGGGATAGATGCATTCCTTTTTAAACTTATCAGTATGCTTTAATATGCCGGTTAGAGTTTGGAATGTAATTCTCATTCCTAATCCTCTGTCATGCATACTGTAATCATTATACGAAGTTAATGCACGAACCGATTGAAAACTATGATTGAAGTTTTCATGTGGTATGACCATGTTAATTCTATCAAAATCGTCAATTTGTGCTCTTCTCAAAGCCTCCATCGGGTATGGAATTGACCCTTCTAAGAATTCGTTTAAAAGCTTTTCTCCAGCATGTCCATATGGCGTATGCCCAACATCATGACCCAAAGCAATAGCCTCAGTTAAATCACTATTCAATCTTAATTTTAAAGAGACTCTCTTTGCAATGTTCGCAACTTCGAGTGTATGAGATAACCTAGTTCTGCAGTGTTCATCAAAACTATTATTCATCGCAGAAGTTACGAATACTTGTGTCTTATATGCAAGACGTCTAAAGGGTTTTGAGTATAGTATTCTATCTTTATCTCTTACGAAAGGATTTCTACTCCCAGGTTCATCCAATCTCTCTTTTTCGTGAGGTATTTCTACAATTCTAGTAGCTTTCTCGGACTTGAATGCTAGATGATGTAAGCCATTACTCATGTTTTCTCCTTTTCAGATTCACTATAATGACAGATATAGTCTGATTTATAATCTGATTCATTACTTCTTTCAAACATCATTTCCTCTCATGCCCTATGCTGGATTGTTTTACTGCCAATTACCAGGATGCTTAAGACGCAACTATGAAAGATATGGCACTATGTTGTTATTAAACCATTCAATCGCTTTCTCTTGCAGAGTCTGTATTTGTTTATCAGATAACAATTGAGCCAAATCATCCTTCAATGCAGATGCCTCTTTGTGTCCATTACCCGCTGCAATAAAAAACCAGAAGTACGCTTCCTCGAAGTCATGTGGAACGCACTTGCCTTTGAAATAGCATAGACCAAGATTGAAAATAATCTCAGAATAATCCATCTCATAGTCTCCGCTCAGACACCAATTTGCGGCTTCGTCATGGTTATGCGGAATACGCTCGGTACTAAAATAGCATTCTCCTATTTCGCATTGCGCCATTATATCTCTGTTTTCGGCTTTGTTCTTTCTCTTTGTAGAGTGTTTCATTCCAACATCCTTTTTTATATGCTCCAAACTCATCAAGACATTCTTATTCGTGGGGTATTTCTTTGATCCTTGTAGCTTTTACATATTGAAATGCAAGTCTACGTAGCTCGGTTGGCATTTATTCTCCTCATTGAATATTTTTTTCAGCTTAAATCCATTTTACTAATGATCAACCTTGTGGTGTAGTTGTTTTGTAATCGTTTTTGCAAAATTAATACATAAATAATCTTTCTCACGATCCTGCGGAGCACATTTGTTACGGCAATAGCTCTCGCCCTTGTCACATTTTGACATATGAGGGAGGCTTTCGTTATTCTAGATAAGTTTTTCTGTTTTTTATCCATAATTTTTAATTAACTTACGTTAGCACCTGCTTGTTAATGAATAATTCATCTATTTTACGAATCATGCTATCAGATGTGGCTTCTTTGTCTAACTTAATTGGACAAGAATCTCTAACACCATAGAACTCGACTTCTGGTTCATCCATATCCCACTCAAAAAACATCCACATAATGTAACAATACCCATTATTATCAAATAACGTATCCCAGTCGAGAATATCAAAAGAGTAAAACCAGAACCTGCTCCAACGCTCAACTTCAATTTCTGAGTCTACTCTATGGTTTGCATAGCCCTTCAATAATTCATAAGTACTGTGTGATCTATCAAGAGTCCAGCATTCAATGGGGTTTTGATTCTTTATGCCAAACCATATGATAGGCTCAAGGAACCCTAGAGAATCCTGCCATGTATAACTATTCCCATTGCTTACTGGTTTTGGCCAATCAAGTACATCAGTGAGAATTGTTCCATCCTCCCGCTTAAGTCCATAATTCCATACTCCATTGATTAAAAAGTTTTTGAGCATTATCAGTACTATCTTACCAACATAAATATAGCCATACTCATACTCAAATTTGTTATTGAGTATTTTTTCGGTATCGATCGCTTCTGCGGCTATTGTAATCTCATTATCGTCAACCACATCAATATATAGCTTTTTGCCGAGTTTTGACTTCATGCACTTGATTAACTGCTTGCATAGTTCTTCCTCTATAGAATTAGGATCTGGAAAAAAGCCCCTACTCTTTTTTGACATTGGAATTTCATCAAAACATCCATTTATATCATCAAAAAAGGCATCATCCAAGGCTTCAATAGCTGTTTCCATAATCGAGTCAGTGTCATTAACGTCAACTGCATCGAACAACTCTGCGATTGAGAAATCTGATACTTTAGAATGGATTTTCATCTTCATACGGTCTCCAAATAGATTGTACGAATATTTTAGACTAATATTTTCTTTGAATGCTTCATGCAAAAACTCATAAAATGATCTCTAAGAATTTCTTCCTGTCCTTATCCGACAGTTCTTTAAACTTCTCTACCAACCACTCAATCTTGATCTCACTCAGCCTTTTCTCAAGAGTGGTTCTTATCTTCTCAAGCTTCTTCAGGTGGGCATCAGTTACATAAGCTGGCGGACTGGACAGCTTATTCTGGAGCTGGTTAGCCGATGCAACATCCATCTCCGGTATTGCTGTTTCTAGTTCCGATATCTCATCAGCCCATTCCTTGCTGAGCTGCTTGCGAATATCAGATATGGTTTTAACTATGTTTTTAATCACATCTTCCGGAAGCCAAGGTAATTCATCCTCGGCAAGCTTGGAGATTGTCTCTTGTTCAACATCTGCAGAGAGTGCATTAAAAGAGTTCCAAGTTAGGTTTAAATCGCTTAATCGACCGTATGACCGTTTAAATAGGTGTAATGCCTTTTTGACTATATGAAAATCTTCCAGGTCCGATTCCAGCCCATCGTAAGCTCTGATTAGAGAATCAAGTTCCTCTAACATCACATCAATTGAGTCTTCACTAGAAATCTTGGAAGTCCAGACTTTATCCGCTCTTTTCGTGATTTCACCTTCGGCCGTGATTAGAGAATCATAGAAGTCTTTAAGCCCCTTTCTTACAACTTGTAGTTCGTTAAGGTTTATCCTTTGAAACATGCCCTTTAGCTTATTGGCAAAGGCTTTTGCAAGCTCTTTTGCCACCCTGATATCTTTAAGTCTGCTGGTACTTATAACGCTTCGGTTTGTTCGAATCCAAGTATCAACTTCACTGATCAATCTTCGGGCCTCCGTCACATCTTCAACCCTGCGAATCAATGACCTTACACGAGTATCAAGGTTGCTTGCTTCATTATCAAGCCCAATATCTTCCAGGTTTAGCTTTACCTTACTCAGCATCAGATGCTTGAATTCCCCCACATGATCTGGTGAATCTGATTTTGGGCTTATTTGGACAAGCCAATCTGGAAAAACCTGTATTATTGTCTGCCGCCCTTCAGCTAGGACCGGCCTCATGTCATCGATCTGCTCATCTATCCACAGAGGTTTTTCAGACTCTAACTTAGCTATTAATTGTTTTAGAGAAGAGCACCCCCAAGATATTGGATTAACATTACCTTTCTCTGTATGATTCTTGATCCTCATAATCGCAGCATCTTTAGCTTCTTCCATTTCGTCAATTCTCTTTTCCGATTCTTTCGCTTGAACAGTCAGTCTCTGCTCTCGATAGAAAAGCTCTGGAGGGACTGGAAGCTTCTCCTTCAGTACATCTGATCGCTCCATACATTCAACTCGTGCAATGTGACTCTCTGCCTGTTCCCATTCATCCAGTAATGCTTCCCATTCAGAGGTGTCATCAGATCGAAGAACCAGATAGGCATCCTCTAAAATAGCTGGATTGAAGTGTTTTGATCTGATAAGATTGTCATCTGCCCATCCATTAATAGTTATATACTGATGATTCTTAAGCACATTCAGTGTATTACTACGTGGAGAGATGTATGCAGCCAAGAATAATCCTGCTGAGTCTTGATTTGCCCCATAAGGAGGTTTGATCATTGTGTCATAAATCTCACGCAGCGAAAGCATTCGTTCTTGTAGAGCTTCATCCCATTTAAGCGTTAGATTCTTCAAAATGCTATTATTGGGTCTTCTGTTGATTTTCCCATTTGCAGAGAAAATCCCCCACGCATCTTTGAGGACACTATTTGCCCTGTTTTTATCTTTAACAGGCTTTGCCATTACAGCGCTATAATCTAAAGTCGAGTGCATCAACTCCCGGGTTAGCATCGCGCATGTATCTGCTGCATTCCCTTTTGAAGTGGAAAACCCATCGAATGGGAATGAAACTGGATGGGTATAGATTTGTTTAAACAACTCAGTTGTAGCCCTACTCAATCTCATTCCTTCCAGTTGCTTGGCACCAAGGGAGAGATATCTTTTCTCTCTTAACAGGGCTTCAACTATTTCTTGCAGGGAGCGTTCAATTTTTATTCTATGAGAATCAACTAGGTTGCCATATTTCGCCAAGTCTTCTTTGGATAGGGCATCCAGTATAGACAATTCAGAAAGGTATTGTCCCAGTTTCCCTTCAGAATCGTATAGAAAAACCAGTAATATTGGAACTGCTTTTACTTTAAATGTTTCTGCTGCTGATTTTATGAGTTTGTGGGCTTCTTTAGACACACTATCTACATCCACACTCTCTCCCAGATACACATAAAGAATTGATCCTCTTGGGTCATCAATACTCTCCGCCTTAGACCATCTTTCTGTCTCAAAAATGATCTGTTGTGGTAATGTGTCCAGATTTGCTACTTTTGCTTGGAAGCCCCACTCAGGAGTAGTGATCTTATTCTCCTCTGCAAAGTCACTTTGGATGTCTTTAATAAGTTCACAGCTTTCCTTAATCATTGAGACGAATAGCTGAGATTTGGAGTTTTCATCATAACTGCCGTAAAGCCTGCGGATGTGGTTTATGAATTGACTTCTGGGAAGTGCATCTGAAAGAATATCAAAGCTCTTATATGCTTCATCCCATTCGATAGCATTGTATTCATCAAACAGCATCTGAAGTTCATCTGACAGCATCGATGTGTCCATATTGGTTAAAGCAACAAGAGCTTCCACAGCATCTGCACGGTTTTTGGCTACAATACCAAGCTTGGAACTAAGGACAATTGCTTTTAGTATCCTTATCTGATTGACTGAGTATCTACTTGCATACTTATACATAACAGTCTGATATGCTTGCATGATCGTTCCCTGCGCTCCAGACTCTTCAGAACTAATCAGCTCATGGATAAAAGAATCGCTCATCATGTCTACAGCGGCAATCCTCCAGTCCTTGTCATCTGATATTTGGCTCGATTCAAACTGGTTAAAAGCTTCTATCAATAAAGCGAGGGCGGATCTCTCCTGTAAGTGGCCCCCAACTGCAGAAAGGTAATATAAAAGCCAGATACTGTATGCCGATAAGGGCCAAGATCCTTTGCTCACCATGTTATGATATAATTCTGGATCGCTCCACACCTGAATATGCCTTGAACTGGGAAACCATTCATTAATCTTTTGTAGCTCTTGAATTGAGGTTTGGAAAGAGGATTCTGTCTCAAAGATTTGATTTAGGTATTGTGGATTCTTCTTCTCTATCAGGTTAGCAATTAGCGTTTCAAGGTTGGTTGAAAGATAAAGCTTATCAGCCGTTTGATACCTGGTTATGTATCTCTGCATCTCATTTTTATGCTCGGTAGCCATGCGTTGAAGATAAGCGTTCAGTTCAAATTGGATAAAACCCACAAAGCTAACCTGAGGTGAGTAGGTTTGTATGGTCTCAAACAGCTCTTGAAGCACTCCACTCCCAGCCAAATGGCTCCTGGTTGAGGCAAATTCCATATATTTACCAAACTCATCAAACAGAATGACAAGGGACTGATAGGGCTTTCCCTCACCACAATATACTTCTACAGTCCTACCAATCAGTTCTTGTATGGATTCGCCTTGCAAATTCCTAATCTGCATATCATGCTTGCCCAAGAACTTGTTTACATTGATATAGGTGGTTTCATCTTGTTTCTCAAGCAATGCTGTGATATCTGCCAGGTTAGCACCTCCGCATATCTCCGCGAGTTCTTCCAGCATTGGGGGGCTTGTTATCCAATTCAGCATCTTGATTGCTTGTTTGAACCTGGGTCTCAAATCTTCGATCGGTTTAACGTCATGCCCGTCCCTACGTAGAACTTGGATGATCTGGCTGGATAACCCATGAATAAAGTCAAATTTCGTGAGGCCATTGAGAGCTATGACCAAACATGGCTTTTCGATGTCATCGATCATCATCCCAATTTCTTGACCTATCTGATCATCAGCCGAACGAAGGTTTGTCAGAATAGCTTGTGAAGCCTTATCTGCAGGAGCACTCAATAGTTCAGCTAATGTAACACCAAGGTGGGATTTACCCGTTCCATATCCTGCAATTGCCAAAGTAAACGGCACATCTTCAAGACCGTATGACCTTCTAACTATTGTTTTGGTAAAACTCGCAGTATCAATCAGCTTGTGCCCGTGGTTATATCCCACTTCATCCGGAGATACCCCATGATAGGCAGGTCCATGAAACACAAACGCTTCCGACGCCAATTTGGATTTAACAGAGTCAGTTATGTACCAATCAATGTTAACAGCCCCATTAAAGAGCTTATCTCCTCTAAACCTTACGATGTCCTTTAAAATCATTGTTTCCTCCGGTTTCTATATCATGTCATCAAACATTTGCTTGTATGCTTCTCTTGCACTCTTCAATGGGCTCAGAATCCAAGGGTTCATGTGCCTGTCTACCTTTAATATTCCTTTCCGTTCCATCTGATCAAGCACATCGGACATTCCTTTGCCCAACCATCTACAAATCGTAAGCCATCCCGTTTTTTGCTCTAATTCTGAAGTCGAAACTTGTTTCTGCTTCGGGAAAAAGCGCTCCATCGAGCCAATCACCCATGCCCCATAGCCCCTGGCAAGATCATCTTTTATTGGAGCTTGGTTGCGAGTAATAAGCTTGCCGTCATCCTGTAGGGCTCCACACACTCTGAAAGAGGCATCATCTTCATACATACCAAGCAGAGGTCCAATCAAACTGCGATTACTGCTGCCATATTGGGACTCTAGCATAGCTTCCAGGTTGTTTCTTGTAAATCTGTCACCAAGGCTGTGGTAAGCAGACCAGAATACATGGTACCAAACATCAGCTCCTGTCGTTTTGTTGCACAGATTCAGATGGCATAACCATTGGCTTATCTCAGCCTTCAAATAGGGATCTTCCACTAATATGACTCTTCCCAGATCAGTCAATTCTGGCTTGATCAGTAAATCCTTATCCTTGTTTACAGAGATCAAGCCCATTCCTTTGCAATAATCAATTGTAGGAAGCACTTTCCCTGATGATTCACCAGTAGGTATGCCTGTTTTTTCTGATATTGTTTGAGCATTTCCCGATCTTCCCTCTGCAGAAAACTTCAGAATTGCACTTATATATTGCCGCTCTGGTTTGAACGTGCGATGGAAGTTTCTGGGGAGGCGTGTATTGATTTCTTTTTTAGCCATGAAATCCTCTCTCTTCCAGTGAAGAAATTCGTATTTTCTGTGCCTTCAATCTCAGTTCTCCAGAGAGTTCATCAAGATGTCTTCCCAGAACCCAGCACTCGCCCTTTTGAAGCTTAGCTAACCGATTCGTCCATTCTTTCACTGGAATATCGCTGATAGCATTGTTGAGCAACTGAGCATGCTCTTTCATTTCATTTTCTGTCGGTTTAAAGAACAGCTTCATCTCAGCCTGAAAGAGTCTGCTTACCTGAGCGTCAGAGACTCCACCAACTCCTCTTACTGTTTGTGTTGCAGTTATAAGTGCAAGGCCATGCTTTCTCCCCTCTGTAAGGTATTTTGCTACTGGGGCGTCTGGTCCTAAATCCAAATTCTGAACCTCATCCAATACTATGACCTTTGGTAGGTGTTTACTACCATAACTGCTAACGTAGTTGTATAGATCCCATAACACAAATTCGATAATTGCTCTCGAGGAGTGTTTGTCGACTTTGTGAAACTGAAAGACTCTACTTCTATTCTCTACATCGGCAAACAGCTCATTCCATCCTATTTCGCTTTTGTCCACCAAAAATGGTTTGCTGGTAATAAATGGCTTCAGCTTCGTGATTGTGGTCTGCACAGTGTTCTTTGTGTAAAGCGCATCATCCAGGTATTCATAGAACATCTCGAGCATTTTATCTAGATTGAATTCATCTCCATATCTTTCAATACCGGTTTGGATGACTTCGATTGTGAACGGGAGTTGCTGTGTGCCTAAATCATAAACATTTTTAAATATGGAAGATACGCGCTTAGAAATTGTGATAGACGTGTCCTTGAATTTCATGCCATCCTGTTCGCTGACTTGAGCTTTGAATGGATTTATTGGGAGAGGCTCATTGTATATAAATGTCTGACCTTCACTTGTAATAATCGGCTTTGCTGCTGGTTCTATGTTGTTAGGAACGAACCCATCCGTGTAATCTATTACCAGGCTGTTTTGGTTTTTTCTTGCCAGCTCACACAAGATGCACTGTATGGCGTATGTTTTCCCCATGCCTGATGTGCCAAAGATCACCACATGCCTATTGGCCAGGTTATCATGACCGAATTCCCAAAAGACTTCTTTTCCACCGCTAGTCTTTCCGAGGAGAATCCTCTCGGGAATTGTTTGTATAACGTCATCAGCCTTATCCAAAGGCTCTTCATCACCTTCTATTACTTGATCTATAGAAGGTTGGTCATTTGTTGTCCTCTCTTGCTGGATCTCTGGAATTGTGTCATCATCCCAATTAGGACTTACATCACCCTCATCATCTTCAGGCTCATCATCATCCCATTCTGTCATTGTATCGCCAGGTTGATAGTCTTCATCATCCAGACTTGGCGGCAGGTCAATATCTTCAATTTGCTGCATGATGTTTTCTTCATCGGAAAGAGGTCCATCTGTAGATTCAGTTATGATCGACGAGTTCTCATCTGTAGGTTGGGCAAGCGCTTTGATATAATTCCTGCCTATTGAAAACACATTTGCTTTTCCAGAACTTGTCTCAGGATTATTCCATGAACCAGTTTTCTTGATCGATTCGGCCTCATCGTCAATCCAGAAGGCCATCACTGAAGCGTCCCAGCTTATCTCGTAATCCCCCTCAGCGAGTTTTTCCAAGGCTGAGATTACTCGCTCTTCTTGATATGTATCGATCTTTGCCTTTGCAGCTATCAGACGGTGCAATTGCATCCACCAATAACGGCGGTCTGGCTTATCATCATCGAGCTTTTGTATCTCTTGGAAATTGGGTTTAAAAGCCTTAACCAGGATACTCAGTCCGTTATTGATCTGTTGTTTGGCTTTGATCAGCAGATCTTCCGACCTGTTGCCCATCTTGCACTCGATCAGGTGCAGGTTCAGTTTCAAACGATTTTTCTTCTCCAGGCTTGCTTTTAACCACAACAGGTCTGGTCTTACTCCGCTCTCTGCAAAATCAAACCAGTGTCTGTATGCATCAAGAGTCACCAGAGTATTGCATAACATAGTATCGTCTTTTCCAATAATTTTACGAGTGAGGGCATAGGCCATAAAGTCTCTGATATACTGGTCTGCCGCTCCGGTCGCTCTCACCAGAGACAATCCGGACAATTCCTGGGCAACCCTCATTGTCCCTTTAGCTACATTCTGATAGTCTTCCTCCGTCCAATTTTTGTCTGCTATCAATTGCTTGATGGAAGCTCTCAGTCTTATCTCAATGTCATTTAAGGAAAAATGCTCTGTCGATATGGTGTAGTTTTCTTCGCCTGAAATGCCCACTCCCGAGCCGAATCCAATTATCTCTCTCTGCAAATCGCTTTTTTTGCCCGAATCTCGGATTAAACGGTCATCCACGCTTGGGTCAATGCAGATTACCCATTCAGACTTGCTGTGGAGAGCCCCAATCACATCCATCCATGGCCTCAAATCTCCAGTGCCTATCACCACGGTGCCTTTTGGGGTAGTTCCACTTTTCAAGGCGTGCATGCATCCAGCCAATCTCGAGCTGATACTGAACTGTCTGTTACTGATAATCCTATACCGCTTGAATTCATCTGAGGGGTTGTCAATCGTAGCAACAGCTTTTTCTAAGATAGGATACTTTAGGGAATGGGTTCTGATATCCATGGGATCAACCGATTGAAACTTATCAGCTATATTCCCTGAGCCAATAATGTCATACAGTACAGTCACATCAGTGCTAAAGTTATCGTTGATCATTCTCAAAAACGAGTTTTGGTCGGCAGTGTTGATCAGTCTGTGCGAAATAGAAAATCTGCAGTTTCGATAAACTTGAAACTTACTTTCCGTTTCCGCAGCTTCCCATCTTTCACTCCATTGTTCTATCCACCTATCTATACTGCTCGCATCGGCTGAATCTGTAAAAATACTTACACTGATTTGGTAGGGCCTACTGCGTTCATTTCGAATAACGTAGTAGTTCGGGTCTTTAACATTGGAAAGCTTAATCAAATACGCGTGTATTGCTGCTATGATTGGTTGAATGTCCCGATTTCTATAAACAGCTATGCTCAAGCCGTCCCTCGCGTGTGGATGCAGCCTAAAGTAGTCCAATAGGAGATTGTTCAGCAGCTTCGATTCCCGAGTTTCTAAAAACATGTCTGCATCACTTACATCATTTATTTCATCATCACTTTCGTCAGACATTCCCAGCATCAGTTTTGTCGATTTAAAAGCCTCTCCATCTATGGGATCACCTACTTTGTGGATAAGCTCATGTCCCACAACGTTTGTATTGAGGTTCAGCCCATCATCGGTCAAAATACAGTTTACAGGGGTACGGATATGGGAAAGGTCAAGATACGATTGCCATATATGCTTTTTAAAAGCATCTTTCCTCTTGTTTTTATCTATTTCAACGGTCACTGCATAGTTAAAACAGGAACACTGATAGACCATCTGGGATTGCAGCATCTCGAGCAGGGATGGATGAAGCACGGTAATAATGCCTGATTTTTCATAAAGCTCGGCATACCATGCATCGCTTTCATCTTTCTGCCTTTCTCTTACCACCATAAACGCTTTCAGGATCATGCCAGCCATGGGTGATTTCAGTAAATCACTCTGTGTGCTGATCATGTCTAAAACCACTTCATATTGTTGCCTTAAGATGTCCCATATAGAAGTGTCAGTCAATGCTGTTATTAAACCATCTTTTTGGGCAGCCTTGATGAATAGGTGATACTTTTCTGCGAGATTCTTGTAATGAGGCAGCAGCTTATCTTCGTGTTTTATCCAATTGCCCGACAATAGATTTCTCAAAAAAGAACCTTCTGACACTGAATCCCTCAAGCTGTGTAGGAATATTCTCCGCAACTCATCATTAGATGAAGTCTTTAGAATCTCGTCATAATAGGGAAGATGGAATAGTGGTAATACCAAAGCATGGTCTGGTCGATCCAGTTCGTCGGCAGCCATACCGATCAATTCAGTAGCCAGACGATAGCTATGGCTGGATGGCAATTTCCAAGCGTATTTCCTTTCTTGGGGGTTTTCTTCATTTTGCACATAGAGATTGATGCTGAATGCTAATTCTGCAGTAGCTGTTCTGTTATAACGGAACTTGATTTCATCATTATCAAGTTTGCATTGAACTTCTACTTCAACGCCGTCTTTGTTCTTCAAGCAAGTGTGCTGCATAATAAAGCAGTCAAGCCCACCGATGAACCTGTGCAAAAAATCTCTTGCTATCTCTGCCACGTCCAGGGCGGAATAATCTCCATCGCTATCATCCCACTCCATGTCATGTTTGAATAAATCTCCAGTTATTTCTATCTTACTGAGGTTTTCTATGCTACCATAGTCTTTGGATTTGGAGAGCTCGTAGAGACTATCCCACAAAGCCGTAAGCACTATTTCTACGGGACTTCCCTCCATGCGTTTTACGCTGGTTTTCTTCTTTTCCTGCTTTTTCTTGAACTTCAAGACCTTATCCAAAATGAACACAAAGTCACTTTCAAAAAGCTTACTCTTGTCATCTCGGTCCTCGGTCTGTATATAGTTTTTTATCCCAGACAAGAAATCAATACCACTGCCATATGCTCCTCTTATTTGCTCGTCATCTAGGTTTTCCCAACCCTCTTCTCCCGCCTCAATAACCTCGAGGATTCCATCAATTGCTTTTATTGCCTTCTTCTTTTGGCTTTCCTCGATAAACATCGTGTAGCTAAAGAATTCAATCGCTTTATAAACATAGGGTTTAAATTTCTTGTTTTTACGTGCATATGGGAAACTTGTGAAATTTGGTAATTGAAAAACCCTCAACTTCGTTAAAACCAAGTTCAATACCATCGGCACACTATCACAGTAGGATAGATCCAAGCTTTCCAACCACTTACTTAGCGAGATAAGATCGGCTCTACCTTGTTCAATAATCGGATAGAGGATGTTGTCGAAGATCTGAAGGTCATCTTTATTATACAGGTCAATACCACTTGAGCTTAGTTTGTCTGAAACCCACTTACCGAAACCACGCATCATCTCTGTTTCCCAAATCATCTTGAGATTACAGCTATTAAAATCAGCCAGGCTGCCGGAATCGGTTACCACATCAGCTCCATAGAGAATGATCACATTGTATTTATCGGCAGGCATGGGTTCATTTCGATAATAAGCAAGATTATCCAGCAAAGTAAGCCATTGGGCATCCTTTGCCTTTATGATACCCTCTTCAGACCATTGATCGGTAAGAGTCTTGGCAATCTTGACCAGCACATTTACGTCGCTATTTTCCAGTAATGAGCTGCTGATCAAATCTGCAGTAGCGATGGTCAGATCTTCTGGAATGCTATCCACCATAAAAATGATTTTCTGCCCTAGTTCCATGGAAGAAATCTGGGATTCTATCCTTCCCGAAACATAATCGTTGAATGAACGTGCTATGTATTTCATGATTCTGCTCCATCACTTACTTGGTTGGGATGCAATACCAAGGCACAGGAATCGGACAATTGCATCAAAAGCCCGCTTTCTGCCAGCATATCCAGCAACCAGGCATCCGTATCGCTGGAAAGGTATATCCGTTGCTCTTCCAGCCACTCACAACACTCGCCATACCCCGCTTCGTCAAAGACCATACCCCACCTTGCTCTGATCAAATTCTTAAATGTCTCATAGGTAATCCTACCCTGCTGCGGCACAGTGATCGTCACCAACACCCGCAAAATCTGCGGGGTCAAAACAAAGCGAGCCCAGGATCCCCGCTTGGGTATCACCAAGCCAGCCTGCTTTGCCATTTTCAAGAAAAACTTATGACCGGAACGTGTGTCCGCTTCTTTTAATATTTTTTTGTCCTGTAAGAAGCCATCTCCCTGCATTTGCGAGCGGATAGCCTTATAGATGGTTTTTTCTATGTTCTTCAAACTCTGGTGTGATATCCTCTTGAGTGTTCCGTTCTCCTCGTCAGGTCTGTTTATGGCTATGTAGTAGCCAGGCCAATTTGATATGCCTTCATTCAAACTTCTAACGCTTTGCATGATTAGATTTCTCAGTGTATGCAGCATAAACAAGGTCTCCAGATAGTACACACTATCCATCACATCCAGGCCTGATTCCAGTATCCTGCTCATTTCCACAGCCAACAAGTACCCCTCTTGCCATGTTGCACTGTTGCACCATCCTGCTTCTACAAACCTTGGCTGATGATCCTGCATGTCAGTTTTAGCCGCTGTTTCCGGATCTATCTTTTGATCAATGAACTCGGCTAAATCATCTATAAATTTTGGACAGGCACCAAAAAATTTATCTATTCCTTTTTCCAGTTTGTTTATCAATTTAACTGGTTCTAATTCGTCTGAATAGAACCCAAGATTCGCTTCTTCAGCCCAAGACCTTATGGTGTCCGGGTCTTGTTTGAAGGCATTACATATCTGCAAGTATAGGAGTTCGCCTCCTCGAGCTAAAAATCTGTGTTTATTTAGAGAAAAATACAGCCTTGCATTATCAAGAACGTAACTCCAGGATTCTGCATTGTGGCTCTTGGCCTTTGTTTCATTCCAGATTGCTTCACCTGAAGTAAGACCTCTTCCGATAGGAATAAAAGACTGCGCACACCACGTGCGCCCTGTTCCAGCACCCTGAAATCCCAACAACAGATTCTCAAGAGTTTTCACTATTTGCGCTTTATTACCACCATCAGTCTTGATTCTGTTCTTAAGTTCTTGAGTAAGGTAAGTGTAATGCTCCCGATGGGTAATATGCCTTGAATCCAGTCTAGACGCACCTAAGAAAGCGAATAGTTTAAGATTCAGCCTTACTTTTGGAGAGTAATATAGTTTAGAATTTTCCCATGTACGAATGTAATCAAGAGATGGGAATGCAGAAGTCACATCTTTTCCATCAATTTCTTTTAAAGATGTAACAATAAGCAAGAATTCACCTAACAGCTCTGAGCTTGTTTGATCAGTACTATACCTGTTCCCATAAAGTCTTATTGCAGGATTGCTTTTAAATGCCTGTTCAGAAGAGGCATCATAAGGAAAACTTGAATTAGGCATCAAACACCTCCACTTCTTGGTCGCTAATACTGAATTTCTGTCTCTTGAATCTATTGTCATTACGCAGCCTCACTAACATCATATCGTCATTTAATGGGGCTGTTTTCTTTAAAACCTGCAGTTTGAAATGCTCCAACCGTTCTTTGTAGGCAGCATTCAATAGATTTCCGATTTCACCGTAATGCCTTTGTGTCACATAATCCAAAAACGGTAGTCCCAATCTAAGGTTTGTTCCTTCTAGCACCCCCTGCCCCTTCAAGGCAAGCTCTGTGTATTCAGCCCCGACCGCATTGTTGGTTCTATCAAGCTCAAGGATTATGCTCTGAGACCAATCCAATTCGGTAATCACTATCTGAGCACTTTGCCGCACTTCACTTTGCTTGCGGGACAAAGTGATGTATAATCTGCTGTCCTGTGCGCCTATACCTTCCGGCATTCTTACGCCTGTAAAGTGCTCTTGTATCACATGGAAAACCATATTCGAGAATCTGGCACGGTATGCTCTCTCAAGTACTGCATCTTTGTTTTGCCACTCCTGCCAATACAGGATGTTGGGCGAATTTAGAAAATCGCAGATCAACTGACGTGCATGTGTATCATCGCTTACAAAGAAATAAAGCAACCTACGTGCCTGTTTGCGGGCTTGTTCAGGAGTGGGTCCAATTCCGCTCACAGTCAAGGGCGTCATACCTACCTTGCGTAAATCTGAAAACAGATCTTTTGCGGAAGCAAATACCTTGATGGAGCTATGCAGAGATGGTTTGATCCAGAGTTTCATCTCGGCACCGGAGTTAAAAAGTGTGCCCAAGTTTTGACGTTTCAACTCCACAATTGCCTTCATCTCTTTAGCGGATATATCGGGGCTCTTGCCATCATCACCAAATAGCCTGTTGAAGAAGAGGAAATCGGTTTTCTTCTGCAACATTTTCTTGTGCACATGTGTGGCATTTATCCCGCTGGTGATGATATAGGCCAGATGAGAGGTAAGCTGTCTAATGGTTAATCTGGTACCATATTCATACATGCGCCTATAGAGCAAAAACAGTCTTTCTGTCACCTGCTCCTGTGCGGATCGGATGAGTTCCACATTGTACTTAACAGGACAAAATCCTTCTCTGGAGCAAGAAAAGCATCCCTTCCAGTTTTCTGGCTCCAACATCCGATTAAAGATGGCTTTTGCCAGATTTAGATTGTCTATGTATGCCAAGTTATAAACAATAAACTCTACTCCTGCAAATTCAAGCTCTGAGACACCTCTAACCTGGCTGATCGCGGTTAATATCCTGCTTTCTACCTCAACTGGATTAACCTGCCAAGATGTAGCATTACCCTTGAAGAAATCAAGCAGCGTTCCGGTATTTGAAATGATCATGAACCGGCGTTGGCCAGCCTTCAATTCATCGATCAAAGCCATATCTGCCCTTGCTTCTCGCTCACTGAAATCTTTGATAATGCAAAGTCTTTGTGCTTCAACCTCCTCTCTCCTTTCCAGTGGCTTGTCCAGAGTGGCAAAGGGAGAAAAACCTCGAAGCCGTTTTATAATTTCTACTGCGATAGTTGTCTTGCCATCACCTGCATGCCCCGTTAGGATTACATGTTTACCCGTTTTTTGTCTTAGTTCAGTGTCCAAAATGTCCACTAATGGATGGCTTGTATGTATGGTTCTAAAAAGTGGATTTACCGCTTGTGATTCTGCGATGGCATTTTCATTAAAGACGCTTGTGCTGATAAGAGAACTCAAATAGTCGCAGAAAAAGATCGATTCGTTGTGTTTGTTGCCTGCTTTGTTATATGGGTTTTGCTCTTGATCGATTTCACCATAAGCATACTCTCTGAGAATCTCGACAATGATCTGCTCGATTATTGTTCTAATCTCAGGTTGTCTTAGGCTAATGAATTCTTCCTCCCTAAATCTAGCGTAGGAGACGAGAGTATGTAACTGTGATGGACCTCCGATCGATGTCGATTCAGCAAGCTCTTTTTCTCTTCCAAGGTTTGGTACTAGAATCCAAAAAGGTAAGGATCTCAAATGGAAAAACGGGTTATAGGGTCTGTCCCTATCATCTTTTTTTGAGAATTCCCGGAAGATGGAACTGAAGATTCTCTTAAAGGCATCATCATAGATAATTCTGTTTTCTGAAAACTTCCTTTCTGCTAAGTATCTAATAGCGGCAAGCAAACATATATGTTTATGTGGCTTGTAATGTTGAACCTTTTTTAGGCTATCTATTGTGTTTGAAAATTCTTCAATCACTATTCCTCCAACATGATTCATTTGCTAATTACCTGAATTGCATTGACTAATGTGTTGACTAATTTTGAGACACTGGATTCATCAGAATCGAAACCAAACGATACTCGAATTGTTCTATCTGACATTGTAGGGTCTGAACTGATAGCTTGAATAACATGAGATTTTTGCAACGAACTTGAGTTGCATGCAGAAGATTTGCTCACAGCAATATCTGCGATAGACTCCAATACTAGGTCAGCTTTTGGACAATCTAGGTAAATACTTGATATACCAAAGATTCTACTGGAATTCTGACAGTGTATTATGTAGTTACTGCTCTTAGTAGTAAGCATATCCTCGAAAGATTGTGTATAGCTTAACAGCCTACTGAGGAAATGGTCACGGTTATGGCTAATAATATGGCTCGCTTCACCGAAACCAACAATGGCAGGGACATTGTGTGTCCCTGGTCTGATACCGGATTCCTGACCACCGCCAAAAAGTGGATATTCCCAAGGCCAATTACTGTTTCCCCCTCTAATGTAAAGAGCTCCGATACCCTTAGGTCCATATATTTTATGTGAGCTGAAAGAAGCCAGGTCGCTATCCAGATTTTGTAGATTGAATGGCATTTTCCCCAGTGCTTGCGCTCCATCGGTATGAAACTTTGCGCCAACTCTGTGGGCGATTTCTGCCAGTTCGTTTATGGGTTGAATAGTTCCGATCTCGTTATTGGCGGTGTGTACCGAAACCAGGGCTGTATCCTCCGTTATCAAGTCGCGGGCGGCATCGATATCCACAACTCCATTGGCTGTCACAGGAAGAAGGATAAGTTCAAAGCCTCTCTTGGCTAGGTTTTTTGCGGTCAAGAGCACCGATTTATGTTCAATTTCAGAAACAGCTATCTTTCTCCTCTTCTCATTTGTATCCAACAACAGTGATAGAAAGATCAGATTGTTGCTTTCTGTGGCTCCTGAAGTGAAGATTATCTCTTGGGGGCTACAGCCAACAAACTCGGCAAACTGTTCTCTTGCCTTTTCCACCGCTGCTCTTGCCTCACGCCCGTATGCGTGAGAGCTGCTGGGGTTGCCAAAGCGATCTTGGAAATAGGGTATCATGGCAGCCATAACTTGCGGCGCACATGGTGTAGTAGCACTATAATCCAGATAAATCATGCTCTATAAATGACAGATCAGACATGCTCTGTCTGAACCATCATCCTCGTTATCTTCAAATACATCTATTAGTCTTTGCTGGGCAGGGAACCTTGTTTTATTTCTCTCTAGCCGTTTGGCATATTCTGTTTTTATCTGTGCCATCCGTTGGGGCTTAATGAGGTCATATAGGCTTTCACCTTGATTCCATGTAAAGATATCTCTGGGATTGTCGCCAATCTTTTCATAGGCGGCCGCCTTCTCAAACAAATCTGGATGGTTTTCGTAGAGCCCTATCCACTCTCTTTTCTGTTGAAAAAAACAAAAATAGCAACCTGAACGTGATCTCCAATTGTAATAGCTGGGTACCCCCAAGCCGGATTCCTGCAGTATCCTAAACACCTCTTCTTTGCCAATGTTGTCTTCAATAAAAGGAAACACAGTTTTTATATTTGGCTTGGTTGAGATGTATCCCTTCCTATGAGCTTCATCAGCTCGAATACCTACATAACTGATAACCTCATCATCTCCAATGAAGCTTTCGTAAGGCTTAAGCTTTAAATAATCGGTGCACCATCTTGAATCAGGGGAAGGCAAGAAACCATTCTTGATATCCAATATATCATCAAATCCATATCCATCAGCATACTTTAAAAACTGTATTTTTTTTCCAAGGTACGCCTCAAGTTTGTTAATATACTCATATGTTTCGTCTAGTTCTTTCTCAGTATCACAAAACACATACTCCATGTCTATATCTTTGCTGCGCATATATATTGCAAGTGCGGAGCTGTCTTTTCCACCGGACAGAGCCAGTATATGTCTGGTTTTGTTTTCCATCCCTGCCTCCCTCTGTTGGTCTTCTATTTTAGCCATTTGACGCCTCTTCTTTTTGAAGTTCTGCCAACAGTTCCAAGATTATCGTCCTGATTTCTTCTATTGGCAGTTTGTCCTGTATTTTTTCGATCTGGGTTTGGATTTCTCTACGAAATTCCGAAACTTGTGCTGGCTTCCCTATTTGGCCCCTATATGAAATCGCTCCAAAGCTAGACCAATAGTGCTTAAACAGGTCTCCCATTCCTTTTGCCAACCCCTCAAACCTCTCTATATCGGCATCCAACCATTGTTCAAATGACCTTTTGCTCACATTCGATAATGCAGGTGTGGGATCGTGATTTTCCTTGGCTCCGTTTAAAACACTGTTTATAAAGGGGGTCACTTCGTTGTGGTTAATTCGATCTGCCAGTATTCTGCAACGATCCTCCAGTTCAATCCAGCCTTCTTCACCCGTGTTTAGACCACATGAATTTAGAAGCTGGTCTCTGGCTGTTGTGAGAATACTATGGGCGTGCATCGCCAAATGTTGCAATGCATTATTTAGTCCCCGGAAATAGGCGTCGAAATCGTTATCGGAAGCAGGCTTGGAACCGATGATCTCTATTCCAAAGCACTGAGGCAGCTCTTTGAATAGTAGGTTTTCAGGAGATCCCGCATTCAAAAAAGCTTCTCTTACCTGCAAAGCTAGTGGATCAGATATGTTCCCTGATTTCAAAGTTAGGTTAGGCAAGGACGAGAAGCTGCGATATAAAGCCCTTACTACTGAAGCAATCTTCGGAGCTGTATTTAGGCTGCCAGCCAGTCTTTCAACAATTCTGTTGGGGATGCCATCCAGCTTAACTCCTTTGATTGAAAACAGATCCAGTCGCCTCTGTAGCAGATCGAAATGTCCAGATTGAGGTTCCGGCAAAAAAGTTCCTTCGCGATACAAAAACACTTCTCCCTGATGCACTATGAAAAAAGCAGTTAACAGGATGGGGAAAATCCCCTCCGGTAAGCCATAAGGGGCTTTCTTCAATTTGTCGTAGAGCTCCGTTAATTCAATTTCTTTCAGCTTAACATTAAACACGCTTTTCTCAATCAATTGCCATGCGGGATACAGGTTTACAAAATTGCCGTGTGGGGGCATCTGGAACTTCCAGCGTTCCATCTTGGCATCATACACATGCATGCCTGCGGCTTTGAGAATGGATTCGTAAATGCTTCTTTCTGGTGCGTATCCTGTCATGCCCAAGGTTTCCTGATCATGATTTGTCAGGATAAGCTCTATCAGGGTTCTCCGAGCTGCGGATGCAGCACTTGAGATATCGTCTCTGGAGATTAGCTCATTGCGCAGTACCGGGCTTTTATGAAAAAGAACATCACATGCTTTGGATAGTAGTTTACTAACATCCACAGGATTGTGCGTTTCTTTCTGTTCTCCCAGCCAGAACCACAGGCACTCATTTCCAACTGGATTTGGCCTGGGATCAATTATGGTGTAAGCCCTCTTGCTAAGCTCCTGTTCATAGGCGGATATTCTCAGATTCAGTTCTCGGCGGGCAATTCGGTCATCTCTAAGTTCTTCTGTATGCTCTTCTACCCACTTCAAGCAAGCTAATTCATTCACTATCCCGTTTAAGCTATCCATCTGCCTTGGGATCGCAACTATAAGTTGTGGATTCTTCTTTGTGACTGCCTGTATTTCTTCGATCAGTATTGAAAACTGTTCGTTGGGGATCAATACCAAAACCACACCTGAAGCTCCTTCCGCAAGTTCTCGCTCCAAAATGCTGCTGGCATCAGCCAAACTGTCGGTGTATTCTATGCTGAAATAGCGTATGATTCCTGCTACAAGGCTGTGGCGTCGGGCTACCATGCGCTTTTGCTTGAGGTGTTTGTCTATGGTGTCCAGGAACAACTGTGTATCAAAATGTAGGTGTCGCCTGGCTTCATTCAGGCGTTCCTCCAGGTCTACATCGCTGCCTTCCCAGATGCGGAAGCTGCTATCCAGTTTGCGGAAGGTGATCAATGACTGTTCAACCAAACTCTGTAGGATGGCTTCAGCATCCGCTCCCTGCGGTAGGCTGAGTTCCAACATAGCCTTGGTTGCTCTTAAAGGGCTTATCTCCGACAGTGAGTTTAATACCGCAATGGTTTTCAAGGTACAGGTCTGAATATCGGTTAGCCGGGACCTGCTGTTTATTACATCATTGGCTTCCAGCATCTTCTTGGAATGTGGGTTTCGTGATAGTCCGATCTCGTAGTTTGAAAGCAGGTAATCGTAAATATTATTGAGTCTGATAAACCCATAATCGTCTTCAACTCCGTTCTCCCTGATTGAGTTTTGGAACCCGGCGTATTCTTCACTGGCTAGATATGAAAATATCGACCGCTCATTTTGGGCAAACCGCCTGAATATATATGGCAGGGCAAGCAGCAAAGTGGGATGTATTGGCCAGGCTTTATGAACGGATTTGGCGAAGGTATCATGGCTGAGTCCGGGAGGGATTATGTTCTCAATTTTCAGCATGTCCTTAATCACCCGCTCAAGTGCCTGTTTAACGCCCGTAGGGGCACTTTTTAGAGGTTTAATTGCCTCGGCTAGCATCTGTATCGTGCTGCTGGCAGGTTCGGCAAAACGGATATTTACGAAACGCTCCTGTATTTTAGCCCATTCTGCTCTGTTAGTCCGGGAAAGCAGTTCGCTATAGCTATCCATCTGCTGGTGCAGTGTGATCACAAAAAGCATGGAGTACTTATTCAACCGCTCCGCATACTCTGCTAATTCCTGAAGAATAAAAACGTCTCCGCCCTCACGATCGCTAAGTGCGTACTCAAAAGATTTCCCTGCTTCATCAACTATCAGCAGGATACCTGCCAGACCTGCCTTTTTTGCTGCCATACCCAGTTTGTCTATTGCTTGAACTACAGTTTTGGAATCATGCCAGCTTTCAGATTCCAATTGCCCTTGTAGCTCATTGAGCAGGTCTAAGGTATCTTTTTTTTTGGGAAGCTGGTGCAGAGCATCGACTACGCTCTCCATGATTAGCTGGTTTATGGGTCTGCGTCTGCCGGTTACTAGCACGGGGAGATAGGATGATTTATTCCTATCGGCAAGGAACTTATCAAACTTGGGATCAATTACTTTGCCTTTTAGTAGTTCTCGCGCTTTCTGCCCCTGTTCGTTATCCATAGATAGAAGCTGAGCCAGGTAAACTGAAAAGGCAGATTTACCTGAACCATACAAACCAAATAGGCAATATGATTTTTGCCCTCCCTTTTTTAGCAATCCGGAGAGGATAAGATTCAAAGACGAAAGAACGTTGCCTGTGACAATATACCCGTAATCTTGTGTCTCTCTGCTGTAATCAGCGTTTAGGTTTACAGATCTTGTAAAACGTGGAGCGACACCTACGTATTCCTTAACCAGCGTCTTCATCCTTCCACAGCCTTTTTGTAATAATGATTCAAAATATCATTCCCATCCACCAGATTGCAGTGGATGAGGGCAACTCCCGCCGCTTCGCTGAATCCAAAAGATTCTGCCCATTGTGGTTCATTGCTAAGCTGTTCTACGGCTTCCACAATGGAATTCTCATCCAGCATGAATAGCTGCCCTGGGCTATACTCCCGATACAATGCTTCATTAATGGTTATCGCTATCTTTTTCTGCCTGTTCATATAGTCCCACAAAGCATAGCCAATGATCTCAGGAGCGAGATTGCTTTTACTGCCAATATTGAAGCTATAGAGATCGCTGTCATTAACAGATTGGATTAAGCTTAACTCCTGGAAGGGGCTGCCTATCTGCTCATCCTTTTGCTTTCTGGCAGACGCTCTGGTCCCGGCATACATTCTGAGATAACAATCAATGTCTTTTGCCAAAATGCTGTCTGCGGGTCTCTTCTTGCCATGAATGTCCAGAAGCCTAATAGCTGCATCCTCTACATCTCTCTTGTTAAACTCAGGCTTTCGCAGATGTGAGTATAAAATCATTCCTGAATGGACGAACTCCGGATTGGTGTTTAGCTTCCAGTGTAGAAGCCAGTATGAATTGTTATCTTCCAGATACGGGTCCCAGCCAGTCTTTTCGTCCAGCAGTTTCGTCCCAAATTCGCTTGGTGCTCCGGATTCTATTACTCCTGTAAGCTCAACCCAATATCGGATGCTCTCCACCATATTTTTGCCTACCCCAAGCTCCACTATGGCATCCTGACTGGTAAAGCTTCTGCCATCCTTAACAAATCTGTATCCTTTCTCGATCCATCCGTAGCGTGTCACAAAAGTTTGGTGCCCAGAGAATTTTGGTTTTCTATTCTTCATCAAATCCCTTTATTTACGTGCCTTGAGCATTTTATCTTTTCTTAGTATGCAGATTAATCAGATTCTGGGCTAATGCCCGTTTCTACTTTGCTTTGCATAAGTAGTTTTTTTGTGCGCAAATTGCTTTACCCACTCGTCCACATCGGCTTTCCGAAACTTCCACAACCGACCAATCTTCAGCGCGGGCAACCCTTTTTCGTTTACCCACTTGTAAACAGTATCTCTATTCACTCCCAGATAGAGTCTCACGTCTTCAACAGATAACAGCCTGTCTTCCATGTTGCTCCTTATGTAACAGTGTTCATAGCATTAAGTTATCCCTCAATCATCATAATGACAAATCAGGATAAAATCGACTAAAACCGATTATATAAGGAGGGAGTTTTATGTCAATGAGTTTTCCAATGCGTTTAATGTCTCTGTGAAAAAGAAGGTTTCATGTGGTGTTTTGTTCTTGGAACGCATACATTAGGCTCCTTCTATGAAGTCTTTTCTCCTGAAACAGCAAAGACCCTGATTGACAGATTCGAGTTTATCTACACACCCAAGCATGGTAGTTGGCTGAATATGGCGGAAATCGAACTCAACGTTTTACAGAAACAATGTTTAGAGAGAAGAATACCCGACAAAAATATGCTGGCACAGGAAGTGATGGCTTGGACGTTCGCAAGAAACAATAAAAAGTGCCGCATCAACTGGCAGTTTACAACTCAGAATTCAAGAATCAAGCTGAAACGACTCTATCCGACAATCGATGATTGACGAGACACTAGATATAAAAACACATCTACTCAGTTCAGTTTTGCGTTACGAAAAATCTAAATAATAAATGAACCAATCTTGATGCTATCACCCGTCTAAAAGCACTTTAAAGATACGATAAGAAAAACTATCAGTCCAATGATGAAAGCCAGAATAATGATGAAACCAGCTATGTTAGTTTTTCGGGTAGTTTTGATATCAAACATTACTGCTTTACGTAGATCTTCAATTTTCTGAGCAGATAATACTTCAACTGATTCAATCTTTTGCTCGAGAAAACTTGCACGCTGTTCCACCTTCTCTATAAGGATTGATTGTGCCTTTTCTCTTTGGTCTTCACTGGTTTGGATGATATTGTGGATAAGTTCTTGTTTGATTCGCTCCATTTCAGCTACTTGTTCTTTAGAGAATTGCTGTAAATACTGCTCAATCGAGGCGGCTTCCTGCTTGGCCTGAAGAGATATCTCAGCCACTGCTTTGTTCATTCTATCATTGTAATCTGTTTTCAGATCCGTTATTGAAGCCGATACATCACGAACTATGCTATCAATAGCCTTACTCCATTCATTGTGCTGGTTTCTGAGGTTGGTTAATGCACTATCGTAATCCGCCGACAGCATTGCCATCTTTTTTGAAAGGTCGGCGTGTTTCAATTCCAGGTCGGACATTTTTTCGAACAACTCCTGTCCCTTCAATTCCGAGTGTTGCGCTTGCAGCTTTAACTGATCCAAATCAATAATGATACTACCAATATCTGCAAACCTATCCTTCAAATATTCCAGATTTTGCCTGTATTCGTTAATAGTTTGTTTCAGGTCTTGTGCAATGTTGTCATAGTTGTCCATCAGTACCTCTATATGTTTTTAGATATTCGTTATGGTTTTTAAGTAATCTATTAGCGTAAAGTGCGAAATTGACACTGTGGCAGACCTGGTATTCGTGGTCTGGCAGATCTTGGTGTAACACAGCCAGGAAGGGGAGGCAGACTTGATTATAAACCCTTTCCATACCCTCTTCATCAATGCTCAGGAACAATGAAGCCCATCCTTTCCTGAAATAGTCCATACCATTGCTTATCATCTCATAAGTATCGTTTGCGAGGCATAGAAGTGTCAAGGAGCGCAGTATCTGGAGGACGTAATTATCCGGATACTCTTGCAGTAAGCGGGAACATGCACCCTCCATATGTTCGAGGTTCTCGATCCGGGAACCATTGGCGGGATCCGCTACCTCGTTTATGTACTTGAGTAAAGTTTCCCATTTCTCTTCTTTTCCCCCGTCTGTATCAGTCGTCAGATCGCTGATAAACTTCGAATTAAAGTAGTGATCAAGCAGATCTCTGATTTCTTCCTTGCTTTTTTTTCTCCCAAGATCGGCTGTCTGGTACATTTCCTGCAAGGCTTGGTTTCTTTTTTTCTGAACGTTTTCATCAAAAAACCCAGAAAGATCATCAAATATGCGAGAATATTGATCAAACAGATCCTCTGAGTCAAGCATATCTTTAAGAGCTGTTATCCGTTTGTGGACGAATACCTTGGAGCGATATTTTTCAAGATATGCCTCGTATATTTTGAGAATAGTATCAATATCAGGTACCTTGAATTTAACCTCGAAGTCCCCGCTTGAATAGTTGTTGGAATAGTTCTCAATAACGCCTAATAATTGCAGGCGATACAGCACAAACTCACATTGTTTCTGCACTTCAACTGAGTTGATTTCCAGCTCAATGCTTCTGGCATATTGGCAATAATCAGGGTTGTTCTTCAGGGAGTTGAACATCAAATACTTGGATATTTTATGGTGATAAACAAGGCTATTGTTGAACTTGATGATATCCAAGAGGCTACGTTTCTTGAGCGGAACAAGAATGTCTGTAAGAATAGTGCTATGCTCTAGTGCAAAGCGTACTGCCTCAAACAAGCCATTATCAACTGGCTTTTTCGGGTCATTAACTAATTGTTTCAACCCTAGGTCGAAATAGCATGCACGATTATTGTTATTGGTCTGGTTAATGTAGTGATCTTCTTTGATTTTTTGATTAAAGTAAATCCTTTTATGCTCGGGCTCTTTCGGCCATTTGCTATAATAATCGATCCCCGATATGAGTTTCCTGATATCAAGTTTATCCTCCTCTGATTTGATCCCAAAGATTTCATTTAGTATAATCGCGGCTAGTTCCTGCGACACATGGGACTTATTCATAAGTTGTTGTTTGAAATCCCGGTCACTATTATTATAAAGTAAATAACTGCTGGATGATGACTTATCGCGACCTATGCGACCTGATTCCTGTACCAAAGACTCAATGGACTTAGGTAGATCTACATGAAAGCTATAACGGATGTTTGGTTTGTTAAAGCCCATACCAAATGCCTGGGTCGCCACCATTATGCCTATCTGACTTCTTTTAAACAAGTTCTGATAATTGTTCATTTCCTCTATGGATACTTGAGCATCTTTTCCATCTGTCCCGCTATAATAGCCCACACCGATATGATCATCGTATTGTCTTTTTAGGGAGTAGTAGAAACCATCGTTCCGGCTACCAAACACTCCTATCGGTCCCTTTTTGTATGTACAAAAGACCAGTGCAGCGTTCTCTTTTGAGATTGGAGTTGGCCAAGATTCGCTGGTAAGAAAACTGAACAGCTTATTGAGTTCGTCGTGTTTGTCCGTAGCCCTCAGGAAGTAATAGTCGATCTCCTGTCTCTTGATCGGATCGGTTACGATATCGGGAAGTCCTGAACCATTGACAGTCATTTCTTTCTGTACATCATGCTGCACATCAAGAGAAGCGGTTGCGGTCAGCGCTATCAGAGGTAATGTCTTGCCAAATTTCGTCTTGAAGCAGTACGCTGCGTTCTTTGCCAAGCTAAGGTAACTGGGGCGGAAGTCATGTCCCCACTCTGAAACACAGTGCGCCTCATCGATCACAAAGTAGGAGGCGTAACGCCGTTGGTTTGACATATATAGCAAATCTATCTTGGTTAGCGGCATCTGCATGCGTTCTGGAGACATAAGCAGGAACAAGCTCTCTCCAGCGACAAAACGTTTCAATCTGTGAAGCTTCTCTTCAGGCTCCAGATCCGAGTTGATGTATATAGAATCTATTTGCAGGTCAGCCAGTTCCTCGTGCTGGTCTTTCATCAGTGAGCGGATGGGCTCGATAACGATGCAGAAACCCGGCTGCATCAAGGCGCTGTATTGATAGATCAGGGATTTTCCTCCGCCGGTGGGGAGGACCCCCAAGACGGACTTCAATTCCATGGCTTTGCTAATGATCTCCCTCTGCTTGGGCCAGAAATCCTGTTTTCTAAATAAAGATCTGAGAAAATAGTGCAAAGAATCGTTAATCAGATTTTCCCTTGTGGGATCGCTTTGATCTAATAGGGAATAACGGATGTTTTCGTTACTGTGAAATCTTTCAGTAGGTAGTGTCTCAAAGGTTGGT
>LSQX01117782.1_pt4 | contig 28717 bp, 23 predicted proteins | sample 654561 | NCBI WGS metagenome assembly LSQX01 (sample SAMN04489861, study PRJNA283612) | anaerobic digester metagenome | isolation source: 4 biogas reactors fed with cattle manure at either 37C or 55C with and... | place: Denmark: Kongens Lyngby | collected 2014
CATTGAGCATTGCAAACCGGCCTTTTTCGCCGACCGTCTTGATAAGCTCGTTTATCGCTTTAAAGGAGATATCCCAGTCGCGGCAGTCCTCGGCGTTTTCAAAGCCGTAGCGCCGATAATAGGCGCGGGAGAAAGGGAAGAGATAATCGAGAGCGTATCCGCGGCGGCGGTCTTCGCGCAGTATATGCAGCATGACTTCGTTTACCGCGCCGGTTCCGCGGTGATGCGGCAGGCTGGCTACTCCGCCGACGCCTCCCATGTAAGCTTCACCGCCGTCGAGCCTTATCTTATACGGGGTGGACTGAACCACCGCCATGCATTCCGATTCGTCGTCGGTAAAGGCACCGAAGTAGATACCGCTCCATCCGTCCGGCGGCATTTCAAGGGAAAAAGGATAATCGCCTTCGTTCTCACACTCCGCTTTTGCCTTTAAATAGTCATATTCGAATTCAAATGCCACCGAGCTTGTAAAATCGGCGAGATACTCATATTTTTTGCTTATGTGTCTGATTTTCATGTTAACCTGTCCTGAATTATATGTCTGTTTCAAATCCGTCAAAAGCAAGTTCGATGCCCGATGGCTCAAGCGCTTTCGCAAGCACGTCGTGATTTTCACCGGCGCATCTGGCGATATGCGAAACGAAGAATCTGTCCGCATATTTCGTCAGCGCCTTCTTCATCTCGGCTATCATGCCGAAGTTGTTGTGCTCAAAAATGCGTCCGTCCCCCTCAAGAGTTCCGAGAGTGCCGTCGAAGACAAATCCGGCGAAATGCCGCCGTCTTATCTCTCTTATTGCGGAAAGAGGCAGCCACGCCCCGTCAAGACCGTAGAAAAGCATCTTTTCGCCGTCGTCTATGATTAGATTCGTCGGATATGCGGCGGTTTCGTGGTTCGCCGGCACCGCCGTGACTTTGTAGCGCCCGAATTCAACTTCGATAAATTCGGCAGTCACGATATAGCCGGCTCCGAGCCGCCCCAGCCCACGAACGGTATCTGGACAAAAGTGATCCGAATGCGGATGGGTGTTTACAATGTATTTTATCCCTGCAAGCAGATCCGGCTTATTAAATGTCCCAGCATATTCGAATACGCAGGGACCCGGGTCGACAAGCAGTTCTCCGTTTATGATAAGCGAGCTGAAACGGCGAAAAATCCTGTCCGCCGACGGTGCGGCGATATTCCAGTCGGCAGCGCCGGTGCCGATAAAATGAAGATGCATATATTTTCTCCGAATAACGCAAATTAAGGGAAAGCCGGTAAACGGCTCTCCCAATCGTATTTAATTTATCGCGATGTTCTCGCCGTTTACCGCAACAACCGCGGTTCCGTCACCGGATATGCTCGGACTGTTGAATCCCTTGTCGGCGGTGGTTATCTCGATTGTCACTCCGCTGACGGCTTCAATGCGATATTCGGCTTTGATTCCGTTGTTGGCGGTGTCGATTATTATCTTGCCGCCGCGGAGGCGTATTTCGTTTGAAGACTGGATTCCGTCGTCCATGCATTTTATGTTGATCTCGCCGCCGTCGATCTTGACGATGCCTTTGGTCGAATTGTCGGGGAAGGTCGATTTTATGCCGTCCCTGCCGGCGTCGATTGTTATGGTTCCGCCGTCGATCTTGACGCTGTCGCGTCCTTTGATCCCGTGTGTACCGGCGGTTATGTTGATTATACCGGTTTTTACTTTAATATCGTCGGAAGAATGAATTCCTTCGTTAGCCGATTTGACCGTAAGGGTGCCCAGCCCCTGGAAGATCATGTCGCAGCGGCCGAAAATCGCAGCGTCGTCATCGTATCTGCCCTGCGGACGTTTGTCATTGATATCGACGGCCGCGCTGTCGTTTATAATGAAGTAAACATTCTCGCCCTTAACTATCTGGATTACCGATGCGGTGGAGCAGGCGAGGGAAAGGTCATCGAAATAGAGGAAGATGTCCCCGAGTTCCGATGTGTCAATGATAAGCCGGCCTTCGGCACAGCTGCCTCCGAGGGTATAGCTGCCGCTTCGGCTTATCGTGACGGTCGTTCCGTCAGCCGCGGCGCCCTCGGCGGTGCTGGTCGCAGATTCATCGGTCCAGGTTATCAGATTGGTTTTCGACGATGCGCAGGAGGAAAGAGCCGCAAGACTGAAAAGCAGCATTGCCGCAGCCAGGAAGCAGGTTAAAATCGTTCTGTAAAAATATTTTGTCATGTGCGGGGTACTCCTTTTCTTTGTAAAGAGAATTTTACATTCAGAAAATACACCTACTAATTATATCCTTTTTACATTGATAAATGGTGAACAAATGGTAAAATCGGTGTAATCCGCGCGCAGAAACTTGTTTTAAGTATACAATATTTACAAAACAGCAAAAAAATGCGAAGAAACGAAACTTCCCGTCGATAATAACAAAAACAGCCGTCTCCGGTTTGTCATAAGAATCTCAGCTTTCTGTGACATTACGGAGAACGGCGGCAAAACAAGGTCGGAGTATACCTGATAATTCAGATTATATTTATCTTATTGGCAGAGAATTATCAAACAACAGCTTCGGCGAGTATAACCGAGTCGGTTTTTAATTCAACGTTCGCGCTCGAACCCTCGAATGAGCAGATCGGAGCAAGATTATTTGCGCCGTCAAGAAGATATAAGGATATCCGCTTCGCCCCCTCGAATTTCAGTTCTGGATATGCAGTCTTTCCGCCGTAGTTTGATATGACGGCAGCCGCCTTTTCATCATTCCGAGATGCGGCAAAGTAAAGTCCGTCCATATCGTCGGCTTCGCAGACGGCTTCATTTTCAAGAAGCCTCATCCGACCGAAGGCTTTGACCGCATAATAGGCGGGAGTCGGGGTGCTCGTGTTTCGGACAAAAAGCCCGCCGTAAGCTTGCTGCGGCTGCGCATCGTAATAACATGCGAGAGAAACTCCGTATTTCGGATCGCAAAGCCCGAGCATGACGCTCTCCGCAAAAGCCGCGCCCTTTATCGAGCGCATAACGCTGAACATATCCGGTCCCGACCAGTTCCATTCGTTGAGTATGCTTTCCGTATCGCCGTATCCGGCGGCATTGAGCGTCGAGCGGACATACTCGGCGTGCTTCAGTACCATAGAGACATCGGAGTGATAAATGTGCCACGAGAAGAAATCGAGAGGAGCGCGGGTCTTATCGGCGCTTATGTATTCAAGAAAATCGTCGAAATAGCTGACAAACCCCTTGTAAAAATCGGTTGCATTCGGATCAAACACCGCATAAAATCCGCAGGAAGCGTATCCCCCTACCTTGATATTCGGAAATTCGCGTTTAAGCAGATTTGCGGTTATCCTGTAAAGCTCAAAATATTCTTCCTTCGTACCCGTCCACATAGGCGGATTTTCCGGTTCGTTCCAGATCTCCCAGTATTTGATTCCGTAATGAAAGCCGTCCGCCCAGCCCTCGTTGTAATGCCGGACGATGTTCGCGCAGATCCTCGCCCACTTTTCCATATCGCGCGGCGGGCGCACCCAGCCTTTGAAATAACCGTGGTCGATGGTTTCGCCGAGGCGGTAAAACGGCTCTCCGCCGGCTTCGACGATCGCTTTTATATATTCGTCGGTGTAGGCGAAGGTGTAGGAGCGCGGGTCGTTCTCATCAAGCTCCCAGATAGGGAAGATATTGTGTATATCGGCGTATTCGCCGCCGCCGAGGTTGCCCTCAATATCATGCAGCCTTGAATAGGGAATATTCGCTTCGGCAAACAGCTTTCTGTTATCGAATCTGAAATTCCCGGCGCAGGGACCGCCTCCGACGCCGTTAAGCGGCATTATCCGCCTGCCTGTCAGTTCGTTTTTGATTATTAGTTCAGCCATTCCGTTTCCGTCCCTTTCTTTAAATAAGTCTCGGAATTCCAATCTGTTTATATAATACTATATCTGCGGGACGAAATCAAGCATTTCGGTGTTTAATATGGTGTAAAACGGAAATAAAAAAACGGCCATACAAATCATGGCCGCCCTGTCTGGTGCGGGAGACGGGAATCGAACCCGTATGGATGTATCCACACGCCCCTCAAACGTGCGCGTCTACCAATTCCGCCACTCCCGCGTGCAATACATTATACCACTTTCGCGGGAGTTTGTCAAGGGGTATTTTTGAAAAAAAGCCGAGGGAGCTGATTTCGAAGAAAATCTGCAGCTGCTCATACCTTCCTGTATATTCCTCCGTCTCCTGAAATACGCTCGGCAATGAATGAAACGTTCAACTTCAGAACCGGGCCGCAGCTTGCGGAGAAGAACAAATTACCTCGCATTAAGGCAGTTAATAAACACCAGATAACAGGCAAAATCTCCGATACGTTTTCGGTTATAAGGATCATCTTCTGCGTAACCGAGCACATCTCTCCATGCCGCTTTCTTTTGATCCGCTTTAAGGCGCTTTGCCAGAACATTGAAATTTTTTATCAAGGCATCATGACATGAAGTGCGGCCGTCGTCGTTAACCAGTTTTGTATCTCTGTCCCAGAGCAGCCAGTTTGATCTGTAGAATACATAGCGCGTTGCTGTTTCAATCAGTTTCTCATAAGCTTCTGCAGCTTTCGGATCGGCTCCGATTTCTTCGAAAATTTCCAAAGCCAATGACTGCATTTCGTCCATAGTCAGCGCCCGTGGCTGTCCGGAATAATGATTTAATAAATCGATCATTTTAATTGATATCCTTGTCTGTTTTAAAAACGGGTATGACTTAAAATCTATGGAAACTTTTTGCCGATATTATATCACAAAAAATGTAAAAATGTCAACAGATACACAGTCATTAAACGCGCATCAAATCATATTGCACTTATTCACATACTTTTCCTGATAATCCTTCAAATCGGGGCAGGGATATTCCGGGCACAGCCGACATGAATCAATTCCCCGCCCGATGCCGCAGTTCCTGAACGGACACTCGAGGCAGAGATTTAATATCCGCCCGCTTCTTCCGCCGCAGCAGACAATGTCTTCGGCAGGTATCTCCCGCCCGAATTGCTCCATGTAAAACGCCCGCGATTTTTCGCGCAGCACATCGTCGTTTCTTATCGTTGCCGTATATGTCGCACATTTCGAGCAATCATGACCGCACCAGCAGAAATTATTTTTTCTTGCGACAAAAATATGCGCAAATTCGGTTTCGAAACGCTCTTCGAGCTTAAGTCCCGAATATGCTATATCCGCCTCGGTTTCCTCCGGTTTGTCGGGAAAAACGGATATCTTCGCTTTTCCGTAATCAATGAATCCGCCTTGATTTTTGTCGGTCGATAATACGAAAATCCCGCCGTCGTTCAGAAGACTCGCCGCTTTTATGAAAGCTTCGGTTTTCCGCTCAATATGCATGAATGTGAGCGACGAGCAGATCACATCAAACGTCCTGCCGAAATCATAGGTCAGGAAGTCACCCGAAACAAGCTCAACATTCGGAATGTCTTTCAAATTCTTTTTCGCCAGCTCGATTGTTTTCGGAGAAATATCGATCCCGGCAAAGCTGCCGCAGAGGGGCGCAGTCTTCACGGCAAGCCTGCCGGTTCCGACGCCTATTTCAAGGACCGACTTTTCTTTTGTCAGCCGCAGCTTGGCAAGAAACACCCCGCCGTCCCATTTATTCATGTGATCCCTGAGCAACGGCGGGTCATATACCGGGTCGCAGCCGTCGTCCGCAAGAAAGTCGTAGTAACGGATAAGCTCTTGTTTGTCTTTGGCGTCCATGCCGTCCCCTCGGTGTTTTTTTGTTCATAAATTCCGATTAAATCCGATTAAAAAAGAGAGGGAAAACCGGGGTTCTCCCTCTCAACAGAGTATTATATCTTATTTCTCGTCTTTAATGGCGGCCTGAGCGGCAGCGAGACGGGCGATCGGAACGCGGAAGGGGCTGCAGGATACATAGTCGAGACCAAGCTTGTGGCAGAATTCGACAGAGGACGGGTCGCCGCCGTGCTCGCCGCAGACTCCGATGTGGAGGTTCGGGTTGGCAGGTTTTCCGAGTTCAACTGCCTTCTTCATAAGCTTGCCTACGCCGTTCTGGTCAAGTCTTGCGAAAGGATCGCTTTCGAATATCTTGCTTTCATAATAGGCGCCGAGGAACTTGCCGGCATCGTCGCGGGAGAAGCCGAANNCATCTGGGTGAGGTCGTTGGTTCCGAAGCTGAAGAAGTCGGCCTCGGCAGCGATCTCGTCGGCGGTAAGGGTAGCGCGCGGGATCTCGATCATGGTTCCGATATCATAGCAGAGGTCGATGCCTGCGGCTTTGATCTCGGCGTCGGCGGTCGCGACGACCGTCTTCTTGACATACTTGAGCTCCTTGACTTCGGAGACGAGCGGGATCATGATCTCCGGCTTGACGTTCCAGTCGGGATGCTTTTTCTTGATGTTGATGGCGGCGCGGATAACGGCCTTCGTCTGCATCTCGGCGATTTCCGGATAGGTAACGGCGAGACGGCAGCCGCGGTGGCCCATCATCGGGTTGAACTCATGGAGAGAAGCGATGATTTCTTTAATCTGCGCAACGGTCTTGTTCCTGGACTTCGCAAGCTTCTCGATTTCGGCTTCCTCGGTGGGAAGGAACTCGTGCAGCGGCGGGTCAAGGAAGCGGATGGTAACGGGCGCGCCCTGGAGAGCCTCATAAAGAGCCTCAAAGTCGCCCTGCTGATACGGCAGGATCCTTTCAAGAGCTTCGCGGCGCTCTTCGACGGTATCGGAGACGATCATCTCGCGGAAAGCTTCGATGCGGTCTGCTTCGAAGAACATATGCTCGGTGCGGCAGAGGCCGATGCCTTCTGCGCCGAGTTCGCGGGCTTTTGCGGCGTCGGTCGGGGTGTCGGCGTTGGCGCGGACTTTGAGCTTGCGATATTTGTCGGCCCAATCCATGATGCGGCCGAATTCGCCGGCGATCTGCGCATCAACGGTGGCTATGGCGCCTTCGTAGATATTGCCGGTGGTGCCGTCGAGAGAAATAACGTCGCCTTCACGGAAGGTCTTTCCGCCGAGGGTGAACTTCTTGTTCTCTTCGTCCATGGCAATGTCGCCGCATCCGGAAACGCAGCACTTACCCATTCCGCGGGCAACGACAGCAGCGTGAGAAGTCATTCCGCCGCGAACGGTGAGAATGCCCTCTGCGGATTTCATTCCTGCGATGTCTTCGGGGGAAGTCTCGAGACGAACGAGAATAACCTTCTTGCCGTTGGCTTCCCATTCTTCGGCTTCGTGAGCGGTGAAGACTACCTGGCCGCAGGCGGCTCCGGGGGAAGCGCCGAGGCCTCGGCCGAGAGGAGTGGCAGCCTTGAGAGCTTTCGCGTCGAACTGCGGGTGAAGCAGGGTGTCAAGGTTGCGCGGGTCGATCATTGCGACTGCTTCCTTTTCGGTGCGCATTCCCTCGTCGACGAGGTCGCAGGCGATCTTGAGAGCTGCCTGAGCGGTGCGCTTGCCGTTGCGGGTCTGGAGCATAAAGAGTTTGCCGTCCTGAACGGTGAACTCCATGTCCTGCATATCGCGGTAGTGATGTTCGAGGGTGTCGCAGACCTGAACGAACTGCTTGTAAGCTTCCGGGAAGGTCTCTTCCATGTGGCTTATATCCATCGGGGTGCGGACGCCGGCAACGACGTCTTCGCCCTGAGCGTTGGTAAGGTATTCGCCGTAAAGTCCCTTTTCGCCGGTGGCGGGGTCACGGGTGAAAGCAACGCCGGTTCCGGAGTTTTCGTTGAGGTTGCCGAAGACCATCTGCTGTACGTTGACGGCGGTGCCCCAGCTGTACGGAATGTCGTTGTCGCGGCGATAGATGTTGGCTCTGGGGTTGTCCCAGGAGCGGAAAACTGCCTTTATCGATTCGAAAAGCTGAACTTTCGGATCGGACGGGAAGTCGGTGCCGAGCTGATTCTTATATTCAGCCTTGAACTGCGCTGCGAGCTTTTTGAAATCGGCTGCGGTAAGATCGATGTCATCGGTGATGCCGCGCTCTTCCTTCAGCTCGTCGATAAGGGTCTCGAAATACTTCTTGCCTACGCCCATGACAACGTCGGAGAACATCTGAATAAAGCGGCGGTAGGAGTCATAAACGAAGCGCTCGTATTTCGGATCGGGATTGTTTTTGATCATACCGGCGATAACTTCTTCGTTAAGACCGAGGTTTAGGATTGTGTCCATCATACCGGGCATGGAAGCACGGGAACCGGAGCGGATCGAAACCAGCAGCGGATCCTTGTGATCGCCGAATTTTTTGCCGGTGATTTCTTCCATTTTTATGATGTTTTCGTTGATTTCGGCAACGATGGCGTCATTAATCTTGCGGCCGTCCTCATAGAACTGTGTGCAGGCTTCGGTGGTGATGATGAAGCCCTGGGGGATCGGCAGACCGATCTTGGTCATTTCGGCAAGGTTGGCACCCTTTCCGCCGAGCAGCTCACGCATGGTGGCGTCGCCTTCGGAGAACAGGTATACGAATTTTTTGCTCATCTGGGAATATAACCTCCACTAATAATGTTTTGTTTTTGATATTAATCGCACTGCCTAATATTATACCATAAATAACGTTGTTTTTTCCACTCATACAATGTAAATATTTACAAAAGAATTTGTATTTTTCCGTCTTGCGGCGGATTCGGCTTGAAAAGTTCATCATTTTCGGGTATAATACCAGTAGATAAGATATTAAAAAGGCGTTAACCGTGACAGATATTTTCGAACTTTTCCGCCGGATATCCTCCGGTACCGATTCTTCGCAGAATACCGGGGCTTTTGAATTTATTGTCTGCGGCCTCGGCAATCCAGGACCCGAATACTCCCGTACCCGGCACAATGCCGGGTTTGTTGCCGTTGACAAAATCGCCGCCGAAAAAGCCTTCAAGATCGACCGCTCGAAATTCTCCGCCCTGACGGGCGAGTGCATAATCGCCGGAAAGAGAACGCTTTTCATGAAGCCGATGACTTACATGAACGAATCCGGTTTTGCGGTCAAAGCGGCGGCGGTTTTTTATAAGATCCCCCCCGAGAGGATTATAGTCGTTCAGGACGACGCCGCGCTTGAGCCGGGTCGGATGAGAATCCGCCGCAAAGGCTCCGACGGCGGTCAGAAGGGAATAAGAAGCATTATCGGGCAATTAGGCTCCGAATCCTTCATAAGGATAAAGTTAGGAGTCGGCGTTCCGCCGGACCCGGCAAACATGATAAACTGGGTTTTAGGCGTCATGCCGCCGGAGGACGCGGAGAAATTCACCGAGCGGGTAAACGACGTTCCGGGAGCCGTGGAAACCCTTATAGGCGGAGACGTCGACAGCGCCATGCAAAAATACAACAACTAAATTAACCGATGAATAACGAATCAATAGGCAAAACCGCGGAACTTCAAAGAGCGGGTCTGTTTTCCGCACCCGTTGAAGCAAGCGGGGAGTATAAGGGCTTTTTATCAAATCTATATACTCAAGCCCGTTCGGGAAAGCCGCTGCCGTTACTTGTATCCGGCCTTTGCGAAGGTGCGCGCACCGCATTTTATCTGGCATTGGCATGTGAGCTCCGGGAGAAATTCGGCCGGGGCTTTCTTGCCGTTGTTCCTGAGGAAAAGGACGCGCTCCGCATATCGAACGTTTTTGCCGACTGCGGGATGAGGGCGCTCATATATCCGATGCGCGATTTCGTTTACCGCAGCATAGTCTCCTCTCATGAATACGAACACGACCGCATCGCCGTGCTTGACGCCGTCGTCCGCGACGATTATGATATAATCCTTGCAACCCCCGACGCCGCCGTTCAGTATACCATGCCCCGTTCGGCGCTTGCCGCTTCTGCCGCCGTTATTTCGCTTAACGGCGAAAATTCCGCATGGAGCATAGAAAAGCTTACCGATTATCTTGTCGGCGCGGGATATGTAAGAACCGATATGGTCGACGGTGTCGGCGGCTTTTCGGTGCGCGGCGGAATTGTCGATATCTGGCCGCCGCACACGCCGGATCCCGTCAGAATCGACTTTTTCGGAGATGAAATCGAGCAGATGTCCGTCTTCGATATGCTGACTCAGCGCACGATAGAGAAGATCGACAGAATATATCTCACCCCGGCGCGCGAGATCATGATAACTAAGGAAAAGCGTCTTGAGCTTGCAAAAGCGCTCTCCGCGCAGCTCGCGTATATAGATAAAACCCCCGTATCTTCGGATTTTTCCGCCGAAGCGAAGATTTCGGCGCGCAAATCGGTGCAAAACGAGCTTGACACGGTAAATTCCGGTCTCGATATCAGTTTCGGCGACAAATACATAAATCTTATATACGACGAGCGCGTCTGTCTGCTCGATTATTTTGACGGAAACATAATCGCGGTACAGGAAAGAAATGCCGTAAATGAACGGCTTAAAGGCTTTGGGTGGCATCAGGAACAGCAGATTAAAGAACTGCTGGCAGAATATTCCGTCGATTCGAAATATGCCGGATATTCGTTGAGCTTTGATGATTTTTCATACCGGATTCTGAATTCGACATCGCTTTTTGTCGATAATTTTGCCTCCGGCTCCGGGCTGAAGCTTTCCGGAATTTACAGCTTCACCACCCGCCAGACCCCGTCGTATTCAGGCAAGCCGGAGCTTCTGCTCGAAGACCTCGAAGGATTTTCCGCATCCAAACGCGAAGTGTTGTTAGCTGCGGAAAGCGAGGCGGCAGCTCAGTCGACAAAGAACCTGCTTAACGAAAACGGTATTCCCGCCGTCATAAATACCGGTGATGAGTTCATCGGCGGTATTCCGAATATAATTTACGGCATAAATTTCAGCGGTTTTGAAATTTTATCCTCTAATTTCGCTCTCCTATCGCTTTACGCCAATCCGAATTCGCTCAGCCGCGCATCGTCCGCAAAAAAGAACCGCCCCGGCAAAAAGTCGACGCGGGAGCGGATAATGAGCTACGCCGACCTTTCGCAGGGAGATCTTGTCGTTCATGTAACCCACGGCATCGGCCGCTATATCGGGCTCGATACTCTGACAATGGACGGAGTGACTCGCGACTATATGAAGATACAATACACCGGAACCGACAAATTGTATCTCCCCTGCGACCAGCTCGACATGGTGTCGAAATACATCGGCACCGGCGGCGACGACAGCATGGCAAAGCTCTCCAAAATGGGCGGCACCGACTGGGCAAAGGCAAAGACAAAAGCAAAAGGCGCGGCAAAGGATATGGCAAAGGAGCTTATAAAGCTTTACGCCGAGAGGATGAAGCTGCCGGGCTTCGCATTTTACCCGGACGACGATATGCAGCTCCAGTTTGAAAGCGCCTTCGAGTATGAAGAGACCGAAGGTCAGCTCGAAGCGGCGCGGGAGATCAAGGCGGATATGGAAAAGAGTTATCCGATGGATCGCCTGCTCTGCGGAGACGTCGGCTTCGGCAAGACCGAAGTCGCCCTCAGGGCCGCCTTCAAAGCCGTCGGCAGCGGCAAGCAGGTGGTATTGCTCGTTCCGACAACCATCCTCGCAATGCAGCATTATCAGACGATATTAAGCCGAATGCGCGGATATCCCGTAAAGGCCGATATGCTCTCCCGCTTCAGAAACGCAAAGCAGCAGGCGGAGATAATAAGGCGCGTCCGCCGCGGAGAGATAGATATCCTTGTCGGCACGCACAGAGTGCTTTCAAAAGACATCGAGTTCAAGAATTTGGGACTTGTCATCGTCGACGAGGAGCAGCGCTTCGGAGTTGCCCAGAAGGAAAAATTAAAGCAGCTTACAAGAAATGTCGATGTTCTGACTTTAACCGCAACTCCGATTCCGAGGACGCTCAACATGGCGATGTCGGGTATCCGGGATATGTCTATTCTCGAAGAAGCCCCCGGCGACCGCCTGCCGGTTCAGACCTATGTCCTCGAATACGACGACGGCATCATAGCCGAAGCACTCAAAAAAGAGCTGAGGCGCGGCGGGCAGGTCTTCTATCTGCATAACCGCGTCGAAACGATATACGAAACTGCGGCGAGAGTGAAAAACCTCTGCCCGGAGGCGCGCATCGTCACCGCCCACGGAAAGATGGAAAAAGAAGAGCTTTCCGATATCTGGCAGTCAATGGTCGAAGGCGAAGTAGATATACTGGTATCTACGACGATAATCGAAACCGGCGTCGACGTGCCGAACGCAAACACGCTTGTAATCGAGCATGCCGATGACATGGGGCTTTCTCAGCTGCATCAGATACGGGGCAGAGTAGGCCGCTCTTCCCGCCGCGCATACGCTTATCTTACCTTTTCCCGAGGAAAGGTGCTTTCCGAGATAGCCACAAAGCGTCTGTCCGCGATAAGGGACTATACCGAGTTCGGTTCCGGATTCAAGATAGCCATGCGCGACCTTGAGATCCGCGGCGCCGGAAATCTGCTCGGAGCCGAGCAGCACGGCCATATCTCAAGCGTCGGCTACGACCTTTACATGAAGATCCTCAATGAAGCGATACTCGAGGAAAAGGGTGTTGTCGTCGAGGAAAAGAAGGAATGCACCGTGAATATAAAAGTCACGGCGTATATCCCCGATAAATATATTCAAAACTCAAACCAGCGCATCGACGCCTACAAAAAGATATCCGGCATCGAAAACGATGACGATCTTGTCGATATAACCGATGAGCTGCTCGACAGATGGGGAGATCTGCCGCAGGAAGTGTCAAACCTACTTCATATCTCGCTTATCCGCGGCCTCGGTACAAAGAGCGGGATGGAGAAGATATCCTGGGAGGGCGTGAATATCACATTTATCTCTTACAAAATGGATGTCGCCGTCTGGACCGAGCTTGCCTCCGACCCGCAGAACAAAGGGCGGATTCTGATGAACGCCGGAGCAAAGCCGTATGTTCAATTCAGAATGAAACGGGGAGAGGATGTCCTCGATATGGCTCTGATGACGCTGAAAAAATACCGGAAAATCGCCGCGATTAGAACCTCCGGCGTAAAAACGGAGACCGCAAAATCATAAAGAGAAGTTACGAAAAAAGGACGGATCATGCCATGAAAAACTCATTTAAAAGAAGGCTGATATCGGCAGCCGCAATCCTGGCGGCTTTGCTTATAATGCAGCTTTTGTCCGGCTGCGGCGGCAAGACCGTGATGAAATACGGAAAAGCCGAGATCTCCGATCGTATCTATCGCTATATGCTGATGAATTCGATGGAATATTACCTCGAAAGTCTCAGCGGAGCCGAAAACACTCCCGAATTCTGGGCGCAGTCGGCGTCGGACGGCATGACACTGCGGCAGTTTCTCGAAGCGGACGTCGAAAAAAGCGTTAAGACTCTTTTGGTTGCGGTAAGTCTTTTCGAAGATTACGAAATGAAGCTTACCCCGGAAGCCGAGGCCGCCGTGGATCAGGATCTGCAGGACATAGAAGACTCATACGGCTCAAAGCCGGAAATGAACGCAGATCTCGGCAGATACGGCATTAACGCCGATATCCTTCGGGAAATCTTCATAATGCAGGAGAAGGAGCAGGCGCTTTACGATTTCTATTACGGCGACAGCGGCATCATGCTGCCGACCGATGCGGAACTCGACGCCTATTACAAGGATAATTATATCCGCATAAAATATATCGCCCTGCACCTTTATAAAACCGTCGAAGGGATCGACGGACTGACTGCGATGACCGACGAAGAAAAGCAGCAGGTATACGCCCTTGCCGGACAGCTTCTTTCCGAAGCAAAATCCGGGGCTGATTTCGATGCCCTCATGGCCGAATATAATCAGGACGACCTTTCGGCTTTTCCCGGCGGAGTTTATCTCTCGAATACCGACCGAAGCTATGATATTGTCGACCGGGCATTTCTTATAGATATCGGCGATACGGAGATGGTGGAACAGGAAAAAGCGGTCTATATCGTCCGCCGGATGGAGCTTGAAGAAGACGCATATATGTCGGATACATCGGGACAGTTCGGAGATCTGGTTTCAAAATGCTGCGAGGAGCTCTATTTCAAAGTCCTGTCCGAGCATCATGACGAGGTCGAAGTCAACGGCGATCTGATCGCTTCGATCGGCGAATCGGTGTTTGGCGCCGAGTAAAGCTGTTATAATCGGCAGATGACAAATTGTTGTACAACAATAACATAACTGCATCGAGAATATTTGTAGAAATATCCAAAATTGTAAACAGCTCTTGCATTTTTTACGCAAAAGTGGTATAATATATCAAAGATTGTAGTATGGGAATGAAGAGCAGGGTGACTTGCTCTTTATATTTTTAAGGCGGATTTGCCGCCGGTGAGAAACATATAAAATGCAGGAAAATATAAATAACGGGGCGGGAAGCCCGATAAACGAAAAACCCGATAAATCCGATCATTCGGAAGGAACCGGTAAAAGAAGACTTTCCTCCGCCGAAATAGCCGATGTTGCCCGCGAAATAGGAGAACCGGCGGCGGAATCACTCGGGCTTTACCTCTGGGACTGCGAATATTCAAAAGAAGGGCGCGAATGGGTTCTGTCTTACAGGATCGATTCCGAAGAGGGAGTAACTCTTGATGACTGCGAAGCGTTTTATAACGCGGTAGCGCCGCTGCTTGACCGGGCTGATCCGATTGACGGCTCATACGAACTTTCGGTTACAAGTCCGGGAATCGAGAGGAATATAAGGACTCCCGAGCATTACGAAGCCTGCGTTGGGGTAAAGATTCAGGTAAAGCTTTACGCCGCCGTCGGCGGCAGAAAGATAATCGTCGGTCTGCTCACAAGCTATGACGAAGAGCGTAAGACCATTGTTTTAAACGACGGTTCATCCGACATCGAGCTGCCGCTCGATAAAATATCCCGGGCGAATGTGTATTATGATTTTGAGGAAGATTTAAAAAAATGAGAGGCAAAAAAACCACCCGCCGCGCAAAGCAGCAGGACAACGAACTGCTCGGAGGACAGGAGCTGTTCATGGCTCTTGAGCTGCTCGAAAGAGAAAAGAAGATCCCGCAGGACTATATGATCGAAAAGCTGGACGCCGCGCTTGCGGGAGCATACAAGCGGGAATGCAGCGGAAACGACAACGTCCGAATCGTATTCGACCGGGAAAACAAAGAAGTCCGCATGTTCCAGATAAAAACGGTCGTCGAAAGCGTAGAGGATCCGATAACCGAAGTCTCGATATATGAAGCCAATAACCTTGGCAGCTACCGCGTCGGCGATACCTGCGAGTTCGAGATAAGACCGAAGAACTTCCGCCGCCTCAGCGCACAGACCGCAAAGCAGATGATCATTCAGGCCATCCGCGAAGCCGAGCGCTCCAGCATGATCCGCGAATACGAAAACAAGCGCGACGAGATAATAACGGTAAGGATCAAAGACGTCGAGATCGATCCGCTGACCGGTCTTCCCGGAGATGTCATAGTCGAAACGCTTTCCGACGCCGATGACGACGATCAGCCGAAGACCCGCGCGGATGAGATGAACAAAACCGCCCGTCTTTCAAAGGAAGAACAAATTCAGGGCGAGATATACATTCCCGGCGAGCTGCTGAAGGTTTATGTAACAAGAGTAAGCTCGGACCCCAACGGTCAGATAGTCACAATTTCGCGTACCGCGCCCGGACTTGTCAAGCGTCTGTTTGAGCTTGAAGTTCCGGAGATGCAGACCGGTGTCGTGGTGATAAAGAATATCGCCCGCGAAGCCGGCAGCCGTACAAAGATGTCGGTTCAGTCAAGAGACGAAAACGTCGACGCGATTGGCGCCTGCATCGGCCAGTACAGCTCAAGGATAAATGCGGTATCTGCCGAACTCAGCGGCGAAAAGATAGATATTATCGCATACAGCGACGATCCCGCCGAATATATCAAAGCGGCGCTTGCCCCGGCAAGGATCGACTCGGTAATCATGCTTGAAGACACCCACGGCTGCCGCGCCTATGTCGCCGAAGATCAGCTCAGCCTTGCGATAGGCAAGGAAGGGCAGAATGCGCGTCTTGCGGCAAGACTGACGACCTATAAGATCGACATCAAGATAACCGGCTCGGATATGCCGGCGTCAAAATCGAGATAAATAACCAAAAAGCATTTTTTTCCGGAGGATATGGTTTTGGAGGATCCGAAACGTTCCAAAGCAACTAAAACAGAAAAATCAGCTGCTGCACCGGCGAAGCAATCCGCCGCGCAGGGCAATAAAAAAATGCCGCTGCGCCGCTGCGTCGGCTGCGGTGAATCCAAGCCGAAAAAAGAACTTATCCGCGTGGTGCGGACTCCCGAGGCCGACATAATTCTCGACCCGACCGGAAAAAAATCGGGACGCGGAGCATATGTCTGCCGAGACAAAGCCTGCCTTCGCAAAGCTATGAAATCAAAGCGCCTCGAGCGCAGTCTTGAAACCGAGATTCCTGCGGATGTCTGCGAATCTCTTGAAAGGGAGCTTGAAACAGCCGATGAAAACACAGAAAAATGAAAGCTTCCCGGGCGGAGACATAAAAGCGGCGCTCAGCATTGCCGGTCTTTCAAAGAAAGCCGGCAGACTGGCTGTAGGCACCGATAAAGTCTGCGACGATATAAGAGGCGCAGGGACGGTAAGGCTTGTCGCCGCAGCGGAAGACATTTCCGCGAATACCGACAAACGGATAAGCGACTGCTGCAAATGGCACGGAGTCCAGCTTGAAAAATGCCCCTTTACTTCGGAACAGCTGGGGGCAGCGTTGGGCAGGGAAAGCGGCATCGCCTGCGCCGGTTTTACCGACGAAGGCTTTTCAAAGGCTTTTCTCGCGCGGCTGGGACGTCCGAGAGTCAAGCCGGAGAACCTGAGCGAAAAAGAAGAAGCTGAATTTGACAATCCGGAACCCCAACCGAAATCCGAACCTGTCAAAACAAAGGCGGCGGGCGATAAGAACGCCGAAAAAACAGCAAGACCGCAAAACAAACAGCGCCGTTTCGGCGAAGCGCGAGGCTTAAGACCGATAGGCGAAGTTAAATATAAAAAGTATACGACAAAGGCGATTAAGCCAGAGGCAAAAAAGCCGGGAGCGAGGCTGCAAAAAAAAGACGGAAACGAAAAATAAAGACAAAAGCGGCTTATAAAATCGTGACGATCGAAAGGTCGTCAATCCGAACAGATAATATTTTGTTGACTCCGAAGACCGAATTCAAGCGGTCGACCGGTACCTGCAGGAGGTGCAGTTTTAATTGACAAATCAAAAATACCGAATAAGCGATCTGGCGAAGGACCTTGATGTTAAAGTAAAGGATATAACCGATATCCTTGCTTCAAGCGGCGGCGGAGCAAAAAATCGCCTTGCTGCGCTTACCCCCGATGAATTCAATCTGGTTATGAATACAATAACGTCAAATAATCAGACAACCCAGTTCGATAAATACATCTCGGGCGAAGCGGTGATAAAAACCGAACCCAAACCGGCTCCGGCACCGAAGAGCCCGGCTTCCACGAGCCAGGCTCCGACGAGTCAGGCTCCGACGGACCAGGCTAAGCAGAACCGATCTAAACCTGCGGAGACTGTTCCGTCGAAAGATGTGAAAACAGAAGCTGCCCCTGCAAGACAATCCGCACCCGCGGCTTCGTCTCAGGGCAGACCGGCTCAGGAAAGACCGCAGTCAGGCTCGCAGTCAAGACCGGCAGCTCAGGACAGAGGTTATCGTCAGCAGGACTCCCGTCCCGGCGACCGCAGACAGGGCGATCAAAGAAACCGTCAGCAGCAGCCTCAGTCATCAAGAGTAAATATAAGCGTACAGCCGCCTGAACCGAAGTCCACTTCGCAGGTCGGTCACGGCAGTCAGCGCCAGAACCTCATCACCGCCGAAGCGGAAGCCAAAAAAGCCGCTCAGGCCGCAAGAGAGGAAAGAAAGCGCCAGCAGGATCAAAGAACTTCTCAGCCGGGCGGCGCTCAGAGCCGAGCACAGAAGCAGGGATGGATCAACGGTCCGCAGCGCGGCAAACCCGCCGAGACCGCTCAGCAGTCACAGCCTGACCGCCGGCAGGGACAGAAACCTGCAGCTGGAACTCAGCCCGACCGTCAGCAGAAGACTGCGCCTGCAAAAGCACAGCCGGCAGCGAATCAGCAGAAGCCTGCCTCGCCTAAGCCCCCGGCAACGCGCCAGAGCGTCCGCACGGCAGACCGCGCAGCTCGTTTCGAGAACAAACCGAATTTCAATGCACCCCAGAAACCGGCAAAAACCGTCAAAAAGGGCGAGCGCGACAGAACAAAGAGCGGAGTAATAATCCCGACGCCGACCGCGGGAACCGAATCAAGCACGGTCATCGTCACATCACAGACCGACAGCTCCTCCCGCATAAAGGGAGCCAAGGTTGTCGACACCCGCACTACGAATGTCGACCTTTCCAAATACGACGAGCGGCTTGAAAAGCTGGTGCCGGAAGCGCAGAAGAAAGAAAGCGCCGACAAGCAGAAGCTCAGGCGTCAGACCAGAACCGACAGGGAAAGCAATCGCAGCGCCTCCGACCGCAAACGGATGAAGACTCATCAGCCGGCAAAGAAGCCTCAGCTTGAGATCGAACTTCCGGATGAAATCGTTGTAAACGAGCTTGCAATGCGGCTGCACGTCACCGTTGCAGAGGTCATAAAGAAGCTTATGACGCTCGGAATTATGGCAAACGTCAACCAGGCGGTCGATTTTGATACCGCCGGTCTCGTAGCCATTGAATTCGGCGCCAAGGTCACGAAGGAAGTCATCGTAACGATCGAAGACAAGCTCTTTGACACCGCCGAAGACGATCCCGCCGATCTTGTCGAGCGTCCGCCGGTAGTCGTAGTCATGGGTCACGTCGACCACGGCAAAACCTCGCTGCTCGACGCTATCCGCAATACCAACGTAACAGCCGGAGAAGCCGGCGGCATTACCCAGAACATCGGCGCATACCGGGTTAATGTTAAAGGCAAGGACATCACCTTCCTTGACACCCCGGGACATGAAGCCTTCACCGCCATGCGCGCCCGCGGCGCAAAGGCTACAGATATCGCGGTTCTCGTTGTCGCCGCAGATGACGGCATAATGCCGCAGACGGTCGAGGCGATAAATCATGCCAAAGCCGCCGAAGTCGACATCATCGTCGCCATCAACAAGATGGATAAGCGCGGCGCCAACCCGCAGACGATAATGGAAAGCCTCACAAAATACGATCTCGTTCCCGAAGAGTGGGGCGGCGACGTCATGTGCGTCCCGGTTTCGGCTCTTACCGGAATGAATATCGATAAGCTGCTCGAGAATATCCTGCTTGTTGCCGAAGTAAGGGAATACAAAGCCAATCCCAACCGCAAGGCCAAAGGTGTCGTAATCGAAGCGCGGCTTGACAAGGGTATGGGTACGGTGGCAACCGTGCTTGTGCAGAACGGAACGCTCAACCCCGGAGACGTGGTCATCGCCGGAACATCGGTAGGCCACATCCGAGTAATGCGCGACGAAAAAGGCAACAACGTAAAATCTGCCGGGCCTTCGGTTCCGGTCGAAATCGTCGGCCTCGACGAAGTGCCGGTTTCCGGCGATGAATTCGCCGTGGTAGACGACGAAAAGATGGCAAGACAGCTCACCGAGCAGCGCCGCGAAGAATCGAGACAGGAAGCCTTCAAGGCAGCTCCGAGAGCGTCGCTTGACACTCTCTTCGACGAGGCTCAGGGCGGAAAGAAGACACTTAATATCGTCATCAAAGGCGATGTCGTCGGTTCGGTCGAAGCCGTCCGCAGCTCGCTTGAAAAGCTGTCGAACGACGAAGTCGAGCTCAAGGTCATTCATACCGCCGTCGGCGGAATATCCGAAAACGATGTCATGCTGGCTTCGGTTTCCGATGCGATCATCGTCGGATTCAACGTCCGTCCCGACCGCCATGCGACCGAACTCGCCGACAGACAGAGCGTCGAAATCCGCACCTATCAGATCATCTATGAGATGATAGACGAAGTCGAAAAGGCTATGAAGGGCATGCTCGCGCCGACCTTTAAAGAAGTTGTGCTCGGCCGCGCCGAAGTCCGCCAGACAATCCATGTCTCCAGCGTCGGCACCATCGCCGGCTCGTATGTACAGGACGGAAAGATCACACGCACCGGGCACGTCCGCGTACTGCGCGACAGCGTCGTTATCTTCGACGACAAGATCGCCTCTCTCCGCCGCTTTAAGGACGACGTCCGCGAAGTTCAGCAGGGTTACGAATGCGGTATCAGCCTCGAAAAGTTCAACGACATCAAACTCGGCGATATCCTCGAATGCTACGAGATGAGACAGGTAGTCGACGACGCCGCATCAAAGGATTCGAAGAGATAAAATATCCGATTGACTGAATAAACAACAACTCTCCTTTTGCCGGACAAAAAGCAAGTCCGACAAAAGGAGAGCATTTTTTATTCTGTTGTTTAAATCCCCGAATCAAATCAGCGCCCCGAACAGCACATCCATGATATTGTCATACTTCGGCTTAAATATCTTTTTCGTCCGTTCGCTCATGTCGTTCCAGTCGTCTTCGAAATACCTGACCCACTCATCGACCGATCCGGTTTTGATTTTCCCCCTCTTAAAAGCTTCGGTGAAGCACATGGGGATATTATAATAATGTGAAATGATATCCGCGTCGCCGACGCATAATTCCTCGATATTTTCGGCATTACGGCTGCTTCTGTGATTAAATACACAGCCCATGACATGCGATTTTCTGTCATCGGGGTAGCCGTATTCGGAAAGAATACCGTATGTGATTGCAGCGCCGTTTTTGTGATGCTCATTTCTCTTGCCGAAATCCGAAACCAACGCAATATCATGCAAAAGAGCGCCGAGTTCGACTATTTCCTTATCGGCGCCGTATAAATCGGCCAATATCAGCGCTTCCTTCACGACAATCCTGATATGCTGCTCCCAGAAGTCAAAATGATCCTCGGATTTCTCGATGTGTTTCCGGTTGGCGGCCATCAGCCTGCCTTTGGCAAATTCGGTAACGGTCATTTTATGTTTTCCTCGGCTGTTCAGTTAATCGCCCGGCAGACAAAGGTCGTATATTTCTTTTCGGCAAGCACCGCACGGGCGCGCTCAAGCGATTCCGCGTCGCGGAAAAGACCGAACACGGAAGGACCCGAACCGCTCATGAGAGCGCCGGAGGCGCCGTTTTCAAGCATCAGCTGCTTTATCTGATTTCCAGATTCGGTAACCGTTTCAAAGCTGTTGTAAAGGTTTTGACAGACATTTTCGAGAGAACCGCTTTCAAGCGCCGGAAGCATTGTGTTTTCGGCTTCGGATAGACCTGTGGCAGAGAGCCTCTTATAAGCCTCCGCGGTATTTATCCGTTCTGCGCCTATCGCAATGAGTATATGACAGTCGGGTAAGGAGGCGCACTCGCTCAGCCGCTCGCCCATCCCCTGTCCGCGCCTGATTCCGCCCATGATGCAGAAGGGAACATCCATCCCTATCCTGACGCCGAGATTGCATAAATCGGCTTCGGAAAGCCCGGCACCGAACAGCAGGTTCATCCCGACAAGTACCGCTGCCGCGTCTGCAGAACCTCCCGCAAGCCCCGCGGCAATCGGGATATTCTTTTTAAGCGTTATATTTACGCCGGTGCGGATATTCGGACACCGCTGATAAAACAGCGCCGCGGCGCGGAAAGCGAGATTCCGGATCGGCTCGCGGGCAAGCGTGAGATTGGTGCAGGTCAGCTTTATCCCCCGCTCGCGCGGGCTGAGCGTAACCTCGTCAAAGAGGGAAACCGACTGCATGACGGTGTCGATCTCATGATAACCGTTCGGCAGCCTTCTCTGCACCCTGAGATATAGATTTATCTTTGCAGCGGCAAGATAGCGAATTTCGTTAAGCATTGTTATTTATCTTTAAATTATATACCTAACCCGAGCCGGTTCACGGTGTCAAAAATCGGCAGACCGCTAACGCTGATCGCTTTGAAGGTGCAAAGCTCCTGACAGCAGAAGCAGCGTATGCATTTTTTCGTATCGATGGAAGCCACGTTTTTTCCGCGCTTTTCCTCTAATTTTATCGCTTTCACCGGGCAGTAGCTCACGCATTCACCGCAGGCGCGGCAGAGGGAATGGTCGATTTTCGGACGCGACCTTAAAACTTCGGGTATATTTCTCAGCGGCGCCAGCGGATTCGGAGAAGCGGGTCTGAAATCGGGAACTTTAAGCTTTTCGATGCTGTCTCCCGATATGACAAGCTCGGAGCCGGTTTGTACCGAATATCCGCGCTCGCAGGAAAGCTCGTTTATCGGAACCTGTCCTTCATGCCCGATAAGCGCCGCCGCGGCGACATCCGACTGGAACGGCGAAAAAGAGGTAAGTATCGCATTCACCTTCCGCGGAGTTCCGGCGGAAGGTCCGTTGCCTTCCATCCCTTCGATCCCGTCGGTTATGCAGAGAAAGTCTTTTGCTTCATACAGAAGCCGGCAAAGGTCGGTGATAAAGCTGAAGAACATACGCAGGTCATGGTTGTATCGGGCGTGTGTCTCGAATTTCTTGACCCCGGGGACGGCGCCGAACATATTCTTCACCCCCGCCGTCATTCCGGCGAGCGCGTGAGTTTTGAGCTTGCAGCAGTCGATAATCATATCTGCCGTGCAGAGCGGCTCGAGTATGTCAAAGGATTTTGATGCGACTCCTTCGGCGTATGCAACTGTCCGGAAGCTCGTGTCGAAATTCAGCACGGCTCCGGAGTTTTCCGCCGCCGCTTCCATGCCGCAGATGCGATAGAGCGGGCGGAGAATCCCTTCCGAGTATCCGCCGCCGTTGCTTTCGGCGATCATTACATCTGCGCCGGCGGAGACGAAGATGCGGCAGACCGCCTCGATTATCGCAGGATGAGTCGTCGCGGCTTTTTCGGGGGCATATCGTATAAGCAGATTCGGCTTCACGACAACCCGCCGCCCCGCTTGGGAGCGCGGATCAAATCCGAGGGCGTCGAAGCGCCGGCGCAGGATGGATTCAATCAGTCCGGCGTCGTAGCTTTCCGCAAAATCAATGCCCACCGCGGCGCGGTCGTCGATTTCCGTTCTGCGGGCAACCGGCAGGACGGAGTTGTTTTGACTGTCAGTCATTCATCAGACCTTCCATAAGGGTTATAAGTTCACCGAAATACGAGAGAGCGTTTGAAACGGGTTCGTTGGTGGTCATGTCAACTCCGGCGCGTTTGAGCAATGTTATCGGGTCGTCGATGCATCCGGAGGACAGGAATTCAAGATAAGCCTTAACCGCCGGCTCTCCTTCTTCTTTTATTTTCCTGGAAACCGCAACTGCCGCCGAGAAAGCGGTGGCATACTGAAAGACATAGAAATCCCTGAAGAAATGCGGAATCCTCGACCACTCAAGCCCGATAGGCTCGTCAACTACAATGTTATCGCCGTAATATAGCCGATTAAGCTTGTAATATATGTCAATAAGCAGGTCTGCGGTCAATGTGGCGCCGTTTTCCGCCGCTTCGGCGAATTTCGCTTCAAATTCGGCGAACATCGTCTGGCGATAAACGGTGGTGCGGAACTGCTCTAAGAAGTAGTTGATGAGATAAGCTTTTCTTCTCGGATCGGCTGTGTTTTCGAGCAGATAGCTCATCAGCAGGCATTCGTTTGTGGTGGAAGCGACTTCGGCGTTAAAGATCACATAGTCCATATAAGAAACCGGCTGATGCTTTGCCGAGAGATAGCTGTGCAGCGCGTGGCCCATCTCGTGCGCGAGGGTGAACATCGAGTCGAGGCTGTCCTTGTAGTTCATCAGCACAAGCGGATGCGGCAGGCTGCCGGAGGAATAGGCACCGGAAACCTTGCCCTCGTTTTCGTAAACGTCGATCCAGCGGCTGTCAAATCCGTGCTTCAAAATCGCAAGATATTCATCTCCGAGCGGCTTGAGCGCCTTTAGAATAGTCTCTTTTGCTTCCTCATATGAAATTTTCTCGTCGAATTCGGAAACGATCGGCGCGTAAACGTCATACATATGAAGCTCGTCCACGCCCATCAGCTTCTTCCGCAGCGCCATATAGTCGTACATCTTGTCGAGGTTTTGGTGAACCGCCTCGATAAGCGCGTCATAAACCGATACCGGCACCTCGTTTGAGTCGAGAGAAGCGGTGCGCGCGTCGGGATATTTCCTCAGCCGTGCGTTGAACATAAGGCTCTTCATCTGACCGTCGAGCAGGGCGGCGGAGGTGTTTTTGTATTGCCCGAAAACTCCGTAGAAGGTGTTGAAAGCGTTTTCGCGCAGAGTTCTGTCGGGAGATTCCATCAGCGGGATATATGAAGACTGTGTGAGCGGGTGGCTTTCCCCCTTCGAGTCTTTCACATCCGGGAATTTCAGGTCGGCCGCGTTGAATATCCTGTAAACGCTGCCCGGCACATTCTGCATCTCGCCGGTCATAGCGATTATCCGCTCCTCCGCATCGGATAGAATGTGTTCCTTTGTGCGGCGGATCATATAAAGCTTGCGGCGGTACATTTCAAGCCCCGGCTCGTCTTTGTAGAAGCTGTCAATCGTTTCATCGGGTATCGCGGTAATCTCGGGGACGATAAACGAAGTCAGCGCGCCGAATTCGGTGAAATAGGCTATGACTTTCCCCTTCATATCCTGATAAAATGAATTCGAGGTGTCTTCGTCGCTTCGCCGCATTGCATAGTTCGCAAGCTTTTCGGCATCGGGAATGAGCGAATCATAAAGCTTGAGAAGCGAATAAAGGTTACGGGCGCTCCGGCCGAGCTTTCCTCTGTATCCGGCAAATTCCGGAGTTTTCGCTTTTAATATATCAAATGCCTCGCTCCATTGCTCATCGCTTTTGTAGAAATTTTCAAGGTTCCATTTATGGCACTCCGGAATTTCGGAGCGCTTGGGTGTGCGTTTATCGGCCATTTCAGTCTGCCTTTCGGTTGGTTTTAAACTTATCGTTCTAATTATACATCTCTTGATATCGAAATTCAATATAATAAAAGTAAATCTTTGAAATAACAAAGAATCAATTCCGTGATTGACTGATGGTTTCGGATGTGGTATAATAATCCAAAGGAAGTGATTCAAGTGAAGCAGGATAAAACTCCGATACAGCGGCTCTACGAGCGGATACCCAAAACCCGGTGCAAAGCCGGCTGTTTTCGCTGCTGCATAAACTATGTCCAGATGGCTTCCGAAGAGAAGGAGCGGATGGGCGGCTACGACTGGGACGGACGCTGCCCGCACCTGACCTCCGACGGCAAATGCGGCGTTTACGATGCAAGACCGCTCACCTGCCGGCTTTACGGCGCATCGGAGCTGCTTTGCTGTCCCGACTGCGAGTGCAAAGAGCCTTTAAGCGAAGACGAGACAAAAAGCCTGCTGCGCGAATATTTCAAAGAAGCGGGAAAATTGATTTAACAGGGAAGTACTGTAATAAACACAAAAAGCTGCGGCAAAAACAAGGATTGCCGCAGCTTATTTATCTGTTGCGCCGAATTAAATTAAGCCTTTCATGTAATCCAAACCCCACTGATGCATGAAACGGCAGATAAGGTCGTCTTTGCTGTATAGCTTTGTGCTGTCCGTATCTCCGTATCGGCGGGCAAGCTCCGACAAAGGGATTGTTTTATTCACAGTCATGCCCGGCGTTGCGCATTAAAGGTCAGGGAGACGCAAAAATGCGTCTCCCGCTGTTTGTTATATTAATTTTCCGCTGTCGCCGCGTCCTCATAAAGGATAAGCTCGCTCGAAAGGCTTGACGGGATATAAGCCTTAAGGCCGTCGCGGATAAGCGAGGAGCCTTCGTATATCGCGGATGAGCGGCTGTTGTCGAAATAAACTTTATAAGTCTTCGAAGGATCAATTCCCCGCGGGATAACGACAACATTATCCTGCTTTGAAAGACAGGGGGTGAATACCGCGATAACGCCGCGAGAGCCGTCGGGAGCAGCCTCCTCGATTATCACCGGCTCTCCGCGCTTGAAAGCGGTATTATCCTCGGTGTGGTGAAAGATAAGGCAATCAGGCAGTATTTTCCGGATGAAATTCTTGTATATCGCGACCTCATGCGCGGCGAACTCGAATGCGGCGTCGTTCATAACGGCGGTGCGCGGACCTAAAACGTTAAGCGACAGATGTCCGAGCATGGCGTTGCGGAAGTGGAAAGCCAAATCCGCAGCGGTATGGCAGCCCATTCCGGAGACCAGCCGGTCGACACGTTCCGGCGGAAGAGCCGCCGTCATGCCGTTGGTTATCATCAAGGAAACCGGCGCCACCTGATTGTCGGAGACCCAGGTGTGACTGAAATACCTCAAAATCCCGACATCGGTGCGGGCGCCGCCGCTGGCGCAGTTTTCAAATACCACATCCGGGAAGCGCAGCTTCAGCCGCTTGTACATCTCATATACCGCGTCGAAGTGCCGTATCGACTGATCTTCCATTATGCCGTGCTTGCGCTTGACATGGAAATATTCGGCGGAGGAAATATTGTAGTCGATTCGCAGAAGGTCCATCTTGTATTCGGTGATGCACCTTGCGACCTGTTCCTCCGCCCAGGCAGCCGCCTCGGGGTTAGTCATGTCGAGCAGCCCGGAAAGCGAGCCGTCGGCGCGGCGGGAAAGCCAGCCGCTGTATTTCTCCGATGCGGAGGGCAGACCTATCCGCTCCGGTTCCATCCAAAGCCCGAACTTCATTCCGTGCGCGCGGGCGTAATCTCTGATCTCCGCCAAACCGTTCGGATAACGGTCGGGGTCGTAATGCCAGTCGCCGGTCTCGCCCCATCGCCCCTGTTCTCCCGGCTTGTTGTACCATCCTGCATCAACGATGAATATCTCGGCGCCCATCCTTGCAAGCTGCTCAATGAACTGCTTTGTCGTCTCAACAGACATGTCGTGTTCGGGACCCATTCCGCCGCCGACAAACATCTGAGGCTCCGCCGCTTCCGGCAGATTCAGCACCGAGCGGCGCAGATGCGCGTTCATCGCGTTGACTGCATCGTCGAAGCCGCCGGCTATCATGCCGATATGAATTGACGGGGAAACCAGGCTCTCGCCCGGTTCAAGTATAATAAGCGGCTTGTATCCGGTAATTTCGGCTTTGAAGCTAAGCGCAGTTCCGTTCGATTCGACGGCGGCGTTGAGGTCGAAGCTGAAGCGGCAGCCCGCCGACCACCCAAGCTGAGCCGTCAGGATAGTGCCCATGACATTGTTTCTCAGCATGAACATCGGATGGCGGTGTCGCCCGCGGTTAAAACGGGTGTCAATGCAGCTTCCGTCCGGTGAAAGGTCATGCCAGGAAAAATCCCCTTCGGTGTTGCCGTCCGTCCGGTCGAAATAACCGAGAGAATAAAGCTTGTTTATATCCCGCCCGAAAGGAGCTTTCTCGGAAATCCCTCCCATAGTCTCGATCCCGCCTGCCATAACTGCGATTTTCGAAATCGCCATAGGTTTATCGGAGTTATTGGTAATCGTTAAGAAGCGCTCAAATACTTCGGTGCCGTCAAGTATGGTGGAAATTTTTATCTCCGCGCCGCGGGAAGGGCAGTCAAGCGTAAGCTCGGAGCGGATTGTTCCGCCGCATTCATGGCTTTCGAAGCTTTTGAATTCGGTGTCCCGGTTCAGCGCAGCGCCGTCCGCCACGATATCAAACGCAAACGGCTCCCAGAACCTGCCCGCATCAAGCCTTGACGGATATCCGGTAAGCACGTTAAGCGGATATCCTGCCGCATTCCAGCCGGAGGATACAAGCCCGCCTTTGGTGTATGTCTCCTCGTAAACGGTAAGCCCGGTGCGGTAACAAAACACCGGCTGCTCTCCCGGCTGATAATAAACGTCTTTGAAAATAGGTTTGCTTTCCTTCATTGCATTAACCTCTCTTTGTTCTGAAAAGTCGGTTCGTAAATTAAATTGCCATATTGATTGTACCACAAGGGAAAGATAAAGTCAATGCGGAACAAGCGAAAAACATCGGCGGGAGCAAAAAAGCCCCCGCCTTAAAATCATGCTTTCTTTGCGCACCAGTCCCAGCAGTTCATTATCAGATTCTGATAATTCCGGTTCTGCCACACCGAGAGGATATGCCCGGGAGTCAGCGCCGCGACCCGTCCGGAACCGACATTTCTCGTATAACCGGAAATGCTTTCTCCTCCGGCTTCCGATTCGCTTTTCAGGAATACCTCGGCATCATCGCAGAGCAGCTCGATTATATAATGCTCGTCTCTTTCGCAGAACGAATCAATTCCGGCAACCAATGGAGAATTCCCGACCGGGCTTGCTTTGGCAAGACATCTCGGCGGATGACTGACAAAAGAGCATCCGGTGAGAGAGGTAAACTCATCTGCACCGCGGGAGGCGCCCTTTCTGTAAGCATTCCCGGCGTGCAGCGAAAGCAGCCCGCCGCCCTTTTCGACATAACTCCGTATATGTTCGGGAGTTACTTCGGAAACCCCGTATTCGAACCAGGGCGCGGAATTTGAAGCATTGATCGCATTGCCGCAGGCAACGGTTATGACGTCGAATTCATAGAGAAACGATTCGGTCAGAATGTCTTTTGCCGTGATGACGAAATCGATATCATACGAATTCAGTCTTTCCGGGAAAGACTGAAAGCCGCGGTCGATAACGTCGTGCGGATGCCAGAGGTCGTCATAGATAAATAATACTTTAATTTTATTCGTCAAATTTTCCCCTCTCTCAGACGCGGTTCTGTGTGTTCGGCCGTTTGCCATTCGCAGTATGCAGTGATTCCGTGGCTTCTGACATCGGCGATAAGGCTTTCGACATAAGCGGCGCGGCCGGGGTCCTCCATCGGTGTGATGCAGGCGCGTACATATCTTATCGAAAGGCGCAGCTTTTGGACCCGCCTCAGGATTAAATCGTCGTCGGC
>LSQX01283188.1_pt2 | contig 28707 bp, 22 predicted proteins | sample 654561 | NCBI WGS metagenome assembly LSQX01 (sample SAMN04489861, study PRJNA283612) | anaerobic digester metagenome | isolation source: 4 biogas reactors fed with cattle manure at either 37C or 55C with and... | place: Denmark: Kongens Lyngby | collected 2014
ATCCGGATTTTTGGTAGAGAGCAGTCGGGCAGTCAGATTGCGCGGATCGGGTATCTGCCCGAGGAGCGCGGTCTATACCGTAAAATGAGGCTTCGGGAGCTGATTCAGTTTCACGCGGAGTTAAAGGGGGTATCCAATACCGGGAAGGAGGCTGATTATTGGCTGGAGCGCTTTGACCTGGCTCCATGGGCTAAAAAGAAGCTCGAAACGCTGAGCAAGGGAATGAGCCAGAAGGTTCAGTTTATTGTCACCATTATTGACAAGCCTGAGCTGGTTATTCTGGATGAGCCCTTTAGCGGGCTTGATCCGGTAAATGCAGAGCTGATCCGGGAGGTGATCCTGGATTTGCGCAAGACCGGGTCTACCGTGATCTTTAGCACCCACGACATGACTGTAGCGGAAAAGATGTGCGATTTTATCTTTATGATATACCGCGGAAAGAAGGTGCTCGACGGTACTCTTCAGTCGATTCAAGAGCAGTTCGGACAAGACACTCTGCGGGTATCAGTGGCGGAGGGAGCGGTTGATTTCAGTGGAATTGACGGAATCGACCGGGTTCATGATTTTGGCCGCCTGCAGGAGGTGAGGCTCAAACCGGGTACCGATCCACAACAGGTGCTTGCAGGGCTGATCACACGTAACCGATTGACACGCTTTGAGATGGCTTCGCCATCGCTCGAGGATATCTTTATCCGTATAGCCAAACCGCAAAGAAATGACCAAAATGAATAAGACACTTGTCATCGCTAAGCGCGAATATATCGCAGCTGTTCGAACCAAAGGGTTCATTATCACAATGTTGCTGCTTCCTATTTTCATGGGTGGAGGATTTATCGTGATGGCTCTCACCCAGGATAAAGTGGATCTCACGGATAAGCGGATTGCAGTGATAGACCAATCGGGGCTGGTGGGGCAGCATTTGGTGGAGAGCGCTGAAATGCGCAACCAAAATTTTGTCTTGGATTCCGCCACCGGTGAAAAGAAAGCTCCTGCCTATTACATTGAGTTGATCGAGCTGAATGAGGCGGATCCGGAGCGCCAGAAATTGGAGCTATCAGACCGGGTTAGGTCGAAAGAGATTACATCATTTTTGACGGTTGGGCCGGATATTCTGCATCCCGTTCCGGGGGATGAGGCTTCGAGAGCGGCTTATTACTCGGAACAATCGCTGATGGACGAAACCAGAAGTTGGATTGGGTATGTTTTGAATGATAGATTGCGCCAGATCCGGGTTGAGGAGCTTGGCTTAGATGCCACGGTTGTGAGTGACCTTTTTAGCACCATCAACTTGGAACGGATGGGTTTAAGCCGTGTGGACAGTCGTACCGGAGGGATCAAAGATGCCCGGAAATCGAATGAGTTCGAGGCTATTGTAGTTCCTTATGTGCTTTTGTTTCTGATGTTTATCAGTATCATGATGTCAGCTGCAACACTGCTTAATGCCGTGATGGAAGAGAAGAGTGAGCGAATCGCTGAGGTTTTACTGGGGTCGGTATCACCTACGCAGTTTATGATGGGCAAGGTGTTAGGTGGCCTAGCTGTATCGTTGACTACCACGATCATTTATATTCTTGGGGGGATATTGATGATGAACCGATTTGAGATGGCTGATCTCATTCCTTATTCGATTCTGCCATGGTTTTTTGTTTATATGCTCTTGCACATTATCATGGTTGGCAGTGCTTTTGCCGGGCTTGGGGCGATATGCAACGATTCAAAAGATGCTCAGGCCATTCAGTTTCCGGCGATGTTACCTTTGATTTTGCCGATGTTTATGGTGATGCCGGTGATTCAGAATCCTTTGGGGGGATTGGCTACCTGGGCTTCTCTTTTCCCTCCCTTTACCCCGATGTTGATGTTAATTCGTCAGGCTACCCAGGTGACTATTCCGGTCTGGCAGTTGGTGGTTGGTTTGGTGGGAGTGGTGTTATTCACGATTCTGTCGGTTTGGATCGGGGGGCGCCTGTTCCGTGCCAATATCATCATCCATGGCCGTCGCCCGCGGTTTGGCGTACTCCTAAGACAGGTTTTCAGATAGCATCAAACCAAGGTAAAATCACTCCGGTTCGGTCGGACGGCTGGCTTTTATGCCGAAATTCGTTGTTGTGGTTGTTGTACTCATAATCTTGTCCCCAGACTTGATGATTAGCCTGAATCTCCCTCAAAGCTTTGATCACGGTGCGAAGCTCTGCGGTTGTCATGGTTGGATGTAGGGAGAGCCTTACCCAACCTGGCTTTAGCGAGAGATCTCCATGGTTGATGAGGTCGGTAATCCGACGGGAGTCATCATGACTGACATTGAGCAGGAAGTGTCCGTACGTGCCGGCGCAAGCACAGCCACCACGAACCTGGACACCGTAACGGTCGGATAACAGTTTGACTACCAGGTTGAAATGGATCCCATCGATATAAAACGAGATGACTCCCAGGCGATGTTTAACTTGATCAGCCAAGATATGAAGGCCTGGAATCTTGTTCATTTCGCTAAACGCCAACTCAAGCAATTCATCCTCCCGGGCGCGCATTTTTTCTACACCCATTTGCTCTTTAAGCCTGACAGCCAGAGCAGCGCGCATAGCCTGTAAAAATCCTGGCGTGCCGCCATCTTCGCGTAACTCAATGTCATCGATATACTTATACTCGCCCCATGGATTCGTCCAGTCAACGGTGCCCCCACCAGGGTTGTCAGGGGTCTGGCGCGTGTAAAGCGATGCATCAAAGATCAGCACACCCGAGGATCCCGGACCACCGAGGAATTTATGCGGTGAAAAGTAGATCCCATCCAACTTCTCCATAGGATCAGCGGGATGCATATCAATCTTAACATACGGGGCTGAGGCAGCAAAATCGATGAAACAGATCCCACCGTGTTCATGCATCAGCTTAGCCATCTGGTGGTAGGGAGTCTCAATCCCTGTGACATTGGAGCAGGCTGTAAACGCACCAATCTTCAGCTTGCGATCCTGGTATTTTTTTAATTTGTTTTCCAGCTCATCAAGAGAAATGAGCAGGTCGGGATCCGGATCGAGCAGTACGACATCCACATTGGATTCGTTCCACGACATATGGTTGGAGTGATGCTCCATGTGTGTCAGAAAAACAACTGGTTTTTCGGAACAGTTTAGACATTCGCTTCCGGAAAGCCTCCCGCAAGTGCGGAGCCCAAGAATGCGCTGGAGCTTGTTCACCATGGTTGTCATGCCTGAACCAGCTGTCAAAATCACATCATTCGGCCCGGCATTTACATGCTTCTTGATCAACTGGTGTGAGTAGTGATAGGCTTTGGTCATTAGTGTACCCGACTCACTGGTTTCGGTATGCGTGTTGGCTACCCAAGGACCAATGATTTGACTCATCCGCCGTTCAATTGGTCCGTACAGCCGACCACTGGCAATCCAGTCGGCATAAATCATCTTTTTCCAGCCGTAAGGTGATCGGTAACACTTGTTGTAACCTACTGTTTTTCTGCGAAATCGATTGAAGTATCGTTCCAGGTTTGATCTGCTCATGGTGCGTTTTACGAGGTCACCAATTTAGAAATTATTCCCGGATTTCGGGAGCCACCCCATTCCATCGAAATGCTGGATCATTTGTTTTGCTATCTTTCGTTGATCATTTTGATGAGGATGCAACTAGCTCTGAACCTATTTCCTGAGCCTGAACCAAAACTTGCCGATAAACCAAAAATGCGGACCTCTTCGCTCTCCTGGAGGGCGATTGGGGATTCTGAGAACGATGAGATGCTCGATATTCTGCTGGATTCGCCGATGGAATCTGACGGGTTAACGCTGTGTCTCGATCGGTCGCCTGACCTATTTGCTGTGCCCAAACGGTTTTTTGATTCGTATAAATGCTATGGCTTTTTCCAGGAAGAGCGTCTCGTGGGATTTGTGATGATAGGCCATAAAATATTGTATGTTAATGGCATACCACGGCAGATTGGCTATCTGTCTAATCTGTACATCCGCAAAGAGGCCCGTAAAAGGGGATGGTATTACCGGGTTTCGGAACCTCTTTTTAAAGAGACCCTCCAAGACCTGAAATTCGGATTTGCTACCACCCTGAGGGGAAACAAGAACACCGAGCCAATGATCGGAAGACGGATCAGTAAGTTTCCTTTTATCCCTTTCTCAGCTTCTATTGGAATAAACAGGATATTCAATATTCTGGTTTTGCTGCCAAAAAAACCCATAAAAGGTTACACCATACGCCGGGCCACGCTCCAGGATGTACCCGAAATTGTCAGGCTGCTGGACGGGGAGTATCGGAATCGTCTTTTTGGGCCGGTAATGACCCCGGAAGAGCTCCTCAAGACCATCGAAGCTCGCCCTGGGTTTACCATCGAAGATTATTATCTGGCCGAACGTGATGACCGCATTGTTGGGGTATGCTCAGCCTGGGATCTTCGCCGGATCAGAAAACTCAGGGTAATGGCTTATCGTGGCCGCTTTGCCTGGGTTAGGTTTTTCTACCGAATGCTCACCCCGGTATTCCGATTGCCATCACTCCCGAAACCTGGCGATTATTTTCGTGAATTAGTCATCAATGATTACGGTGTAGAGGGTCGCAATCCTCAGATTCTGAGAGCTTTGCTGATACACATTTACTCTTTGGCCCGCCGGAAGGGATACAACTTGGTACAGATTGGCAGTTATGAAGGCGACCCATTGATGGAAGCGACCAGAGGGTTCTTCTATCAGCCTTTGGATTCACACATTCTCGCTGGCATGGCTGAACCTGATTTGATCGAGAAAGAAAAGATCGATTGCTCCAAAATTTTCCTGGATATCGCCCTGACGTAGTCGCTTTGCTTTAATTACCCCTGTTTTTCCTGATAAGATAGCAACCGCTGCTCACCTTCCAGCTTCCGGTACTCCGTCAGGTCCTGCGATACTTCCAAGGTGCCGAGATATTCTCCCTGTTCGTTACGGAGAGCATAGTATTCGATGTAGATAAACCGTCCATTCATCTGAATCCAAAAAGGAGCATGGCTGGTGCGGCCACTCTTGAAATCTTCCAGAATTCTTTCCACGATGTCCACACTCGCGGGCGGATGGCACAGCCTGACATCCCTGCCAATGATCGATCGGCTACGAGTAAATATCCGGTGCGGCCCTTGCGAAAAATACTTGACTTTATCGTTTCGATCCACAAAGGTTAAGTCAACGGGTAAGGTGTTCAGAATGACCAGTATCTCTTCCTCTGAGAAGCTACCCGTGGGCAGTTGGAACGTGCCTGTTTCCTTTTGGCTGATGTCTGAATCATCCTCTTTAGCGCTTTTTGGTTTTTTAGGATTATCGTTTATAGTGCTCATATCCAGTCGTTTAATATAGGCAAAACCGATCTCCCCGGCTTCCTCCAGGAGTCGGTTCATCCAGGAGTCGGGCATGGTTTTCAGCATGACTGGGAAGAGGATTCTTTCTTCCCGAAATCGGATGGCGAGCATATTAAAGAAGATGCTGCCGAACAAATAGTTCAGGGATGGCAGATTGATTTTTTCCTCCTGAAGGGTCTCGATGGCTTCCCGGATATTTTTTCGGATATCATCATGGAAAGCCCACATGAGCTGGACGCAGCGGTAATCGGGCCAATGTTTTTCGATCGCCGGGAACAAGATGTTTTCCTTGATCAGGTAGTGACGCTCGAACGTTTTCAGGTCTTCGAGGATTTCCCGCATATTGTTTATTGTCTCGGGTAAGTCCGGATCTTGGTCGGGTAATTTCCCGTTTATCAGTCGGATCAAAGGTTTCAGCCTATCCAGGCGTTGAGCCATCTCCTGATTTGACTGCATCAGAAAGTCGAGGAAACTGCCTGATTCCGGCTGGGGTACCGGATGTGAATCGAGTGCTTTATGGAAGAGGTTAAGGAATTTGTTTACACCCTCCTGCATTTGCTCTACCGGGTAGCCTTTCTTCATCAGCTCATCCACCAGGCTGATCACCTGCTCTGGAGTTACACGCTCCACCTCCGACCGATATCGTTCATAGTAAGGTTTGCCGTTTTCGCCTCTGACAATGGCTTCCGCCAATATCAACAAATTTTTCAATTCACTCATGATTGAAATATTCAAAATCCACGCCGGTGGCTTTTGTTTTTACTTGGTCCACTCGGGTAATACCTCGCGAAGGAACTGGTTTTTTTCTTCGTTTAATGCCTTCATGTCCAGCCCAATATACTTCTGGGCTTTCTCTTTGGTATCAATATCAGGGTAGGGTACCTCGTGGGTCCATCCCAGGTTGGACAAGGTGCGGGCCAGTTCAACGCGGGCTTGGCCAGCCAGGTCAATCCCGGCGGCTATGATTCGGGCTGTTTCGACTGGTGCATGGAATGATGCACCATGGCTGGCGGCAACGAAGTCCCAGCGCCACTGGGCGCGGCGAATATTGTGAAGAATCGGTTTCATTTTTTCCTCATCAGCACCTAGTTCCCAGGCTTTCCCGGCTTCGACATGCGCTTTGACGAGCAGAATTTCGAGTTTATCGCGATTTTCTACCAGCTTTTCCTGTCTAAAATATACATCCTGGACCAGTTTGTCGGTCTCTTCTCGGTGGCAGACCTGGCATGAGTTAGCGACATTATTCAGCGGACTCTGGACGTGATGGTCGGTGAATTTTTGGCTTCCTTCACTTTTGTAAGGCATATGGCAATCGGCACAGGCAACGCCTCTGCTGGAGTGGGTTCCCATCAGGAACAGCTCATGATCGGGGTGCTGTGCTTTCAACATCGGAGCTTTGCTGATTCCATGGGTCCAGTCGGAAAATTCATACTGATCATAATAGGCCTCTATTGAATCGACGCTAGTGCCTTTGTCCCACGGAAATGTCAGATAGTCAACACCTTCGACTTTATTTTTGTTAAAATAGTATTCGACGTGGCATTGGGCGCAGACCAGGCTCCGCATCTCCTGATGGGAGGCTTGGGTGATATCCTTGCCTTGTCTTTCGTAGGCTTCCACCAGTGCAGGTCGGGATATTCTCAGGTTCATTGTTTTCGCATCGTGGCAGTCGGCACAACCGATGGGGTGAGTCACTTCTGAGCCTTTGGTATCCCAGGTGCCTCGATAAAACTCGGCGATGCCCAGTTCATTCATCAGGCGGGGAACATCCGGACCTTTGCATGTCCAGCAGGTGTTAGGCTGAGGGCTTGGTTTTCCCGGGCCTGGACCGCCGGTTCGGAGGATATTATGGATATCGGTGATGGCGTTCTGATGGCCGCGGCCCTGGTTATACTCTTTGGAGAAAGAGTATCCAGCCCACAGAACTACCAAGCGCGGGTCCTCTTCCAGCATGTCTCGCATGGCTGAGCCGCCATATTGACTTGTAAATGAAGTATCTGCAGTTCTTAGGTAAGATTGATACTGGCGCGGGTAATTCTCTCCCCAGACGGCGCTATTGGATTCAAACTGCGAGAATTCGTTCAGAGGGGCGTACGCAAAACTGGCTTCTGCTCTACGTTGGACGATGGAGGAGGCAATGAGTCCGAGGAGGAAAACGATTGCGAGTGTTCCGCCAAAAATGAGCCAGCCGAGCCAGGGTTTTTCTTTGAGTAATTCGGGTATCGATTTCATCGGGGTAGTTATTGTTCGTTTTTCAACAGTTTTTTAAGCCAATCTGGTACCGGGCTTTGGGGCAGGGGTACGCGGGCATAGGGAACACTCGAGAGGCTGTTAACCCGCCCGTGAGGGGTCTCCCGGTGGCAGCTCCAGCATTGCCGCTCTTTCCGGTAATCGTGAGCCTGGCGGGTGAGGTCTTTAATTGGATCCTCTGTCAGGAGGTCCTCATGGCACCGGATACAGTTATTCTGGACCACCTTTTGGCCTGCTTTTTTGATGTGGATAACCTGCGGTTCCAGCCTGAGAGTGAACATGGTAGCATGCCTCATCCCGTCTTTTGCCTTAAAGTAGTATTTGTTCAGGATATTATTATGAGGTACGTGGCAGTCATTGCAATGAGTGTATTGACGATGTGAGTTGTGCGACCAGGTAGCATACTGTGGAGCCATAATATGGCAATTAACGCAAGTCTCCGGTTTATCAGAAAGATAGGAGGGGGCTTTGGAAACATAAAAGGCAAACACAAAAAGACCTGAGAAGACAGCTAGTGCCAGGATGACCGGCAATCGCCAGGCCGGAGGCGGAATGAAAAACCGGATAATGCGCATAGTCAGATTCTAAGGTCCAAAAGATACAAACTTCTGGAATTAAAAATACCCTGTACCTCTAATCTCTTATGTAACAAATGTTACAATCTTGTTACCCTACTTGCACCTCGGTGTGGGCATAGGTATAATTGACCACCTGGACTTTCTTAAGCAGAGCCATAATGATCGTCAGGGTTCCAATACGACCAATAAACATGGATAAGGCAATCACGATTCTGCTCAGCTCGCTGAGCGATGGGGTGATGCCTAGGCTTAACCCGACTGTTGATAGGGCCGAAATTTGCTCAAAAGCCAGGGTTGATAGCGGTAAGTCAGGCTCCAGAATGGTTAGCAGGGTAATGCCCACGATAAAAAAGAGGGCATAAAACATGGTGATGGAGACAGCACGCTGGATGACCTGCGAGGAGAGTGAATGTTTGAAAAAGACCACGTTGCGATGTCCTCTGACTCCATAGATGATAGATTTAACCACTACGGCGAAGGTGGTGGTTTTAATCCCCCCGCCGGTGGATCCCGGGGAGGCTCCGATGACCATCAGCAACATAAACAGGACAACAAGTGGTTGAGTAAACCTACTGATATCCAAAGAGTTAAATCCTGCAGTGTGGGACATCACGGAATGGAAAAGACTCTGAAGGAGGCGTTCGGGCTCGAAAGTTCTACCCAGATCGAATGGATAAAACAGGAAGAAGAATATCATTCCGGCTCCGTAGAGCATGAATGTGGTTCGGAGGGCTATTCTGGATCCCGGGGAAAGGTAGTTCCAGAACACCCGCCAACGTATCTTTCTTCGGGGCAGCGTGGCCAGATCGTTCAACACCGGGTATCCGATACCACCCAGAAAGACCAAAGCCACAATCACCGATTGCACATGCCAGTTGTGGCGGATGCTCTCTTCGTACAGATTGTTGCTGAAGAGGCTGAATCCGGCATTGTTAAATCCGGAGATGGCATGAAAGAAGGAATAGAAGAGGCGGTGCCGTTCTCCTTCAAAAGCTACACTGCTGCCCCAAGAAAAATACATCGCCAAAATTCCTACTGCTTCGATTATCAAGGTGAAAAGAATAATATTCCCCAGGACAGATCTGGATTTTGACATCTCGCTGGTATCGAGTAAATCTTTGATGAGCGACTGGTATTTGAGGCTGGCTGAGTCCTTAGAGAAAATTGCAAAGAAGGCGGCGAATGCCAGGATATTGATTCCCCCGAGCTGGATCAGGATCATGATTACCCAGTGGCCTTTGTGGGTGAAAGCGGTGGCGGTGTCAACCACCACTAGGCCAGTCACGCAGACCGCACTGGTTGAAGTAAACAGGGAGTCGACGAATGAGATCCCGGCAGTTGTCATCTCTGGGAGGTTTAATAGCACTGTGCCAAACAGGATCAGCCCGAGAAATGAGAGAACCAGCAGTTGAACTGGGGTAAACCTGAGTTTAGAGATCTTAACGGCCGCCTTGCCCAGTTCAGCCGCGACGATGATAAAAAAGTATAATTGGACTACCAGAATGGAGATGTTGCCCAATTGAAGGTCTATTAGCCTGGGAAACAGTTTGTTGAAGTAGTCGTCTCCGGTAGTGAAATAGAGAACCTGTTCGGCGACCAAAAATAAAAAGACGATCCCGTCCATCCGGTTTTCGCGAATAAAAATCCCCGGGTGGAAATCATAGAAGATACGAATCAAATATTTCAGGATATAAAACCAGAGGCTCAGCCGGATGATGAAATAGACAACATCCTGAGATTCTTGGGTTTGCGGGTATCCATAATAATAGACGATAGCAACGAGCGACCCGAGGGAAAATAGCAGGGTAAGCCAGGTTAGAATCTTTAGGACCCGTTCTTTGCTTTCGAAAAGCCTCAGATTGACTTTTTCCCTGAAGCTCTGAATGATCTCTTTCAGTGAGGCCATGAGCCCGGGTTTATTCGTTAATGGTCACAAACCGTTCGAGATCACGATTTAGTCCAAATACCACCAGAGTATGGAAGTTTTCGATCCTGAATTCGTAGTCAACAACCCCTTCGATATGGCTTCCCTCATCATGGATGGATTTTACCGTTATTAAGGAGAGACGGTATTTTTCCCTTAGGCTGATATTCCCAATTGTCCGGCCAATGATTTGCCGAGGCGGAGTAATTTCTGCAATCCGATAATTATCAGGTAGTTGTAAGTAGGAAACGAGATTGGGATTTGTCAGACGTTCGGCCACGATCTGTCCAAATTCCTCTTCCGGGCTGAGGACTTCGTGGGCACCGATCTTTTCGAGGATCAGCCGGGCACGTTTGCCTGTAGCACGTGCGATAACACGTTTGACCTTCAGCTCCAGAAGCAGGACGGTACAGAGCAGCAGCTGCTCCATATCCTGCCCGATTGCTACCACCACTGCATCCATGTCGGTGATGTTCACCTTCAGTAGCGCTTTTTTGTCCGTGGCATCCAGTGCAACGGCCGAGGTGACTTTATCGGCAAAGGAGTCAACCACCTCTTCGCGCGCATCGATAGCCAGCACTTCTGCTCCGGAGTTTGTCAGAGCCGTGCAAATAGCCCGACCAAACTGGCCGAGGCCGATTACCGCAATCTTTTTCCCAGTCATTTTGATAAATGAGTAAAACTACAAAGGTACGGAAACTGGAAATACCAAGGTTTGCCCTGAGTCGAAACCCATTCCAATAGCAAAATGCTTAACATTAAAACCCCCAGTCTTTGCAACTGCTTGGCCCAGCCGGGGATGGTTTCGGTAAATAATTAGGAAAAAAAGTATATTTTTGCCCGATACTTATCCCAAACAAATGGCAGTAGTCGGAGTTTTGCTTAATGGTGTGGTTAAAAAGACCAGCGCCAGTATTAAGAAGAAGCATGTTATCGGACACGAAATTCAGGAAAAAACCCTCAAGAAATTATTAAGCAAAGCACGGAACACTCAGTTTGGCCAAGCCTACGATTTCGATGAGATTCTTTTATTATCAGATCCGGTTGCCCGGTTTCAACAGAAGGTCCCAATTTTTAATTACGAAAAGATTTATGCCGAATGGTGGCATAAGTTGCTAAAGGGCGAGCAACGTAATGTTTGCTGGCCTGGAACGGTGAGATATTTTGGGCTCACCTCTGGTACCTCTAACGATTCATCAAAACGTGTTCCGCTCACCAATGATATGATTCGTGCCATTCGCAAGGTTGGCATTCGCCAGTTGTTGGCCCTTGCTGAATACGACCTTCCTCCACGCTTTTACGAGAAATCAGTACTGATGCTCGGTGGATCCACTACCCTGAACAAAATGGCTACCTATTTTGAGGGTGATCTGAGCGGAATCATGGCGGGAAGGCTACCTTTTTGGTTCAATAGCTTTTACAAACCCGGCAGACCACTCGCACGTGAGCGGGATTGGGGAACCAAAATCGATAAGATGGTGGAAAAAGCTCCTGAATGGGATATCGGAGGGATCTCTGGTGTGCCTGCTTGGGTGCAAATCCTTCTGGAAAAGGTGATCGCACGATATGGCCTTAACCATATCCATGATATCTGGCCGAATTTTAAAGTATATGCCCACGGAGGCGTTAGCCTGGAACCCTACCTGAAAAGCTTTAACCGACTCCTCGGTCAGGAAATCATCTACCTGGAAACTTACTTGGCGTCTGAAGGTTTTCTGGCTTTTCAGCGCGATAAGGGTGCCGATATGCAGTTGGTCTTGAATAATGGGATCTTCTTCGAATTTGTTCCTTTTGATCAGAGTAACTTTACAACCGACGGAACACTGGTGGAAAACCCAGAAGTACTGACCCTCAGAGATGTCCAAGAAGGTAAAGAGTATGCCCTGCTGATCTCTACCTGCGCTGGAGCATGGCGATATTTGATCGGAGATACAGTGAAAATTACTAACAAGGAAAGGGCGGAAATTATCATAACTGGCCGGACAAAACACTTCCTGAGCCTGTGCGGTGAACATCTGTCAGTTGATAATATGACTAAAGCATTGCATATTGTTTCTGAAGATATCGGATTTGACATCAGGGAGTTTACCGTTCAGGGGATGGCTTACCAAGGCCTTTTCGCCCACAAATGGTACCTCGGAATCGATGAGGCGATGGTCTCTCCCGATGAGATCAGGGAACGACTCGACCAAGCCCTGAAGTCGGTTAACGATGATTATGCTGTTGAACGGAAAGCTGCCCTGAAAGAGGTGCTGGTCGAAATCCTGCCAAACCAACTTTTCTACGATTTTCTAAAGCATAAAGGCAAAGAGGGGGGGCAACACAAATTCCCAAGAGTCCTGAATGGTCATGCCGAAGATTGGGAACGCTTTATTGATCAATGGAAAAAAAATAGATCCCGATAACCACTAATTACATGATACCCAAACTCTTACAAAAATAGCCTAGGGGTATGATTTTTCTGATTCTGCTAAAAGGAATACTAACGGGACTTCTTTTAACCGTTTATGTTGGGGCTACCTTTTTCACGGTCATGGAGACGGTTTTGCGAAGAGGAGTCTGGGCTGCCCTGCTGCTTAACGCCGGAGTTTGGATCAGCGATATTGGATGCATCGTTCTGGCCTATTATGGTGCTGCAGAGCTGATGCAGCCTCTGGCTCATAACATTGTTTTTAAGTTGATTGCTGCCGCTGCTTTCCTCTTTTTTGGCCTTACCTATTTCCTACGCAAACCTACCGAAACGGTTAAACCCCTTGCGGGTAAAGGGGCTGCCATCCTCCTAATCAAAGGGTTCGCTATCAATACCCTTAACCCCGGAGTACTCGTGTTTTGGTTTGCTACCATGACTTTCGTGGTGACAATCATGAAGTTGACCGGTATCCAGATCCTCTACTATTTTTCAGCTACAATCCTGACTCTCATCTTGTTTGATGTCCTAAAAATCGTATTCTCCGCAAAACTCCGCCGCCTGGTCAACGAAAACCTGATGACAAAACTGTTCCGTATTACCGGTGTTATTCTGATAGCATTCGGTATCTTTGTGATTATCAAGGCTTTGTGGAGTTAACCCCACTGCTCAAGAGCGGCTACTGCTTAGTTCTGCCTCCCAGGCAGAATTCCCCACATGATTAGATCAAAAACCAGAAGGGCATGGAGAAAACCTTGGAAGTTCGCTATTTTTACCAAAACTAAATTTTCAAATGTCATGCTACGCAATCTCTCCCTCCTTTTGTTAACTGCAATAATTTTTAGTGGTTGCAACTCTTCCTCTAAGCAAGCTATTGATCATGAGCCTCTAGTCAAACTCAACTATGAACAGAAGATATCATCCACCTATGATGAAGTTATTGCCAATTATCAGAAACTGGATGAGGCCTGGCCCGAAGCAAGGTTGTTGGAGGGCGGTCTTACCGATTGCGGCAAGCCATTACATCTGTTCGTGATGAGTGCCGACCGGCAGTTTGATCCTGATCGGATCCGGAAATCGGGGAAGACCATTGTGATGATTATGAACGCCATCCATCCGGGCGAACCTGACGGCATGGAGGCCAGTATGATCGTGGCAGATGACATCCTCCGGAATCACAACGGGATGCGTCAGCTGCTCGATAGCACGGTAGTGTGCATCATTCCGGTGTATAGCATTGGTGGACTGCTTTACCAGAACCCATGGCACCGGACCAACCAGCCGGAGCCTACCAATCCTGGCTACCGCGGAAATGCGAAGAACCTCGACCTGAATCGGGATTTTGTGAAGCTCGACACAGAAAATGCCAAATCGTTCGTTAAACTGTTCCGTCAGTGGGATCCCGATGTTTTTCTCGATACTCATGCAACGAATGGATCTGATCATCAGCATGTTGTAACTTATTTGCCTGCACAACACAATAGCATGCCTGAGCCAGTAGGACGTTTCTTTAAGGGTACCATGATCCCGGCGATGTACAAAAAAATGGCTACTACGCCCTATCCAATGATCCCCTACGCTGAGTACACTAACCAGTCGCCCGAGGAGGGAATTGAATCTTATGTGCAGACTCCTCGCTTCTCCACCGGATATACTCTCCTCTTTCATTCACTACCGCAGATGATCGAGAACCTGTGCTATCAACCCTATGTTGACCGGGTAAAAGGATTGTATCATTTCATTATTACTATGATCGGATTTTCCAATGAGAACACGGATGCCATTCTCCAGGTAAGAGAAGAATCGCGGCAGATGGCTAAGACGAAAAGAGAGTTTCCTCTGGATTATGAGTTGGATAGCTCCAAATTCGAAACCATTGAATTTAGAGGCTTTGAACGTGGAACCGACATCAGTCCGCTGACTGGCGAAGTGCGGTCGATTTATGACTACAGCAAACCTTTTACCACCACTATTCCCTTTTATGATGAGTATAAACCATCCAAGATGGTCACTGCTCCCAATTTTTATGTGGTACCCCAAGCCTGGAGTGAAGTGATTGAACGTCTCAAAATCAACCAGATTGAGATGATCCGTCTCGACCGCGATTCGCTCATGGAAGTGGAGGTTTATTACATCGACAACCTGGTGTGGTCGGCTCGACCAAGTAATGGCCACCATTTTCACGATCGTTTCACCACCCGCAAGGAGATCCAGCGAATCCAATACTATCGTGGCGATTATCTGGTCCCTGTAAATCAGGAGTCGAACTACTTTATTGTGAACATGTTAGAACCAGAGGCACCCGATTCTTACTTCCGTTGGAATTTCTTTGATCCTTGTCTTGAAGATCGTGAGTGGTTCTCGCCACATCCGGTGCTTGAAGACCGAATCTTTGCCTATTTGAATGAGAATCCAGGGGCTCGGCGACTGTTGGATGAAGCTGTTGCAGCTGATCCGAAGCTGGCAGGCAACCGTATGGCTCAGATGTATTTTGCTTACACTAAGCTGGGGTTAGCGAATAAATGGGTGGCCAGATATCCGGTTGCGCGCCTGAATTAGCCGGGTACGAAATCTGGATATCAGGTTTCGGATGTCTTCTGATTAATAACGGCATTCCCGGGCTGCCAAAGCAAAGGCAACCAGGTGCTCCGGAGGGCAATCAAAGAAATGGTCGGAGGCAGCGCATACATAGCCACCATTTGGCCCAACCTTTTCGAATAGTTCCCGTACGTTTTGTTGGATCTTCTCCACCGGACCTTCGCCCAGGGTGCTGAACTGATCGACACCGCCGATCACGGCGAGGCGATCGCCCACTTTGCGTTTGAAATCCCAGGGTTCCTGGTTCCCTCCGACGCTGATGGGGGCTAAAGTTTCCGAAACATCGGTACCGGTTTGAATGATCAGTTCTTCGATACCAACAGTTCCGCCACAAGTGTGGTAGGAGATCAAAAAGCCCAGATCGTGGAGGGCATCATGCATTTGACGGTCGTAGGGAAGGCAGAACTCTTCAAAGAGCGCCGGGGAGATAACGGTTGAGGAGGCTGATCCACCGCCGGTTTCGATCAGGTCAAACTTGGCTCCTTTCATAGATTCGATGAAGGTGAGTTTCTTGTCCAGCAGAATCTTCATCAAAGCATGAACCCAGTCGGGTTTCTCAAAGGTGGCGTAAATCAGGGCTGTGATATCGTACAGGCAGGCGGCATGTTGCCAGCATCCGGCCTGGTCGCCCCAGACATAACCCCGAAGAATCCCCTCATCACCCACCTCATCGTACCGCTTGGCCACTGGCTCTAGGGCCAGCCTTCGTGCTGGCATATACTTGCGTATCAGTTCAATATCCTCATCATGTTTGATCAGATACTCGGTAACCCAGGTGGTTTTACGGTTACTCTCGGTTTTGTAGGTGAGTGTTCCTTCGGGAGTATCAATGGTGTGATGCACAATCCGTTGATCGGGATCCCGGTTAATAACTACCGGGATGTCCCGCCAGGTTTTGGTATTAAACCGATCCATATCGGGGTCAATCACCCAGAACTGATCCATCTCTTCCACATACTGGATCTGGGCATCTAAACCGGTGAGCCGGAAGGCATCCAGATCGCTGATGCCGCCCATGTACTGGTCGAGATGGTAGGCTTGCCATTGATGAATAGAGACAGGCAGCCGGTCGGGTTTTCCACGGTTCAGGGCCGTGAGGAGTCGCTCTTTTGGGGTCATGAATCAAAGATAGCAGTTTAAACGGACTCCAGGATGTCCCAGACAAAAGCCCGGATGCCCACCTCCTCATTGATGGCATTGAGCTTTTTTACGCCCGCCAACAGATCGGGAACCTTCTCTTCCTCAACGATAGTTAAAACCGATGAATTCATTTCCGGCCAGGTATGGGTGCCCATGCGGGGCTCCCCGTCAACGGAGCCTCGCCCCTGGACGGTATCCCATTTCGTGTAGCCTCTTATATCCAACCGATCGATCATAAAATCGATCCGCTCGGTATGGGCTTGGTTAAAGATAATCAGTACTGCTTTCATGTTTTGTATCTTCCTATTTATCCAGGAAATCAAACTTGCGGCGAATCTTTTTCTGTTTGTCGCGCTCCCCTTTGGCGGCGAAAACGCGATACACCACCGGAACGATGATCATGGTGACAATGGTGGAGAATATCAGTCCACCCATCACGGAGATACCCATCGGGCTCCAGAGTTCAGACCCCTCTCCTTGGCTTAGAGCCAAGGGGATCATAGCTAGAATGGTGGTCAGGGCTGTCATGAGCACGGGGCGCAGCCTCGACCGGCCGGAGAGGATGATAGCCTCGTTTAGCTCGTAACCCCGGTCGCGCATCAGGTTAATGTAGTCAACCAGCACGATAGCGTTCTTCACCACAATACCTACCAGCATAACCATCCCCAGAGCGGCAATGAGGCTGAGGCTTGTATTGGTGATGTACAGAGCCAGGATGGCGCCGGAGAAGGCAAACGGGATGGAGAACATGATGATAATTGGCATTTTGAGTGATTCAAACTGGGAGGCCATCACAAGATACACCAGTATTAGACTGAGAACCAATAGTAATGCGATATCCTGGAATCCTTCCTGCTGATCTTTGTATGACCCTCCGATGTCGATCAGGAAATCCTGGGGCATCGGAGTCTCTTTCACCAGTTGCTCCAACTGCATGGCCATTTGTCCAGTGGATACTTTATACGGAGTGACCGAGACAGTGACCAGGCGTTCCAGTCGTTTATGCTCGATGTTTGGTGGCGACCAGTGTTCCACGACCCGGCCAACCTCACCAAGGCGGACGGTTGCACCGGAGGCTGTTTGCAGGGCAATGTTTTCAATATCCGTGATCGAACTGCGATATTCCTTGGCTAACCGGATGACAACATCGTACTCGTTACCTTCTTCGCGGTATCGGGTAGCAGTCATTCCGGTCACTCTATTGTATAACGCAGTGGAAACCATGGCGGTATTAAGACCGACCGAGGCCATCTTCACCCGGTCTAGTTCAACCTGCAGCTCGGGCCGTGCCGGTTCCCGACTGATCTGTACGTTACGCGCCCCTTCCAGTTCTTTGATCTTTTTTTCCAGTTCATTGGCCAGTCGGGTTGACTCATCCAGGTCAAATCCGTAGATTTCCAGATCTACTGAGTTGGAACCCATCATGTTACCGCCCGTATTGATGTTAAACTGAGTCACTTCGGGGTAACTTTCCAGTTTGACACGCATCTCTTCTCCAATGTCCCAGACTGTCCGGGTCCGGTCTTCGCGATCGAGTAGCCGGATGGTGAAGTTGGCTATGTTTGAGCCCGATCCCTGGAAGAGAGCCTGGATACCTGCTTCATCATCAGCACCGGCGGATGCAGAGATCAGGACTACCTCGTCTATTCCTTTCAGGAACCCTTCAAAATCACGGGCAAATTCAGCGGATTTCTCATAACGGGTACCAGGTTGAAGTTCAACGGTGATGGAGAGTCGCCCTTCGTCCGACTGGGGCATGAAATCTGTCCCCAGTTTGCCGGCTAGAAACATACTCCCGATAAAGATGGCAAATGCGGCTATGGTCACAAATCGTTTGTGCCGCAAACTCCATTTCAGCGATCGGGCATAAAATCCATCCAACTTATCGAGCAGCGGAATGATGGTGCGGTCGTAGATCGGTTTTTTAGTGGTTTTCCGAACTTTCAGCATTTTCGCGCTAAGCATCGGGGTAAGGCTGATAGCGGTAATCGTGGAGGTGACAACCGTGATCGACACAATCCATCCTAACTGCCTGAACATCACTCCGGTTAGACCTTTTATCAATGTCATTGGGAAGAAGACTGCGAGAACGGTGAGGGTGGTGACGATAACGGCTAGCCAAACCTCGTTGGTAGCATAAATGGCTGCTTCGCGTGGGGTGCTCCCCCGCTCGATATGTTTGGAGATATTCTCCAGGACCACAATCGCATCATCAACGACCATACCAATTGCTATAGACAGGGCGGAGAGTGAGATGATGTTGATAGAGTTACCCGAAACGAACAGGTAGATGAAGGCTACGATCAGGGATATCGGGATAGTCAGGATGATGATAAAGGTGGCACGCCAGCGGCCGAGGAAGAAGAGGACCACGAGGGTGACAAACAGGAGTGCGTACAAAAGGGTGTCAGTCAGGTTGTTGATCGATCCCTTTATGAACGTGCTGCTGTCCATGATGGGCTGGATCTGGATGTCCGGCGGTAGGTTGGCTGCCAACCGTTTGATTTCGCGGTTGACTTCGCGGGCTACTTTCACCGTATTGGCCCCGGATTGTTTGGTCACCATGAGTCGAACACCAGTCTGGCCGTTGATTTTCTCATCGATCGACATCTCCCGGATGGAGTCGCGGACGGTAGCGACATCTCTCAGATAAATCGCTTGTCCGTTAAAACTTCCAAGCACCAAGTCGCTGATCAGATCGGAATTCTGAAATTCTCCTTCGATGCGCAACGGATAATCCATCTGGCCCATTTTGAGATTTCCTGCCGGCATGTTCATGTTTTCGGCAGCGATCACATTCCCAACCTGTTCCACGCTGAGGTTATAAGCCTCCAGTTTTCGTGGGTCGAATTCGATCGAGATTTGGCGTTCTGGTTGGCCGATGACGTTAATTGACCCAATCCCCTCGATTCTGTTCAACGGGTTAACAATGAATGTTTCCAGGGTTTTTTCAATACCCTGATAGCTCTCATCGGCGGTGACTGCGAACATCAGGATTGGCATCATGCTGGCCCGAAGTTTCAGGATCATGGGGTTGTCGGCCTCTTCCGGTAGCACGTTTTCCAGGATTGACAGGGCATCCCGGATATTATTGGCTGCCTCGTTGAGGTCAGTTTCATATTCAAATTCGAGCGATACGATCGAGATATTGTCGCGGGATACCGAGGAGATCTCCTTAAGACCATCAATGGCATTGAGGGAGGATTCCATCGGTTTGGAAATGTTATTCTCGATATCGGCGGCACTGGCTCCCCTGTAGGAGGTAACTACCGTGATCGCCGGAAATTCAATATCCGGATACAGATCGATCGGCAAATTGCTTAGGGAGTAGAAGCCAAATACCATAACCGCCAGGAACACCATGATGGTAGTGACGGGTTTGGTTACGGCACTTTTATAAATACTCATTGGACGTTTTCGTTAATCGGAGAAAGTAAATAGTTAAATAACATGAATTGTGGATCCCTGAAGCAGTCGGGCCTGGCCTTCCACAATCAGCTCCATCCCCTCTTTCAGTTCTGAGGAGATCACTTCGATCTGATTATTCAGCCTGGTGCCGATTTCAACTTCGATCCGACGTGCTGTATTGTTCTCATTAATAAATAGATACCGAATGTTAGTGCCGGATTGTTTCAGGACAGCATTTGCCGGAACGACCAGTGTTTCTTCTTCACCCAGTTCGATGCGGATGGTGACAAACATTCCCGGGCGAAGGGTCTCCTGTGGGTTGTCAACCAGGATCTCGGTCTTGAAAGTCCGGGTTACCGGGTCGAGGGTTGGATAAACATTGATGATCCGTCCTTCGAAGTTTTGGTCCTTAATTATGTCACTGGAGATGGAGGCTTTCATCCCGTTTTTCACTGATTCATAATAAGTTTGAGAGATACTGACAATTGCTTTTAAAGGATTGATCTGCATCAGAGAGAGGATTGCAGCTTTCCCTGCGGCGGTGTTGGGTGCACCCGAATAGAGTTCGCCATTTTCAAAATATTTACCGGTGACAATCCCGGTAATTGGGGATTTGAGGGTTGTGTTTCGGGTTAGATAATCCACGTTGGAAAGTGCCAGATCATATTGAGTTTTGGCTGCTTCGTACTGTTGCTCGGAGATGCTTCCAAGCTTGTACAGGGTATCGATACGCTGTAAATTGTCCTGAGCGCTGGCTAGTTGAGTTTTGGCTTGGATCAATTGTGTTTTATCAATTTCCACCAGAATGTCCCCTTTTTTCACCCGGCTTCCTACTTCAACCTTGATTTGGTCGATTCGGCCGGGAGAGGAGGGTGCGTAATTTATCTCTTTGAATGCCACAAGGTTAGCGGTGTATTCCAGGGTTCGAGTCAGGCTCTGGCTGCTGATTTTTGTTGTTTTTACCGGGATACTGGCGGTCGGGCCGTCCGTTTCACCAGTTTGTTTTGCTGGTCCGGTCTGACTGCAGGAAAAGGTGCCAATCAGGATGATTGCAAGCAGTCCGTTTTTTATCAATGATTTCATGTTGAAAGATGTATTATCGGGTTAAAGTTGGTTGCACAGTTTATCCATTTCGAGTTTCGACTGGAGCAATTCCAGGGCAGAGGAGAGGTAATTATTCTCAGCCTGCAGGTAGTTGGAATTGGCCTGGGTTAATTCAAGGCTAGAAATTAGCCCCTGCTGATATTTATTTTGAATGCTGGCCAACAGGCGGCGGGCCACATCGACACTCTCTTTCTGGGTTTGATAATTTTCGTATGCGCTGTTCAGGGAGAAGCTCAGCTGGTTTCTTTGCAGTTCCAGCTGTTGTTCCAGCAGTTCAGTTGATCGTTTTATCTTTTCCAGTTCGATTTTAGCTCTTGATGTTTGTGCGCTACGCGCTCCGCTGGAAAAGATAGGAACGTTCAGGGTAAACCCGGCTGCATGATTAGGACTCAAGTCGAAAGCGGTCGTGAGGAGCTTTTTTTTGTACGTGTAAAACCCCACCAGGTTTGGAGCATAAGCCCATTTCTGCATGCTGAGGTTTTTCTCCCCGAGGATTCCCTGCTTCATCATGATCTGATAATTGAGGTTATCTGCCAGATTGAACCGGCTGCCAAACACCTCGTTTTGGTTGATTCTGGCCAGGATGGTATCGAGCGACTCAGTCAGTTCGATCGGGGTGCCAGGATCGACACCCAGGAGCATCCGTAACATGTTGAAATTGAGTTCCAGATTGCGCTCCATGGCTTTCCTTGAATTCGAAAGCTGCGAGATATTAATCTGAATCTGATCAACATCGGTTGATTCAGCCAGACCGGCTTTGTACATATTTTCGGTATGCCGGGCAACCTCCATCAGGTTATCTTCGTTGGCAGTAATCACATCCAACAGTTTTTCGGAGACGAGGATTAGGTGGCACGTATTCGTAACCTGCTGCTTGATGTCTAATGCTGTTAGTGATAGACTTTTCCTCTGAATTTCTGCGCCCAGTTTGGCAAGTTCCATCCCAACCCAGAATTGACCGCTAAAGATCAGCTGAGATACTTGGACATTTGCACTAGCCTGATCGCCCATCAGGATTGTGTTTCCAGTGCTGGGTGCTGTGAACTGCTCCAGGATCTTAAAGATCTCGAAATCACCAGCATCCAGTAGCGAATAGTTGATATCAGGGGGTTCAGTTTCGCCTCCACCCATGGGAAAGTCAAACTCATAATTAAAATAGGTCATGTATTCCAGACTCCCCTGTATCTGCGGTAGTCCGGAACTACGAGCCTCCTTGATCTGCGTTTCTGCCAAGGCAACATCATCTTGAGCATTCTGATAAGTCTTGTTGTTCTGAAGCGCATAATCTTTTGCGTCCTGAATGTTCAGCTTCAAACCTTTGGTCTGGGCCATGAGCACTCCGGGAAACAGGATGAGTGCAGCGGCCAATATTCTTATCTTCATAAACACTTCTCTACTGATTTTTATACTGTTCTTTGATATGGTTCATCCGGCTCAGGAAAAAGTCGCTCATCTGACACATCTCCCGCAGGAACACGGTGTTTCTCGACTCCGGATTGCTTTTTAACCGGCCGATAGTCTCCGACATCTCTTTGAGAATGATGAGCTTACGTTCAAATTCATTCAACAGCGTGATCGGATCAATGGTCTTAAACCGATAGTACCGCTTCCGATCGCCCGGCAAAGTTATGTACTCAATGCTACCTCTGATCTGTAAATTTCGGAGGACAATACTGGCTGAACTTTTACTGATTTTCAACTCCTCGATGATCTCGTCAAACGTGTAAAGCTCTTTGTCCATGACCAGCAGTAACCCCAGAATCCGACCGGCTATGGGTTGGTGGCCCTCCTGGTCGAAATATCGACCAACTTCTTCTACCAGCATTCGTTGCTGCATCAACTGTTCCTCTGTTGCCATATCCTGAAAAATTGGACAGCAAAGGTAGAAAACCTTACTTAGTTTACAACTTGATGAACTAAAGACCCGTTCAATTATTTTGTAAATGGGGATGCCTTTTTCTTACTGGAGTGGTTTAATCGGGGGTTGTTTCTAAATCCGTTTAAGAATAGTAAATTCATCAGTCGAAAAATCGGTTATGCCGAACAAAACTAAAACAATACCGAGTATTCAGATTTCCTGGGCCGAAGACTCCGATAACAAGGGGGTTTTGGAGTTATCTCCCCGCTGTATTCAAGCGGGCATCATCTCCATGTATCCTGATCGTTCTCCGCAGTTTAACCGGATGCATCGGCTGTTGGATCAGAAGTCTTATCATGCGATAGCCAAATCGGCTGACCGGGTGGTTGGTCTTCTTGGGGTGCTACATTTTGATCTCTACTTTCGGGATGAACCGTTAAGGACGGCTTATTTTCTTGATTTCAGGCTAGATCCGGATTTTCGACAGGGGATCACGGCCTATCGGATGGTGAAACCGGTGTTGGAGCGGGAGCGGAACAGTGGGGTGAGGCTTGGATTAGCTACCTTATTGAAGAATAATGAGGCTCCTATGGCTTTCACCAAAGGTCGCGGAGGCATTCCGGCTTCTCTGTACTTGGGTGATAATAAGATATTTAATATTGTTCCGATTCGTTTTCGGCGCCCCGACCCACGGTTTTCGATTGGAGTACCTGAGCCGGGGGATATTCCTGAGCTGGTGGCTTTATACAATCGTTTTTATTCGAAATATCGATTGGCACCCAGGATAACGGAGGAGCAGTTGCTTGCTTACACACGCGAAATTAGAGGGCTTGACCTGAGTGCTTTTCGTGTGGCCCGGCTGGATGGCAAGATCAAGGCAGTGGTGGCAGCCTGGGACGAGGAGCCGTTCAAGCGTTATTGGGTAACCCGAAAGCAGCTGCCAATCAGATTGGTGACTACGCTGATCCGCTTAGTCTCACTGTTTACCCGGATGCCGGCGCGCATCAGTAACAATCAGCCTCTGCCTCAGCTCACCCTGGCCTTGTGGGCTCATGATGATTCCACGGCTGCGTTAGCTTCGTTGATTCGATCGATCAATAACGAGAACCTGGGAGGCAAATATTCGCTGATTCAGATTCATATCCATGAGGATGATCCGGCTATGGAGGCACTTCGGGGCCTGACCGGGATCACCATTCGCAATGAGGTCCACCTGTTCACCGATACGTTGCAGTTAGCCAGGGAGATACAAGGTGGCAAAGGGCCTGTTCACCTGGAATTTCCGGGATATATTTGATGCCAACCTTTCCAGCCGGTCAGGCCACGGAGGCAATCCCTGAAATCCAGGCTTATCGGCGCCCACTACCTGTCAGGGTCAGATAGCGGTTGTAATAATCGTTGAACTTGGCTTCTACCTCTTTGTAAAGCTCCTGTTCGTCATGCTTCTCCAGGATTTGAAGCAGGGGCTGTAGTTCATAGGCGAAGGTGAACTGAATATCCTGGTTCATGGCCAGCACGTATCTTGACGGGAGATTCATGAAGTAATCCATTTGATCCCGTATATATTCAAAAACATTCCTGGCTTCCATCAGCCCCCTGGTTCGGTCACCAGCCTGATACCACAGATCCACATTGTCAACATCCAGATAGGTATAACCCAGGACATCCTTTGGAATGACCTCCTCGAGCTTGGTGAGTACCTCAACTGCTTTATTCGGTTGGCCCTCTACGATCAGGGTTTCAGCCAGGCGGTTAAAATTGTTTTTCAGGTTTTGCATCATCCGGCGGCAGTTCTCATCCTGGTACACCTTAGGGTTGTTGAAGTTGGTGTACCGGAATTTGTTCATCAGATTGTCGTACAGGATGGTGGTATTTACTTGGCCATCAAGGGAGGTTGCGCGTTCGCCCCTGATGGGGATGAGCCGGAAGCTTAACCCATGGAGTTCCAGGTAGTTATCCAGTTTTACTGAACCAGATTGTCCGGGAGTGGTATAGTATAGTGGCCTTTCCCAGTCGTTATGAGCCAGGATGTCGAGCATCACAAACTCATCTTTATAGACATTACCCTGCTCTTCGCCTTCGCGTAGCATGCTCCAGACGATGACGGAATCGATTTCGGCGGCTCGTTCGGGGCTGACGGTACCATTGGCGACGACTTTTTCACGATCAACAGGGATCACAAAGGTGCCGGCGGGGAGATAGTTAAACTGTCGGCCGGTGCTGGAGGGTACCATAGCACCAGGATCATCGCTTAGGGCAAATTCCATGACCTGCTTCAGACTGGTAGGTCGTTTCACCCGGTCGATGATGGGAACCAACCCCCGCTTACCCTGGCGGTACTGCTCAAATTCCATCGAGAGGGGCAGCGGTTCTGATTCGTAATATTTCCTTTTTAGTTGGTCGATATACCAATCCTGAGGAAGGAAAGGCATACAGCACACTCTAACATCAGTACGCAATCCTTCTATTTCCTGGATGTACCATAGCGGGAAGGTGTCGTTATCGCCGTTAGTAAAGATCAGGGCGTTTTCATCCAGGCCAATGAGATAGTTATAGGCAAAATCATGGGAGGTGTAGCGCCCGGAGCGGTCGTGATCGTCCCAGTTTTCTGCAGCCATGATCCCCGGCACCAAGGCAAGGGCTGCCACGGTGGCGATTACTGCTGAGAGGCTAGTCTTGAGCTTTTTGTTCAATAGATCAAAAAGATAGAGAACACCCATCCCAATAAAGATGGAGAAAGCGTAAAAGGACCCGACATAGACATAATCCCGTTCCCTGGGCGTTCGAGGTACCTCATTTAAATAGACGATGATGGCAATCCCCGTCATGACAAACAGCAGGGTGACAATCCAGAACCCCTTCTTCTCACGCTTGAAGAAGAACCAGGCACCTATGAGTCCGAGGATCAGAGGGAGAGCAAAGTATTTGTTTCGTCCTTTGTTTTCAGTGACGCTTTTTGGGAGGTTATCCTGGGGTCCCAATCGCATGGCATCGAGGAATTTGATACCGGTGATCCAGTTCCCGTTACGGATATCGCCGAATCCCTGTTCATCATTCTGCCGACCGGCAAAGTTCCACATGAAATACCGGAAATACATATGGCCGAGCTGGTAATTAATAAAGAACCGCAGGTTTTCACCGAAGGTAGGCACGTTTCGAATCTCATTTTGGCCGTCCATTCCGGCGACGGTGACAGGTCTTCCCTTGATCTTGCCCCAGTTTTTGTAATCCTGAGCATACCTTGGATCTTGGCTGTTGTACATCCTTGGGAATAGGGTCATGAACCGTTTGTCGTACTCGTATTTTGTGCGGGTATCCGCTACGGCATATTTTCCATCCTTTTTGTAATAAATATTTTTCCCATCCTTATAATTCTCAACCGGCGCGTTGAAATACTCACCATAGATCAGGGGTCGTTGGCCATACACTTCGCGGTTGACGTAAGAGAGGAGGCTAAGGGTGTTATCGGGGTTATTCTCATCCAGTGGAGGGTTTGCTGCCGAACGGATCGGGATAATCAGGATGGAGGAGTATCCGATCATGATGAAGGTGACCATCAGGAACACGGTGTTCAGTGGCAGTGTTTTGAGGATCACTTTACCGGTTTGCTGACTACGGATGACCGCGTAGGCAAGAGCGGCGATCAAGAGAATAAGGAAAATAATGGCGCCAGCATTATAGGGGAGTCCCACTGTATTGACGAAGAACAACTCAAACCAGGTGGCAATTTTGAGGGTAAGCTGGATGACGCCATAGAGCATGATCGCCAGCAGCAGCACCGAGGCAAGGAGGGCGGTTGCCACGCCTTTGCGGGTAACCGGATATCTTTTGTAGTAATAAACCAGCACGATAGCCGGGGCAGCCAACAGGTTCAGAATATGAACGCCGATGGAGAGGCCCATCAGATAGGCGATTAGGAGTAGCCACCGGTCGCTTCCCGGTTCATCAGCCACGCTTTCCCATTTAAGGATTGCCCAGAATACGGCAGCGGTAAAGAGGGATGACATGGCGTACACTTCGGCCTCGACAGCGCTGAACCAAAATGAATCGGAGAAAGTATAAGCCAGAGCTCCGACAACGCCTGCTCCCATGATTGCAAAGAGCTGACCTTGAGATAGTTTAGGTTCTTTTGCGAATATTTTCCGTGCCAAGTGGGTGATCGTCCAGAACAGGAACAGGATGGTGAAGGCGGAGGCGAGTGCCGACATGATATTCATGGTTTTCGCCACAGCCATACCATTACCAAAGGCAAACAGAGAAAAGAATTTTCCCAGCAGCATCCAAAAGGAAGCGCCCGGGGGGTGCCCGATCTCCATATTCTGGGCAGTGGCAATAAACTCACCACAATCCCAGAAGGAAGCCGTGGGTTCAATGGTCATGAGATAAACCAGCGCAGCGATAGCGAACACTACCCAGCCGATTATGTTGTTGATCCGGTTGAAATTCATATGGGTTCTGTTTGTAAAATGATAAGAACTATGAGTTGCGCAAGTTAAAAAAGATTTCCCTGATCTGCTGCGAGGCCTGACTCATAAACGGTATCCGCCAGCAGCTCCTTGCGATTGGAAGCTTCCACAGCCAATTGGTCACATCGAATATTTTCGACATGATCGGCATGTCCTTTGACCCAGACAAACCGGACCCGGTGTTGCCGGTACACCTCAAGAAACCGTTGCCAGAGGTCAGGGTTCTTCTTCTTTTTGAACTGATTACGCTCCCAGGTGAAGACCCATCCTTTTTCAACCGCATCTGCAACATAGCGTGAATCAGTATAGATGGTGACTTCGCGATTCTCTTTTTTCAGGGCTTCCAGCCCAACGATGACCGCCAGCAGCTCCATCCGGTTATTGGTGGTCAGACGGTATCCGGCCGACAGCTCTTTACGATGATTGCCCGCCTGGAGCACCACCCCGTAGCCGCCTGGCCCGGGATTTCCCCTCGCTGCTCCGTCCGTGTGAATGGTAATTTTCATGATTCCCTCCTGCCCCTTCTGGAAAAATTTCGGGATGAATCAGGAGCTGGCGGTATCCCTCCTCCGCTCTCCTGCACTAAATCTGTATCCCGGTATTTGAGATGAACAGCTTGATTCCAATGGCCAACAGGATAATCCCGAAAAACTTCTTCAAAATCACCAGTCCTGTCGGACCGAGGAAACGCTCGAATCGATAGGTCGCTTTGAGGACGATGTAAACCACTATCATGTTAAGGATCAGGGCGATAATGATGTTAATATAATCGTATTGCGACCGAAGGGAGATTAGGGTGGTAATAGATCCGGCACCAGCGATCAGGGGGAAGGCGATGGGCACGATGGAGGCTCCTTCGGGAGCGTCATTTTTAAAAAATTCGTGTCCAAGGAGCATCTCCAATGCCATCATAAAGATGATTAATGATCCGGCGATGGCGAAGGAAGAGACATCAACGCCAAACAGGCCAAGGATTTGTTCTCCAACAAACAGGAAGGTGAGGAAGACGGCCAGGGACACGAATGTCGCCTGGCCGGCTTTTATCTTGCCTCCTTTTGCTTTAATACTCAGAATGATAGGAATGCTTCCAAGAATATCAATCACGGCAAACATGACCATAAAAACAGTCAGGATATCAACCAGATTAATTTTCATATCAGATTCAAAATATGGCTCTTGCTTAACCTAATTCCTTCTGAGTTAATTAGATGGTCCTAATAGGCCAAGGTCATCTCATCGACGAGATGTTTAGCTCCGGCATATTTATCCATGATGAATAGGACGTACCGGACATCGACGCTGATGGTACGCTGCAGGTCTGGCTCGAAAGCGATATCGCCGCTCATAGCTTCCCAGTTACCGTCGAATGCCAGTCCGATCAGTTCACCTTTAGCATTGAGGACAGGGGATCCGGAATTACCGCCGGTGATATCATTATTGGAGATGAAGCATACTTTCATGACGTCGCCTTCGCCGTAGATGCCATAATCTTTGGCATTATACAGGTCTTTCAGTTTTTGCGGCACATCAAATTCCCAGTCGCCCGGAACCTCTTTCTGCATCACGCCGTCGAGGGTGGTGTAGTACTTGTACACTACGGCATCCTGGGGTTCATAGGAGAGAACTGATCCGTAGGTCA